>Ga0081534_100071_pt1 | contig 40253 bp, 43 predicted proteins | sample MonGeyMetagenome_FD_71019 | JGI IMG/M metagenome (GOLD analysis project Ga0081534, IMG submission 71019) | Hypoxic/sulfidic aquatic microbial communities from Monarch Geyser, Yellowstone National Park, USA - MG (SPAdes) v1 (version 2) | ecosystem: Environmental > Aquatic > Thermal springs > Hot...
GTGCTTGGGGTGGTGCCTCCGAGAGGGGGTTTGCTTCCCTTGCCTCAGATGAGCCGGTGGGGCGATACCCCACCCTTACCACCACCCCAAGCACCGAAGCCATTAACCCCCAAAGAGGGAGTAACGCCCAAGACCCCCACAATGAAAAACCCCACCCAAAAGGCGGGAAGGGGGTCATTGGGTGAGAGAGTTGCTATTTAAATGCGCTACGCGGTCTATAGCCTGAAATTGCGGAAGCCATATTAAGGTGGCTTGGACCGTGGGACCTGGTGATGATGCTTCACCCCACGTGAACCGTGATGATAAACTCCAATGCTGATATTATCTCGAGGCAAAGAACCCTATTAACAGCCCCACTAAGAATATGACTATCATGACTACTCCAAGGCTTAGGAGGAGCCCTGAGAGGAATGCTGCCGCGGCCAGTGAGAAGCCTAGGACATGAATGAGCACTGCCATGCCCCTCGGCGAGATTACACCGATTAGCAGCAGGATTAGTACTATGGCGCCTATCACTATAGCCGCCACTATGAGCTTTCTAATCAGGAAACCCACCAATATGCCCAGTACAAATACTATCAACGCCATGACAAGGCCACCGGTTACTGCACCCATCAACGTCATTGCAATCAATGAAGGCGGGTTGACCATAAACTAGATACTACTTAGAGTTTATAAGTGTAGCGTTACTCTTACTCATTGTTCATAGCTTCATCTACCTAGTGCTTATTTAAATTAGATGCATATCGAGCATGGAGATGCGTTATGCTCTAGGCCTTGTAACTACCTGTGTTATCCTCAGGCTTCTGTTGTAGGATAAGACATTACTCATGGATACCTCAACGTTTGGGTTGGGTATGCAGATTATTGACAATGAGTCGTAGGTGACGGTTAGCCTTATTGAGTTTCTAAGCCTATGAAAACTAAGCACCTGGCAGAGCCTGTTCATCAGTGTTAGGTGGTTTGGCTTCAAATCAAGGCTAATCATCCTCTCACCCCTGGACTCACCCAGTATTGACCTTAACCTACCCCTAACCTCATTCATATAAGCCTCAACGGTTTCATGCACACCCTCAAGCCTACCCATAATCACCCTACCTAGAGTGGCCAGGTCTATTATGGGGACCATTAGGCCGTCATCCCTCTGCGTTGAGCGCCAAAGCATGGATTCGATGAACACGTAGAGTAGGGCCGCATTGACACCGTTAATGTACGGCGTGTTTAGGAGTAGGTAGTCGGTGTATGAGCCCATGAAGCCAAACCTAAGGTTCTCGGTTATTATCGAGGACACTAGGCCATCGGCATCACTAGCCTTAATTGCGCTAGGTTCAATCAGTGTGGGCCAGGGGTTCAGGTGGAGGGACTTCGATGGGTCACTGTGTAGGCTTAGTGGCAGTGACTGGCGCCTAAGTTCAACTAAGCCGTCATTGGCCATGGCGCCCAGGATACTTGATGCGTTGACGCCATTCTCATCCAGGGCTAACCCAATTAGGTAGGTTAGGTAGAGCCTCCTGGCTATGGTTGGCCAATTGTTCAATGGCCCTATGGTGGTTGGGTCGATGACCTGCTGGAGGTTACCAGGCGTATGGCTAAGCAGGATTACATTACCCTGTGGGTTAGCTTGAACATTATTCTCAAGCCCAATGAGCAGTGTAGTCTCGTAACCCTGAATGAGCCTAAGAACCCTCTCATCGTTAATCGAACCAGCGAAGGTTAAGTGGGTTTCGAGACCCAGGTAATACCTAACCATGAGTAGGGCTAGGGCCAGGGTGACGCTGTAGGTTGATGGGAAGGCCACCATGAGCAGTGGCTTTTCGGTCCTAATTATGGGCTCTATGAGCGTTATCCCTCTATAACCTCTCACGGCTTTAACTAATGCGGGCCACCTTTTTAACGCTCACACCAACAACGTTAAACACAAAAATGTGCCTAAGGCCAGTTAGCAATGCTCCATGAACCAAGTAACCCACTCTTCGGCGTGAATAACCCCAAGGGCATGGTGGTAGTGGTGGGTATACCGATGGAGGACACCGTTAGCTTTAAGCCAGGGACAAGGTTCTCCCCAGGGGTACTCAGGTTCGTTTCACCATACCTTGAGGCAACCCCAACCGAGCACCTTGGCGTTGAGCCGCTGGGCGAATTTAGGGATGTTGGTGATGTACCTCTGCTCCAGGGTGAGACTGGGGTTAACCTAGGCAGGGTTAGGGAGGTTGAGGCTGGGTTACTGGGGAGTGGGCTTGTGGTTAATATTGGTGGTGAACACACGTTATCGCTGGCAGTGGCTAGGGCCATTAGGGATAGGTACGGTGAACTGGGCGCCTTCATACAGTTCGACGCCCACCTGGACCTAAGGAGTGAGTGGCCACCTGGACAGAGGTTAAGCCACGCCACCTTCGGTAGGCTACTTAACACTGAGGTTAAACCATCGATGTACGTTAACCTGGGCTTCCGGGGTTATGATGAGGAGGAGCTTGACTTCGCCATGAAACTGCGCACCCCAGTTCTTCTAGACTCGGTGGAGTTGATGAGCATAAGCCCCGCGGGGCTTCATGAAGTGCTCTCGGGTTTAATGGAGATTAGGGCCCCCATACACCTGTCCATAGATATCGACGTCTTCGACCCAACCATAGCCCCAGGGGTTGGTAACCCTGAGGCGGGTGGTGTTGATTACTGGGCCGTCTATAGGGCGCTCAGCGTGTTAATGCCCATGATAGCGGATAGGTTAGTGGCAGTTGACGTGGTGGAGTATTCACCCCCAAATGACCAGTCCCATGTAACAGCCTCATTAACGCTGAGGCTGATAGTGGACATAGCCAACCTGTACCTATGGAGCATCAAGTGCAGGCGTGCCCGTGGTTAAAATTTAAGGGGCGTTAATCAGGGTTAATGGTTAACTTAGAGGTTTAACTCCCCTAGGCTACCCAGGTCGCTTGTGGCCTTCTCGGAAAGCACATCATTACTGACGGATATGCTGTACTTAAGCTTATACGTATAGACTAAGGCGCCCGACTCCTCCGTGGGTTGTAGGTTCAACTCACCGTTGATATCGGCATGACCCTTCTCTACGCCGTTCCTGAGCAAGCTCCACCTCATAGACACTACCAGCTTATCCCCACTCCTCTCAACGCTCCACTTCCTCTCCCCAGGCTGCAAATCATAGGTGGTGGCGTACTCCTTAACTATGTTGGTGAATGAGCCACCCTCCCCAAGGGGCTGGGATAACCCGGCTTCCCTGGGCCACCTCTCAAGCCTCCTCAACCGAGCCTCCTCGGGGGTATCCTTACTGAACCTTATTGGCACCTCCACCTCAGTTTCGTAAACCACCGTATACTCGGATGACATAGTAACCATGCCTAGGCTAGGTTAATTAAATGTTTTCACATATCGAATTTGAGAAACCTTTATTAAAGGGGGTTAGCGCTATGAAGGTCGTATGGTGGTTAACTGGGTTGATGTACTGGTGCTAAGCATACTCCTGGCCTTCATACTTGCGGTAGTGGGGGTAATACTGATTATTGCAGATGCAGCTAGGGGTAAAGGGGGTGAGGAGGGTAAGGGAAATGCCAAGTACGGTGGGGTAGTTGTCATTGGGCCCATACCCATCGTCTTCGGGAATGACTCATCGGTAGTTAAGTGGGCTATCATATTAACCATAGTCGTGGTACTGGTCTTCGTACTACTCATACTACTGCCAATGATGGGTGTTTAACATGAGGCTCTACCAGGTTGGCCTAGCGTTAATATTCGCCGCCGTACTCATACCGATAATAGCCATCATCCTAACGGCGTTATCCACCCAGCCGAGTGGGGTCACTTGGGGTGGGGCCATCCTAGTCTTTCCAATACCAATAGCCATAGTGATGGGTAATAAACCAACCGTAGTGACAGCCCTATCCTGGGTTATGCTAGTGGTCTTCGTGATTCTCCTGGTCCTCTTCATAGTGATGTTACTCCGCTCAAGGGGGGTTAGGCCCAGTGACTTTAATACGTCAGGTGTGTAATTCCATTATTATTAGTCTCCTTCCATCTTGACCCGGCAGTATGAAGGTTAACTTGTATGAATCGCCGAACACTATGGCTGACACGTCATTCCCCAGGTGGACCTCACCATCAATGCTGTGTATCATGCATGATTCACAGCCCCTGGCCTCCTCAATAATACCCCTTATCACATTGGGTATGTTAACCCCATCGGTGGTTAAGGCCACCAGCAACTCCCCATGATCACCGTGGGAGTGGTAATCGGCGCTGGCATGGTACTCGCTCCTAATGGCCTCAACAACCTTACTTAAATCCTCCATGAACTCTGGGGGTGCTGTATGGTGGTGATATTCCTCACCCTCCTCATCCTCTTCATTCTCCGTGGCCGGGACGACCACTATGTTAAGCACCAGTTCAAGCTTATCCGAAGCCCCAATCCTCTTAAGCTCATTCCCAAGCCTCCTCCATTCCTCAAGCCCAAGCTTAATCTGCTTAAAATCAAACACACCAACCCACGTTAACTGGGATTTATAAGACTATCCCACTGGCCAATTAGGTGAAGGAGGAAGAACTCAGCCATTCATTACCCACAGATCACCTGAAGTAAACCCCACGCAGCCTTCGCATTAAACCTCGACATTAGGGTTAACTTTATTTAGGTTTATAGTTGTGGTTCACGTGGCTAGGCTACTCATTGTGAGTGACTCAAGTAGGTTTAGCGTGGGTAAATTGGCCAGCGAACTGGTTAGCATGGGTCACCAGGTCACTCAACTGAACCTAGATAATGAGCCGTTTAACCAGCGCCTAGCCAGCAACTACGACCTTGTGATCTTCACGGCCATTAACCCGTACACGGCGTTATCAATAGCGTTAACCGTCGGTAGGAGCATTAACGACGCGGTGGGTATATTGAACTCCCTGTCAGTCATTAAGCTGCTTAAGGAGCAGGGGGTTGAGTATGAGCTGGTTGCCGGTGACGAGGCTGTTAAGAGGGCGTTCACCAAGGGGCCCTATTACTTCAACACAGCCTGGTCCCTAGGCTTAGGGGGGTTCGTGGACACTGTTGAGGGGGCTAGGAGCATACTTGAGTATAGGCACTACCTGAAGAACCCACTATCACTAGCCTCAGTGCTAGCCCACATTAATAATGCCCAGGAGACTAAGATATTTGCCACCGTTAAGCATGAGAGGTATGGTGAAGTATTAAGGAGACTTAATATTCAGTTCGCCGAGTTAACAGTAGTAAATGGCGTAGTAGTTGAGGCTAACCCAACACCAGAGGTGCCGTTGGGGAGCGTTAGGGAGGTGGCTGAGGTGATTAACAGCAATGTCAAGTGAACTGGAGGTTACCTTAAGGATTAGGGTAATGGACTGCGTAAACGTAGCTAAGGCGCTAATTGTTGATGAGGTTGGTTTACCAAACGGCATTAGGACTAGCATTGAGTGCAACGGTGATGAACTACGGTACATGTTGAGGGCTGAGGTAAGTAATCCAAGGATTGTATTGTCTGCCTGGAACACCATCAACGACCTGCTTAGGAACTTAAAGGCCATCCTCTCGATCCAAACTCATCAATAGTAACTCGATTATCAAGGAACAGACAGCATTAATTAAAGTTTATAGAAAATTTAATTGCCTCAATAGATAATATTTAAAAAATCTACTGAACTAATACAATAATAGATATGCAAGTCTAAGTTTTGTATGAGTCCATATCGGGCGAATCATCATCAATGGCGGCGCAGTAATAGTGGCAATACCATCAATAATACTCTTCATAATAATATAGCCCTAATAGGTTACGCCGTGGGTGTGGTAGTTGCCAGCTTTATCAAGAGAATTTTACCCAAGCTTGTCTTGTTAAGCAGGCTAGCTTAGGCCCAGATGTTACTAGCATCATCACAGGCTCAATTGAGACCTTCATCATATTCATTGCCTTAGCCATAGTGTTCTCCGTAGGTTCTTAGAGGTTAAAACACTGAAATCAGTTAAACACGGTCCCAATTAAGCTCCTGTAATTAAATTTAAAGGATTAAAACACCCGCGGGGGTTAGTTCTGGGTATGCAGGACTTCACCCACGTTAAGGATATTGCATCGGTCGGGGAGGGTAAGCTGGTTAGTGTTAGGGGTTGGGTCTACAGGAAGAGGGAGATTGGTGGGAAGATCTTCATAGTTGTTAGGGACTCGACGGGCATTGTCCAGGCAGTTGTGAGTAAGGATAACGGTGACGCCTTCAAGAGGGCTGAGCAGCTTAACATAGAGTCCTCACTGGTGGTTAGGGGTTACGTTAAGAGGGAGCCTAGGGCACCTGGGGGCTTTGAAATTCAAGTCACCGACATCCCATGGAGCTTCGTTGGTTGGCAGTTCCCCATAAATGAGGATGCCGCTAAGGCAGACTCAGAGTACCTGCTTGACATGAGACACCTGTGGGTTAGGAGTAGGAGGATGCAGGCGGTGCTGAAGATTAGGGATACGGTCTTTGGGGCTATACACGAGTGGTTCAGGAGTAACGGTTACTATGAGGTTCAGGCGCCTATGTTCATAACCTCGGCCGTTGAGGGTGGGTCAACGCTCTTCGAGGTTAACTACTTCGGCTCTAAGGCGTACCTAACCCAGTCATCGCAGTTCTACCTAGAGGCTCTAATATTCTCCCTGGAGAAGGTTTACACAGTAGCCCCAAGCTTCAGGGCCGAGAAGTCTAGGACACGGAGACACCTAACAGAGTTCTGGCATGCGGAGGCTGAGGTGGCTTGGGCTGGGCTTGAGGACGTCTTCACCATAACCGAGAACTTGATAAGCCACGTGGTTAAGAGGGTCCTTGAGAGGAACCTGGAGGAGTTAAGCATACTGGGTAGGAGGACTGAGCCCCTTGAGAACGTTAAGCCACCCTTCCCGAGGGTGAGCTACGACGAGGCCATAGGCATACTCAACAGGAAGGGGTTTGACTTGAAGTGGGGCAGTGACATAGGCGCTGATGAGGAGAGGGCATTAACCCTGGAGTTCACCCAACCAATACACCTACACCACTTCCCTGAGCAGGTTAAGGCATTCTACCATAGGAATGACCCAGCTAGGCCTGAGACCACGCTAAGCGTTGATGTACTCGCCCCCGAGGGCTATGGGGAGATTGTGGGTGGTGGGGAACGTATATTCGACTACGATGAGCTTGTGGACAAAATAAGGAGATTCAACCTAAACCCGGAGGACTACCAGTGGTACCTTGACCTCAGGAGGTATGGTTCAGTCCCCCACGCCGGCTTTGGCCTTGGGGTGGATAGATTGGTCATGTGGATATGCGGGCTTGACCACATTAGGGATGCATTACCCTTCCCAAGGGACATGAGGAGGCTTAAACCCTAGATTACTGAGGCTATGGCTATGAGTATCATCATTATGGAGGCCGAGGATAATATAGCTGTTGTGAGTGCAATAACCCTCCTCATCCTTGCTAGGACCTCCTCATGAACGTATATGGCCATTGACACGTCCAGGAAGCTATCCTTAACGGCGAACACTGACATTACGAACACGGCCACGTCAAGTATGGCTATTAAGGCTAACTCGTACATGAACCCGCTTGAGGGGGTTGTTGAACCAAGGTTTATGAGGAGTTCGTTGACCCCCAGGTAGCTGTGAACCATGGCTACCGTGGAGAGGAGTATAGCCACTATGCTTAATCCAAGCGCCACATAGGCCACCTTAACGTTCATTAAAATTACCGGTTCATCAATGATTTAAATAGGTAACGTCACCTAGGCAATTGCACCCCAGACCTATAGTACATGCACTTATCCCTAATCGGGCACTCACCGCAAAGTGGCCTCCTGCTTCTGCAGATCCTCCTACCGAACTCTATTAAGCCCAAGTGCACCCTTAGGTAGTCCTCAGGGTTTAGTATGCTCCTCCAAAATAGGCTAACGTCCTCATACCCACCCACCACGCCAAGCCTATGGCTAATCCTCATTATGTGGGTGTCCACTGGGAAGGTTGGTTTACCTATGTTCAGCAACACCACGTCAGCGGTCTTAGGCCCAACCCCAGGCAGGCTCATTAGCGTCCTCCTGGCCTCATCAGTATCCATGTCCCTGATGAACTCCAGCGACCCACCATACTTCATGTTCACCACGGTTGCCAGCCTAATTAACCTATCCGCCCTCTGCCTAAAGGATCCTATTGGCCTAAGCAAACCCTCCAACTCCAGCCTACTGAGGCTCAGTATCGATGAGGGGGTTATTGACCCTAACCTAGCCTTAAGGTCCCTGTAAACCCTGGCGGCAACCTTATCGCTCGTGTTCTGGGTTAGCATAACGGCCACTAGGCCCTCGAATATTGACACACCCCTGGTGAAGACCCACCTACCCAGGAACTCCCCCTCATCAATCTTAACTAGGGATATGGCCCTAAAGACGTCATCCCTCGTTATGCTTACCACGGCTTAGCTTGGGTCACCGTTAATTTAAAGTATGTGGGCTTATTCATCGGCTTTGTCTCAAAATTCAACAATCCTCTTACCCTTACTCCTATACTCCTCAATTAACCTGGCGGCTACGTCCTCAGGTAGCTTAATGGTTACTAGGCTTGACTTAGTCCTAGCCTTCAGCTTAACCACGTTACTAACCTTCTTAACCCTAATCTCCTCGGCATTGTCAGCATACCTCCTCCACAGGTCTATCAGGAAGACCTCCCTTGGCATACCGCCTCTCCGCAGGCGGTGGTTTATATCTATTCGTTTTCATCGTTTCACGTTACCACCATCCGCCTCTTAGCGGCTTCCCTGACTACTCACCACCAAAATAGCCCTGGCCCATCAGTTATTTCCTCATAATACCTTTCCTTTAAAGCCTAAGGTTAACCATTACACACCCTCCTCACGGTTCTTCAACCACCTCTTTAAGTCTGGTGCAGCGTTTATAAGGACCTTAGTGTACTCGTCCTTTGGATTGTTTATTATCTCGTTTACGTCACCCTCCTCAACTATCCTACCATTCCTCAGTATGACAATCCTACCCCTACCTGACTTCAGTAGCAGTATCCTGGCTAGGGCCAGGTCGTGGGTTATGAAGACTAGGCTTAGGCTTGACCTACGCATCAACTCTATGAAGGTGTTTACGAAGCCTATCCTCAGTGAGGAGTCTATCATTGTCACAGGCTCATCGGCAACTATGAGCCTTGGGTTTGATGCAAGGGACCTGGCTATGGCAACCCTCTGCCTCTGCCCCCCAGACAATTGATGCGGGTACTTGTTCATGTAGAAGGACGGCGGCACAAGGCCAACTAGCTTAAGCAACTCCTCAGCCCTGGCCTCAGCGTTAACCTTGGGGTTCCACCTCCTTATGGGGGCCATTAGCTGCTCCCCTATGGTTAACGATGGGTCTAGTGATGAGTATGGGTCCTGGGGAACCCACTGAACACTCCTTCTAAATTCCTCAAACTCCCTACCCCTCAGTGAGTATATGTCCTTACCCCTGAATAACGCTAACCCGCTGGTTGGCTTCTGGAGGCCAAGTATCACCCTACCCATGGTTGTCTTGCCTGCACCACTCTCACCCACGACGGCGATTACGTCGTTTTCCCTTATGCCCAGGTTAACGTGGTCAAGGGCCTTGATAACACTCTTTCTGAATAGGCCAACCCTCTCCGTGAAGTAGACGCACACGTCCTTAAGCTCAACTAGGTATTCGTCACTTCCCATATAGGTGACACCTCACCACCCTACCGTTAACGTTATACTCCCCTGGCTTTTCAACCTTACACACATCCATGGCGTACTGGCACCTGGGCCAGAAGGGGCATCCTTGAATATCCTCAAGTGGGTTTGGTGGCTCACCGGGTATTGGCCTAACCTCCTCGGGGCTTGAGGAAAGTGAGGGTATTGACTGCACCAATGCCTTTGTGTAGGGGTGCTTAGGGTCAACTATGACATCCTCAGTGGGCCCAATCTCCATAACCTCCCCATTGTACAGGACAACGACCCTGGAGGCTATCATGGGTACTATGGATATGTCGTGGGTTATGAAGATTATTGTCGTGCCCAACTCCTCGTTAATCATCTTAACCAGCTTAAGTATCTCCATCTGCGTTACCACGTCTAACGCCGCGGTGGGCTCATCCATAATCACCAACTCTGGGTTTAGGAGTAGTGAGAGGGCTATGGCAACCCTCTGCTTCATGCCACCGGACAATTGATGCGGATACAGATTAAACACCCTAGCCGGGTCAAGCTTAGTGAACTCCAGTACCTCACTAGCCCTCTTCAGGACCTCAGCCTCATCACTGATCCCATGCGCCCTGGCCGTGTCGAGGAAGTGGTCCTTAATCCTCATCGTTGGGTTGAATATGTTCTGACTGGCCTGGGGGACCATGGAAACCTTAACCCACTTATACTTCAAGTTGAATTCATGTTCACTGAGGGAGAGTATATCAACCCCATTGTAGTATATGCTACCGCCCCTAACCACCGCTGGGGGTTTAAGCATGCGCATTATCGCTAAGGCTAAGGTTGACTTACCTGAACCGCTCTCACCAACAATACTAACTATCTCACCCTTATTAACATCCATGCTAACCCCCTTGAGGGCCTTAACCGCAATCTTAAGGTCCGGTAACCTATACTCCACGTTGAGATTCCTTACACTGAGTAATGGCATACTACGGCTCCACAGCACGTTAAGGCTCTATTAAAAGCTTTACTCAAAATAGTGGAAGGTTTGTGACTATAGCTTTAGGTAAGTTAGCTTAACGCATTAATAGGCTATATAACTTAGGTAAGTCAATGCTGTAATTACCATAAACATCACCGCCGGTAATGTTTATGCTACCGTTGCTCACCTTAACGTCAGCCTTAAAGGGCGCAACCACGCCCCACATTCTCAACACTCCGTTGGAGTCCTCCTCGTAGTACATGTAGGTTGTCTTGATGCTACTCCCCCTCCACCCATACGTCACCTCAGGCGTCTTGGGGAATATGACCGTGTACTCCGTGTTACCCGTTGAGAGCACTGCGTGGTTCCTCCCCATGGTGACCACGTTACCCATGCAATGTATGTTCCACCTAAACCTACCCACGCCACTTACCTCATCCAGTATCACGTAGATGAACCTACCCAACCCCACAACCCCCCTCCTATGCCTAACGCCTGGGTAGGTGTCAGCCTCAAAGGAGGCGTAGACATTACCATCCTCAACCCAATACCTTATCAACCTACCCCTGGTCTCAACCTGGTCCTCGTCACGGAGGGTCACGGTGTTGTGGGCTATGCTCCTCCTGTGCCACGTCCAATGAAGCTCGGAGTAGTATCCTCCAGAACCAGCATCTACAATGAGTGGCTCACCGTTTGAGTGGAGTTCGAAGCTTAACTTATCTGGGTGCCCGTGCCAGGCCCCATGTGGGCCGTAGTCGAGGATGAAGTATGTTGCCCTGGGGTCATCCCCACTCCTAACTATGAACCTTCCTGAGTCGTCGAGGACGGTCACCTCACTATGCCTAGGCTCAATGGAGCTCCCCAGTAGGTTTAACCCATCGGCCAGGGCCAGGGCGCTCAATGGTGACGTTGGCCTTGCCCCAAGCTCCATCAACCTCAACCCAACCTTAACCAGCATTGGGTCACCGTACCTAACGCCGCTTATTATGAATGGGTCTGGGTTGGGTAAATCATCCCCACTGTCCTCCAGTGCCGGCATCCTGTAGCGTGGGTCAAGCAGGTTCCACAACCAGTACACCGCCTTCTTAATAACTGGTTCACCACCCCTAGCCACTGAGTATATGTCAACACCGTTGAGCCTCAGCAACTCGGCTCCCCACGTTACTAAGTTAAGCACGGCATTATGGTAGCCGGCGGACTCCTCAAGCCACCCACCATCATTTAGGAAGTAACCCAGTGCATTCCTGAAGACAGCCTCAGCCTTGATTAAGCCAAGCTTAGAATTCCTGAAGTTGAATTTGCTTGATATGGCCAGTAGGGCTAAGGCCTCGGTGAGCTCCCAGTTGCCAGCCCAGGCATTGGTTAACTTAATTAACTCACCCTGGGCCCACCTAAACATCAACATGAGCCTCAGCTTTAAGTCCTCCGGCAGCTCATCCTCAAGTAGGTCGTAGGCAAGGGTCAGTTGAAGCATCCCACCAGAACCAGCCCCACCATGGATACCATTGAACCAGTGTATCAACTCCCCCCTCTCAAAGGCTGATGCGACTGTTTCAAGGCCCTTCAATGCATCGCCTATGGGTGAGCCGAGGTAGACGTGGCTAATGGCCAGTTTTAGGATCAGGTCCGCTAGGGCAGTGGTTACATAGCCACCCCTGGTGAATTCACTTAGGTTTAGGAATATGGCTGGGTAAACCTTAACGCCACCGGCTAAGTACTCCTTAAGCACCTTGATAGCCTCCTCAGGTAGCTGCCTCCTCCTAATCAGCCTAGTCCTACTTGAGAGACTCTCAGCGGCCAGCTCATACACGCCTATTGAGGCTGACTTATCGTCGTAGAAGCCCTCAACCTCGTCAACCCATGTATCAAGGTGGTTAACTAGGCTTGGGTTAACTTTACCCAAGGCCTCAACGGCAGCGGCGTAGTCTGGATTTATTGAGAACGCCCTAGAGACCAACTTACCGTTAATGCTGAACTCCAGGTATGGTACGGAGTAGAGTGTGTCCTCCATGGACCAGCCTAGGGCCTCGGTCTTGAAACCAATGGCCGATGCTTGACCAGGCCTTACGTTAATGGTGTTAGTTTTCACCGTTAAGTTAAACTTGGACTCGCCAACCCTCACCCTATCCACATCATAACCCCTCCTACCTAGGACTGGCATAGACTTAACTAGCCTCACGCGGCCGTCAACCTTAACCTCCCCAACCCTCGACACTGAGTATATGGCCAGGGCCCCGCTTATGGAGTCACCCGGTTTAATAATGCTTGGTGATTCAATACCAATGATAAGTTCGTCATCAGCGTAGTCAACCCTACCCAGGCCGTTGAATGGTACTAACTCGTAGCCTAACTCCACAGCTCCACTTCCATTCGCAACCAGGTTAAGTTCGACGTTGAAGAACTGGTCCTCAACTACGCCATAGCAGCCTGTTAGGCACCTAACCAGTAGGCCAATCCTCTTACCCTCATTAACGAAGGCTACCCATTCCAGTTCAGGGAAATACCTGTCACTATACGTGTGCTTACTGAACCTGAAGCCGGAGACCGGTGGTTTCAGGCCAACGGCCGAGAAGCTGTTTGGTGGTTCAGGGAAGCCGAACTTCACGAAGTACCTGCAGTTGTACATGGCCCCAAGGGCCTCCCCCCAATACCCACCCTCACCGCAGGCTACGTGGATAAGCTCCCTAACCCTACTAACCCCACTGGCCTTAACCCTAATGGTAACCCTAGGCCCATTAAGCGCAACCTCCTTAACCAGCGTTATGCCGCCTGACTCCACGCCCAGCACAACCGATGAGCCACTTACGCTTATGATACTCCTCCTGGCCTTGATCAACGGTTCAACCTCAAGTATACCCATGCCAGGCTCCATCAACTCTAACTCCGGTCTCCTGGCCAGTAGGTGCTGGGTGTTAGTCCTCTTATCAAGTAGCTCCACTATGGTGCCACTGGGTTCATGGATTACCAGCCTGATTGAATCGTTCTCGAGGCTTATCACAGTTGTGGATTAGGCATAGCTATTTAATAAAGTAAACCCACAGGCACCTTAACTGACGGAATATTTTAATAGGGGGTTGTGCCAAGTGGTGGTGTATGGGTACATTGAGCTACATCGCCGACCTGTGGAAGAGACCCTACGAGGAGCCGCTTAGGCGCGTCATTAAGGCTAGGTTGATTAAGTGGCGTAGGGAACCCTCCGTGGTTAGGGTTGAGAGACCCACTAGGCTGGATAAGGCTAGGAAGTATGGTTATAAGGCTAAGCAGGGGGTCGTGGTGGTTAGGGTTAGGGTTAGGAGGGGGCCGTTCAATAGGCGTAGGCCAAACACAGGTAGGAGACCCAAGAGGATGGGCGTCTACGGCATTGCACTATCCACTAACCTCCAGGTGGTCGCTGAGCAGAGGGCGGCCAGGAGGTTTAGAAACCTTGAGGTGCTTGGCTCATACTGGGTTGGTGAGGATGCTATATACAAGTGGTTTGAGGTGATTATGATAGACCCTAACCACCCAGCCATCAGGAATGACCCAGATTACAGCGGTATTGTGGGGAAGGAGGATAAGAGGGAGAGGAGGCAGAGGAGGGTTAGGAGACTAAGGCAGAGGCAGAGGAGGCTGATTGAGAGGTTAAGGCGGAGGATGCAGGGACAGGGTAGTGGAAAGTCTAACTAACGCATCTGAACAATATTTATAAAATGCTACCTATCAGCTCAGGCAGGTCCTTGTGAGCAAGCTGGGCCTTAGGTTTGGGACCGATGGCGTTAGGGGGATTATTGGGGAAACAATAACCGACTTAACCGTAGCCATAATAGCCGAGGCCACCTTAAGGTACTGGTACAGGAGGTACGGCGTATCCAAGGTCCTCGTGGGTTACGATACCAGGTTAATGTCTAGGGACTTCGCAACCATAATAGCCTCAATAGCCAGGGAGCATGGGGCCGACGTAAACGTAGTCTCCGGGCCAACGCCAACACCAGTAATATCGTGGGCGGTGCTTAAGCATAGGTTTAGCCTAGCATTCCAAGTGACGGCAAGCCACAACCCACCCAGGTATAATGGGGTTAAGGTAATTGGGGGTGATGGCGCACCCGCCAGGCCAGAGGACACTAACGGTATTGAGGGGGTGATTAACAGTGAGTATGATGACATTTTAAGGTCGGTTAGGGATATTGAATACGCCCAGGTGCCTTCAATAAACGTTAAGGATGAGTACATCGACAGCATCACCTCATGGTTCTCGGCCAGGTTTAAGCCAAGGAGGCTTAGGGTCCTTGTGGATCCACTGCACGGCGCCGCTGTAGGTTATACGGCGGAGGCGCTTAGGAGACTTGGCTTCGAGGTTACTGAGGTTAACAGTAACCAGGACCCAAACTTCGGCGGTAAGGCACCTAACCCTGAGTACGAGTACATTAAGGATGATGTTGATGCCGTTGTTAACGGCAAGTTTGACATGGCCATAGCGAATGACGGTGATGGTGATAGGGTGGCCATGGTTGTTAAGGGTCTAGGTCACTTGGACGCCAACAGGATAATACCAGTCTTCTTAAGGGTGTTGTGGGGGTTGGGTATGGTTAAGAGGGGGGTGGCGAGGACTGTAGCGACGACGCACCTGATAGATGACGTGGCGGCTAGCCTCGGCATTAAGGTCGTTGAGACGCCTGTTGGAATAAAGTACATTGTTGACGCAATGAACAGGGGTGAGGCTGATATAGGCGGTGAGGAGAGCGGCGGCCTAGCCTACTCCTGGCACATACCGGAGAAGGACGGTATCTACAGCGGTGTAATGGGGGCCTGCATAGAGGCTTCAGAGGGCATTTCAAAGATATACGGTGAATTAACAAGCAGGTTTGGTGAGAGGAGGTTCAGGAGGGTTGACATTAAGGCTAACGACGCCAAGGCCCTGGTCAGTAGGCTTAGCCAGGAGTTGAAAAGGGTCATGAGCACAATGGGTGAGTTAGATAGGTTCATTGAGATTGATGGGCTTAAGGCGGTTTACAGGGATAAGTCGTGGGTATTAATTAGGGGTAGTGGGACGGAGCCCGTGATTAGGGTCTACTCGGAGGCCTTAAGTGAAGGTAGAGTCAACGAGTTAATAGAATCTGTGACGTCCGTCATCAACAGGGCTATTGCCGGATAGCTGGTTAATCCCCATACATGCTTCTAAACATGGATGCCGATATCAACTGGCTAACCCTCAATGGCTCAGGTCTCCTACCATCCCTCTGGAACTTGGATATGAGGACCTTAACCTCCCCGTAGCTTAACCCCCTGTACCTAACCCAAACAGGGCCGTACTTGGTGTTGACCATCACTGGTTCACCTATCCTATCAAGTATACTCAACCTCTCCTCGTAATCCTTAAAGAGTTTAACAATAGCCGCCCTAGGGTTGCCCCTACTTCTGCTGAAGGTTAGGCACATTACGGGTACCTTCAACTCGCTGTATAACCTATCTATATCAATTATATTGTAGAAGGATATTATGCAGCCGTCTATCATTATGGCGTGTACGTCAGGCCTATTCAACTCCCTGAACATTCCTATTATCGAATCCGTTACATCAAGGCCACCTACCGTTGAATATGAGTTAACCACGCCATCAATTATGAAGTCGCTCCTCATGACTACGCCTGTGAGTATGGATTTTGGGTGTGTTAGTTTGAAGCTCTCCGCTATGCCAAGTACCCTAACGGCCCTCTTACTGATTAGTGAACCGTGCCTCATTGAGCGGACACCTGCCTCCTGAGGAAGCCCAGTAACTCCTCTACATCGCTGAAGTACTCGTGAACGTACTCAAAGGGGTTATTGGCTATGTCACCATCCTCAGGTGGCCAGTAGACGTAGACTGGTTTACCCATGTTGACCGCTATGGTGACCTCTGAGGAGACACCCATACTCAACGTACCGCCATACTTGGGCCTATAGGCGATCACCATGTCGGACTGCTCAATGTACCTGAAGTCCCTCCTCATTACTTGGTCTTGGATTAGACTCCTCTTAGTCACGGGGTTCCTGGTGATCACCTCCATGACCTCATCCTCCCTGAGCTTAATGGGGTACTCGCTGTCGTCGTTATCCACGGGCCACCTATCACCTCTATCTATAATGGTCCTCCTACCGTTGGCCCAATTCCTCTCAATAATCAACTCGTCGATTGTCGTCGGTTCAAACAATACTACAATCCCCCTAAGCCTCCTGGCGAACTCGTTGATCTCACTAATGGCCTTACCATTATCCCTAACGTGGCTTATTGGGTGTGATAGGTATGCCTTAGGCAGCTTGGTGAACATGAGTTTGAAGAAGGTCTCCACGGGGTGCTTAATGGCGACCACATAGTTCCTTATACCCAGCACCGTGGCTAGCATATCAGCCATCATTATCTCCACGGTCCTCCATACAAAGACATCCCTAAGCCTAATGTAAACCCCATGCCTCTCCCTGGACTCCCTATTGCTGATCCTGTGCCAGACAGAGTAGGCATCGTCAATGAGCGTTACTATCATGTCAAACTTAAACTCCCTAAGCGCGTTGGCGTCTATTAGGCTCCAGTACGTGTTATGCCTGAAGTAAGTTAGGTGCATGCTCACTATCACGTGCTCAGGCTGCTCCTTATCAATCCTATTGAGCAGTTGGTTAACGGTCTCATACCACTTGTTCCTCTGCTTCTCAAGGTAACTGTCGAGGAAGTAGGGCATGGAGTTGGAGAGCATGGAGTCGAAGTCAAGGGCCATGACCCTACCAACCTTACCGTTAGCGTAACTACTAATTGCGTTAATCCACCTATGCTTATCCAACCCACTATGCCCAGCCACCAAAACCCTAACCATACATTGCCTACATGAACTAAAGCGAGCAGTCATATTTAAAGCATTCCTGTGTTTTACACCAATGCATAAGCAGGTTCACGCTTCTGGTCAGGTTCAGTGGGTTAATGCTTAATTACTTAACTCCCAACAGCACCCACATGAGCCAGGGTGGGTTGGATTACGTGAATGAGTATAAGTCAGTGATCATGGGTATAATAGACGGTGTGTTGAAGGATCAGTGGGGTAACATAAAGTCCGCGGCTAGGTTATGCGTAGACTCACTGAGCAGGGGTGGCTTAATCTACGTCTTCGGTACTGGGCACTCGATGCTCATGGCCATTGAGGTCTTCTACAGGTCAGGTGGGTTGGCACCAATTTACCCCATAATTGACCCAAACCTACTCGGCCTAAACGGCATGGCCCTTTCAAGCAGCCTTGAGAGACTACCTGGATACGCCTCAACACTACTGAACTCCCAGAGGATAGTACCAAACTCAGTCATGATAATAATCTCCAATTCAGGTAAGAACACCGTGCCCGTGGAGATGGCCTATGAGGCTAAGAGGAGGGGGTTGAAGGTAATCGCCTTAACATCCGTGGAATACTCCAAGAGCCTTCAGCCAGATAACCCGCTGGGTAAAAGACTATTTGAACTGGCTGACGTAACCATTGATAATAAGGTGCCTCCAGGTGAGACGGCCCTAACGATAAATGGTGTTAAGGTTGCCGCCGTTTCAACCGTGGTTAACGCCTTCATACTGCATAGCCTCGAGTTAGCCATTATAGATGAATTGAGGAGTAAGGGCATTGAACCTGAGGTTTGGGTCAGCGTCAACATACCGGGTGGTAGGGAACGCAACGAGGCCCTGTTGGCCAAGTATAGGCAGGTTATAAAGTACCTCTAACCCCACTGGACTTAACAAAGCTAATACTTAAAAGGTGTTATCAAATTCACCATTAATGATTGTTAAAAATGGGGTTCAAGTGTTCTTTGATGAAGGCTACGTAGAAGAGTTAAGGGGTAAGAGGGTTGGGGTCGTCACAAACCACAGTGCGCAATACCCAGGTAGGGGACACCTGGTGGATCTACTTATTAAGAGTGGGGTTGAGGTAAAGGTTATCTTCACCCCTGAACATGGGTTAATGGGTGATAGGCCAGCCGGTGAGCACTACCCCGATGGCACATATGGCGGCATCCCAGTCTATAGCCTATACGGCCCCAGGTATAAACCACCAGTTGAGGTTATTAAGGAGCTTAATGCTGTAATGTACAGCATCCAGGATGTTGGAGTTAGGTTCTACACATACATATCAACACTATTTTACACGCTTGAATCCTCAGGTAAGGCGGGCGTTAGGGTTATGGTGCTTGACAACCCAAACCCATTAACCGGCCTAATAGTTGAGGGCCCAATACTGGACCCTGGGTTAAGGTCTTTCATAGGTATTTGGAGCATCCCAATTAGGTATGGCTTAACAGCCGGTGAGTTAGCTAGCCTATTCAACGCGGAGGCCGACATCAAGGCTGATTTAACGGTAATTAAGCTTAGGGGTTGGTTTAGGGGTATGTGGTTTGATGAAACCGGGTTACCGTGGCCTAAGCCGTCACCAGCCATGGTAAGCCTGGAGAGTGCAATAATGTACCCCGGCATTGGCCTATTCGAGGGTACCAATGTTAATGAGGGTAGGGGTACTGATAAACCCTTCAGGGTCATCGGGGCTCCATGGCTTAACAACGTTAAGCTCATTGATGAGGCATCAACGCTGGGGCTTAGTGGCGTGGAGTTGAGACCTGTGGTTTACAGGCCTATGGGGACTGGTGTTAAGTATAGTGGTGAGGATTGCAGAGGTGTTGAGTTCGTGATTAAGAATAGGGTTAACCTAAGGCCCGTGAAGGTGGCCCTAGCCTTAATCAACATTATTAACCGTATACACCCAGGCAAGTTTAACTTCATTAAGCGTAACGGTTCATACCACTTCGACTACCTGGTTGGTAAAGTGAACGTTAGGGGCTTATTAATGAGCGGTGATATTGATGAGGTTATGAGAGTTGTTGATGAGGGTATTGAGGATTACCTAAGGAGGGTTAAAAGGTACATGATGTATGGTGACGATAATGGTTAAGCCTCGTCCTTTGGTGTGGGGTTGTTTCGCTGTGCGGGTTTATTGAGGTGGGTTTGTGTGATTTGACTTTGTTGGGGTTTTGGTGCTTGGGTTGGTGCCCCCCGGAAGGGGGTTTGCTTCCCTCCGTCAGATGAGCCGGTGGGGCGATACCCCACCATTCACCACCACCCCAAGAACAAAACCACCAACACCACCAGGAACAGAAAGGGGAGTCATTAGACCTACCGGGTCAATAGACGCCTAACTGCGTTAATAATGTCCTCCTGGTTGATTGGCCTAGTGAAGATTCCCTGGGCAAATGTAGCACCACCCCCACCCTTACCCCCAATCTCACTGAGTGCCTTAGCCACGTCAACCGCCTTAACCCTACCGTTCGTGTATACCTGGTACTCCCTCCCATGGGTTAGGATTAATACATCACCCTGGTACCTAGTGGCTAACTCCTGTAGGTAATCCTTAACCCAGTAGTCCTCGGCGTAAACCGCGACCCTAACCCCATTTATTGTTAAGGTTGACTTAGCTATGTTGGCTAAGTCGGCTTCAATTGCCTTACGGGCAAGTAACCTACCCCTCTCATTAGCCTCGTTAAGCTCCTTAAGTAGCCTATCCACCGCCTTAACGGCCTCATCCTTACCCACACCCAGCTTACCCGATATGGACTCCAACGCATCCTCAAGGCCTCTGACGTAGTTCAGTGCATGCCTACCTGTGGTGAAAATGAACCTAACTACCCCCTCCTGTATCTTCTCAACCTTAACTATCTTTATTAAACCAACCTTGCTGGTGCTGTCCAGGTGTGTTCCACCGCAAGCCTCAACGTCATACATGTCCTCACCCTCACCAATCCTAACAATCCTCACGGAGCCCCCAGGTACCACACCTCCCTGGTAAATTATGAAGCCGTACTTGGCCTCAGCCTCATTCCTAGGCATGAACTCTGCCTTAACTGGGATATCCCTCAGGACCACTCCATTGGCCAGTTCCTCAATCCTCCTAACCTCCTCAGGCGTTGGTAATCTATAGTGGGTTACGTCGATCCTACTGAACGGTATGTCCTTCTGGGCGCCCGCCTGCCAGACATGCCTACCCAGAATCCTCCTAATACTTTGGAGCAGTATGTGGGTTCCAGTGTGCATCCTCATTAAGTCAAGCCTCCTCTCGGAGTCAATAACCATCTCTACCGTATCACCGACATTGGGTGCCGGCCCCTCTATAACGTGCAGTATCACTGGCCCAACCCTCTGAACATCAACAACCTTAGCCTCGAGCCCATTGAACCTTAACACACCCCTATCGGCTGGTTGGCCACCACCCTCGGGGTAGAATATGGTTTCATCAAGCACCACGTACCTACCCTTAATAACCCTAAGCACCTTAGCCTTACCGGTGAACATGTACGGGTTCTCGTAGAACAATTCCCTAGTGGGCTTAAGGTCTATTACATCGTCGGCGGTGACGTCAATTTTCCCACCCTCCTCACCCCTACTCGGCCTCTGGTGCCTACTGGCTAGGATCTCGTAGAAGTTGTCTGGCACATCAACCTTAATACCCCTCTTAGCTGCCTCATCCCTAACAACCTCAGGTGGTATGCCGTGTGAGTCGTAAAGGTTTATTAAATCCTCAAGGGTCACCTTACCCCCAATCCTGTTCATTAACTTGGGCAGCTGGCTAATGGCCGACTTATACTTACTCTCCTCCAGATCAACCAATTCGATTATAAGCTGCCTGCTATCCCTAAGCTCAGGGTAATCATCGACCAGGTAGTTTAGGTGGAGGTTGAAGATTTCCGTCAACGGGACCTCAGCCCCTATCGAGTAGAGGTACTTGAGCATCCTCCTAACCAGTAACCTGGCTAGGTAGCCGACACCTGAATTCGACGGTATCACGCCGTCGTTTATCATCCAGGAGACTGTCCTTGAGTGGTCGGCCAGTACGTAAAGCACCTCCTGGGGCTTAACCACGTTGATTAACTCTGTTGGCTCAACCCCAATCCTCTTAGCCACCTCAACATAGGCCTTGTCCAGTGGTATCACCTCTGGGTCGAGTTGACCCATGTGTATGGCTAAGGATGCCATGAGTTTCTCGTCGGGCTTAGGCAGACCCAGTAGCCCCCTAGCCCTGCTTAGGAATTCGCCAAAGACGGCCTCGTATATGGTTGGTTTGCCCGTTAGGACCCAGTAAATCCTCTCAAGGCCATAACCCGTGTCCACTATCCTAATTGGCATCTCCCTATACTCACCGCCAACCACCCTGTAGTGCATGAAGACCAGCGTAGCCACCTCAAGCCCCCTAACCAGTACCTCAAAGGACTCGCCGGCGTTACCACCCCCCTCCCAAATGTTCTCCTTGTAAGTCACCTCATCATCCCTGAACCCAAGCTCCCTAGTGAAGAACTCGTGGGCATACTCAACAGTCTCATCAACCCAGTAAACCTCCTTACCTGGGAAGTTGAAGGCGTGGTGGGCCATCATCTCAAAGCCCGTTAGGTGCCTACCACTCCTACCCACCTTATCCACGTCAGTTAGCCTAATGCTTGGTTGCGATATCGTAAGTGGATTAGCTGGCGGTGGAACAACGCCCTCGGTTACCCAGGGTTGGAAGTCGTATATTGAGGCACCCACTAGGTAGACGTCATTCCTCCACCTGGCCACCACTGGGTATCTGTTAATCCTAGTGTGCCCCCTCCTCTCGAAGAAGCTTAGGAACCTCTCCCTAACGTCCCTAATGGACTCAGGCCTAAAGGTGCCTGGTGGGTTACCTATAAAGCCGTATGGTGTGCAGGGTTGGTCACCGCAGTTGTCTTGGCTTGGGTTAAGCGTCCAGTAGTAGTGGCCACAGTACGGGCACCTACCTCTCCTAAACCCCCTACCTAGGAACAGCCTTGTCCTAAGTAGACTCTCATTGAACACAGGCACTCCACTTAGCCTTAACTGGGCTTAATTACTCTTTTGCAGTTACTAACCCAGTAACCCCGCATTGCTTAACGTGGTGTTAAGAGTTAGTGTTTTAATACCAGGGTGGATGGGGTACAAATATGCGTAGGAGGGGGGCTGTGGGCTTCCTAGTCACATCACTGCCGTATAGGGTTAAGGTATACTCAAACTTCCAAGTCCTCATACCTGCCAGCCTAGTTAGGGCATTGGAGATAACTAACCTGAGGTACGTTAACGTAACCTTCAGGTACAATGACGTGACTGAGACCATTAGGGGTGTTAGGCTACTTAGGACTAGGCACACCGACTCAAGGCAATTCACGATACCGAAGGAGGTTAGGGAGAAGTACGGCATCAAGCCTGGGGATTACATAGAGATACTGTCGATTACCCCACTCTCATGAGCCATGCCGTTGAAGACTTAACCGGCTTTAACAACCTTATCGTAATAGTCCATGAGCGGCACCCACACGGTCATAGGGCCTGGTTCCCTATTAGCCCACGCGTAGTACGGTATGGCCTTAAACCTAATGGGCCTAATAGTCAACTTAACGTCGTTAATCGACTCGTATAGCCTACCCTGAGCACCTAACTCGTAGGCATCCCCCTCAATGACGATGACACCACCAAGCAGCACCCTGTTGAACTTAGCCTCAAGCCTACAGGTGATTTCCAAGGCTATGTTATAGACATGACCCCCTTCCCGCTCTTTTGGGTGGGGTTTTGTTGTTGGGGTTCTTGGTTGTTGCCTCGTCTGTTGTGGGGTTGTTGGTTTTGTTCTTGGGTTGGTGGTGAGGGTGGGGTGTTGCCCCACTGGCTCATCTGACGGAGGGAAGCAAACCCCCCTCCCGGAGGCACCAACCCAAGCACTAACCATCCTAACAAAGCTGGAATTAATAAATCCATTGCTATAAAACCCACGTAGTAGCGCAACCCCACCCTAAAGAACGAGACTTGCCATGCTGTGTCAATCCTCCCAGTCTCCTCAAGGAGGTTATACATCCTGGGTAAAGTTACCCTCGCATGCGTGTTTACCTAGATAGCCAGAAACCATCGTTAATCTTAACATCGATTATTGAAATGGGCCTTACCTGGCATAGGGCTCTTAGACGTATGACCCCCTCCCCACCCCTTTGAGGGGTGGGGTTTCATTGTAGGGGTCTCGACAGTTACCCCGCCTATTGCGGGGTTATTAAATACCCCAGTAAAGCAGGGGTAATAAACCTGACGCATAAACCCCACTACGTGAGGCGACCCCACCCCTAGAAAGGGCGAGGCTTAGCCATTTTGTCAACTATGAACGTACCCATTGATTACGCATAGCATGAACCCCTTATAAGTATTGTATGGCTTCCATCAGCTGAAACGCCGACACATCACCGACTCATCGTAACTCTGACTCATCACCAGGTGTACTTACCAGCGCTATTAATAAGCTTTCGTTGTGAATGAAACCCGGCGTCATGTGGCTGAGGAAAGCAGTAACCTAACGCCTTCTGCCATACCTACCCATTACGTACGCCTCAGTCAAGACATGGCCCTCCATCGCCCTCCTGACTTCACCCAACCCTGCACCAGGCCTTAGGTTAAGGGTTACGTCCAGGGCGTAGAGCCTAAAGTAGTACCTATGGGGTGGGTGGGTTCTAGGTGGGCATGGGCCACCGTAGCCAACCCTACCGAAGTCGTTAATGCCCTGAAGCCCAATCCCAGGTACCTCCGGTCTCTTAGGCACGTTCTCGGGTAGTTGGCTTAGATTGGATGGTATGTTGTACAGGATCCAGTGTATGAAGGTTCCGCCTGGTGCATCCGGGTCCTCCATTATGAGGACGAAGCTCTTAACGCCAGCAGGCACCTCAAGCCACCTTAACGGTGGTGAGACGTCGTCTCCGTCACAAGTGTATTTAACGGGTATCGTGTCCTCGTTCTTAAAGGCTGGGCTCTCAACCCTCATGGTGAATTACACTGTGGAGGTGTTTTTATTAATTAACCTCATTGAGCCATTACGTTGACCTTGACGGGCGGGCTCATGGTTAACTTAAGCTCAACCTCCTTAATCTTATCCCACCCGTACTTCCTAGCCACCTCCTCAAGCACGGCTGTGGCGTTTTCGGCTATTTTACTAGGCTCCATATCCTCGGTCCCAACCTTAACCATTATTTGGGGTTGGTCCCTAACCCTAACCCTAACACTCCTCCTGTATCTATCTATCAAAGCCTTCATGTCCGCATTGGGTGGCACCACATCCGGCATCTTGCCCCTAGGCCCAAGTATTGGGCCCATTGTCCTACCTATCTGCACCATTAGATCCGGTGAAGCCAGGAAGAAGTCGAATTGCTGGGCAAGCTTCCTAACACTCTTCTTATCACTGAACTTACCGAGGTCATCCTTAGTTATGACTAGGTCGGCTCCAGCCTCCCTGGCCGCGGTTATCGTGGCACCGCTGGCAATAACACAAACCTTAGCCTTCTTACTTATTGGGTTTGGTAGCGGGACTGTTATGTTAATCCTGTTCTCAGGCTTCTTAACATCAACATCCCTCAACTTTATTATCAACTCCACCGTCTGGTTAAACCTACGCCTCTTAGCAACCTTCCTAACCTCCCCAAGGGCCTCCTCGATGGCCTTAACGTAGCTACTGCTCATTAACCAACCTAGGCCCGGTGGATTTATAATATTTTACTGCCATTCAACATTCACCGTTCCATGTAACCTGCGGATTCGCTAATAACCCTCCTCGGCAACTCCCACCCAAGTCTCACTGCGGCGAATCTTAACGCTACCGTGGTGATCATTGACAATAGGGCTGATGTTGAATCACCAAGACCAATTAACCTAAGCATAAAGTAGGTTAAGGAGCCTATTATTGCCGCCGTAGCGTAAAATTCCTTAGTAAGCACCATTGGAATTTCATTAGCCAGCAGATCCCTAACCACACCACCACCAACGGCGGTTATTGCACCTACCAGTGTTACGAGTAGTGGGTTATGTGACACTGAATAAGCCAGTGAGGCACCTGATGCCGAGAATGCACCCAATCCCACGGCATCCGCGTATACCAATGGCTTACCTGCATTACTGAAGAGCCTATAGAACACAAAGGTCGCCACACCTGCGGCTATGGCAGTCAGTGGGTAGGGTAGGTAAGTTAAGTTTACCGGTGGGTAGATACCGAGGAGTACATTGGATATTATGCCACCACCCAGTGCCGTCACGAATCCAAGCGTAATAACGCCGAGTAGATCCATCCCCTTCCTAATGGCCTTCATGGAGCCAGACACGGCAAATGCAACTATACCAATGTAGTTTGTTGCAGTGAGCACAATATTCATAACGGGTCCTTACAGCGCCTCTATTAAGGACTTCGCCATGGCCATTCATTGAATTGGAAATGTTTAAATAATCTCAAACGCATGGGCTTGACTAATGAGGTATTGGTCAGTTAACGATGAGGACATAATTGAACTGGTTAAGAGGAGGTATAACGTAACCGTGACCTCTGACCAGATAGCCAGGGCGAGGGGTTTTGAGTATAGGATCAGTTGGAAGAAGGCTATTGAAACAGCCCGGGCTGTGAAGTTCTTGACCATTAAGCAGGCGGAGGAGTACATGGAGAGGGTTAAAAAGTTGGAGGCACCCATACCCATTAAGGAGTTCACTAAGAAGCAGGCGCACCACAACGTGCCCTGGGTTGGTTGGCCCGTGGCTAAGTGGCCTGTTAAGGTTGCGGATGCCTTCCTAGAGGTCCTTAAAAACCTTGAGAACAATGCCAGTTATAGGGGTTTAAATGTTGATAACACCGTGATTGTGCATGCATCAGCGAGTAAAGGTATGAAGATTAGGAACTACATGCCGAGGGCCTTCGGTAGAGCTACGCCGTGGTTCCAGGACACTGTTAACATAGAGCTTGTTGGTGTTGAGCTACCAGCCGACCTAGTTCCAAAGAAGTTCAGCTGGGCCAGGGTCCTTAAGGCAATATGAGTATTTAACCGATGCCCGTATTTAGAGGGTGTTAATTAATTGAAGGATTTGTATATGATTGTATACGTAAGGTGAGTTAACTTGAGGGTAATTAACCATTACCTGGCTGTTGCGGCAATCCTCTCCATCTCATCCCTCTTCCTCAATGCATAGCTAGCCTGGTCATTGTTGGCGGCCGCTATTATCTCGCTGGCTAGGCAATCCTCTATTGGCCTTGGGTTATTGAATGAACATGCCCTAGCCCCCTCCGCTATCCACCTTATGGCTAAGTCAAGCCTCCTCATTGGGCTAACATCAACGGAGACTGGGTAGGCTATACCACCGTAGATGACCCTGGTGATCTCCTCCCTGGGAGCCACGTTAACTATGGCATCGACCAAAACTTGAACCGGATTCTTCCCGGTGGCCACGTAAATTATGTCGAAGGCCATCTTAACTATCTTATAGGCCTTCTGCTTCTTCCCAGTATTCCTACCAGGCTTCATGAGTTGGTTAATCAATCTCTCCACTATCGGTATCATAGCCTTACCGAACTTCCTATTCTGATACTTACCCTCAGTGTGCGGGAGTATCATAGGCTTGAGGCATATGTACCTCCTGAGCCCAGGATCCCTAACAACAATACCACTGACGTCCCACTTACCGAAGAGTAGTATCGGGCTGCCGTCAAGAGCCTTCACATCCCTCGGACACTCCTCAATTATCTCAATACCGGGTGCCAGCTCCTCAACCTTAGTGGTCTTCGATAACTGTTGTGCCACGGCGGGGGTGTGTGCATTGGGTTTTTAAAACTCCCGCGTAGGCTAAATTTAATCAACCAGTTAAATGATTTAGATTAAATTGCGAAATCCAGAGTTAGATTTTTAAATAAATCCTTGAAAGGGCCTTATGGGTAGGTTTAGGCTGCTACTTGTATCGGACCTACACGGCTCGGAGGTGGCCTATAGGAAGCTCTCCAATGCCGTGAGGTTCTACAAGGTTGATGCTGTGGTTCTTGCAGGTGACCTAGCCGGTAAGGTACTTGCACCTGTTATTAAGCTTCCGGATGGCTCATATAAAATCCCCATCATCAGCGAGAACAAGGTGTTTAAGGCTAGTGAAGCTGAGGCTAAGATTAAGGAGCTTAAGGCCTCAGGTTACCACATTAGGGTTGTTAGCGAGGAGGAGCATGAGAGGATGATCAATGATAAGGATTACTTGAACAAGGTCTTTAATGAAACAATGGCTAAGGATGTGGCTGAGTACTTGAGTATAATTGACGAGAGGTATAGGCAGCAGGGTGTTAAACTATACGTAATACCAGGTAATGACGACCCAGATGAGGTAATTAATGCCGTGGTTAATAGGCGGTGGGGTAGCATAGTGTTCTTCGACAATGACATCGTCAACTTAAATAATTACCTGCTCGTCGGCTTCGGCTACTCCAACATAACCCCCTGGAACACCCATAGGGAGTTGAGTGAAGAGGATATGTACAGCAGGTTAAGCAGGTTAATGAATAGGCTTGACGGCAATGACTACGCTAGGACGATACTGGTGGTTCATGCACCACCACACGGCACCCTAATAGACCAGGCCCCCATGTTAACCAGCGACTTTAAGGTTGTTAGGAGGGGTGGTGAAGTCATTCTCACCCACGTGGGTAGTGTTGGGGTTAGGAGGGTTATTGAGGAGTATAAGCCATTAATGGGCCTCCACGGCCACATCCACGAGTCAGGCGGCGTGGACTACCTTAAGGTTGACGGCTTAAGGATACCTGTCTTCAATGCGGGTAGTGAGTACCAGTACGGGATACTTAGGGGAATCATAATAAGCATTGATGGTAATAAGGTTAATTACGTGCCGGTTAGGGGTTAATTCAATCCTAGAGCCTCTCAACGACAAGGGCCGTGGCTCCCCCGGTACCGTGGCAGAGGGCGGCAACACCCCTCCTACCACCAAGGTGCTCAAGGCCGGTTAACAGCGTGGTCACTATCCTAGCCCCACTGGCGCCCAGGGGGTGGCCTATGGCTATCGCCCCACCGAATATGTTCATCCTATCGTACGGTATGCCCAACCTCCTGTGCACCAGTACGTTAACCACGGCGAAGGCTTCATTAACCTCGAAGTAGTCTATTGAGCTTAGGCTTAGGTTAAGCTTCTTAAGTACCTTATCTATGACGTAGGTGGGGGCCTCCGTGAAGCGCCTAGGCTCTATCATGTACCAGGCGTAGCCTATTATCCTGGCTACTGGTTTAAGCCCCAGCTCCCTGGCCTTATCCATGGTTGTGAGTAAGAGTGCTGCTGCACCATCACTGAGCTGTGATGAGTTGCCGGCTGTGTGTAGGCCGTCTTGGGTGAAGGCTGGTTTAAGTGCCTTAAGCTTCTCCAGGCTGGTGTCAGGCCTAATACCCTCGTCGTGATCAAGCCTAACCCTCTCCCCACCTATTGTCGAGTCGATGGGCTCCATCTCCTTAAACAACTTACCCTCAGTAGCCTTAACAGCCCTCATGTGGCTCATGTAGGCGTACTCATCAAGCTCATCCCTGGTGATCTCATTCTCCTTAGCCACCATGTCGGCCTCCTGCCCCATCAACATCATGGTCACTGGGTCCACTAACCCATCATACACCATTAGGTCTATTGGCTGAGCAACCCTAGTTATGAAGTGTTTAACACCCCACCTGTACTCGCTTGGTAGGGCTATCGGCTGGGTGCTCATTGAGTCAACACCGCCGGCTATGACTAGGGATGCATCACCAAGCACCAACTCCCTGTACGCATCTATAATAGCCTGCATGCCTGATGAGCAAACCCTATTAACCGTATAGGCACTGACGGAATTGGGTAAGCCAGCCAGCAGCGCTGCGTAGCGTGAAATATTCTGCCCCATCCCACCCTGCAGGGTTGAGCCGAAGATGACCTCATCAATCATAGATGGCTCAACCTCAGTCCTCTTGAGGAGGGCCCTTATCGCCTCAGCAGCCAGTTGGGGCGACTTAACATTCCTAAGAGCCCCACCGAACTTACCTATGGGCGTCCTAACGTACCCGACTATAACAACCTCACTGTTCATAGTGGTTAAGCTGGTGTATGTGACTTTAAAAATATTTAGTGCTCAACGAACGGCATTACGTTAAGCAACTAACTCAATGGCATCCGACGCTTAGGTTAACGGGCCTAACCCACGTATGAAAGCTTTTATACACCCCAATAAAACACGGCCTGGTGGTTGCCATCTGGGGCAGGAGTACGCAGTCACACCCTGGGAGGTTAAGGGTAAGGTGGATTACCTAAGGTTAGCCAGGGAGTTTGGTGTTCAGCTAATCACCGACGAGGACGTAAGTCTGCTTAAGGGCTTAACCGGGGGTGATGTGCATTACCTAATCAGGAGGGGGTTCTTCTACGCCCATAGGGGTTTTAGGGAGATTTTGGAGAGGGCTAGGTCAGGGGGATCATGGGCGCTGTACAATGGTAGGGGTCCAAGCGGCGACCTGCACATAGGCCACCTAGTCCCCTGGATACTGACCAAGTGGTTCGTGGACAAGTTCAATGTTCACTACTTCTTCGAGTTAACCGATGATGAGAAGTTCCTGGTGAGGGATGGCTACACGCTTGAGGAGACTAATAGACTGGCCTATGACAATGCGTTAAGCCTAATAGCGCTTGGCTTCACGCCGGATAGGCTACACATAATAGTGGACACGGATGACGTGGCTTACCTGTATAAGATAGCCGTTAAGGTGGCTAAGAAGCTAACCTTATCAACGGTTAAAAACACCTTCGGTCTAACGGACTCAAACAACATAGGCGCAACCTTCTTCCCTGCAATGGAGATAGCAGTCGCCTTCCTACCCACGGAGCTCTTTAACGGTGAAACCCCCGTACTAATACCCACAGCCATAGACCAGGACCCGTACTTCAGGCTGGCCAGGGACATTGCGGAATCCCTCAATTACCCTAAGCCAGCCACGTTGTATAGCAAATTCCTCCCTGGCTTAACTGGTGAGGATAAGATGAGCGCCTCTAACCCAGACTCAGCCCTATACATCAATGATGATGATAAGGAGGTTAGGAGGAAGATAATGAACGCCTTCACCGGTGGCCAACCAACAGCTGAACTCCAGCGTAGGTTGGGTGGTAACCCAGACATATGCCCAGTCTACAAGTACCACATGCTCCTCAGCGATAACGATGATGAGGTTAGGAAGATTTACGAGGACTGTAGGGGTGGTAGGCTTCTGTGCGGTGAATGCAAGCTAATGCTTTACGAGAGGGTTAGCGCCTTCTTAAATAAGCATAGGGAGCTGAGGGAGAGGGCTAAGGATAAGATAAATGAATACAAGATATCCGTTAAGTTCAAGTAACGAACAAGGCCCTAAGCAGCTTAAACAAGTTACCTAATCAACAGTTGAGTAATGGGTTACACATTAACGCCACGCGGCTAATCACCCGTAATTAACGTTTAGGCGTGGTTAAACACATGATAAAGTAACTGCCCTCTGCAGGTGGCGGTTTCGCCTGGCTACTTCTCAGCGGTCTCCTCGAGTCCCCCACGGCAGTGATTCCCCACCAATCGCCGGGTTAACAGCCACCACGGATCTTGAAAAACAGGGTAACCAATTAAGTGTTGGGAATACCCTTTAAGTCTTTCCCATCAATGTGCCTGAATAATATGAGCAATCATGAAAACCAAAACAGCATCACCAGCCCCATAGGTTCACTACTTGCTGTTGACCACGGGAAGAAGATGAGGCTTGGTTAACCTGTTGAGTTTACTCCATGTAGGTTAGTAGGGTAATACCGGAGGCTTCATGGATGGGTCGGTTAAGGTGTTTTGGGTTAAGACGCTGTGAGTGAGCGTTGAGGATAGGCATGCCTTAATATTCCTAAGGGACGGTGAAGCTCCAGGTAGTTGGTCACTGGCCAACCCTTAACCTGATCCTTATTCCAGCCCTCCTAGCCTTAACATATATGTCGGTCTCTTTAATCCTCTTAACGAACAGTTCAACAAATGGCCTTAACCTATTAACCTCACTGGGTGGCACAGTGCCCCACTGTGGGCAGTACTTATCAACCACGACGCCGAGCTCATCATCGTAGTTAAGTGGGTATAGCCTACAGCCAATTGGCCTATTCTCATAAATCTTGCATAGTTTAGTCTCCTCGTTAAAGAAGACGCAGTGGCCGTTAACATTCCTCAACCTCCACACCCCGCTCTCTTCATCAAAAACTGCGAAGTCCTCTAACCTGTACCCAAGGGCCTCAATCCTCTCAATATCCTCAGGCAGGAGCTCCATTTTAGTGTCTATGCAGCATAGGCCGCAGACAGTGCACTTGAACCTAACCTCAACGTACCTTAAGTCGCCTATCACATTACTCATGCTTAACACCAATGCAGTGAAGCAAAGTTAAGTTAATGGATTAATAAACCCTACGCCAAAACCACGCGGCAAAATAGCCCAACTCCTTAAAAAGCGGGGTGTCATTGATTATGACCCCTTCCCCGCCCTTAAGGGCGGGGTTTCCTTGGGGTCTTGGAGGTTACCCCGCTTTGATCGGGGCTACTAAAAACCCTAGTAGAGCTGGTGTCTATAAACCTATCCCACGTAGTGGGGCGACCCCGCCATGAATGGCGAGGTTTGCCGTTATTTATCACCTACGCCTATGGTTAACCCACCTGTAGTTGCAGGCTTAGTTAGGATTAGGCATGGTGATCAAATGGTAATGCGTACAGCCTATAAATACTCCCCAACGCTCAACTCAAGGGTTACTTAGGTGTTAAGTTTAAGGAAAGACTTAAATACCAGGATCTAAATGGTGGTTCGTGCCAAAGAAGAGGAAGAATAGGGGTAGGCATAAGGGGGATAAGGGTAAGGAGTCGGTGGTTTACTGCGATAACTGCGGTAAAATGATACCGAGATCTAAGGCGGTTAGGGTCACGGTACCCTACTCACCAATACCCGCGGATCTGGCTAAGGAGCTTGAGAAGCAGGGTGCAATAATACCCAGGTACTACATTACTAAGACATACTGCATAAACTGCGCAATATACCTCGGGATCATTAAGGTTAGGCCTGAGGATGAGAGGAAGAGCAGGAGGCCAATTTTGAGGAGCCAGCAGAGGCCACTACAGAGACTCCCAGTCACGGCACCAGCAGCCCCAGCACCCCCGCAGGCGCCTGCAGGTAATGAGACAGTTCAGGCGGGTTCAAACCCAACCAACACCGGTGGTGATGTTAAAACGATTAAGTGAAGCCACCTACCGATAATGATGGCTAAACTTATACCATACGTATAACTATGCCTAACCTCATGGAAAAGCTTATAAACCATAATGAAACCGGCAGTCTTAAGGGCCCGTAGTCTAGCTTGGTTAGGATGCCCGCCTGACGCGGCTTGGGGCCGGTGGGCATGTACCAAGAAGCCCCAGGCATCGGAACGCGGGAGATCCCGGGTTCAAGTCCCGGCGGGCCCACCAGGCTATGGAGATTCTCGTTGGGAAAATGCTTAATTAGCGTTGAGTTAAACGTGAGGTGATGAGGATAAACTTATCATTGGTGGCTGTGGTTTTGATGCTTGTATTATTAGTGGAGTTGCTGTTGGCCATTAGCGACATATCGGGTAGGTACATCACCCTCGCTAGTAATTATACTAGTTTAAGCGCCGAGTACTCAACCCTTAAGGTTAATTATAATGAACTGGTGATGAAATACTCATCAATTAGTATCAACTATAGTGAGCTAAAGGGCAATTACACGAACCTGGTTAACTTGTACGATAAGCTGCTGTTAAATTACAACATAACCATGGCCATGTATAATGAGGCATTAGGTAAGTATGATGAGTGCCTTAACGCTAGTAATTACTTAAGGATGGAGGTGAGTAACTACACTAACATTATAAATAACCTCTACGTTAACATCTCCAGGTCCAGCTACATAATTAAGGCCCTAACCAACAATCTAATGCTGTGTAATAGGACGCTCAAGGCTGTTACGGGTAATTATGAGAATAAAACAGCCGCATTGGTAAGTTACATTAATAATCTTTACAGAAACTACACCATATTAAGTACCAAGTACTCCTTACTTGAGGCAAATTACAGCAACCTAATGAACACCCTAAGTTACCTAAACGGCACCTTGCTTAACCTGAACAGCACCGTGAATTACCTGAAGTCTGGGGGCTACATCTATGAATATGGTTTAAGGAATCTGCATTCAACATGCAACATAACCATAGTGGACAATGGTGGTTCTGGCTTAATCAACGTGACTATTAAGCCCACGTTTAACCTAGCCAGACAAATATTGAGTTACGGTAGTGAAGTAATGTTGATAATCAACGTCCCAGTTTATCAAGGCAACCCAATACTGGTAGTCATAGGGCGGGTTAAGGTTAATGACCGGTTAATCAACATCGAGTCTAACGTAACCATTAGGCAGGTTAACGGCAGCCTGGAGCTCATCGAGTCAATAAATATAATAGACTCATTAACTGTAGTGGATACAGTTATCTTACCCAGTGAACCTAATCTCATAGCCTCAGTAACCATAACTCAGTACGACCAATCAAAGCCCCTAGCCCTGGACATACTCTACTCCCTTCAGAACCAAAATGCAGTCTCAGCTTTATGTATCGTTAAAGGTAGTTAATTTTAACTACGATGCGCTGGTGGCTTCATCATACTCCATAGGCATCGTGTTACTCTCGGTTAACTCAATCTCCACGGCCAGTTCTGTTAAATCGCCATGCCCACTGTACATCTTCGCGATCGTCAGTAGTGAGATTGAGGACAGAAGTAGGAATAACCCACTGAAAACCACACCTGCATTAGTCATTACAACTACGTAACCGTTACTTAGGTATATGCTAATTGGTAATGGGATCATTAGGAGTAGCCCCAGCGCAAGTAGTGATGCCGGGATCAGCAGTTTAAGGATAGCCTTACCGTCACTAAGGACGCCCCTCATCGAGCTCCCGTACATTAACCTAGCTAGTAGCAGTAACATAAGCCCCAGTATTGATGAGATCACGGAAGTCTCCAGGAGAAGGTAGTATAGTTTATCTGGTGTTATCGTTACAAACACTATACCGTTAGGGTTATCGTTCACCACTATGGTGTCGAGGGGCAGGGATATGGTTACGTGTGAGTTAAGCCCCCTACTGAAGGCTATGAAAGTAGAGAATCCTATATTGGTTAAGAATATGAGTACTAATGCCGCAACGGCTACCGTGTATATCAGTAGGATTGAGTCAATCCTGTTCATTACGCTATTAGTTAAATAGCTGGTTTTTAAGTATTAATGTTTGGCGCTTGAAAAACGGTGTTTTAACTGAGTAAACATGGAGGCATTATATGTAGTCATTAAGACCCAGTTTCTTCAAGTGACTCTTAATCCTGGATACATCCTTCTCCATCTTCTTAGCCTCCTCCACAACATCCTTAACCTCCTTATCCTTCATATTCAACGTGCATTCACCGTTGGGGGCCATGGCGTGGGCATTGCAGGCGGCATACTGGCACTTGTAGCCTATGCATGGGTCATTGGTTAAACTGCATATTGCCCTACCCTGGATGAACCTTAGAGCCTTCTTAACGCAAATGAAGTACTGGCAACTAGCCCCAATGCAAAGCTGAACCTTAACCGGGGCCCTTGAAACAGTAACCTTCACGCTAACCCCCGTCTACTGGGTTTAGTAGCCTTAAATATTTAAGTATTTTTCCGCATCTCTCTTATGCCCACCTCAATGCATTAATGCATAGTGGTCATGCTCAGCCTGGTTTAGACCAATCACCACTCATCCCTACCACGCCTCATCACTCCCAGTAAACCTAAGGTAGAGGTCTAAGTATTAATAAATCCTTTATTAATCCAACCCCCACCGACACCGCCCAACCCTACCAGTGGGTTTAACCACCTTTTAAGTGATTTACTGGACTTAGCTATTAGCTAAGTGAATACATTATCTTCCCCTTGCTAATAGGAGGTGGATGGGTGCTATGGCTATGAAGACACGGTAGCGTATTGACACTACATGACAAGTCTTGCCTTTTATGGTGGTGTTTGTTTCTTGGTTGGTTTGAAGTTTGGTTTTTGGTTGGTTTTTGCTTCTGGTTACTTTTTAATTCGCCTTGTTTGTTTGCTTTTCTTGGTGCTTGGGTTGGTGCCTCTGGGAGGGGGTTTGGGCATGGTGACACTGCCATTTTAATCAAGGGCTCGGCAATTAAGGCTGAGTATTACTGGTGGAAGAGGGAAGTAGGCACCTACCAATCGATTAGGGATTGGCTCAAAAACCACGGATTCGAATCATGGCGTAAATATCATACCTACTATCTGCATGCTGTTTTTAAGAGGAGGGAGAGGCTTAGGCACTATTACCGCACTGCAATCAGATTCCTGGCGAGGGCAATGCATGAAATGGGCATTGGTGAAGTCTTCATCGGCTACCCCTACCTAGTGAGCTAAGATGATGGTAACGAGTACAACACCAATGTTTGGTGGTTTAATAAAATCGTTAATTAGCTTGGTGATGTTCTTGAGGAGTACGGGATAAGGCTAAACATAGTGAATGAGTACGGTACTAGTAGGCAATGCTCCATCTGTGATATGAAGCATGAAAACGGCAGAGTCAAGAGAGGACTATACACATGCCCAGTAACGGGTATTAAAATCAATGCCGACCTAAACGCAGCGAGGAACATAGCAAAAAGAATCGGTTACAAAACACCAACACCAAGAAAAATATTGAGTTACATAATCACCACCAACGGTGTAAAACCAATAACCCCCAAAGAAGGGGGAACAACCAAAACCCCAAGATGAAAACCCCACCCCTCAAAAGGGCGGGAAGGGGGTCATTAAGTAGGTCCATTAATGAACGCTCTAGGTAGGTAGCAATTAAAGCCCTCTTAGACTAAACACGCCTTTAAGGGGGTGGTTATGGATGTGGTTAGGGATCATCCTACTGCCGTACCTTAACCATCGGGAATGGTATCACCTCCTTAATTGAGTACTGGCCGGTCAATATCATGACCAGCCTATCAATACCCACACCGAGTCCACCTGTGGGTGGCATGCCGTAGCTGAGGGCCATTACGAAGTCGTAGTCGTAGGGGTGGGCTTCCTCGTCACCCCTCCTGAAGCGTTCAGCCTCCTCCTCGAAGAACTTATGCTGGAGCATAGGGTCATTAAGCTCGGTGTAGGCGTTCGCCAATTCAAGGCCTGCAATGTACAGTTCGAAGCGTTCAATTAAACCAGGCTTAGACCTATGGGGCTTGCACAGCGGCGTTGTCTCCTGGGGATAGTCGGTTACGAAGGTTGGCTGGATAAGCTTAGGTGCGACGAGCTTATCAAAGAGCTTCTCAATCATGAGCCCCCTGACGTATTGCCCACCCCTGGGCACAAGCTTATTCTCATCCATCAGCCGCCTCAACTCATCATCACTCATCTTCTCAACATCTTTACCTAACTCACTGCTGAGCGCCTCATACATGGTAACCCTCTTGAAGGGGGCTGTTAGGTTAATCTCAACGTACTTCCCCTCACCAATGGGGTACTTAACCGTTGATGAACCAATCACCTTAACCGCCACCTGCGATATCATGTCCTCGGTCAGCTTCATTATGTCGTTGTAGTCGGCATAAGCCCAGTAGAGCTCAAGCATTGTGAACTCCGGGTTGTGGTGCACATCAATGTCCTCGTTCCTAAAAACCTTACCAATCTCGTAGACCTTATTGAAACCACCCACTATGAACCTCTTCAGGTAAAGCTCAAGGCTAATCCTCAGGTACCAGTCCTCATCAAGGGCATTAACATGAGTCTTAAAGGGCTTGGCCAATGCCCCACCGTAGACTGGTTGAAGAACAGGGGTCTCAACCTCAAGGAACCCCCTTGAGTTGAGGAATTCCCTTATTGCCTGAATCACCCTAAACCTGGTCTGAATCACCCTCCTAGCCTCACTATTGTAAAGGAGGTCAAGGTACCTGTGCGTGTACCTCCACTCAGTTGTGTACTTACTCCAGTCAGGTGGTTCAAGCAGCGCCTTTGAGAGTAGCTCGTAGCTGCGGACCAATAGCGTCAACTCGCCCTTAAGCGTGTAGAATAAGTCACCCTCAACCCCTATGATATCACCCCTGTCTATGAACCTATGGAACTCCTCAAACCTCTCACCAAGCTCATTAACCCTCAGGTAAAGTTGAAGCCTCTCCCCCTCATCAAAGATGTCGACGAATGATGCCTTACCATGCCTCCTGATGTTAGCAACCCTACCCACCGTCCTAATACCCCTGTAGAATGGGTCATGGCTAACCGGGTAATTCTTAGCCAACTCCCTTATCTGCGCAATGGTGTGGGTGAACTCGAACTTATGTGGATAAGGATTAACACCCCTACTCCTCAACTCCTCAACAACCCTTAGCCTGTTGGGGTCCCACTGGGGTTTATACATACTTAACGGCAAGGCGGCAGCGGCCTTTTAAACCTTGTACCCCTCATGGTCAATTAATGATTACACCGTTAAGCTACCTAATAACAATATTATAATCTATAAGTTGAATATAAGTTGCAATGAGGCTACATAGGTTAAGCACTTAAATCACCTAGAGTTAATTAGCCCCTGATGCCGCAGGTGGATGATGACTTGGTAGATGCATTGATGATACTTGGGTTGTCTAAAAAGGAGGCCACGGTGTTAGCCTACCTAATAATGAGGGGTAGTGCCACCGCCAAGGACATAATGGCCGACTTATCAATACACCAACCCCAACTATACAACGTAATGATGTCCCTGGAGAGGAAGGGGTTTGTTAATATTCAGCATAGTAAACCCAAGGTCTACGAGCCGATAAGCGTGGGGTTAATAATGGAGATGATTGAAAATGAGGCGTCAAGGCGTAAGCAAGCCATTGTGAAGGCCATTTCCTCATTAACAAGGGGTGAAAGGCCGAGGAGCCTGGTGTGGGTTACGAGGGGTATTGATAACATTGTGAATAACTCAGCGGCGTTGATTCAGGAGGCTAAGAGTGAGTTGTACATATCAGCGACACCCATGCTACTGGGCAGGTTGTTAAAGTACATTAAGGGCCTTAACCCAAGGGTTAAGGTGTACATATTCATCTATCCCTACTTGGATGAGGAGTTGTTGACAAGCCTAAAGGGCATTGATAATGTAGTTGAGGTTAAGACCAATAGGCTTGGCCCATTCTCCCTAATATCACCAGACGCCGAATCATGCGTGTTCACAATGATTAAGGCCAGTCTAGGTGATAAGAACAGCGCCTACGGCTACGTATTCAGGGATAGGGCAATGACCCTGCAGTTCATACACAGCCTGTTCGATGCGTGGAGGCGTGCCCAAACGGTGTACAGGAGGGAGTTTAAGGAGTCGGATTACCCATTGGTATTCAACTCGCACAGGTTCGCCACCTGGGAGATACTTAGGGCTAGGGAGATTGGGTTAAACATAGAGGTTAAGGTTAAGGGTTACTTAACAAAGACAGGTGAAGAGGTGAGCCTAATTGGTACACCTGTTAACGTAACCATAAGTAGTGATGTGGTGAACTTCGAGCTAATACCCAAGGGCGGCGGCAAACCAATACTAGTGGGTGGCACAAACGCATTGATTGAGGACGTGGAGTCCGAGTACGTTGAAATTAATCCCTTGAGCCAAGGCACGTAACCTTGCCAGTGACTTGAGCAAATTATACTAAGCCATGTAGTAAAATTTAAAAACGCCAGCACATTAAACAGCCTATGCCCAATAACGAACCCTCAATGGTAAGGGTAATGGTTATACTGGCCGTGGCTGTAATGGCCGTGTACGGTGCAGCGGTTGTGTATGCTCAGCAGAGGCCGCAGATCATAGGTGGAAACCCAGTAACAATAATACTAACCCCCGGCACACCAATGTGGAATCCCTACGCGCCAAGCAACATGATTGGTAACACGTGGGACTACCTACCATTGGCAGCCTTCAACCCATTAACAGGCCAATGGTGGCCTATACTAGCCGAAAATTGGACTGTTCAGGTTTTGCCTAATGGTAGTGGTATCTTGACTATTTACCTTAGGCCTGGCCTATACTGGTTCAACGGCACTAATGCAATACCCTTCACTGCTTGGGATGTTTATGCCCAGTTTTACATTGGTATGAAGGCATTCGCCTGGTATGTGCCTTGGATTAACCAGTCCCTAGTGGATGAGGATGTTAGGGTATTGAACAACTACACGATACAATTCCTATTCCAGAGATGGACACCGTACATACCATACTGGCTACTAACAAGCTGGATAGACGTACCATACCCAGTCTGGAAACCAATAGTGGATGAATTAAAGACCATGAATGTTACTCAGGCGGCTAAATTCGCAACAAACATAACCGAGTACGTGGTTCCATACTATGGCCTATACCCGTATTACCTAAGCTACGTTAGCACGACTTACCTCCACTTCACCCTTGAACCACCCAACCTGTTAAGCTCATGGTACCAGGTCTTCCCCTTCGCATCCTGGCAATACTACGACCCAACGGCGATCGTATGGGAGACTGGTGGCAACACGCAGGCCTTAAGCGGCATGATTGCCGGTAAGATTACGTACGACTGGATTGGGTTATCTGAAGCGCAGCTTAAGGTAGTCAACAGTACACCGGGCTGGTCATCATTCGCACTACCGGTGTTCTCCACCATGGGTATTGCTATTAATCCTCACTATTACCCGTGGAATATTCCTCAGGTTAGGGAGGCTATCTGCGATGTGATTAATAGGACTGAGGTTGCTGCTGCATGGGGCTTAGCGATTAGTAAACC
>Ga0081534_100072_pt1 | contig 39064 bp, 44 predicted proteins | sample MonGeyMetagenome_FD_71019 | JGI IMG/M metagenome (GOLD analysis project Ga0081534, IMG submission 71019) | Hypoxic/sulfidic aquatic microbial communities from Monarch Geyser, Yellowstone National Park, USA - MG (SPAdes) v1 (version 2) | ecosystem: Environmental > Aquatic > Thermal springs > Hot...
CCACGGCTCCTGGCCCCCTCGAAAAGCTCCTTAGCCGTGCGGCTGATAGCGTGGTCGATACGGGGCCGGAGCGGCGCGCCTGCGGCGCGCAACAGCTGGCGCGCATCCGCGCGGCTCCCCTCAGGCTCGTGAGCAGGACCGAGATCGGCGTAAAGGCGGAGCACGGCCCCCGCTGGCTTGCGCTAGCGAGCTTCGACAGGGACGCCCTGCACGGGAAGGAGGCGAGGCTCGCCTCCATAGGCGCCGAGATGAGCAGGGTCAGGGAGTGCGCAAGCGCGCCGCACCGCGTCGCCGAGGCGGCGATGGCGCTGGTGAGGAGGCATATATACGACCTGGAGGGCCTCTCGGCCGGGGCCGTCGCTGTGGCGGCCCTCTGGCTCGCGGCGAGGGATTCAGGCGGGCCGAGGCCGTTGAGCGACTTCCTGAAATGCAGCAAGGCCGACAGGTCGGCCGTCAGGAGGGCGGCCTGGAGGCTCGATGAGCTCGTTAGGGGGAGGAAGCCGCCAATTGAGGAGTACGTCAAGGCCATGGCGGCTAGAGCCAGACTGCCGGCCTCCTACGTGAGGAGGGCCCTTGAGATCCTGGCCGGAAACAGGAGGGCTGCCGCGGGGAGGAGCCCGTGGGTCCTGGCCGCCGCGTCCCTATGGCTTGCTACCCACAGGAAGCACGGGATGCTGATGCGCCTCGCGGAGGCGGCCGGCGCGACTGTCGAGGGCGTCAAGAGCGCCGCGAGGAGGATGAGGGCATGAGCTCGGGCGACGGCATGGACGCGGGCAGGGGCGCGGCTCCGAAGCGGCTCAGGTTCGCCTCGGCCTTCGAGCTTCCGCAGAGGCTGGACGCGTTGCAGATGGTGGAGTGCTCCCGGCCGCCGCCCGAGTGGCGTGCGGCCGAATGCCCCCACGAGGGGTTTTGACCGCTGAAGGGCGCAGGAGGGGCATATGTATCAAGTATGGTTCTATTCTATGCCTCGTCCTCCTTCTCAGGAGTGAGGCTATGGCGTGTAGATTCGACAGAAGAAGCAAGGCGAGCCCGAAGAAGGCGAGCGAGTCCTCCCCGCTCACTAGCCCCAGCACGATCAAGGCCGAGCCGTACGCCATCATCACGTAGACGAACACGTAGGGCCAGATCCGCCCCGCATATATCCGCGTCGGACACGATATTCAGAGGCGCCTGGGATCTAGCCGCCGCAAGCCTCAACGGGCTCCACCACTATAGGGGTCCCTGCCTCCACAACGCGGACTCTGCAACCCCTCTTCACGCCGACCCTGGACACGGCCTTCCAGTACTCGCCGAGCACCACGACGTAGCCCGGTCTGTCCGGGCCTATGTCGTCCACGGCCACGCCCTCAAGGCCCCTCAGGGTGAGCATCTGCTCCGATACGGGCCGCCGCAGGTGTACAGCCACGGCTTTCCACGCGATGAAGGCCACCACGCCGGCCAGAACCGCCGACAGCGCTATCGCGGAGCCCACGAGGGGCCAGTAGTCCGCTATCACCACGGGCTGTCTCTGCAGCTGAAACGGCGGGAAGAGGCTCAGGAAGCCCAATATGACCAAGACGGCGCCCGTCCCCTCGAGGATTCCGTGCGTATAGCCGCCGGAGAACATGCCTGCGAACAGCAGGGCAACCCCCATGGCGAACAAGATGGCCCAGATCCAGCCGGTGGATACGTAGGGCAGTACGGACAGCAGGAACAACACGACGCCGAGGCCGGCGGCCAGGGGATGGCCCGACGCGATGGCCGCGATGACCACCAGAAGGGCCAGTAGAGACAGTATGCTCTCCACAAGTGGATCCATGAGCCACGCCTGGAGCATCTCGCCGAAAGTCGGCTCGATTCTGACAAGCGTAGGGCTCTGAACTATTACGATGGTCCTACGTCCGTCGAGGACTATGGAGGACCCGTTCACATCATCCAGAAGTTGCCCTATGCCGTCGGCCACGAAGTTTACTACGTGATACCGCAGCGCCTCCTCGGAGTTTAGGTTGAGATTATGTTCGACGCAGAGGTAGGCGTAGGTGGAGTTTCTGCCGTAAGACGCCATGATGGTCGCCAGATAGCTGGCCAGCGCGTTGAGGACCTTGGACTCGTTTATGGGAGTCGTGCCCTGTATGGGCTGGCAAGACCCTATGACCGTATGGGGGGCCATGGCCGCTATATGCGTGGAGAGGAGCAGGTAGGTGCCGCCGGACCAGGCATAGCCGTAGTCGGGATAGACGAAGCCTATGACCGGCGCAGACGAGGCGCCTATCATCTGCATGGCGCTGAGCGTGGAGTCGGCGAGTCCCCCCGGCGTATTCAACAACACCAACACGGCGCCCGAGCTCTGCTCCGCCGCGCTTATGGCTCTCGACAGTTGCGAGACCGTGTACGGCCCAATGGTGTTATCCACGGAGACTACGTAAACCTCCCTGACGTAATATATCTGCTGGGCTAGGGCCAGTTGGGACGTCAGAAACAAAAACAGCAAGAGTAGGGCCTCCCCCCTCATCCACTGCTTTGGCCCTGTTGAGGGCCTCCCTGCTGTTGCGCCGCCTGTTGCTGTGCCGCCTTCGAGAGGGCTAGGGGCAACGCGACGAACTCCAGAGATGACGGCGTGACTATTATCAAGTTGTGTTCCCTAGCCATCTCCAGAAGGGCATCTATCTGTCTCAACTGTACTGCCACGGTATTTTTGGCGTAAGTCTCGGCGGCCTCGAGGTATATCTTGCTGGCCTCGTACTCGGCGGAGGCTATGGTGATCTTGGCCCTACGTAGCCTCTCGGCCTCGGCCTGAGACGCCATGGCTCTCACCAAGGTCTCGGGCAGCCTTATGTCGCGTATCGCCACGCCGGTCACCTTGACGCCCCACGGCGTGACGTGTTCGTCGACGATATCCGCTATCTTCTTGGCTATCTCCTCCCTATGGGACAAGAGGGTATCGAGGTCCACCATGCCCACCACATCCCTCAACGTAGCCGCGGCGAACGTGGCCACAGCGGGGACGTGGTTCTTCACGGTGACCGCGACCTTGAGCGGATCCACCACCCTCAGGTATACCGCGGCGTCGATGGTGACCTCTACGTTGTCTTTAGTCAAGGCCTTTTGTTGAGGCACGTCGACCACCTCTATGCGCAGATCGTAACGCACGATGGTATCTATAATAGGCACTATGAAGACGAGGCCGGGCCCCAGAAGCCCCGTGATCCTCCCGAGTCTGAACCTCACAGCCCTCTGGTATTCGGGAATAACCCTGATGGCCGACGCGAGCAACGAGATGACTATTATCAGCACTATGAAGGCAACCACGGCCGCCAGTATGAGGCCGACTTGCAGGAACATAATATAACTGTCTCCACTTAATAAATAACATTAATCAAGCCTGTGGGGACCGCGCGGGGGCGGCTGAGGCCGCGACCTCTGGAAGGTTGCTCTCGGTCGCGAGGGCCGTGGGCTTACCGGCGGCGAGTCTCCCCGAGTCGCCTCGCTACAGCGTCCGCGGGCTCGGCGTGGCGCATGAAGCCCTCCAGACGCTCTCCACAGAATTCTGCTGTCCATACGGCGCACCCCTGACCTCTTCCCGTCAGAGCCTCCACCAACGCGGAGAACCCTCCCAAGTTCGCCTCCTTGAAGTCGGGGACGTCGGCCCTAGCTGTGGCGTAGCCCACAGCCCCGTTGATTACTTCACAGAAACGCCGCTGGGTCCATACATAGCCACAGTAATAATAACAAACAAAAGTGATAATAATATATAAATAAAAATAAACAAAGTACCATAGAATTAAACAAATAGTATTCTTTTTAATTTTGATTAAGAGATAAAAATATAAAACTTAAATTAATAATATAGAATTATGCCCGTTGCTAGGGCGCGCCCACAGGCCACGTACTGGGACGCGCTCAGGGACAAAGTGAGGAACGCAGGCGAGAGGGTTGTCGCCGCCTCGCCGGTTTTCGACCCCAAATTCGTAATTGAAACTGCGAGGGCTAGGGACAGGGGCGTGAACGCCGTCATCATAACGACGTCCGGCAACCCAATACTGAGGTGGATGAAGGCTGCCTTAGTCCTCTTCACCGGAGTAGCCCTATTCGGCGTACTGGTTATCTCAATAATACTCTTCACAAGAGGGACTTGGTACGTCCCAATGTGGGTTGGTTGGTTAGTAGGGCTTGTCCCCCTCGCGCTGGGCATCGGCTTCCTAACCTACTTTGCCAGGAGTATTGCACTGGCTAGCGAGGCGCTTAACAGTCTAAACCCGACCCGCGTTAGTAATGACCTACTCTATGACGAGAACGGCGAGATAGGGGTCTTCATAATCGACAATGAGGCGTACAAGGTCAATAGGGTCTGGATCACCGGCGTGGGTGCTACCTCCATCCTCACATACAACTTCACGCCAGTCGGCATTTCAGATGCCATCGACATGTTGAGGAACTTAGGCGTTGAGGTGAGCCCATGAGCGAGACGATCTGGAGCTTCAGGGTGGGGGGCTCCATCGCCGGCAGGGCGTTCGCCTACGGCTTCATTGCATTCCTCGCGCTCCTCCTCCTGCTCGTCGCCCTCACGAGCCCGCCCCAGTACAGGCTCAACAACGCGTTGGGCATGGCGATATTCCTCGCGCCCCTCATCGCGGCGGCCCTCGTAATAGATCGTGGGTTTTCGAGGCCGTTCGAGGTCAGGTTCACGGAGGACGGGCTGGCCGTCGGAGGCCGAAGGAGGTTTTACGTGCCGAGGGATGCGGTTGTTGGCGGCGGCGTGGTTTGTATCAGGAGGTCACCCGTGGGCCTGGAGTTGCGCATCTCCCACGGGTTGGTTGATTACACAATCCCACTGAGCCAGGGGCAGTATGATGCGTTAGTCAATGCATTAAACACCTACTGGGGTTGGGCACCGCCCGAGTGCCCGAGGGCCAGGTTTGAGCCTGGGGCGACGACCACGCCCATGGCTCCCGAGACGACCTCAAGTGAGGGTGTGCTCTGGAGGTGGGGTGCGAGGAAGTACGGCATCCTGTACAGCATCGGGTTGGGCGGTGCCGTAGTTGGCCTATTCTTCTTCGCCCTTGTGTTGTCCGCCATCATAGGCACCATCGCCTGGATCCTCCACTGGGTTGGTGGCTTGGCTACTTTAATCATCACCGTCGTTGTCGTTGCGGTCGTGGGCGTCGTCGCGCTCATGACGCGTAGCACGCTCAAATGGTTGTTCGGCAGTGAAGTGAGGGAAATCGTCCTCACCTATGATGGCTTCACCATCACGGATAGGGATGGGAGTGTCACGTTCATACCGAGGGACGATGCCCTGGACAGCATTTGCATCAGCGGCGCTACGGCGTTTGGGCCGTATGGCCAGGGTATTGAGTACTTCCTAGTTATTAATTATAATGGGATGACGTATAGGGTGCCCATGGTTTACTCCGACTTCACCAAGCTTCAAGAGGCGTTGTCGAGGGCCTGGGGTAGGGGAATTAGGAGTTGCTGAGAAGCTACATAAATGTGTTTGAATAATGTTAAGGTTTATATATTAATATTTATATTAAATTATATATTACTATAGATTCCCTATATTGTATATGTCCCATATTCTTACCGGCAGTTTTTGATCAGCATGCAATACCGGGCTTGGGGCCGAGGCTGAGGGAGATGGAGGCTTATGCCTTAGGCAATAGACGGCCGATGCCCTACGGATTCTGCCAGGAGGAAACACGCGTAGGCCTCTGGTGCGACTGCCGGGGAGTTTCCCCGGATGGTCCGAGGCCGACTTGCAAGAATGTACAAATACTGTCTCCTTAACTAGGCTTGTGAGGACTGCGTGGGGACGGCCTGAACATGATGATAAGTCCGCGCACCGAATCAGCGGCGAGAAGGGTCTCTTCACATTTAGGCCAGTCCTGAGCTCATCACAGAATTAGAGGAAGGAAATAGATATAAACAACGAGAGCGGCCTATGCCGATGCTGAAGCTTGACGAAATTTTAAAAAGCCTAGAAGAGATAGATCGTGTAATAAAAGAAACTGAACAAATTAAACAAAAAGTTCAGAATAATGCAAATATGATCATAGATAAATATTCGAATCAGTTGAACGCAGTAGTTGACTCCATAGTGAAGAAGACGACGGAGAGCTATAGGGAGAGCGCCCTGCAGGAGGCGAGAGAGGAGGCGTCGCGCATTCTGCAGGAGGCGGAGAAGCGGAGGGATGCCCTGCTGAAATCCTTCGGCCAGAAGAGACAGGAGGTGCTCGAGGCCGTCCTAAGACAACTAGGTTTATGAGCTCCATATTGAGGAGACCCAGCCTGGGCCCCAGAGTCAGAGGTCTCCGGGTTAAATCTCTCCCGAAGGATAGGGCCATAGCGCTCGCGTACGCCGGCTCTTCCGATGAATATCTAAACGTTTTGAGAACTACTCAATATCAAATATCTATAGATAAATTAACGCAAGAAACATTAAAAGACTTAAGAGATCAAGTTATTAAAACCTATATGGATAATGTAAAGGAGCTATATCTGGGCATGACCGAGGAGGGCAGGGAGATCGTCAGGTTGCACCTCAGGCGTTTCGAGTACGAAAATATCGAATATATAATAACCGCGATAAGATCGGGCAAAAATCCGGAGGATTTTGTAGTTACGGAACCGCTGGACTTTACCCGCCGGCGTTATATAATCACTTCGCTCCTCGGGGCTAGAAGCGTCGAGGAGGTGGGGGAGAGGCTTAGGGCTTTGGGCCATCCGGCGGCCGGGGCGTTTGAGCTTATGCAGAAATTCGGCTACGATAAATTTACTATATTTATAGATAGACAGTGGATAATGGACTACACAAAATCTTTAAGTAAATTTAACGATAAATCTATACATAAACTGGTGAATACATTAACTACATATTTTGACGTTGTGCTCGCCGTGAGGGCCAAGGTATGGGGCCTCTCCCCCGAGGAGATCGCGTCGCTTACTGTCGGCGCGTCCTCCGGAGCGGCCAGAGGGATCTTCGACGCCACGGCCCGCGGGGAGATCGCAAAGGCCCTAGACCTGATATCGGGGATAAAGCCGTGGGGCCAGGTGGTTGCCTCCATAGCCTCCGAGGAGCCTACGTTCGAGAACCTCTCAATAGTCCTCGACAACGCCTACCCTGCGGTAATGAGGAAGTTCGCCGACGCCTCCATAGTGGAGGACTCCGAGTTCTCTCTGGGGTCGTTGCTGGCGTCTCTAGAATACGCCAGGGCCGAGGCCATGCTCATAATTAAGGCAGCCGCGATGCTGGTCGAGGGCGTGTCCGTGGAAAAAAGACGCAGTTACTTTGCCCCTCTGACGCTTATTTAGCGCTGAGTATAAAGCTTATCAGCAAGCCGTATATAGCTATGGCCTCGGCCAGCGCAACGAATATTAAATACCACACGCGCTCCTGTGGCTTTTCCACCAACGCGGAAATGGCCGCCGCGCCGGCTATGCCGACGCCTATGCCGGCGCCCAGACCCGCTAGGCCCACCGCCAGGCCGGCGCCTATGTATTGGCTACCGGACTGAGCCGTCTGCGCAAACGCTATCGCGCCTAGCAACAGGAGAGGCAGCACGTATTTGGCCGCCATGGCCCACGGTGTTTTACCGTGCTTTTAAATATTGCCTTAGTCTCTCTATCTGGGCGTCTATTTCTCTGATAGATTCATCGAGCTCTCTCTTAGCTTCGTCGAGGATTCTCTCGATCTCTTTATCTATGAGCTCCTTTATTTGGGCCTCAAGTCCCTTCACCGACATCGAAGCCCTTCTGGCGGCCAGTTTTAATTTGTTGAGCCCGGACTAGCTCTGGGCCGACGTGATGATCTTCCGCCTTATGAAGTCCTCCCTCTCCTGCTCCTCCAGCGCCAGAGTTATGTATCTGATGGTCTCCTGGATCCTCGGCACTATTACATAATCGATGGCGTTTATCATGCGTTGATACTCTCTGACCTTGTTCAGGAGGGTGTAGAACAAGGTCTCCTTCTCGGCGAAGGAGATGAGCCTGGGCAACAGCTCGCGCATCTTCACCAGAGCGAGGTCCAGCTCCGGCGCCTCCGCCATCAGGCTGTATACGGGGTACTTCCCGTAGTTCTCAACCTCCAGACCCATGTAGAGACCCCTGTTGACCACGGCGACGTTGGCGGTCTTAGGGGTCACCTCGGCCAGCATGTCCAGCCTGTCTATGCCCTCCTTGGCGGCCGCCATCCTGAAGAGATCGGATATGCCCGAAAACCTCGTGGCTATCTCTGCCCTATCTCTCTCTAGCTCTGCTATAAGAGCCCTTATCCTCTGTATGGTGCTGTTTCTAGCATCCTCCAAGGTTCTCTTTATTCTTATAAAGAGCTGAAGCCTCCTCCTCTGGTTGATCAGCTCCAGCCGCGAGGGGCTTACGCGCGAGGACACGCCTCCCATGCGGCGCCTCCTTAAAAATTATGTGCCGGTAGCCGCGTGGATGCCAGAGCCAAGGCGGGATCCAGAGCGGATAGAGTCGCCGGCGTCAGCTCCAACGACATAGTGAACGCCGTAAGGTATATAGTCGCGGGGGACGACGGCGGGTATTACCTCCTGGCGCTGTCGGGGGATAGGCCGCTTTATATATATTCGATAAGATACGAGCCGGCGGGGTACTCGATACTGGGGGAGGCGGAGCTCAAGTGCGCCAGATGCGGCGGGCCGCTGGCCAGGTTCTACGTCTACAGGGACCTATACGGCGAGTGCGGGAAAGGGCATTTAAACCACGTTGGGGTGGTTGTCGCGTGGCTGAGGCCTGGAGAAGGGTCAGGAGAGTCGTAGAGGACAGCGACGTGGTCGTCGAGGTGCTGGACGCAAGGGATCCCGCGGCCACGCGCAACTCGGACGTGGAGAAGCTCGCGAGGTCCTTGGGCAAACGCCTCATGGCGGCTATAAACAAGGCGGACTTAGTGCCGCTGGAGATCGGGCTCAAGTGGAAGCGGTGGCTCGAATCTCAAGGCGTCCCGTCCGTGTTCCTAAGCGCTAGGGAGAGACTCGGCACCAGGAAGCTGGTGGCCTACATAAAGAGGCTGGCGCCCTCGATCCCCGTCAAGGTCGCCGTGGTGGGATATCCCAACGTGGGGAAGTCCACGATAATAAACTACCTTAAGGGCAGACACGTCGCTTCGACGAGCCCGAAGCCGGGCTGGACCAGGGGCGAACAGCTCGTGAGGGCCAAGAGCTGGCTGTTGGTGGTAGACACCCCCGGGGTCCTCGCGGCGGAGGGCGCGGAGGATCCGGCGTTGGCGGTTATCCGCGGCGCGGTGGATCCAGGCAGGGTGGACGACGCGGTGCCCTACGCGGTCGCGTTGATAGAGCGGGTGCTCAAACTCAATCCGAAGGCGCTGGAGGCGTACGGCCTCGCCTCGGCCTCCTCGGCCGAGGAGGCCCTCGAGCTAATCGGCAGAAGGTACGGACGCCTTATGAAGGGCGGCCGCGTAAATGTGGACGAAGCGGCCAGGAGGGTTTTGAGGGACTGGATCGTGGGGAAGCTCACCTACTGGTACGAGCCCGACAGGCCGCAAGCTCCTCCTTGAGGTCGCGCTCGTACACCTCGCCCCTCGGCGCCCTCTCCTTGAACAATTGCGCCTCGAAGACGTAGATCCTCGTCCTCTCGTCCAGCCAACAGTCGGCGTGCAGCCAGGCCTTTAGGCATCCGTTGGATAGGAACTCCTCGGAGTCCCAGCACTCCTCTACGGGCACCTGGGGGAGGAGGAGCCCGGAGTAGAACCCCCTCCTCACCACTATTCCGTGCCGGCCCACCTCGACGGCCTTTAGGTAGTCCTTGGGGTTCTGGGGCAACTGCCTCAAGGGGCTCAGCACAGATACCTCGAACACCGCCTCGTCGAGCTCGTCGCTGGTCATTGCGGGGAATCGGGGGTCTTGACAGCACGCGGCTATGGCGCTGTATATGGTGGCGTACGCCACGTTCCTATAGCCCTCGGGGTAGCCGATGCAGCCCCTGAGCTCCAGCTTGCCGCCGGCGAGCTTCTCTATGGTGGTAAAGACGCCGTAGGGATCCCTCAACAGCCTCTGGGGCGTATCCGCCGGCGGCTCTATTATCGCTCCGCGCGTCAGATACTCCTCGACGGCCCTTCTGGCCAGTCTGACCAGGAAGGCCCCCTCCTCCAGGGAATAGGGCCGGAACGACACGTCCTTAAAATAGCCTCCAAAAATATATTCATGCCCCGATGCGCCGTCTGCGGGCGCGACGTCAATGCGGCAAGGATAGCCTATATACGCGGCAGCATCTTCGTCTGCGACGACTGCTTCCCCCAATATTACGTCAAGGAGATTTGTAGATTGGTCCAAAGAAGGCTCAAGGGCGAGAACCCCATCGCGTGTATATACTGTAAATACAGGAAGATATGCGACGAGCACATCTCGAGGACCTTGAAGTCACTGGCCTAGGGCTGCCAAGAAGAAGCCGGGCGCGTCGAACGCGTTCGGCATAAAGCGTCTGCAGTTGGCGCAGCGCCAGCCCTCCACGGTCCTCGGCACGTATATCGGCATGGCCCTCAGCCCCAGCTCCTCCGAGGCCCATAGGACGTTCCCCTCGTTCTCTAGGAACGTGAGCGTGCACGTGGAGTATATCACGTACCTGGCCAGCCTGGCCGCTGTGGCGATGAACTGCCTCTGGTAGCGCGCCAAAGTCTGGACGTCCTTCATGGACACGGCATGGCTGAGCTTCGGCCTTACTCCGAGATCGCTGCACGGTGGATCGACGAGCGCCACGTCGCCCTTCAGAAGCGGGTAGTCCCTGTCGATGTATCTGCTGTCGTGAATCAGCACGTCTATGAGGTGCTCCAGGCCCAGCCTCCTGGCGTTCTCCAGTATGCGCTCCGCCTTGGGCCTCGATCTGTCGAACGCTATCACGTGGATGGACAGCTGGGCCATGTGGGTCGTCTTCCCGCCGGGCGACGCGTTCAAGTCCACGGCCCTCCTGGCCCCCAACGCGGCGGCCAGCCTCCCCGCCCACATCGCCGGCATGCTCTGGTCGTAGAAATACCCCATGGCGAACTCCTCCAGCCCTCTGAGCTTGGGGGCCTCGTAGACGCTTCTGAGGGTCCTCACGGCGAGCCCCCGCCTGTATTTCACCATGTCGAATCCGTCCATCTCGGCTACGCCGTACGCCACGATCTGCCCGTCGGGGCTCACCACGTTCACCTCGTCGCCTTTCTTCACGCCAGGCGCCTTGAGGACGCCGGGCGCGTAGAGATCGCTGCCCATGTAGACGCTCTCCGCGGCCCGCTTCTCCGCCACCACGGCCCTCGCGGCCGAAGGCACTTCGAAGGGCCCCCTGACGGGAATCCACAGGGCCTCCTCCAGGTACTCGTCGCGGTATACGGGAAACCTCCTCGAGAGCCTCTCGGCGAGTTCCTCCGCCGCTATCCTGGCGGTGTTGACCCTTATGTAATACCTATAGGGAGGCCTCTTGATCGCAAGAAATATTTCCTCTATTTCTTTATCGCTTAAATACTGAAGAAATTCATTATATAGTTCTTTATCTATCTTTATTCCTTCAAAATCTATCCACATTAAGAGTTTTTAATGATCTGGGCGAGAAGCTCCTTGGCTTTAACCGTGGGGTTCGACCTGACAAGGCGCCAGAGCTCCGAGCTCTCGTCCAACACGTACCTATAGCTCCTGTTCTTGCCCAGCCCCTCCGCGTCTGCCCTCACCAGGTTCCGTCTCGACAGCCTTTTCAGAAGCCTGGCGGCCCGAAGTATGGCCCTATGGTCTGAGCCGTACCCGGTCATCTTGGCCAGAGAGGCCGCCCTTATGCTCACCACCCTCCCCCTAGAGCTTCGTATTAGAGACACTAGAGCATCGACAAGTTTACGCTCCAAATAGTCCAAGTCCATATGTCCCGTCTCGGGCTTATTTTTAAGCTTTTCTTTATATACATCTAAAACCCATAAAGGCCCTGCCTTTAAAAGCCTATCCGGACAAGAGACGTACGCGATGTAGGCTTCTGCCTAAGGCCTCCGGGCCACGAATCTCCTTATGTTTCTATCCAGGGGCTGCGTCAATAGGCCGACCTCGGTTATTATGGCCGTTATATATCTGGGCGGAGTCTCGTCGAAGACGGGGTTGTAGACGTCGACGTCGGCCATGGTGATGTACGTCTTGCCGTGGGCCGTCCTGACCGTCCTGACCTCGTCGGGGTCCCGCTCCTCTATGCGGACCTCCCCCGGCTTGTGCTCCAGGTCGAACGTGCTGGTGGGCGCGGCCACGTAGAAAGGCACGCCGAACTCGTGGGCGAGCACAGCCTCGTTGAGCGTGCCGATCTTGTTGTATACAGTTCCGTCGGCGAGTACCCTGTCGGCCCCCACTATGGCCAAGTTCACGAGCCCCCTCCTCAAGACGAGCCCCACGGCCGTGTCGGCTATGAGCTTGACCCTGACGCCGTTCTCTCTGAGCTCATACGCGGTCAGCCTCGCGCCCTGTTGCCACGGCCGCGTCTCCGGCGCTATGACGGACACGTCTATGCCTAGATATTTGGCTATATATATAGGGGCGGTCGCCGTGCCGAGAGCCCCCGTGGCCAGACTGCCCGCGTTGCACTGGGTCAAGACCCAGTCTCCCGGCTGTATCAACTGGACGCCGTACGCCCCTATCCTGACCTCCGCGTCCAGCTCCTCGTCGAATATCTTGTCGGCCTCGGCGACGAGCCCCTCCCTAAGCTCCCTCGGGCTCTTGACGGCCCCCTCCTCGACCAACGCCCGGGCCCTTCCGTACATTCTGTTCAACGCCCAGAAGAGGTTCTGGGCCGTCGGCCTGGTCCTGGACAGCTTGTCTCTGGCGAGCTCCAGCGCCTTCAAGGCGCCGTCGAGGTCGGCGACCTCGCGCTCGAAGAGCGCCAGGGCCATGCCGTAGGCGGCGGTTATCCCTATGGCCGGCGCCCCGCGGACGGCCATATCCCTTATGGCGTCGGCGACCGCGTCGACGGTCCTCAGCTCCAGATATCTGGTCTCGAAGGGAAGCAGTCTCTGGTCTAGGAGAACCAGCCTATCTCCCCTCCACTCTAGCACCTTTAGCTTAGGCCGATAGTTGGCCTTTATCTCCTTGACCAGGTCTTCTACGTTCATGGAGGATCGCCCCAAGCACTATTTATGCATGTTTTTGAGGGACAGCTTTATCGAGGCGAGGTGCCTCAAGGCGTCGTAGGACAGAGGCAGCCTCCTCCCCAGCTCCCTCAAGACCTCGTCGCATTTGTCGACCTTGGAGCAAAAACAGGCGTAGTCGGGACATTGGGCCAGAGCCTCGGCGACGTCGTCGCCCATCTCGGCCAGCGCGGTCAGCATATATGCCGCCGCGCGCACAAACGCCGAGGTCAACGCGCCGACGAGCTCGTCTATGGAGAGGAACACGTAGTCGGGCAGAGTCACCACCTCGACGCCGAGCTCCTCGGCCAGCTTTCGGGCCGACTCGTCTGAGTAGCCTCTGCAGACCACCATGGGCTTGGCGTCGAGCAACTTGGCGTTTATATAGGCCTGTCTTATCCCGGATACATCCACTTTGCCCGCCTTTATCTCGACGGCATATCGCCTCCCCGCCGCGTCCTCCGCCAGCACGTCGACCTCGCCGAGCTCGACGCCGTCTCTCAAGATCTTGTGCCTATGGGCCAGGGGGGTGAGGCCTAGCGCCGGAAGGACGTCTAAGACGAAGGTCTCGAATTTGATCCCCATGCAACATGAAATATTTTAAATTACTAGTTCACCGACTTCGATGAGAGTCTTGGTGTTGGGCTGCGGCAACATAGGGAGGTTTATCGCCCGCCACCTACACGAGAGGGGCCACGAGGTGGTCTCGGTGGACGTGAGGGGCGGCGACTGCCCGGGGATGGTCAAGGGCGACGTGGAGTCGGTGGACGTGAAGTCGGCGGATCTGGCCGTAGGCGCGTTGCCTGGCCCCGCCGCGTATAAGGCTGCTGAACGCGTCTTGGAGCGCGGGGTGGATCTAATAGACGTGTCCTACATGCCTGAAGACGCCTTGTCGCTACACGACGTGGCCAAGAGGTCCGGGGCACGCTATATACCCGACGCCGGCGTGGCTCCCGGCCTATCCAACATGCTGGTGGGCCGCCTGATCTCCGAGATCCCCAGGCTCGAGGAGATCAAGATCTACGTGGGAGGCGTCCCGAGAACTCCCGTGGGCCCTCTGGGCTACTCCATAACCTGGAGCCCCTACGACCTGATAGAGGAGTACACAAGGCCCGCGCGGATAGTGCGGAGGGGCAGGGTGGAGTCGGTAGATCCTCTGTCCGACGTCGAGCTGGTGGACACGCCGCTGGGCAAGATGGAGGCGTTCTACACAGACGGCTTGAGGACCTTGCTGAAGACGTCCAAGGTCCCCAACATGTTCGAGAAGACTCTGAGGTGGCCCGGCCACGTGGAGCGGGTAAGGCTTTTGAGGGACCTGGGCCTCATGTCGGACGAGGCGGTGGAGGGCGTGAGGCCTAGGCAGGTGCTCGCCGCGCTCTTAAGCCGCCTGAGGTTCCAGGTGCCCGACGTGGTCTACATGAAGGTGGCCGGCGAGAGCCCGGACGAGAGAATAACCTACGAGGTCGTCGTCGAGCCCTCAGGGGAGTGGTCCGCCATGCAGAGGGCGACCGGCTTGACCGCGGCCTCGTTGATTACGGCGATTAAGGACCTGGACCCCGGCGCGACGCCGCCCGAGGCGATCGGTCTGAGCAACAAGCTGATGCCCAGAGTCCTCGCCTACTTGAAGCAAAACGGGATAGGCATAAACGTGGAGAAGGTGACTAGGTCGGTCCTGTAATGCCCGGCCTGGAGGACCAGCTGAGGAGGCCAGTGCGCGGGATGCGCGACATAACGCCAGAGCAGTACTACGCCCTGAAAAAGGTGGAGGAGGGCCTGTCGAAAGTCGCTGAGGCCTTCGGCTATAGGCGCATAGAGACGCCCGCAGTGGAGCACTTCGAGGTCCTTGCGAGGAAGGCCGGCCGCGAGATAGTGGACGAGATATACTACTTCAGAGATAAGGCCGGCCGCGAGCTCGGCCTGCGTTTCGACATGACGGTGCCGGTGGCCCGCGTGCTGTCGTACAGGTTGGACGAGCCCAAGCCGGTCCGCTGGTATTATTTCACAAAGGTGTGGCGCTACGACGAGCCCCAGCACGGGCGCTACAGGGAGTTCCACCAGTTCGGCGTGGAGCTGGTGGGCTCGGACAGCCCGAGGGCCGACGCCGAGGTCTTGGCCTTGATGGCCAAATCCCTGGAGGCCGTGGGCGTGCGCGACTACGTGATAAAGCTCAACGACCGCGCGGCGATGGACAGAATGCTCGCGTCGCTCGGGGTCGGGGGGTCCCGCGAGGAGGTCCTCAGGGCGTTGGACAAGAGGGGGAAGGTGCCCGACGGCGAGATCCTGGAGATGTTGAGGAGGGCCGGGCTGGACGGAGCCACCGCCGAGGCCCTCATGGCGTTGATCTCCGAGCGGAGGCCCGGCTCCGAGGCCCCCGACTTCTTCAGCAAATACGATAGGGATCTCGGCGAGAGGTACAGCCGCATCGTCAAAGCCCTGGACGCCTACGGGGTGTTGGGCAGATTCGAGGTCGATCTCTCCATAGTTAGGGGCCTGGACTACTACACAGGCCTGGTCTTCGAGGCCTACGCGGGCGAGTACAGACTCGCCGTGGGCGGAGGAGGCCGGTACGACAACTTGATAGAGCTATACAGCGGCGTCAAGACCCCAGCCCTCGGCTTCGCCATAGGCGTCGAGAGGCTCATGGAGGCGGCCGGCATAACCCGGGCCGAGCGCCCGCTCGACTACTACATATATCCTGTGACGGAGGACGCGTTCAAGACGGCCGTGGAGGTGGCTGAGGCGTTGAGGGATAAGGGGGCCTCCGTCGCCGTGGACCTCGGAGAGCTCACGTTGAGGGAGGCGTTGGAGCGCGCCGCGAAGACGGGCGTGGCGCACTTCGTGATAATAGGGAGAAAGGAGCTGGAGAAGGGGGTCGTGAGGATACGCGATATGCGCAAACGCGTCGAGCTCGAGGTGGAGCTCGACAGAGTTAGGGGAGGATTAGCGTCCCCCTACGCCCCTTGAAGACCTCATGGCCGTCCTCAAGCGCGCCTATCGCCGCCCACTTCCCCCCGTTCCTTACGAATTTCAATGCGGCGAGGACGGTTCGGTCGTAGATAAGAAGTCTACAATTCAACGTCAATCAGATGTAGATATTGATTTCATACAACATAAAGCTAACGACGTTAATCGATCAGTTGAGGAGACGGTAAATCGAGAATTAAAAAAGGGATGTCTCCTTAGGATCTTTTCGGCGAGTTCCCTCTGCCTCGGCGTGCCGTCCTTCGCCTTATCGGCGAGATAAAGCGCTATGGCCCTCCTGATTTCGCCGTCCCTCTCCGCCAGCTTTAGGAGATCCGCAGTTGCTATATACACCACATAGTAGGGGCCGGATCTCACGACGTTCGGCCTAAGCCCGGCAGACTCAAGCCTTTCGGCGGCGGCAAGCGCTTCTCCAACATCGCGGGTATACCGTTCAGCCAGAAGCGAGCCACCCTTGCCGCTGACAAGATGTAGAGACATCTCAACGCCCGTCACAACTACCACGCCGCTCCTTAGTCCGTTGCCTCTCTTTTTGCGATTCAACTGACCAACAGAAGTTTCAACGCTGTTCTGTCTATATGCCTCCCCCCTAAGGACGTCTATACTCCTTCTCTTTGTCCTCAATCTGTAGGTTGTCCTGAAGATATACTCGGTAACCAGTTTCACGTCGATCCATTTGTGGGCTCTTAGAAGATCCAATAACTCACCATATATGCTGGCCGCCTCCCTAAGCTTCTCGAACGCCTCCCTGCCTTTGGCGACTACGGCCTCGTATGCGCTTTTGCTTGAACCCAACCTCCAAGGCTCCTTAGTCGCTATTACTAACACGTATCTGCCACGTAAAATTTCTCTCCGTTTGGACTCTCCATCTCCCAACCACATTGTTAACATGGGCGTCCACTCTCCGCGCTTGAAGTGGCTCGCGACGAGATCTATGGCTTCGTTTTTAGTGTTCCATTGTTGTTTCCAACTTCGTGCCCAAATATGCATTAATATACTCACTCCTTCGTGTGTCACGTTAACTGAGGCGACATGTATGCGAAGCCTTCCATACCTCACCGCAAGCCAGGCAAACAGTTGCCAGGGTTGCGCAGTACCCATAACGGGTTGGCCACTGTCATTGCCCTCATCACTAGCTCTCCAACCCATCTGAAATAACTCTAGTTTCTTTGGTGATAACTTCAATACGTCGGGGAAGTACGCCGCGGCGCTGACACCGTTGATCCGAAAACGTGGTGTAGCTTTTATGTGTATCCACGTTCCGTCTTCTGCATACAGCCTGTTTCTCTCTATTCTGAAGCGGTTGTTAACAATGGCATTGTGTATAGACGTCAGCTTGGCCTTCGCCCGTTTTTCGGCTTGCCCCAGAAGCGTATCCAGCTTACGGCCGAAGTCCTTCAGCTGGTCTTCCTCTTCGGCGGACAGCTTGAACCTATCGACGATCTCCTTGACCACATAGCCGACGTAGAGCCTCCACGCCGGGAAGACCCAGTCCGCCGGCCCGTGGAGCCGGCCGTTCCTCTCCACGGCCGCCAGAACCTCCTCCACCGTCGGCGGCTCGGCAGGCCTCAGGGCCAGCTCAAGGCGGCGCCTAAGTTCGTCTAAGGAGGTATTCATCTCCATGTATCTAGGACTGAAGAGGTCGTTTTGATGATTTGATGAGCCGTTGTCCAACCGAATCGAGGCGCCTGGCCAAGGAGCTGGGGGCGCCCGTGGACGCCTGGTGGCGGGCCGTGGAGGAGGAGGTGGCGCGGGCCGACGACCCCCTGCCCGTGCTGAGGCGGTACATCGAGGGGGAGGCGCCGCCCAAGCTCCCCTCCTCGCCCCTCTTCGGCGAGCTCATGGCCAGGCTCCTCGCCGAGGCCAAGACTCCGGAGGGGTTCAGGAGGCTGTGGTGGCTGCGGCGGGAGGGGCTGAGGAGGGCCGCCGCCTCCAAGTACGAGAGGGAGCTGGTCGACCACATAACTCGCCTCGTGGAGGTCGACCCAAAGGAGGCCATGGGGCTGGCCGAGATGGCGGCGGCCGGCCGGAGGGTGGAGGTGCCCGCGCCGGAGCCGGCCCCGCCGGAGCTCGTGGCCGTGGAGGTCGAGGAGAGGCTCGCCCTCTTCGACAAGGTTGCGCTCGACGCCCTGCGCGACCCCGACGGGGCCGAGAGGGGCATTTACAGGAGGGCCAAATTTTTCGATGCGTTTTATAAATGGGCGAAGTCGGTGAAGACAGACCTCCCCGAGTCCCTCGGCACCAGGCTGAGGGACGCCGCGTCGGCCGCCTACTACTGCAGGCCGGGCGGGCCGATGCGTGCCGCGGAGGACGCGCTGGAGCGCAGGGCGCCCCTCCCGCCGGGCGAGCACCCCGGCGTGCACGCGCTGAGACGCTACGCCAGGACCTGGCTCGGCTGGGGCTAGGGCGGCCCCGCGGAGCCGCCGCCTACAGGGAAAACTACGGGAAACCTTACAGGCAAGAACTTGCCTGTAAGACTTCCTGTGGATATCCCTGTAATGAGGGGATGGCCCCCCAGCAAGGCTGACAGGGGAAACCCCCGGGAAACCTTACAGGCAAGTCCTTGCCTGTGAAGGATCCTGAAGTTTTCCCTGTAATGGGGAGGGGGGACGTCGGCAAGCCGATTCAATATCCGCGCGTAGAATATATGCGGCGTGAGCCGCGTCCTGGAGCTGGTCGAGAGGCTGAGGACGGCCCCTCCGGAGGAGGCCGACGAGCTGAAGAGGGAGCTGGCCTCGCTCCTGGTCGCCTCCCCCTTCGCGGACGAGGGCAGGTTCGAGCCCGTGGAGGAGGAGGCCGTGGGGGAGGCGGAGGAGCCGGTCGAGGAGGACGGGCTGGAGCGCGTGGACGGGGAGAGGTACGAGCCGGTGGAGGAGGAGTACCTGGGCCAAAGCGTAGTCGAGCGGTTTTTCCCTAATCCTGAGGACGTGAGGCTCCGCAGGAGGAGGCCCCCCTACTGATATCCCGCCCAACGGAGGGGCAGAACGATTCAACGATTTGATGCGCTATTCTTATATACATGGAGGTCCCCAGATGGATTGAAATAAGAGATGTATTCGGGGTTAAGTTGGATCCCGTGACGCTAATATTTAGAGTTCCGCTAAACGAAATATTGGCAATCTTCAGTGAAGATAAATGGGAAGCGACGAGCCGCCTCGTCGAAAACAGCGCGACGTTGAACAATATGCCTCCGGGTGTGACGTTACAAAAATCGTTGATGGGAGGCCCGTTGCTAAGGCTTCATGTACGTCTGTGGAAAGATGGGGTGGTTATCGGAAATGCCCATTTGGACATACCTACACTCGCGGGCCACGTGGCTAATCATACAATCGGCAAGTCGTATGTAGCGTATATGTTCTACAGACGCGGATATGCCGTCAACTTAGCGTATCTCGCCAACGAACATGAAGACCACGACGGATTTGCGGTGGAAATTTATAAACCGGATGAGAGGAAATGAACGTGAGGGTTCTGGTTGGGAGGGCCTTCGGGAAACGCGTCGTCGCGGTGGATTTCGGCGATGTGGCGATCGTGATGGATGAGGAGGGCAACGCCGCGAAGCTTGTAGGCGACAAGGCGTATGTTGCCGAGTGGCGCGAGGGGGGTTCTGACGCGCGGATCTTCCTGCCTAGAGAGGAGGAGATAGGCGGCGTCATGAAGAGGATCGAAAACGGCGAGCTCGTGGTGGAGTGGGGCAAGTGGAGGCTCGGCCGCGTGATAGAGATCGAATAATCCCCTCTTTTTTCGGCCGACGGCGCAGATGCCCAATTTCAATTACTGCCGGCATCATTGCCGTCCTCGCATCCCCTTACGGTGAGCGGCCAGCGGAAACCTGACAGGTAGTTAATTCCATGCGAGCGCGCCCGGAAGGCGCTCCCTGCAGGCGGCGCCCCGCAGTCCATCCTCCGCGGATCGACAAGCCGCCCCGCCCTGAGGACTTTATGGTAAGGGCGAGGGCGAAATTAAGCGATTTTATAAGGCTACCGAAACCCGATGATCTGAGCTCCAGGTACGGCAAGGCCTTCGAGAGGGCGGTCTTGACCCTGCTGACAGAGAAGGACGCCGTGGCGGCGCTGAGGGCCTTCATAGAGAGCTACGGCGAGCCCCACTCCGGCGCCTTCAACAAGATAAGGATGCTGATCCCCTGGGCGAGGAGGGTAAAGGAGGCCTCCGAGGCGCCTCTCGTCGTGGGCGAGGTGGGCGGACGCCGCCTCACCGCCAAGGCCGACTTCCTCATATCCTACGAGGACGGCAGGAGGGAGATCGTGGAGCTGAAGAGCCACATCCTCAAGAGGGGCGAGTGGAGGGTGAAGGCCGAGTGGTCGTTCGCGGCCAAGGTCATGAGGATGCTGTACCGCAAGGCCGGCTACGACTACCCCATCCGGCTCATCTACTTCGTCGAGGAGAAGGGCGGCGTGAGGCCCGAGCAGGAGGTGTACATGTACCCCAACGACGAGAAGGACGACCAACACCTCCTCAAGGCCCTGGAGGAGCGCATAGGCAAGATCAGGCAGGCCCAGGACGGGGGGCACTAGGGGCCGTCCGGGCGGCCCGGCTGGGGTCTGCGGACATCAACTTCTTAACTGCGCATCGTCTACACGTCCATGAACGCCGACTACGACGTCGTCGTGGTGGGGGGCGGAATAGCTGGATTCTCAGCCGCGCTGTACGCGGCGAGGCAGAGGCTTAGGACTCTCGTGGTGGCGAAGGATGTGGGGGGCCAGCTGAACATGACCACGTTGGTCGAGAACTACCCGGCCATAATGAAGATATCGGGTCCCGAGCTTGTGGCCAGGGTGCATCAACAGGCTGAGCGGTTCGGCGCCGAGGTCATATTCGACGAGGTTACCGGCGTGGAGAAGGAGGGGAATATCTTCAAGGTCAAGACCTACGGCGGCGATGAGTATAGGACGCTGGCCGTGATACTCGCGTTCGGGAAGACCCCGAGGGAATTGGGGGTGCCGGGGGAGGCTAAGCTTAAGAACAAGGGCGTCTCCTACTGCACCATATGCGACGCCCCGTTCTTCAAGGGGCAAGACGTGGCGCTCGTGAGCTGGGGCGACTTGGCCAGAGAGCCCGCCACCATTCTCTCCTCAACCTCGAATAGGTTCTACTGGATATTCCCCGGGGAGAGGCCGATACAGGACGAGGAGTTCTTGTCGACAGTGCTCGGCGCCGGCAGGGCGGTCTTGGTGCCCAACAGCGAGGTGGTCGAGATAAAGGGCGCCAACAAGGTCGAGGCGGTCGCCGTCAAGAATAGAAAGACGGGCGAGGTACAGGAGCTGAAGGTAGCCGCCGTGTTCGTCGAGGTCGGCTACGTCACCAAGACCGACTTCGTCAGGCATCTGGTCGACCTCAACGATAGGGGCGAGATAATTGCCGACTGGGAGGGCAGGACGAAGACGCCGGGCGTCTTCGCCGCAGGCGACGTGATACAGTACCCCTACAAGCAGGCCGTCATAGCCGCTGCGCAGGGAGTGGCGGCGGCTCTGTCGGCCACCGCATACGTGATGGGGCTAAAGGGCAGGAAGGTCGTCTCTCTGACCGACTGGCGCGCCGAAAAAGCCTAGCTGGCCAACAGATCCAGTAGCTCTGCCATATTTCTGTCCTCCAGATGCCACACGAACTCCACGACCTCTCTCTGTAGACGGCTCGGCAGAACTCTCCTGGTGTTCGCGAGGAACTTCTCCTCGAGCTCCCTGTCGCTCAGCGGATTCTTCGGATGGCCTTTGGCGTAGTCCACTTGTTCTGTGTATCGCGCTCCGCTCTTCGCGACGACGGTTATCCTGTTGGGATGGGCCTTGGGATACATCTTGTCGAGCTCCGGGTCGACCCTCACCTCCATCTTCTTCATGAGGGAGAGGATCTGCGGGTCTCTGATGTTCTCATAGCTGTCTATAGTTATGGGGCCGTAGAGCAACGCGGCGGCGGTTACCCACATTATCGAGTGGTCGGCGGTCTCCTTCGTGTATGGGTTCCACTTCTCGGGGTCCTTGGGCCCGATTATGTCGTAGGCGGCCTGGAAGGTCTCTATGGTTATCTTCTCTATCTCCTCAGCCCTCACCTTCTCCCTGAGCCTCAACGCGGCCTCGACGGCCGTCTGGGCGTGGTACTCCACTGGGTACGGCTTTATGTAGGTATCCAGAATTCTATGCGGCGGCACCAGCCTCTCGATCTCCGCCAGAGGGCCGTAGTCGAACTCCCCCGATAGCAGCTGCCTTATGAACCCCATCTCGCCTTCGAACGGCTTGAAGGGGCCTGTGAACCCCTCGGCGGCCAACAGGGCCGCGAATACGGCGTTTCTGGTGGCGTTTGCGGCGGCCGCGCCCTTCCACATGCTCAGCTCCCCCACGCGGGTCTGCCGCATCGCGGCGTGGGGGACGGCATATATGGCGAGCGCGTGTTGCGTCTTCTCGCTGTCCAGCCCCAACAGCTTGCTGGCGACCAGCGCGCTGCCTATGCCCAGATAGTTGACGTGATCCCAGCCGTGTTTTCTGAGGCTGGCCGCGTCGCATAGAGACACGGCCGCCTCATAGCCGATGGCTATCGACGTAATTGCCGACTTGCCGTCGGAGCCCAGCACGTCGCCTAGCGAGAAGGCAGCCGCTATCATGTCGCTGGGGTGGAGGGGCTCCTTGGAGAGATATGTGTCGTTAAAGTCGTGGTATCTTATCATCAGCCCGTCGACGAAGGCCGCCCAATCGGGGGCGACCCTATACCTAGTGCCCAGCACCCTGGCGCCCCACTGGGACTGGGCCCTCGAGATGGCTCTACGCGCCAGCGCGACGGGCTCGTTGTTGTAGGCCGCGAACGCGACAGCCAGGGAGTCCAACACCCTCCTCTTGACCTCGTGGACTACGTCGGTGGGCAGCCTGTCGTAATTTATGGATTCGGCGTATTGGGCCAACGCCTTAGTTATCCTGTCCATGGACCTTATCGGGCCTTAATTTAACAGCTAGCCTTCTGTCGACCTCCTCGGCGATCTTCTTGTCGAAATCCTCGTAGTCGTAATAGCCTATCAGCTCGTAGAGCTCTTTCCGCGTCAACATCCTCGGCACCAAGGGCTCCTGCGTGCCCAGCTCGGCGATAGTCCTCAGGGCATCCCTCACGGCGCCCAGCGCCACTCTGAGCAGAGTCACCGGGAATATGACAAACTTATAGCCATATTCCTCCAGCCTCTTGGCTGGGATCAACGGCGATTTGCCGAACTCCGTCATGTTGGCCAGCAACGGGGCCTTTACCCTCCTGGCGAATTCGGCGAATTCCTGCTCGCTCTCGAGAGCCTCGGGGAATATAACGTCGGCGCCGACCTCTAGGTACAGCCGAGCCCTCTCCACGGCGTCGTCGAATCCCGCGACGCCTCTTGCATCGGTCCTCGCCACTATCACGAAGTCCGGGTTGCGCCTCGCCTCGACAGCGGCCTTTATCTTCTTCGCCATTTCGTCGGGAGAGACCAAGGCCTTGCCGGAGAGGTGGCCGCATTTCTTGGGCAGCACCTGATCCTCTATCTGGACGCCGGCTGCGCCCGCCCTCTCGAACTCGACCACGGCCCTCACGACGTTGAGGGCCTCGCCGTAACCTGTATCTATGTCAACTATAAGAGGCATATCTACCGAGGACGCTATATACCTAACCACGCGGACCATCTCGTCCATGGTTACTATGCCCAAGTCGGGGAGCCCTAGAGAGGCCGTCACGGCTGCGCCGGAGACGTAGCCGGCTTTGAAGCCCATAGATTGTGCGAGCAAGGCGGTTATCACGTCGTAGACGCCCGGCACCACGACTATCCCTGGCTTTTTCAGCTCGGCCCTCAGCTCAGCGACGACGTCCTTCCTGTCCTTCCTCAAAATGGGGGCCTTCACGCCATAGACCAGCTCCCTATATTAATTATGCGGAAAACGCCCATGGACCGCATAGATGCCGAGCTATCGATGCGGGCGCAGTACGACTTTCCGCTTGTGGGCCCTTCTAGGAGGTGGGCAAGGCGCCTGGGCTAGACTGGGACGAAATTATAGGCTGAGGTTGGCCGAGGCCGGCATGCTCAGAGGTCCCGCCTGCGACAGCCTGGTTCGAGGAGTCGACCCAAGTGCTGAGAAGCGCGGCGTCTGGCGAGCGGGAATATCTTGGTTACTTCGGTGTACGCGCCCGGTACTGAGGGGTATCAAGCCGGCTCGCGGACGGATACTCGGCGTTGGGGATCTGCTGGGGGCAGGCCATATCCAAAAGGATCGAGTCGGTCAGCAACTAGGAGCGCGCCTCGCCTTGATAGCACCAGATGCCTCGTTCCCTCTGGATGAAGCCCTTCCGTCTCAACATCACGCTGTTGAGGTTCCTACCGTAGTATTTCCTCACCTCCGAGAACGTGAGGCATTTATCCGGCCTCTTCAGGGCCTGGTTTATCACCGCCTCCCAGCCTCCCTCATATCCCTCGGCCATGAGCTCCGGCTTTATCTCCTGCAGGACTTCGGGCAACTGCTCGGCGAGCGAGTCCTTCACGGCCTTCTTGAATAGATCGTACAGCCGCTTGTCGTTGACGAACTCGTTGAGGGCCTCCCTGGCCACGTCTATCAGCTTTATCTTGCAGGGCTGCTCCAACAGGAGCCTGATGGCGTCGTCGTAAGGCGCGTCGGGCCTCGGGAGGAGCCTACGGAGGCGCTCCACTAGGGATGGGTCCTTGACCTCTATATGCATGGCTTCCCCGAGGACTATGTGATATATAACTTTTATATCGACGGCAGCTACTTGAACACCTTGAGCTTAAGCCTCTTCGGCGCCACGCCTTGGGGCAGCTCGACGCCTATGATCTCTATGTTCACGGTCTGCTCGTTCCACGGCGTAGATCTGCCGAAAGCTCTCGGCATATAGTTCCTGATGGTTATGCCCCTATGCGCCGCCGCGTGTATTATCACGACTCTATCCACGTCGAGGCCCTTAAACCTGGCGTTGTTCTCGAGATTCTCCAACACCCTTAGGTAGTTCTCCGCCACCTTCACGGGCCATTTGGCCACAGGCCAGTTGCCCCAGGGCGTCGCGTGGTGGGCCTGCTTCTTGGTGAACCTCCTGAGGGGTATCGGCTTCTTCAGGCTGACCGTGTCCTCAAGCCACTGCCTCGCCTGCCTCAACGTCATGTATTTTATGAAGCGCCCCACCTCGACCGATTTCTTCCACGACATCCTGAACTCGTTGCCGTAGGCCCTCGCTATTTGATCCTCGGAGATCTTCACCCCGTATTTCTCGAAGACCAGCTGTATCACATCCTCGTCCGACATGCTGTAGTGAAGCCTCGCCACGGGGGCGGGTATAGGATTATTTATAAGTCTTAGCGTCGGTGACGGCGTGCGCCAGTACTGGCGGCTCATCAGGGGGGAACACGGCGTCTTGACCGCAATATCGAGCGTGGCCTCCTACCTCATCGCCGGCGGCAGAAGCCCGCTGACGTCGGCTCTGGTGGGCATCAGCGCGTTTCTCGCCGAGGCCGGCATGTTCGCCCATAACGACGTAGCGAATCTGCAGGAGGACAGAATAAATAGGCCGGACGCGCCGCTGGTGGCGGGCTCCGTGAGCCTTGGGGCGGCCAAGGCCGTGGCCGTCGCGTCCTACCTCTCGGGCCTCGCGCTGGCATCCCTTCTGACCTGGCAGGCCCTGGCGGTATACGTAGCGGCGGCGTCGCTCGGCGCTTTCTACAACGAGCGGGGCAAACGCATACCGTTTGTGGGCAACTTCATAGTGGCCTTCCTGACCTCCATGGTCTATCCGTACGGCATGGCGGCCGCGGGCGCCGTAGACGCCTATCTGGCGCTGCTCTTCGCGGCGTCGTTGCTCGCCAACTTCGGCAGAGAGCTCGTCAAGACCGCCATAGACTATCGGGGCGATCTGGCGGCTGGTGTGAGGACCGCCGCGATGGTTCTAGGCCCAGAGCGGGCGGCGGGCCTCGGCGCCTACTTCGCGCTGGCCTCGTCCGCGGTCGGGGCCTACCTATCCTACGCGCTGGCATCAAGCGGCATGTATGTCCTGCTGGCCGGCGTAGCGCTCACGACGGCCCTCCTAGTAGTCCTCTCAGTCTTGTGCATAGACGGCAAGTGGCAGCTATTCCGCAGGGGCTCGCTCGCCGCCTTTGGAGCCACGCTGGTGGCGCTTCTGGCGCAGGGCGTTATAGTCGCAATATTTTAGATGGGGAATCTCACATGGGCTTGGTCCTGGTGGATCTCGACGGGACGTTGATACCGCTCGAGGCCTGGGACCCCGTGTTCTACGAGATCTCGGCCACCATGGCGGGCAGAATCGGCATACAGCCGGGCGAGTTCTGGAGCTTGGTGAAGGCCCTGCACTACCAGCTCATGAGGCGGTTTAGCCCCAGGGCCTTCGATTGGCAGTACTTGATAGAGTCGGTCGCCTCCAGCTTCGGCATATACGAGGCGCCGAGGATCGAGGACGTGCTGGCCAAATACGTGGCCGGCTTCCCGGTCATAGACGGGGCGTACGAGTTCTTGAGGGGAATCAACGACCTCGGCTTGAGGGCCGCGATAGCCACGAACGGGCTCCGTAGATACCAGTCTATCGTGGTCGAGGCGCTCGGCTTCTCTAGATATATAGTCGGGCTGAGGACTTCTGACGACTACGGCTGCGTGAAGAACTGCAGGGAGTATTTCGAGGGGGCGTCCTTAATGATAGGCGACAACCCCGTGTTCGACGTATATTTCCCCAAGAAGTTCGGCCTGAGGACCGTCTTCGTCGGGGATTGGCATAAGGCCGCCCGGAGATACGGCGAGTTGCTAGGCGTAGATCTATCCGACGTAAGGCCCGATAGGGCCGCCTCAAGCCTCGCGGAAGCCCTGGGCGCGGTAAAAGAGCTGACAGACTATTTATAGCCCCCCTATTATAGGGCCGTGATAGTGCTCAACTTGACGTTGCCGCCCCTATTGGCCATATTCCTCGGAGCCGCCGTCTTCTCCAACGTATCGCTGCCGGCGCAACCCGCCTCAGCCGTCGCGGCCTTCTGGCTCAACAACACGCCGATACCCTGCTGGGTGCTTCAGGATAGGCTCTACGTGCTACAAAACGGCGAACCAGCCTACGTCGAATACGTGCCGCAGTTCCTCAACGCCTCTGGAACGTACTCGATATCTATCAGCGCGCCCGACGGCGCGGTGGTGGCGATCCCGCCCGGCATAATCGCGGAGCTGAGCCCGAATAACTATACATTAATATCTATAAATAGAACAGGTCTATACATATTTATAAAAGCTAATAATATATCTATTATATTTTATCCAGCTAAAATAATCACCTCGAAGACCAACAGAACGGCCGCTCCGCCTACAGCCGCCACGTCCATGGCCCAGACCGGGAGCTATGCGAACACCGGCACATCCACGCCGACGGCCGTCGCGACGACCGCCGCGTCGGGTCCCTCCGGCGGGGCGCCGTCTGCCGCGCCCATCGCGCTTATTGCGGCCGCCATAGCCGTCGCAACCTCGGCGGCGTTGCTGGCCAGGAGGCGCGGCGATCGGTGCGGCCATCTCGGCGACACCGACCGGCTGATCCTGGGGGCTCTGGAGGAGGCAGGCGGCCGTATGCAGAGGGCAGAGCTGGCGCGCCGGCTGGGTCTGCCCGCCTCAACTCTGCATAAACATCTGCACAAGCTCTCTCGATACGGCTATCTGAGGCTGGTCTCGGAGGGAGGGGCCCAGAGGGTCGAGCTTCTGAGGAGGTGTTCAGACGGCTAAAAAGCGTTCATCGTCGCCGCTCAGCGGACTCATCATCGCGTTTTACGTGTAGGTGATATATTATAGCTTTGAGATATGGGAAGTGCTCGCCAAACCGTGTTTGATGCTGTTCTCATGTCCCGGAGACGGCGGCGACACCGTGGTGTATTGGAAGGGAAGCGCCAGGCAGGCCAAGAAGGACGACCCCGTGGTGAAGCTCTACGGCGCCTTGGATACGGCGGCGGTGCACGCCCACAAGGCCGCCAACCTCCTGCCGAGACCCCAGGCGCGGATCATGAGGTTGGTGGCGTTCTCGCTCATGGAGCTGGGCTTCTACCTCGCGACGGGCAGAGCCGAGTACCTCGACACGGCGCACGCCCTTTACAGCAGGGCGCTTAAGCTGGCCTACGCCGTCGCCCCTGAGGAGCCCCTCAGGAGCTGGATAGCATGCGCCTCGCCGGAATGCTCGGCGACAGACGAGGCTAGGGTTTGGATCAGATGGGCCGAAAGGCGCGTAGTAACGCTGGGGGAAGCCGCCGCCGCCAAGCTCCTCAACCAGCTCTCCAACCTGGCCTTCGAGGTCATGAGGACGCTCCCCCACATAAAGTACCGCCATAGAGGCGTCAAGTAATTGATCGGCGCAATCTGGCGAGCTACTCCCTCATTCTCCGGAGCACTGGCTAGATAGGGCCTCTCGCCTACTCTCCTCAGCTCCCCTCTGAGAGCTCCGTGGGCGCCCGGCCAGATCCAAGCCAGCGTCGTTGCTGTCTTCCTCACGTCTATCGGCATCGGCGTAAGACGCCTAAGCCCTACCGCTATGGAGAGGGCTCCCAGATTATCCAAGAAGCGCATGTCGCTGAGACGTCAGCCCGGCTTAGGAATCGGCGCTCGAGAAGCCGGAGATATTTGGCTCGCTTTTCCGGCTTTTTAAGAATCTTCGATTTTCCTCACCCTTTTCGGCTGAATCCATTACAGCGATTGGGAGCTACGTCAATTCTAGGCGTACATCTGGCCCCAGACCGTACGCACTCTCTAGACGCCCAGCCACATGCGCGCCAGGTGCCCATGCCCGACGTCAAGTTAAGATTTTTAAAGAGGTGTGAAGAAAGTATCACCCAGGCAACGCCCCTATAAGGGGGAGAATGAGCCGCGGGGGTTACCCCGGCCAAATCCCTAAAAATGGTTTGAGGCAAGACCTATCCGTCGTCTCTATACCTAAAGCAATACACCCACGGGCCGGAGAGCGATATCGCCGGGTTTAAGACGTGCGATGCTCTTGGGATAGTCTGCGCGGTGTCTCTATAAATTTTTCAGTACTCGATGATCTTCTTTCCCTTCTCTTTCAGCTCCCCCAATATGGCGTCCGCCCTCTCCACCGGAAGCTTTATGGTGTAGAGGTAGCCGGACAGCCGCGCCTTTAGCTTAACCACGCCTTCCTCCGGCATTCGCTTCACCCTGATCTCCTCGGCGTTTTCCGCATACCTCCGCCATATTTCGACCAAGAACACCTCCTTGGGCATGAGCGCCGGTTGACACCAGTTTTTAATTGTTGCGACTCTACCCCGCGCTACGGCCTCCGCGACTACGGCGCGTCGCGCCGAATAAAAATATTTTTAAACGGACTAGATCGCGTTGAGCCATGGAGTACGTCTATGCGGCCTTGTTACTACACTACGCGAAGCAGGACATAAACGAGGACAATCTGGCGAAGGTGCTCCAAGCCGCCGGTCTCCAGCCCGACGAGGTCAGAGTCAAGACGTTGGTTGCCGCTCTGAAGGAGGTCAACATAGAGGAGGCGATAAAGTCCGCCGCGTTCGCGCCCGTGGCGGCGGCCCCCGCGGCGGCTCCAGCCGCGGGCCAACAAGCTGGCGGGGCGGCGCAACAAGGCAAGGAGGAGAAGAAGGAGGAAGAGGAGAAGAAGGGCCCAAGCGAGGAGGAGATCGCCGGATCTCTCGCCGCTCTGTTTTAAGCCTGGGCGTTCGCTTCTTTTCTTTGTATCACAACCATTTTTGAGACGGCTTCGTGCACCTTATCTATATCTTTATAATATATTCTATAGATTTGGTTATTCATCTTCAATTCTATAAACTTTCTCTCCGGATGGTATCTATATTCCTGTATCTGTATAGGAGCCTTCAGGCCCGTGTTCTTGTTTATCACGATGCCGGTGTCGTAGACCTTGATGTCGGTGGCTATTATCGGGAACTGAACCGGCTTGAAGGTGAAATAATAGAGCGGCGAGAAAATCGCCGTGTAAGCCGCGAAGAGCGCCACGTAGCCTAGATAGGTCGATAGGAAGTGGCCCAGGCTCTGCTGGAGCGCTCCGCTGACGCTTGGGACGACGACAGACTGTAGCGCCGGGAAGAGCCATATGCCGGCCAGCATCAATGGGAACGACATAAAATATATCATAAATGTTCTATTTAATTTTTTCATTTCATTGGGAAGTTCTTTATCTTTTTCTATAGCTTTATTTACATCTTTTTCATTTATATCGAACAACAGCTTTCCCTTCACAACCTCTCGCGCCTGTTGCGAACCTCTGCGATACGCCCTGATGCCCATAAAGGCCGTTATCGCGAAGATAGACGCCACGTAGAGCAAGCCTACCAGCCACAGATAGCTCATGCCCAATACAGCTAACACCGCCGCGTATCCGAAAATCGTGCCGAGGGTTATGGCAACCCTCAATACCACCTGATTCATGACTCGGTGGTCTCAAACACCTATTTATTTAGTTTCGGCGCGCCCGCCCAAAGTGGAGGCGCCGCGCCATCAAGTCTATATCTTTATAATTCAAGTATCTATCGCCTTATAATATATATTATGACAGTAATTGTTACATAAATTAAAATCAATATCAACTTCATTAAATCTATTTTGCATAGGCTAGCTGTAAATCTTTATGTATCTGGACGCTCGATGCGGCGTGAAGCTCACAGCCGTATGCAGCGATTACGAGGGGAGGCTTCCGCCGTCCCATGGGTTCGGCGTCTTGCTGGACAGCGGGGTCTTATTCGACTCATGCGCCGAGGACGCCGCAAGGCTGTTCCTGGAGGCGTTGCGGCCGTCTCCGGTGCTCGGCATCTCCGCCCTGGATAACCCCCATCACGCGGGGGGATTTTCCGTGTTCGGAGTTCCTGTGATCCGCTGGAGCCGGGGGGTCCTCGACGTGAAGGTCGGCGGCGTTCTGCACAGAGTTATAGGATTCGGGAGGGAGTCGGTGTTGGTCGTCGGGAGGACCGTGATATCGCCCTGCGGGCTTTTCACGGTGCCCTTCGGCAGGCTGTCGGCCATGCATCTGAGGGCCGACTGCTTCGTGGGCGGTCTCGGGGTCTCCACGGCCAGTCCCTACGCGACGTCGCGGGCTCTAGGCGAGCTGAGGGCCCTCGGCGTCAGGTGCGTAGCGCCTCTGCACAGCCCGCCGGGCGTTGCGAGGGAGCTCGAGAGGCGGTTTAACGTCTATAGGCTGGGCGCCGGCTCGGAACTGGAAATACCTATATAGTGGATTTGCCGGAACGCTCGCATGGATGCCCTTGAAACTCTGGCCGTATACGTGGTCTCGTGGCTCGCCGTGGCCCTGGCCCTCTATGCGATCCGCCGAGATTTGGTGAAGGGCTTCATCCTAATTATGTGGAGCTCCGAGGGGGTGGCCCGGCTCATAAAGAGGGCCGCCGAGAGGCTTTCCTTCGTGCCGCTGAGGGTCTACCTAGCCGTTGTGCTGGCCCTATTTCTGCTCTCGGCCTATTCGCCCTACTTCCCCATCCCGGCGGGGACGGGCGTGGCCTACATGCCCGGCTTTCTCTACATATTGCTGAGGTCGACGTATCAAGCCCTGGCGGGGCTACTCCACGGCGCCTCCGTGCAGGAAGTCGCCGTCGTGGGCGGGCAGGCCGCCGCAGTGCCCCTGCTGCCCGGCATCACGATACCTTGGGACCAGCTGCCCTACATCGCGCTGGCCATCATCGTCGGCGTTGCGCTCCACGAGTTCATGCACGGCTACGCCGCGGCGAGGCACGGAATAGGGCTGAAGTCCGCCGGGGTGTTCTCCGCGTTTTTCGTGCTCAGCGGCGCCTTCGTGGAGCCCGACGAGGAGCAGCTGAAGTCCGGCCCTCTGGGGGCCAGAGTCGCGGTTTTCGCAAGCGGCGTGGCCGCCAACGTGGTCCTGGCCCTGCTCGCGCTCGCGGTGTATCTAGCCGGCGTGCACGCAGGCCTGGGAGGCGCGGTGGTCGCCGGCATAAACCCCGCCACGGCGCAGTTGGGCCTCAGGCAGGGCGACGTAGTGGTGGCGGTCAACGGATGCGGCATCTCGGCCGACGTGGTCGTTCCCGACCAGCTTCTGGCGACGCTGAACGCCATGGCGGGCAACCCCGTGGGCGCTCCTCTGTGCAGCCCCAACCAGACGATAACTCTGGTGGTCAAGAGGGGGGGAGAGCTCGTCGACGTCGGTTTCCCCGCCGAGAGCATCTACGTAGGGGCTCCGCTGACTAGGTTGATATACGGGGGGCCTATGTACGACGCCGGCATTAGACCCGGCGATATAGTGACCGCGATCTACGGCTGCGGCGGCGCCTATCGTATATACTCCAGCGGCCAGCTCATATCGGTGATCCAGAACATAGTCGCCAGCGGTTTGTGCAGGCCGGGCGATAGGGTTGTCGTAGGCATATTGCGCGATGGGAAGGCGGAGAACTACACGGTCACCCTGGGCCACAACCCCGACAACTACAGCAGGCCGTTCTTCGGGATCTACACAGACGGCTTGGGCCAGCTGGGCTTCGACACGTCGGTCTTCGCGGCGTCCCTGTTCGCCAATACTCAGTTTGTAAAGTTCGTTATGTGGTTTTTCCTAATAAATTTTGGATTGGCCCTAATAAACGCGTTGCCGATATATCCGCTTGACGGCGGCCTGCTGGCCCTAGCGGTTCTCGAGCGGTATTTAGGCAAGGACGTCGCTAGGTATACAGTCTACGGCGTTACGGCGGTGCTAGCGGCATTCCTGGTATTCGACTCTGCGTTGGGTTTCGTCAGCGGCATATATAACCAGATATTTTCCCTACTTAGATGAGCCGGCGGACGGTCTACGGGCTTGCCCTCGGGGTTCTCTCGATAGCAGTTGCGCTGGCGGCCGCCTGGGCGCCGATAGGCCCTCTCATCTCCGACGAGGCGCTTCCGGCGCCGCCCAATCTGCTTATAGTAAACGGAGCGGTGGAGCCCGGCAACGGATTCCTGTGGTACTATCTATGGAAGGCGACGATATTGCTCGTCGTCTTCTTCTTTGCGGCGTTGATAGCGTCGTTCTTCCTGGAGATGGGGGCCGGCATCAGGGCGTTCTTCGCCGTGATATCTCTAGCCATAGCCGCGCTTCATTACGCCAACCTGCTCGCCATGACGAACTCCATGAGGATATACCCCCTGCTCGATGTAATCAATTTAAATATAAATGGACGCTCAATAAATCAATATTATTTAGATATTGGCCAATTATTTATAATTTATTTCATATATAATATTTTAAAGCTATTTAAGAAATAATTCCTCATACTGCTTTACGTAGTTCACGGACTCCTTAAGCGACGCGAAGAGGTTTTTGGCGTACTCTACGTCCTCCCGCGTGACGGAGCTTCTGCCGACATCCTTGGCCCGTATATATGCGGGCACCAACAGCTGTATGGCGTAGCGGAGCGACTCCTCCGCGCCTATCTTGGTCAGGCGCTCTAGGGCGTCGTCGCCCAGCTTTATGCCCTCCTCCTCAGCCCTTATCCTGATGATCTCCCTGACCTCGCTGTCGCCATACGGCTTCGTCCTTATTATGACCAGCCTGTCCAACATGTCCCGCGGGATCCCGTGCGGCGACTCTATATCGGTGCCTCTGATCTTGGCTATGCCTCTGTTGGTGGCCAATATTATTATCGGCGCCATCTCGCTCTCCATGGCTCTAGAGAGGAACGCGAACGACTCTATGTCGAGCAGGTGGGCGTCGTCCATGAACAATATGCCGGGTATCAACTCGGCCTTGCCTTCATCCACTATCTTCTTGACGAAGCTGTCAGCCTCGCGCCTCACCTCTTCAGGTATTTCCTTAGTCTCCTCCACGAAGCCGAAGAGCGCCGCGGTCAACAGCCCCCGCTGTCTTGCGAAGGCAACGTCTATGTCGGTAAGTGTGAAGAACCGCGTTATCTCCTTCTCCTTATAGACGGGGCCCTTCGGCAGCTCTATCCTCCTCCTGACCATCACGTCGTACTGCTCCCCCGACTCCCCCCTCCCCTCAACGGTCACCCTCCCCGTCTCTTCGTCTATCGTTATCACGTCGCCCTCCTCGACCCCCAGCTCTATGAGCTGGACGGCTATCTCGGCCGGCACCCTCAAGGTCTTCTCCTCGTCCTTAGTCCTCAGCCTTATCGTGGCGCCTCTCGGCACTTGGACGTAGGGATTGTAGGGATGCTTGTCATACCTTATATCGATCGACCTCACCTCGCCCTCGTACACCTTACGCCACTCCCTCATCCTTATGCCTATGGCCTTCCTCAGCGCACGCATGAGGAACTCCGTCTTCTTGAGCTCCGCCGAATATATCTCCCCGGCCGAAAGCACGACGAAGGGCGTGTCCTCACTCAACTCCCTCGCTATTCCGACAGCCAACGCCGTCTTCCCGGTGCCGGGGGGACCCACTATCAACACCCCCTTGCCCGCGAATTTGCCCGCTCTGATCATCTTCACGACCATATAGGCCGCCTCCCTGGCCTCTACCTGCCCCACGAAGCCGTCCGCCGAGAACTCCACCTTCCCATCCCTCACCCCCAGCCCCCTTATGTGGGTATGCGCGGCAAACCTCTCGAACTTTGTCTTGATCTCCTCTATTCTTATAGAGGACATGGTGGCGGTTAACCCTGCCAAGATTTAAGTTTTTCACAGGGAACTTGCTGACGGCGTAGAGCCGCGGCCGCCTTCCTCGTCGGCGTCGTGGCCGCGTTAGAGGCGATGCGCTTGTTTGCCGGCATTGATGCCGCATCGACCGAGCTTAGCCGGCCATGGAGCCGGCACGCCGCACAGCCGACGTGCGGAATCGACTAAATATATCCGGTCGGACTGCGCCGACGGTAGCCGGAGGAGCCCGCCGGATGGACCGGCCGGGATCTCCCGCGCTAGGCACCATGGCGTGCCGCATATCTGCGCGCAACGCGTTTGTCGTGAAATTCCCCTTTTGAGCGCCGTTGGTTTTGACAGCTTATCGATTCCACTTGCGCCCTCCGCCGCCTCCCCCCACGGCGTGTCGGTTCCACTTGTACCCCCCTCCTCAGCCGCCTCGGTTCCACTTGCGCCTCCCGCCGGCATCGCGGCTCCGGCGCATCCGACCGTCCCCTCCTCCGCCTCGGCCGCGTTTAGTCCCCCGTCCGAAGGAAATCGCGGCGCCCCTCCGCCGCATCGATTCCACATAGGGCGTCCGCCCTGCGGAAAGGAGCGGATGGTTGGAGAGGTAAAAAGGGAGGGGGCTATTCCCATTCGACCGGCTCCATGTCGGCGGGCCTGCGCTCGGCGAAGCAGAGCTCGTCGCACTCCGTGGCCCCCGGGCGCCAGGGCATATCGCGGGATCCCAGCGGCAGCCGTCCGCGCATCGGTTCATGCATGCGACGCAGCACCGCCCGAACGCGTCATCCTCCATGCGCGCTCCGCGGCACAGATAAGTTGAACCGGGGTCGTACCGAGTTCTCTGAGGCACCTCTTGGTGCACAATCTCGAACCTACTTGCGCCTCCTCCACGCCTTGGGGCTCGGGGTTTGGGGGTAGGCGGGCGGGAGGTGGGGGCGGAGCCAGCGCGTCCGGCCGGCGCGGGTTGGAGGGGAGCGGGATTGGGAGCTCAGTAGGACGATCCGCCGGCTGGTGGGCTTCCGGTGGAGGTCAAGCTCAAGCGGTGGGCAGTACGAACGTATGTACGGATCGATCCTCTTCTTACGTCCGTAGAGATTGTCCGGATCTATGTACTGCACGGCATACGTCGGTGTCGCCCACATCATTTCCCAGAAGTCGTCCATATGCCTTCCGGATTACATTGATAAATCGATCCGCCTCTCGGCGGATCCGCCGGCGCTTACAGGGAGTAATTAAGAAGGGCTTGACAGGGGGCTAGCCCCCTGTAGGACTTTTCTTTGATGTTCCCTGTAGGCGTCGAGGAACCCGCCGAGAGGTGGGCGAGGCGGCTTGGCGGTGCGCCGCGGAGGCGCATATGCTTCCTGCGGCCGACGCGCCGTGAAGGGGCCGGCCCAGACGGCGAATTCGATCAGCCGGACGCCCCGCATGCGCTACGGCTCGATTCGGCCAGCGACGGCATCGAATCAATTTAACGGCAACCTCCGATAGAGACATGGAGAGATCTGTTGATGAGATAAGGCGCCGCCTTGAGCTGGCCCTGAGGCCGGCCGAGCCGCCGACCGTGGAGGAGGTTCTTGAGGAGGTTTCTAGGCACGGCGTCTTGCGGGGGCCTGTGGACTGGGCCTTTCCGGCGTGGATAACATATATAGAATATGTGACGCAGAGGATCGCCGAGACCTTCCAGCTCACAGAGGAGGAGAGAAGACAGCTCTTCCACTTCAGAGACACGCTAAAACGGTTGTTGCTGGAGGCGCAGAGGCAAGTAAAAGAGAAGCTGGCGTCTATATACAACGCAATTGCCGACGGCACCTACAGGATGGAGGGCAACAAGCTGTACGCGCCGGACGGGGCGTGGATGCACATAGCCAAAGTAGCCGCACCGCGAATCGCAATCCACGGCGTAACAGCTAAGACGCGTTTTCCCGACATACTCAAGCTTCCGCGTGAGAGGCTTGAGCTGCTCCAGCTGGGCTGGAGGGCGAGCGATGAGGGCGAGATGCGCGGCCGGCCCTTCATGGGCACCACACAGCCCTGGCAGATGTTCGCCTGGACTGCGGCGAGATATGGAGAGCTCCGCGTGCGCATCGCCTCAGCCAACTTGACGCGCGAAGGGGTGAGCGTAGCGGTACATCTTAGGGCAAATAGCTGGAGGCAGAGGTGGAGCAAGGACGAAGCCGTAGACCTCGTCGCGAGCCACCTCAGGCGCGGGGAGTGGACGCCCCTGCTAACAATGTGGCTGGGGGACGGCAAGGCCGAGCGAAAGAAGGCTCTGCACGGTAAATACAAGCTGGTGGTCGCGGCTAAGGAGCCCTGGAGGCTGGGCAGTAGCATAGGCACATACGAGGCCCTCGTCGCCACGGGCAAGGAGGCGTTCGAGAGGCTTGGGGAGTCGGCCGGCGTATACGGCGTGCTGCTGGACCTGCTGAGGGCCCATAAGTGGATCGACGTGAAGCTGGCCACAGACGACGGCTTTAGGGCCGCCTTCAAGCTGAATACGGAGAAGAGGGGCATAGACGTCCTTAGGGAGGCGTTCGGGCAAAACGGCGAGATCCCTACGGAGCAGTTCTCACATGCTGAGGACGGACCGAGGAGAGGCGCCGTGGTCGTGGCGGGCGTCGTGATGTACCTGTATCTTGTCGGTGGTAGGGGCGGCTCACTCCTTGCCGAATACTTCACCCGCGATGTAGGGAGGGCGCTCGCCGCCGCCGAAAGGCTTGAGTCGGCGGGGCTTAGGCCTAACGTCGTGAGGTCCGGCCCCAACTACGTCGTGTATATAGCAACTGCGGATCTCCTAAAGCTTGCGGAGGGGGACGAGGCCGTCAGGAGGGCCATAGCGCTCTACCTCGCCGAAAAGGCCAAAAACGGCACGCAGAGGCAGAGGGAAATCGCCGAAAAGATCCTGAAGAGACATCCCCTTTTTTCCCTTCCAACTCTTACCGTTTCCTTGAAATCGGCATCGCCGTGAGCTAGCCAATAGAATCGATGACGAGGTTAGCCGATACGTGGTGTGGAACCAACGACAGCTGGCATGTGGAATCGACCAGCGCCCGGTCGGACCGCGCCGACGACAGCCGGAAGAGCCCGGTGGATGGGGCCGCCGGGATTTGAACCCGGGACCTCCCGGTTGCTCGGGCCGGGAGCCCTTTATCAGCCTCGCCGGATCTCCACGGGCGCTCCACCTAGCTAAGCTACGGCCCCGGTCCATCTGAACGGGGCCTATTTTAAGCTTTATGACTTTTCCGGTCTAACCCATGCCGTTCGCCGCGGACGTGTAGCCGGCTCCTCCACACAACATATCATCACTGCGTAGACCAAGGCCTCGAGCTAGTAGGGACCTCCGCGTTTGGATGCGGCTAAACTATGCAGATGGACATGGCGCTGGCCGATCCCGCGTCGAGAGGCATGGCGGCCGTGCCCCACCATGGCGCGTACCGCCCATACACTCGCGCTGCAGTCCAAGCTACGGCCTGACGAGCGTGTTCGCATCGCCGACATGGAGTACGTATCAGCCCCCGGGATGCCGCCTATCCGTTGCGATTACGGCATCGCTATGCATTAGCCGATATTGAGCCGAAACGCCGAGCTTGGCCGATATGTGGAACTGCAGAACAGACGACAACATGCGGAATCAGCCAGCGTCCGGCCGCGCCGACGATGGCCGGAAGAGTCAATGGTGGGCCCGGAGGGATTTTTGGGCGGCTTCGCCTGAACCCCCGCCCTACGGGTCTGGAGCCACGGCGGCGCTGACCTCCGCCGCTCTGCCTTGCTGAGCTACGGGCCCCTTTACGTACATTATCACATATTTTTAAGCTTTTTCCCCGCCGACTCTCCGAGTAGGCGTGTGCCGCAGGGTCTCGACGCACCCAATTGGTGGAGCAAAGCTTAAAAACCAGCCAGAAATATATGTAAAGGGGCCGTAGTCTAGCGGTAGGATTGAATCGAATCCCTAAAGCCCGCCTTACACGGCGCCCGCGCCACAGCGCCTAGGCGCGCGGGAGATCCCGGGAGGGGATTCCCCGGGAATTCAAATCCCGGCGGCCCCATCCATAGGCTCTTCCGGCTACCGGATAGATGTGGCTAATTCTACATGTCGGCTATGGCGACAAAGATATAAATTTAGGATTTATGGCGCGTAGGCCCCGGTCGTCTAGCCCGGTCAAAGGCTCACCGACTAGGGATATGGGCCTTTCGAGGCATTGCGGCCGGAGACAGCCCAGGACCCGGGTTCAAATCCCGGCCGGGGCATGTACCGAACTCTTCCGGCTGTCGTCGGCGCGGTCCGACCTGACGCTGGCTGATTCCACATGTCGGCTGTCGTCGGTTCTGCAGTTCCACGTATAGGCTAAACTCGTCATATCGATTCAACTCGACTAACTCACGGCGATGCCGGCTTCAAGGAAGCAGAAAGGCTATTGGGAGGGGAAAA
>Ga0081534_100079_pt1 | contig 36356 bp, 41 predicted proteins | sample MonGeyMetagenome_FD_71019 | JGI IMG/M metagenome (GOLD analysis project Ga0081534, IMG submission 71019) | Hypoxic/sulfidic aquatic microbial communities from Monarch Geyser, Yellowstone National Park, USA - MG (SPAdes) v1 (version 2) | ecosystem: Environmental > Aquatic > Thermal springs > Hot...
GTAATGGAGAACCCACGCGAAGTCCGTCCACACAAACTTGTATTCATACTCCACGTAGCAGATAAATAGGAACTGAAACTTAACTAAGCGGGCCGTTAATAACTTCACACCAAACTCCTCATACAAGGTGGCACTCTGCGGCTCATAAAGACCCTGGGGTAGGACCCATGCGGCTTGTTGCTCGGTATAGGCTACTTGGTACTCCTGGTTTGCGTTTTGAGGACCGCTGAAGTAGAAGTACCAGGTGTTGTTGAATGCGGAAAGATAAGTGCTATTACCCGTGTTTTCCTGGGTTATCTGGACCAATGCTGGTGACTCACTGTATGTGTATGTAACAGGACCAACACTAAACGTCACTGAGAATGATGATTGGTAATTGGAGGTTGATTGCGGACTTGCACCGGCATGGTACTCAGTGTATGAGTTTATGGGCACCCTTAAGTATGGGTCGTAACCCTTCTTGTAATCATTCCAACCACTCCCATGGTCTATTGTCCCGATGAAGTACTGTATGCTACCGTGATTATTAATCATCGTACTAGTTGGATAATAAGCAAGCCACACGGCGGGACTAATGCCGTAGTATGGAGTACCCCCTGCCGGAGTAACCAATTGGTTATAAATGAAAACGCAGGTATCGTAAAGGAAAGTCCCGTTTCCATCGCTATAAGCCTGCAGATTTTGACCACCATAATTAGGCTGGAAGTCGAATGTTACTCCGTAACTACTGTACTGCGTTTCGTAGGCTAGGCATGGGTCCCCACTCGATGCGCCCGAGCTTAATTGGAAATTGTAGATGCCGAAACTCGCCTTGGAGCTCTTCAATGCCTCTGCCCAAGCTTCTCTAATGCTTTCGTAGAACTTGATGATGCCTGGTATGGTGGTGTTGTAGCCTGCTGTGAATATTAGGTGGTGTCCGTCCCCAAAGGCTGCCACGTATAATCCACCAATTGCTGGGTACATTGTGAATTTACTACCATAAGCCCTAGCCCACGCAATGGCTAATGCACTAGACGCCACTGGAGACTCATTGGGATTTGAAACAGCGATCACAATCAAATCCTCACCCTTAAGTAATGGCTTCAGCGAGTCTATGACTAGGGACGCATTATTACTGAAGTAATTTAATAGGTAATCCCAATCGATAACAACCACGGAGCCAGGAGGTATCAGAGGTAGGTTAGGGACGTTAGTGAGCCTAATTGTGGATTGGGGAATATTGGCATTAATGAGTTCTTGAATGAGTGTCTGGGGGCCAACGACATAGATAGTAACACCATTTGAAAACGAGGCATTGATTGATGCTTGTTGTGGTTGTCTTGTTGTTGTATTGGTTGTGGTTTCATTGATGGCATGTATGGTAAGGATTGGGACTAAGGCTATTATTAATGTTGCTGAAATCATGATTAGGATAAGTAGTTTAAGTAAACCCATTAATGCCTAAGTCAACTTGAGGCCCTTTTAAACTTACTAGAATCGTAGGGAGTGTGTTAATGCTAATTAATACGAGATTGGTGGGTCGTATAATTACACATGAATCAATCCGCAACCTTTTAATACGATTGCTGAGTGGTGCTTCATAATGCACACTATTACCTGTAAATGGTCCTCATTTGAGGAATGCGAGAGTAGGTTAATCGAGAGTATAGAAAGTGCTGGAATGAGAATATTCGCAGTAATCGACCACAGCAAGAACGCAGAGGACGTTGGCTTAAACCTAAGCAAAACCAAACTTTACATCTTTGGGAATCCCAGTGCCGGTACACTCCTCATGCAGAGAAGGAGAGAGATTGGGTATGATTTACCCCTCAGGGTACTACTGTGGGAGGAAGACGGTAAAGTAAACATATCATACAAACTACCAAGTGAAATAGCCAGGGAATACGGACTAACCAACCTAGACATACTAAATAAAATGGACACAACCCTACAAAAAACAATAGAAAACATAACCCACTAAGGATAAATATACCTCATGAAACACTTAAGATAAAAGAAAAGCATTGATCTAACCACGTTAGAAATGCACATCGCACTAACAAGGAGTAATTATTGGTTTTGTTATGGCCAGCATAGTTTTGGTGTGGGTGTTTTCCATGATTTGACCCCGCTCACGTATGTGCCTGGTTGTCCGTATCCGTACGATACTGATGGGACCAAGCCCGTGCTTGAGCCTGTTGGTTGTGCAAAAAGCCACCAACCACCATCAACCCAAATGTACTCATAGGCATTCACAGCAAAAACCAAATAACACCTAGAACCCGACAAAACCCTAACACTCACGTAGACAGGCAGGTAGGCAGACTGCTGGGGGTTTGGAAAACCTATGAAATTCGGCATAATCCAAAGCGACGTTGGATTATCAAAATCATTGTAGTAGTCAATGTCTGGATTGTTTGCGTGGCTGAATTTGAACCTCCAGGTGACGGTGGCGGCGGGGTAACCGTAAGCCATTACTCCTGGGATGGTAGAAACGCTTATACTCTCACTAAAGCCATACCAAATCGTTAAGTGTACCGGTTGAGGCTCTACATTACCCGCACCTCCAACGAATGAGTTTGTTATTGATTCATTGTAGTACTCATAGCTCATGTAGTGATCAAACCTGCCCGTCTCTGCAAGCACCTCACCACCATTGCTAGCCATTGTCTCCGACAGCCTATACCCAACATAACCATAGACCACGAGGGGCACGGAGTAAGCTTTTGCACCAGCCCAAATTTGGGTGCCTATCTCTAGGCACGTGTCGTAGTAGAACGTGCCATTACCATCACTGTAACCCATGATACTCGGTGGTTCATAGTGATGCGGGCCGAGTATTGGGAATGCCCATATGAAGTAACTATCGCTACCCCACTTACCCTTTAGGTAGTAATCCACAGAGTGGTACCACTCATAAATGTAGTAGCACAGGTCGAGGTAATTCACCTCAGGGTCAGGAAGGCTTGAGAAAAGGCTCGCTATTGAGAATGAGTACCTCAACGCCTCATACATAGCCACTGCCCCAACCAGGTCGCTTAAAGCCACAGGCCCAATGACTAGGTAGTACGGGCCGCCGAAGGCCGCAGCCAAGGCTTCCTTGCTCCCTACCGGTATTTCTGGGTATGCGATTAGGTAATCAAATGACACACTACTACTCATCATGTAGAGTACACCATACCTCCTAGCCCATGAGTAAGCCAGTAAATACTCCATAACTGGTAAATCGCTTGAATTACCGTAGAGCATGACCAAGTCACCCTTGGTTATTAGGCTTGTTAGCAGGTTAATCACTGGGCTCGTTAGGTTAAGCTCAATCCTGCCCTTGACAACACCAACAACGACTTCGGGCTCAATCACCGAGTAATCAATGATGACCGTGGAATTACCAGGCAAGGAAGACAACTGACCCAGGCTTACTGGCTTAATCAGTGATTGTGGTATGCCGACGCTAGCGAGTCTTTGGGTTAATGATTGTGGTCCAACGACGTAGATTGGCGGGCCTGGGTACATGTTGATTGGAGAATCACTCGATGCCGGCGTGCCTGGCTTATTGACCACATGGGTTAGAAGTAGTACTGAGACTATTGCCAGAGTAATAGCCAAGACTATTACTAATGGAATGATCCAGATCGGTTTGGGTCTTTTTCCCACCCCCATCATCGGTCTTAGTAGCAGCCATCCCTAAAAAGCTTGTGCAAGTAAATCAATAACACCATCTACAATTACCTACAAATACATACCCGAGGAATTGATCTGGTGATCAATTAATGACATAGAAATGGAAACAATCCGCGATTAGTTAAGCACGGAAAAAGGGCTAAACCACTACCCAAGTTTAGCGGTGATAAATACTGGAGAAGACCCGTACCAACATGGGGTGATCTAGCCAATGCGAAGATTATAGTCGGGGTCTCACACCTTCGGTCCAAGGCGGGGATTAGGTAGGATGATGCTCACCAATGATAAAAGTAAACGATAAACCTCGCCCTTTAGGGTAAGAGGTTTACATACCTCTTACAAATTTAATAGCAAAAAGGACCAAAATCTAGGTGAAGGATTCCTTACTGTGGAGAAGTTATTAAGTGATATGAAAAACAAGTAGTAATTTACGCAAGGGTCTCTCAAGTTAGAAGGGCGAATTAAATTCCCATGTTGATGATAATTTAATGCATTTGTGTTAAGGATTACCTATCATTCTAAACAATTGTTTTCTAGCTCTTTATTAATCTACAAGTAAATCAATAATTGTATTAAAACGGAAACTGGATTGTATATTATTGGAACCGCGAGGGTAAGGGGAATAATTGTGAGTAAGTTGCTAGAAGGGATTATTGCTACATTTAATCTGGTAAGATACAAGTTTATTACTCTGAACACGGTTACTTTCTTTATATCGTCTATGAGAAACCCTAATCTTACAAGGAAAGGAGTAGACACCAGGTAAATGATAGGTTAATGAATATCACGTACACAATTTTCAATGCGTCATAATATATAATATAAATTAGAGAGGGTATAGAAATAATAGTTGCTATTAAATATGATGGAAACATGTTGAACATTAATGCATATTCCATGTTACTTTTGGAAAGTAATAACTCATAACTATTACGTTTTGTGTCCGAGAAGTAATCCAGGAATATGCTATACGGTATACTTAGCAACATAGATACGTAATTGTTGGTCGTCATCCCAATAGCTACATAAAACTGATATGCACTACCTATAATCCCTCTTGCGAAAAACAGGAAAAATAATTCCATGAAAATATTGGGTAATATTATCCATAGCATCTCTTTAGATCTTAGATCTACAACAATTTTAGCATAGACTATATAAAAATATCGTGACAATATCATCTAAAACTACCCCCTTCAGCCTTATCATACACTATAATAGCCATTAATATCAGAGCCAAGATCACCACGGTAGATATGAGAAAATATAACAGATTAAGTTCTTCTAATCCCAGTATTTGTCTTATAAGGGCTATAATATAATAGAACGGGTTATAAATTACTATTTGATCAAGAATTTTACCTTTAGTAGGTACTAGTGCACTTGAGAAGTACGAAATAAAACCAATAATTATCTCTGTGGGAATTACAGAGTACCATTCCCAATAACGTTTAGGTGCAACTGTAGTAACCAGTATTGCGGACATTAACACTACATTTACTAATACTAACATTGGTAACAAATATATTGATAAAACTAATAAATTCAAGAAATAAGCCAGAATAAAATAGATCGGAATATATAATATTACAAAATAAATTGATAGACCTAGCATTATTATGAAGGGCGTTAAATGTCTATTAATGGGTAATATCAACAAATAATTTTTGTTCATTTTCAAATCCCACCCTATTGTATCTGATACATAGTTTTTTAAAGAGAGTAGAAGCATAACTATTGATCCACCCACGAATATATAGGATTTGTAGGTAGGTAGAAGTATAATTAAGAATACTATTGTAGTTAAAGCACTTACGGCGATCTCTATGAAAGACCTAAGTAAAGATATTAAAGTACTCGAACCCAGAAAATAAATTGAGTACGCATAAATGACGTACAAATAAGAAGTAACTCTCATTGTTTTACACCTCCAGTTAACATGAGAAATACGTCATCTAAAGTAACGTTGAGCCTCTTAATCGAGATAATTCCATCAAGTGTTGAAATTTCCTTAATTATATCCGACATTTTATCAGAATACAATCTTATATAGTTACCTGATACTATAATTCGTCCTAAGTGGCTTATCTTACTTATTACACTTGGATTTGATACTTCAAGTTCAAGAACTTCACTACCTAGAGGTTTTTTCAATTCGTCTATTGAACCAACGGCTAATAACTCTCCCTTATTTAGTATTGCTACTCTGTCAGCTAAGTATTCTGCCTCATAAATATCATTAGTTGCAATGATTACTGTGCTTCCGTACTTCTTCAAGTCCTTAATGAGGCTCCACACTTTGTGCTTACCGTCTATATCTACTGTTATTGTGGGTTCATCAAATATGGCTATTTTAGGTCTCTGGATGATTACCTTACAGATTTCTACTCTTTTCCTCTGCCCACTGGATAGTTCCCAAATTATTGAATCAGCCTTATTCATAATGTCAAGTTCATTCAAACAATTTATAATTCTCTGCCTTAATTCGTTCTTTGGAATACCATAAATTCTTCCGTGAGCCCACAAAGCCTTATATACGGTAGTGTTAAATAGCGTAACTTCGGTGAAAGCAAAGCCTATTAACTCCCTAACCTTCCCTGGATTCTTTGTAACATCATAGCCCGATATATTGACACTTCCCTCTGTAGGTTTTAATATGGTAGAAATAATATAAAGTAATGTTGTCTTACCTGCCCCATTAGGGCCTAATATTACAAAAACTTCATTCTCATAAATTTTAAGAATTCCTTAGTTAAATTCTGTATATTAATAATTTCCCTCATTATTACACCTCTGCGATTCTAAGTAAGATAAAATCAAAGATGCCTTTAGGAGATATTCTATACAATTTGTGATTCCCACCAGTGACCGTGATTTCCACTGGCTTTTGGTTAATCACCCAGCCTGGGTTGTAGGATGCTGAAAGCGAAGTCCTGGGCACAGACAACATGCTGAACTCCTCACCTCATGGGGCTTTTTAACCCTACCTACCCATGAAAGGTAGGTTGGAGTGGTTCAGTGCCTTTCTTTAGGCTTTGGTGAATTACATGAATAATTTGATTCATGTAACTTAAACCCGCGGTGAGGGTTGGCGATGTGACAACGCACAAACGCGGAGAAACAGACATCAAGCACAACCACGCTCTAGTCCCACAAACTCACACCCACGGAGGTTAAACAATTTCCAATCCAAACCCGAGGAACATAGAATAAAATTCGTTGGCGCCACCGCCGGGATTTGAACCCGGACCTACGGGATAACAGCCCGCTTTAGTCTGCTCGTTGTATGTACGGAGCGGTATGCTTAAATACTCACCCGTGCATAATAACGTTGATGTGTGGGTGCGTTAATCAAGGATGGGGTGGTTTGCATGGATCCGTCAATGGTTAGGGTCGAGGCAATACCTCAGGAGGTTAGGAGGAGAATCCTCGACTACGTGACCCAGGTCAAGGGCGTCAAACCGAGTGAGTTGGGTTATGACAAGACCTACATGTACAAGGTCAGGCATAATTTAGTACCAATAAGTGACGAACTCCTTAAGGCACTCCTGAGGTTCATTGACGTTGAGGAGTATGCCAGGCTTGTCGGCAGTGCACCACCGCTGGTGGACGCAACGCCTGACGATGTTATTAGGGTCGTTAAGAAGGCGTTGGTGGATAGGTCATTTAGAAACATGCTCTTCGACATGCTCAGGCAAGCCTTTGGCGAGGAGTTCCGTGAGTACAGGACATCCTGGGTAGTGACTGAGCAGGACCTGGAGGAGTTCGTAAGGGCTAAGCGGTTGAAGGGTCTCAGTGATAAGACCATTAGGGATGAGGTTCACTACATACGTGAGACGTTGGCTGAGTTGAACTGGAACCTGACTCCCGAGGGCGTCCGTGAATACCTGGCTGAATTAGCCGAGGACGGCGAGCACTACGTCCTCAAGCACACCACATACAGTCTCAAGTCGTTCCTAAAGACCGTCCTCAAGCCCAGGGACCCAGCCCTCTTTAGGGCTTTGTATGACGTGTTTACCGTGTATAGACCAAAGAGTAATAATAAAGCCAGGTTGCCCAGTGTTGAGCAGTTAAGGCAGATTTGGCAGAACCTGCCGACCATTGAGTCCAAGTTCTACTTTGGTTTATTAGCGGAGACTGGTTTGAGACCAGGTGAGCCTTTCCTCCTGTGCATTGATGATTTGGATGTTGAGCATGGCATACTAAGGGTTGGTAAGGTGACGGCGACAAAGCGTGCCTTCGTTGCCTTCCTACGCCCAGAGTTCCTGGACTGGGTTAAGCGTGAGTACCTACCCCTCAGGGGTGCTTGGGTTGAGGGTATGGGTAGGGCTTGGTTGGCGAGCAACCTGTTCAGCCAGGACGTGATTGAGAGGGCGAGGCGTAAGCTCATACCCTTCGACCAATCGAGGCTTCGTAGGGAGATTAAGGAGACGGCGAGGCAGGTGCTTGGTCGTGAGTTCGAGCTTTATGAGCTTAGAAAATTCTTCGTTACCTGGATGGTGAGCCAGGGAGTGCCCGAAAGCATTGTGAACACCCTACAGGGGCGTGCCCCACCGAGCGAGTTCAGGGTCCTAATCGAGCACTACTGGTCACCGAGGCACGAGGAGCTACGTCAATGGTACCTCAAATTCGCCCCAAGGGTTTGTTGTGTTTAGTTTCTCTCAAATAGCCACGCAATACCAAGCCCAATGAATATTAAGATTGCTGTTGCTGGTATAGCACAAACCATGGCAAACCGAAGATGTATTAAGATGGAAAGATGTATTGAGAAGGATAATTCCTTAAGCGCGAATGTGAGGAGCATGTATATCATACCTATGTACATGACGTATACGAGGTGGTAAGACCTCCTTTCATAAAACCAACGCTCTAATATCTTTGGGCAGCGCTTTAATTGTTTTAACCAGTTTAGCGAGTTTTGCCTTGATTCTTCTGTTGTTATGAATACGTATTTTTCCGCGCCTTTTGTGTCGTAGGGTATTGCGAATTTTGCGCACTTGCACTCTATTGCCTCTATGCATGCCGATCTCTCTATTTGGAAGTGTCTTATTTTGTATGATAGGTGCATCATGACGAGGGTGAACCAGGCGAGTGCGATGAATAGGGCTGCCCTAATCGCGTGCTCGCTACTCGGTATGTAGCGGAGCGCGAGTGTCAAGATAGCACCCACCGCAGCCATTGTACCAAACGGTATTTCCCAAAGCATAGCATCATAATGCCTCCAATCCTCAACCAACCTCTCATAAACCTCCCAAACATTGTCGGAGCACTCAATCACACGCATACACTCACTGCAAAGAGTATCCTCACTGCATACTTCACAGGGACAAACCACGCCGCACTGCGCCACAGAGATGTAAAAAATAAAAATACTTTAAGTGTTGCTGACCTATCGAGAACTTATTAATGCGCAATGCTTTAGTTGCCTATTGATTACTTACTTTGATGTTGAGCCTAACTCGTGCACGCACACTCCTGGTCTTGGTTTTTGCACTAGCCTTATCCATAGCCTTTATTCTTCATGGTGAGGTTTCTACGCCGTATGTGAACACGAACTATGTTGAACCACCGCCTGCCGAGGCTACGACGTACACCGTAAACTTAAGCGAGATATGCACGCTCTGCCTAAACTGCTCATGCTCAACCTATGCGGGCGTCAACGTCTATGCATACGCGTTTAAGCCCAGTAACTACGTCATTGGGCTACTGACGTCGCTAAACGGTGCATGGAACGGTGAGTGCTGGTCCCCCTCCGTCCCTACAAGCCCCGGGCCTTTCAACCTATCCATAAGCCAGTGCCAATTGCCGAGTAGTTACGACCACGTCGGCATACCACTCTACTACTACCCAACTGGTGGTTCCGTTTGGATTCAGTCAGTGGATATCTACGGGCTTGGTCAATACTGCCCAGCCGTCACAGCCCCTCCGAAGATAAGCAATGTAACGATAGCTAAGAACAGCGGTGTAACCAACGTGCCTGGTTATGAATTCTCAGTCTACATAGACTCACCAGGCACTGAGAATTACGTCACGCTCACCATCTATTATGGGAGCATGGTTGTTTACCAGGTCTATAAGTATGTCCAGCTACCGAGCCAGTGGGCTTCCTGCACAACACTGAGGGTTGACTTCGGACCAATACAACCACTGGTCTGTGGAACATACACTGTTGTCGCAAAAGCATCAACGGAGCTAGGCTCAGACCAATACACAACAACGCTCAATGTACCATGCCCATACACAACAATAACGTTGATTGTTGGTTCGGGAGGTTCTGTTGTGGTCTCGGGCAACGCCTCGGGCACTTACACAGGACCGACGACAACGACTATCAACGTGCCTGTTGGTTCCGAGGTCACGTTTACTGCTGTCCCGGGTAGTGGTTATGTGTTTAGTCAGTGGCTTGTTAATGGCTCATCAATTAGTGCGAACCCAATCACACTGACCATAAACGGGCCAACAACAATTGAGGCTGTGTTCGGGCAGGCGGTACCGCCAACAACCACTATACCACTCACCGTCTACTTCTCATCAACTCCAGCCACCGGTGTTGCTGTTCAGTACTCAGCCTATGTGAATGGTGAGTTGGTGACCACGGTGAGTGCCGTGACTGGTCCAGGCGGTTCCGTTGAGTTAACTATACCAACACCAAGCCCGGGCCAACCGGTCACAATCAACGTGACAGTCCAGTCATGGAGGGGTATACTGCTTGATTACACGTACAGCTACACCCTAACGAGTGCTGAGCCGATAACAATAACGGTACCCTCGGCAGAGCTTGTGGTAACGCCGGTGAACCCAAGCGGTGGGGCCCTAGTGAGTGCCGTTGTGAACATCACGTGCTCCGGCATACCAATAGCCAGCGGTGTTGGTCAGCAGACGGTCGTAGTCCCAATACCGAGTAGTGGCTCGATAACCTGCACAATAACAGGCTCAAGCAACGGCATGGCAGCAACAACAGTGACACTAACGAGCTCGCAGGCTGGGCAGGTAATAACGAGGACTCTGGTTATACCAGTGAGTGAGCACTACACACCAAACATGGGCTTCATTATGCTAATAACCGTGATAGCACTACTCGTGGCTGTGTTGGCAGTATTAATAGTTGTGATTTTAAGGTTGAGGAGGTAGGGCATGGGTTAGGCACAACGAAGCAAACCATCAAAACCACAAATAAAAACCCGTTAAACATAATCGCTAACCCCCGGTGGAGGGCGTGGTGTCATTGTACGTTTAACATTCCCGACCTCGCGGTTTTCCTTATCGCGTTTATGATCGCCTTAATTATTAAACCATTAACTTGATACTTTGTGTCCTTGTCCACCGCCATCGCGTATCCAATGATATCGAGTACGTCGCTGAGGGTGAAGTCCACGGCACCAAACCTAAACTCATTATTGAGTGCATTCGTGAGGTGTCTCCTGATTCCATCAAGCCAATCAAGCGCGTAATCACTGAGTATAACCAGTGCGCCTTTTTGCTGCCCAGGCTTTTCAACACCGTTGTTTTCAACACTTTCAACCTGTGCCTCCCCTGCCTGTTTACACCCATGTTTACACCTCAGCAACTCGGCGATTACATCGCTGAACGATGGCATGTCCCTCTCCTCCTTCAACCTCCTCAACTCCTCGTACTCCTCCACACGCAACCTAACAAACCTCCAACCCACAAAAACATGTAAACCACACCCATTAAAAACTGTTTACACCACGGTGAAACATGTAAACAACCTTAGTTACTAATCCCCCACAAGGTTCACAACACCTATCCTCGACGTACTCAATAACGCCAACTTTGACTAGGGCCTTGATGGTGATCCTTACCGCGGTAAGTAACCTGGCGAAGAGTGAGTCATTTATGTTCACCTCAACGTCAAGTGTTGAGTCAATGCCGAGGGCACGCCTGAACCTAACCGCCCTAGCATCACCACTCCTCAACACATCAACCACAAGCCTAACCAAACCAACGCTCGGGTACCTAACGAGGTAATTACCGAGCAACCAAACCACGAAACCCTCGACCACGCCGTTATCAACACCCAAGGACCTGCTTAACTCCTCGATTACCTCACTCGGCACCCTCACCACAGGAACCATCTGCAAATAGTTATCGAGAACCAAGTCAAGCAGTGGCTTGACTTAATACTCACGGAAAAGCACGTGCCGTAGACACGGCACGTGAGAAACAACGAGAAACAGAACACACATTTCAACCACCCAGTGCACCCACCGGTGCACTTGATGGTGCACCAACACGTGAAAACTAAAGCATTAGTTTGCATGTGTTTTTGCACCGTGTTGTGCACCGTGGTCTGCACCATAACATGCCTCTTTCTCTTCAGCAATTGGTGCTTGGTCCGCATTGGCGTCGCAGACTTTTCTCGTGGGATGTAATGCCTTGTCTCTTGGGGATGGGTGGGTTGTGGGGGCTTCGTGTGGTAGTTCATGCGTGTCTGGCGCCGCTGTGTTTCTTATCTCATGCTTATTACCCGCTTTTTAGGATTCCAATTCACTTCATGACCTTGCTCCACCTCCTGTGCGTGTTGTGCTTCATACCCTCGCCATCCTCTGCGGGCTGTCGGCACTTCATGGTTGCTACCCACTTCTATGCTAGGGGTGCACTTCATGAAAAACTTACCACTAACTTCACTTCACGACTTCATGTACCAGCCCAACCTCCGTGATTACCGCGCACTTCATGACACAGGGGGTACTTCATGTAATTATTGTTGACTTCAATGAAGCGAATTTTGCTTCTTTTTAAAACCCTTCGCCATTTAGTGTTATGCGTATTCACAATCTAGTGGTTTGCATCTTCCTCTATAATCGCAGTCGCATCTGCATACTGCGTACCTAACCTTAACATTCCAGTTATGTCTCATCTCGATATCTAGGCTACCGCTAAGTGCACCGTATAGTTCACGCTGTGCTTTGGTTAGGTGAGCGCCTGTGCCGCTTTTTACCTCGATGTATATTGCCTCGATAGGCCTACCCCTACTATCAAACTTAATAGCCAACATGTCATACCCAGGGTTATTCCCACCATAATAACCCACATCATAACCCATCCTTTCAAAGTAACGACACCAATAAACCTCACACTCATCAGCGCCAAACCGCCAAGCCTCACTACAAGCCACACCCTCCCGAGACATTAAAATGAACTTAGTATCAAAAATATATCCCTTTCTATATTTTAGGTGGTTAAATTCGTTTTGAAATAACAATTGCAAGGCTCAGGGGCGGTGGGTTTCATAAGTAAGTATGAAGCTTGCCATTCATGGCGGGAAGTCACTGACTCGTGGCGGTGCCATGCACAGCGCTGTTCGTGTCAGCCCCTGCGGCGTCTTTATCCTGTGCTTGATGGGTATCAGCCCCATTAACGCCTTGATTGCCTTTGCGAGCGGGTCTTGGTCACTGATTATGGACTTCAGCTTCTCGGTGCCTATCTCCCTGAGCGCGTTGGTTAGTTTCTGTATCGTGAGCTCCGCCTGTTTTTCCTGCAAATCCAGGCCGAGTAGTTCCAGGGCTGTCCTGAATTCCCGCGCCTTTATTACCTCCGTGAGTTCCTGGTACGAGATGCTCATTGCCTCTAGTTCCTCGACATCCACGTTCATGCCCTTCAAGGTCTCTATTGGGATGCAGAGCAAGCCGTCAACAGTGACTTTTGCCCCATACGCCACTTTTTGTATTGTCTCGAGTACTGACGGGTTCTCAGCAATAATACCATACAGCGCCACTGGGTCGCTCGGCACCTTCTCAACCGAAGGCTTGAGCCTAGAGTACGTGAGTTGAGCGATTGCTAGTACCTTATTAATTAATTTCAGGAACTTATCCATCGCGGTAACAGGCTCTGCCTGTCTCGCCTCGTGCTTGTCGAGCCAGGTGTAGATCGCGTGCATTAACGCGTTCCTAGCTACGTGGCTGTTGAGGACTGGCACCTGCCTCTTAACGCACTCATAGACCTCGTCCAGGTCGCCCTCACAAGCCAGCTCCATTGGCGGCACGGTTGACCTGAGCCTAACAATGTACCTAATGCCGTCTACATCATCGATTACCTGCACGTCCTCGACAACGACAGGCATGACCATTTTGTCGCCCCTGTAAATACCGTCATCCTCAACCTCGAAGCTCTGAGCAGAGGATCGCTTACTCACCTCTTTCAGGAACTCAGATACCAATGTATTGACGTCCTGGGTTTGGTTTTTAAGCTCCTGGCTAAAGTCGCTATAACCCTCCATGGGGATCGCCCTCTCCGCCCGCGGGTAGGACGCCCCACCCGCGGTGCGGGGTGGTTTTAAAGCGGGGCGTGTTGGTTCACGTCTATGCCGACGCCATCATCCTCGAGCCCTTGAGACGCTCGTAATCATCAAAGTGAACCCAGATAGTGCCATTCTTAGCCTTCGCTATTGACCACGTTGGTATTTCGATGAACCAATCATTACCGTCCTTAACAAGCAGTTTCAACCTCACCAACTCATTCATCAACCCCTCAACACCCTGGCCCTGTCTACCCACGACATTTAAGACGTAGTCGTCATCATTAATCGACACGCTCAACCTCAGCACCGCACGCCCATCGCTCGTTTGCCCAGGCCTAAGCATACCCTTAACCCTAGCCTTAGTTGTGAAGCTGAAGGGCACGCTCATGGTTCACCACCCTCTGTTATTGTTATTATAGCATTCAGTTCCTCATCTTTTTCACGAAGTCTCTCCCAGGTTGGGGTGAGCTTCCTTGGTAAAAACACGCCGACGTAGTACGTTCCTTTCTGTACCAGCTTCACGAGTCTCGCGTTTATTGCCATACCAGCCATCTCGAGGGTTACTTTCTTGTTAATGTATGGCGTTAATGCATCTATCGTGGGCTTGTCTCTGATGATTGCTATGTAGTTTTGCTTCGATTTCCAAATACGTACCCTAACCGGGATTTTAATTACTACTAGTTGCCCCATACCGACTAGGGTACATAGTTCCCGTTCTTAAATCTGTATTAACCGCTATATTTAACGAGAACCTTCTCGTGAAAAAGATGAGTATGAGAAAATTTCTAAGGAGAAGATTTTATAAAATAGGGCGCAAGCTCTGTAGTAATGGGTGCAGGGAAGGGAGGTGGATTCATTAGGTACAGCAAGTACATGTTCCCGTTCGTGGACTGCGTGATTAGGCTTTACTCAGAATTAGGTAAACCCGTCCCAATAAGCGATGTTGAAGATTGCATGAGGGATATTCACGCCCTGAGGAGCACGGGCGGGCAGTACGAAGGTAGGGACGCGGCATTGGACAACGGCTTCGTCATAGGCGTGCCCGTGGGTCGCAGAACCAGGTATGTACCGACAATGGAGGGTGTCGTTAGCACGGGCCTTTACTTTGGCTTATTAAATGTCACCAACGACATACCCGTCGGTAATATTCCTTGCTTATTAAAACTCCTTAGGATTAATTTAGGCTTGAATAGGTTATGGTTTGCGTTTACAATGCTATGGTTAAAAAACCAGGCGGCACAAGCGCCTTCAAATACAGATAATTTAGCTAAGGAAATGGAACGGTTACACATATATTTTATGAATTTTGTGACTGCTAAGGCATTACTGGGGATAGAAATTAGAGACCTTAATCCCATGTATTATAAATTAGTGATGGATACCATCAAAGGTGGCATTGTGTCACTTTTTAAAGCACCGTTACCTTCAGGAGGTAAAATTCCAATTGATTTAAATTTCTACTTAAAACTCATAACCAAGGCGTGTGGCACAATACGATGGTGAGAGCTCGGCGTGATTTTTTGAAAAATTGAAAACAAAAAACAAAAAATTTCAATTTTTCAAGAACGTGGTTTTTTGGTTTGATATATAAACCAAAACGATGATTTGGTTGAATAATTGAATGTAAAAGTTAACGAAAAATTAAAAATTACCTGCTGTAACGCTGTATCAATAAGTGCATGTTGTTGAACGTGAGTATGAGGCGTGGGGAGCATTTGTTACGGTCTCTTCGTGTTAAGCACCTGTCGTGCTTGTTACGTATTTGTGGCCTTCGGAGCCGTAGGTCGTGGGTTCGAATCCCACCGGGGCCGCTAAATTCTTGAAAAATTCTATTTGATTTTAATATAAATACTATTACCGTTGAAGTAAATTATTTATGGTCTCTATTTACGGCCTCATTGACTAGTTTATAGCCGTACTCAACAGCCCTTTTCCATGTACTCTCTCTTATGAATATTAAGTATCCTGCTAGAAATAGTGCCATAAAGAATACGGCGCTTGCGAATCCGATGAATGGTCCATACTTAATGAATAGGTAACTCACTATTATCGAGTTGAATGCGCCCATTAGATTTAGTATACCGTTGTATATGCCATACACTGTTGCTGTTGTTCCTGGCGGTGCTATATCAAAACCATTAACTGCGTATGAACCAACCGTAAGATTCATAAGTCCCGCAGCCGTTGCTAATAATAACGCTGTTGGTAATAATTCATGAGCCGTACCTGTGAAGTACGATAAACCAACAAAAACGATCATCAATGCCATTGGTACGATAGAACCAAGTCTCCTACCCATAACCTTACCAAAGCGTGCAACTAACCAATCATTAAATGGCCCCGATGCTACGAAGCCCACGAAAAGTGCCGTATCAATTGCTGCTGAGTAATAACCGGATTTTGTGACAGAGTGGACAAAGGCACCATACATTAATGGAGGTAGCCAGTACAGGAATGTGTAGAGTATGTATCCAAAGGAGATGAATGTTAAGAGAACGCCAATGCCTGCCTGGGTTGTGAACACAATACGTAATGCTATTTTCCAAGCATCGCCCGAGTTTAAAACAGGTTCTGTAGGTAAAACCTTACCTTCCTGAATATATTTAAGTTCTGCCTCATTAACCCATGGATGCTTTTCCGGATTATCCCTAACCACGAAATACCACACAACAGCAAGTATTACACCTAAGACACCAAAGAATATGAATACCCCTCTCCAACCTAATAGTGAATAAAGGGCTGCACCACCTGCTAAGCCTATTATTGGCCCTATGGCCTGGCCAGACCCGGCCCACGTAAATGCCTTTGAAGGATCCTTCACACTAGCCCAATTCTTACTAGCTTTTGAGTTTATGGGCCACACGGGACCCTCAGAAGCGCCCATTAGGCCTCTCACTATAGCCATTGATAAGAAGTTGAACGTAGCCGCCGTAAATGCCGTAAATGTGGACCACAATCCAAAGAATACAGCCATTGCCTTTCTAATACCCAATTTATCAGTAATCCACCCACCAGGAAAGTTAAAGATTGCATAGGATAAAGACCATATAAATAATATCAGACCTATATTAGCCAATGCAAGATGTGATAAGGGAGCACCTGGTCTTGACCATCCAAATGACACTGAAAATGCAGGTTCCGTCAGTACCCAGATCTCCCTATCTGTATAGTTGAACGTTATCGCGAGGAACAATAAACCAACCACAAGCCATCTAATATTGCTTCTCCTAAGTACACGACCCTGCTCCTTCCTCATAGTAAACAAATATTTCGCCTCCCTTCTTTTTAAGTATTATATTTTCATCTACATAGTTTCAAATCAATATTTATTATTGATTCTACGAGATTGGTGGATTTTGCAATTCTTACAACCATAGTTCTCGAACTCTCGCTGAGGATATTGGGATCTTTACAATCACTTAGATATACATAAACCCTGTTTTCACTAGGGCTATTAATACCATGCACCACGGCTATACAACATGGCACACCTGTCTCCTCTGCAATTATTATAATGTCCCCACTCTCTATTCCAGGATTTAAACTTAGCATTAATGGATGCTGACTTGAGCAACGGCAGGGTTCTGCACAGTCCCTGGTTATACTAAGCCAACAATTCATAGTTACTAATGAGGTAGTGACGATGTTAGTATTAATACTTTATTTTGCCTAAGGGTGCTGAAATAAAAATAAAGGGATTGTTTTTAATTTTGATTTTTGGTTTGTTTTTGTTTTGTTTAGGTTATTATGTTTCCTTGTTCGTCTACCTTCGCTATTACCTTCCTAACAGTCTTACCATCTGGCGTCTTGAACAACGCCATCACAAAACCCTTCCTACCCTTAGGCTGCACCTTCCAAACCTTCGTAGGCTTCAACTTGTGTCCTTCAACTTCGTATTCCTTCTTAGCCAGATCCTCTAGCTTTACCATACATAAACATCTTCAGAACGCATATTTATAAATATATCGCTTTGGAAAGAGCCGTGGGGAAATAAGGGTAAAGATATGAGAAACAAGTACATCAATTAATACATAGTTAAAATGTTTCGTTTATTGGAAGCAACGTATACTTTTTCATTGATTATATTGCACCTTGCTTAGTGATTATGTAATACCTATCTCAATACAGTAGTGCATTATGGATTATCTATTTATATTGTAGTTTAGTCGTGAGATTGATGATATTTAAATTCTTTAATTCTCCGAAATCAGTAGAGAAGAGGTTTAAGAGGTACGTGGGTAAACCAGTTACTCTAGGTGACGGTAGAGTCATCGGTACGGTTGACGGTATAAAGCTTAGTAAGAATGACCTTAAGCCCATATCCATAATAGTGAGAATGGGCGATGGCAGTACTAAGGAATTTAACGTTAATGAGGTTGGTGCCGTGTTTATGGCCGATAAGGTGGTTTTCCAGAGGTTTAATGACGAATATGCAAGTATTGTGAGTACCCTTAGGAATGAGGTTGCCAGTATTAGGGAGAGGCTTAGGGACATAGTGGACAAATTGAATAGACTCAGCGACTTGCTTCTCCAGGGTGGTATTAAGGAGGACTTGTATAGGGACATTAGGGAGAGGCTCGAGAGGGAGAGGGTTAAGTGGATAAGGCAGTGTAACGACAAGGTTGGCTCTATAAACGACCTAATCGCGGAGTTGGATAGGAAGATAGGCGATGCCGAGAAGAGGAAGGGTGAGTTAATGATTAAGCAGGTGGTTGGCGATCTCGGCGATGATGAGAAGAGGGAATTATCTGGCATTGAGGAGCTACTTAACCAATTGAGGAAGACCAGGTCTGAATTGCTTTCCCTAAGGATGGAGCTCGAGAAAGATTGCTACTAACTATAACGACTTATACTTAATTGATAGTGCCTTCTCGAAGGGCGTGAACTCGCCGGTGTCGTCATCGTAATAACCAAGCACGGTATGCTCAGTATTCCTCCTGCAATGCTCACAGTATATGTACAGCTTACTGCCTAGGTTCGTTAGGTCGAAGCCTACGTTTAGTGTGGATTCCGTACCGCACCTATCACAACGAATTAACCACCTAGTCACTGCAGAATTATCGAATTAGGTGGTAAAATAAACCTTACGCGATTAAGATTTCAATCTCTTAATCATCGAGGCAACAAGGGCCTTTGCTGGGTTTCTACCGGTCACTGCGGTTAACTCTGCCCAGTCAGGTGAACCGTTGACCTCGAATATCACGTAACCGTCCTTACCCTCGCCAATGTCAACACCACCGTAAATTAGGCCGAGGGATTCTACGGATTTTATTGCGAGTTCCATGACCGCCCTATCAATATTAACACATGGCTTACCCACCGCACCCTGGGCAACATTGGTCTTCCACTGACCATTCGGCGCAACCCTCACCATGCATCCAAAGACTTCCCCGTCAATGACCATTACTCTTATGTCGCGGTTTGGCTTCTCAATATACCTTTGTAGATATATCGGCTTCTTAAACGTGAGCAATGTCCTCATTATTTGGAACGCAACATCGGCATCATCAACCTTAACTGCACCATAACCTCTTGATCCCTGTAATGGCTTAATCACGACCTCCTTCATGCTTTTGGCAACATCGTAGGCGTACAATATGTCCTCAGTACCTACGGTATCGGGTACGGGTAACCCCCTGTTCTTGAGTATAACCGTGGTCTCCAGTTTGTTCCTAGTCTTTAATAATCCATCTAGTGGGTTTATCACGATTGTACCACCATCCTCAAGCATCCTGATTGTTATGGCTCTCCTGAAGAATGTCTCAACGTCGATAAGTACGCCCAGGCTCCTAAGGAAAACCCCATCGACCTTAAACGGCTTATCTCTAATTACGGTGAATGACCCCTCCTTGTCAACCTTGACCGATATTCGCGAGATCGGCATATAGGTTGCATTTAAACCAGCGTCTCTTGCGTAAATAACCAAGTCCCTGCTCGGCCTATCTGGTATTGGCGAATCACCTATTACAACTACGGATTTCGGCATACACCGTGCCCAATTTAAATTGATATATAAATCTTTTAACGTCGGAGTACGTACGCAACACTTTACTAAATTATTACTTGATATTGATATAGGGATAAGTTAGGTTGGAGGTGGTGGAGGTGGTGGGCGTTGTCTCCTAACCCCACGTGGTTTATACCTCCTTCCTAACTCCTTGGACATCGTTAATGATAAGTACGTCAGTACTAATGATGTGGCTAGTAGTATTATTGATGTGAATAGCGATGAGGTACCTAGTAGTAATGGTCCTAGCATCACAGGTGAACCTACGTAGTACTGATAAACAAAGTAAATGCCGACTGACGAGAGAAGCGCTATTGCCAGGAAGATAAGTCCAGTGGTTATTATCGATACTAAACCTCTGAACTCCCTCCTATTCAGGCTTGACCTTGCCATGTAAACCACGAACCCGCCAATCACGGCCATTATTGAGGATAGGGCTATGAGACCCGTCACCGCATTCAACCCGGGGAATGAGAGTATTTGGAAGTACTTAACGGCTATTGATGGTGGTAATTCATTTGATAGGAAATTTGCCGCCGTAACCACTAGTATTACCGATACTAAGGCCGTCATGGCTGATATGAACATGTACAACGAGGCCCTATCCATTAATCGTTGTATCTCGTCGGGGTACATAGGGGCGTGCCCTCGTTACTGTAGGTACACGTATTGCCTTATCCTAACCTTGCAGTTTGGGCATGTTAGTGACCTCTCAATAAGCTTAACCCTGTGCCTATTATCCTCCCTAACCCACTCGCCGTCAATTAGCATTATTGATCCACAACTAGGGCACTTATTTATGTAGGGATTTAGGCTATAATGGGGTACCGATAATAATACATCCCTAACATCCCTCTGGCTAACCATCTAGGTCATCACATCATTAAGTAACTAATTAATAAATGTTTAACTAACAACGCACGATAACCAATCACGTACATCACATCATTAAAGGCGTGTAAGGCCGTAAATACCGAGACACACCATTTATAAGTAGGTTCTAAATCGTAATTATTAAGGTTAGTATGAGTGGTACATTCCCAGAAATACCTGGAGATTTAAGGTCTGTTCTTGAGATTGTGTATGAGGGCGAAGCTGCACATATAAGGTGTAAGTATAGGGGTAAGGATGGTAAGGAGTGCGGCGCCCTATTCTTTAGTTTGGAGGATGCGATTAGGCATTTGGCAACTCATGACAGTAGGTATAAGCGCTACTTATCGTTGATTAAGTCGGAGTAGGTTAATGAAATGCATATAAACCCTGTCACCTCCCCGTAATAATAATGACTAGGCAAGTGTCTATTAATGAGTTGATAAGTATGGTTAATAATGTAGAGAATTTCGAGGTTGTTGATTATCAGGGCGATTACATACTAGTTGATGATGTTAAAGGTATCGTGAAAATTAAGGATGAGGAGACTAAGAAGGAGCTCAGCGAGCTACGCAAAAGAAGCCCTAAGGGTAAACCAACGCTTAAGCAGTTATCCGTGACCGCGGATGCCGTGAGGAGACTTGTTGAGAATAGGGTCAAGTTTAAGGTGGTCTTTGGGCCCAGGGAGGTCATAATTAGGTTTGACCTTGATCATTACATTAGATTGAGTGATAAGGACGTTAGGGTGGTGGGTTTTTCCAGCAGGAGTGATGGTTACCTCGGTCTAATAGCTGATATCCTCGAGAGGTATGGATCATTAGTTTTTCTTAAGCGGGTCACGTAATTGATAACCCAGGACTTATACTCCATGGCCAATAACCATCGCTTAAATTATCGACCTCTCCACCGTCTCTACGCGAGTGGCTAATTCCTTAGATTATAAGTATTAAGTATTTATTTATCGTATAGATGATGATACGTGCTACCTAAGTTATTGCTAACAAGGAGGCATCCATTATTGACTCTTAGGTTGGGTAATGATGCTTTATGTATTGTACATAGGGGTAAGTATTTGGATTTTTTAGCGTCTTGCGAGGGCGGGAATAATTACGTAATTATTCTCCCCCACCAAGGTGCTTATGTGAGTGACAAGCCCATTGAACCAATAACCTGGGGTGGTACCTTGAGTATGGACGTATATGCCCTACTTGGTGATGAGTTGGCACTTTATGAATTAAGTATTAGGGATGGTAGGGCATCGTATGTTAGGTATCGTGTTAATGAGGAATTCCTGAGAGGCATAAGTCTTTCTGGTAATGGGATTAGCGACGTGTTGAGTGTGGCTGAGTCTGTGTTGAGGAATTACATTAGATCAAGCTTCATGATCTATACTGCATATCTAAAGCTTGTGGTTAGTGGTAATATCAAGTTACCCGGGTATAGGGAGTACGTTAGAGGTAGGGTAAGAGTCTATGTTAGGGATGGTATTGTAATTATTAGGGAGACTAGCGGTGATGAGGTTAGGATTTCCCTAATCTCGACCATAGAGGCCGTTGAGCAGTTCGTTGGGATGATAATGTCATTATTGAGGATGTCGAGGATTATAAATGATGTTAGGCTAGGTAGAATTGGTCATTCTGTGAAGACCATACTCGATATCTTCATACCAAGCAACCTAGCATTAGGTGTAAAGAATAGCCACATCTAACGCTGTGCGTTAGGGCTTCATCAATATTAATGCTTATTAATATAGTGCTGTAATCGTAATGTGCTTGGCGTCATTGGGCATGTGGCGATCGATTTGATAAGGAAGGGTTTAAAGTCCTGGCGATCGCCAGGCGGAGCTCCGACATACTGCTCATTTTATTTAAGGCAGGTGGGTATTGATGTGCTGCCCATAACCGTTGCTGGCATGGACTTCAATGAGTACATAAACCAGTATATCGAGAGGGAAATACCTACCCATAGAATTCGCATTATCAATGACTGCAATACTACCTCGTATGAAATAACGTATCTCGATGATGGTAAGAGAGTATTGAGGTTATTATCCAGGTGTAGGGATTTCACGCTTGAGGATTTGGATGATTTACCCAGCATTGTGACTGTGAATCCGATTGCCAGGGAGGTTAGTATTGACATGCTTAGACATATCAGGGAGCACGTGGACACTCTGGGTGTTGATTTACAGGGTTTTACTAGGGTGTTTGATAGTGATGGTTATGTAAGTACGGCAATAAACATGGATGATTTAATTAGAATACTAGAAAATGCCGACCTACTTAAAATCAGTATTGACGATGCAGATCTTCAGGTACTTAACTCCATAGTTAGTAAATTTCCAAATAAGGTGATTATACTGTCGATGGGTCACCGTGGCTCAATAATGATGCATAACGGTAAAAAGATCCAGGTTCTAACTAGTGGCATTGTTGATGCTAAGGATCCCACTGGCGCTGGTGATGTGCTTACATGCACAATGACGCACCTAATGGGTAAGGGGGATGATTTAACCTGGTCCTTTATTTACTCTAACGCTGTTGCTGTGGCAAAGACCATGGGTGAAGGACCTTATGGCTCCATAAGTAGGGATGTTGTCGACAATATCGTTGATAGACTACGCTCAAGATTGATCGTAACGTAGTTTACTGACTATGTCATTTACATAATCCATGTCCGTAACCTGGACATAACTAAACCTACTAACCCTCCTAACCGTGATCAAGCCCTTCTCGTAAAGCCTCCTAATTATCCTAGAGACCGTGCTCTTAGGAAGCCCAAGCTCCCTAGCGATCTCCGCCTGATACGCCTCACCACCCTTACTTAGTAAGAATGATAATACCTTAACCTCGTCTTCATTTATGTTCTTTATTGATGTATTAACGTCTATGATCCTTTGTAGTTTATTATTGGGTGTATCAAATTCTAATTGTCTCACGGATGATGACCCAGGGCTTTTAGGGTATTCCTGCTCCTTCTCCATATGTTTTCTCGATTCGCTGAATATTTGATAAATTAATGATGCCAGCACTGTTAATTGGATGAAGGCTATCGCGATCACCACGTAGTAATCATAGGAACCTGCAAAAACCATACTTAACAGTAATGAACCCAGACTATTTATAAGTTACACTGCACATAATACCTAGCCATATAATATAGATCCTGGTTACTCATTGAGAGCAGGATTTAACAACGTCATTGATTATACCGTCAATCTTATCGGCTATCAGGGTTAATATACCAAGGCTTGGAAACTCCCCGATAAGGTGCGCGATACCGAGATCATCATAAATTATAGATTCAGTAAACCCCTTACTAGCTAGGGAATTAACTATGCAGTTCAACGCCGTTATTGCTCTGATTAGTATATCCACCTTGACCTTGCCAAGCTCTAATTGGTGATGCTCAAGTTCAACATTAACCCTCATTATCCCAACCTTAGTATCATAGACCTTAAACATGCTCGTTGCCGATTCGCCTAGGTCAAGTATCCAACCCCTCGATAGTAATTCATAGTTAATTTCTGATTTTAATAATGGATTACTTGAGTAACTCAGTACCTCGATTATCAGCGCTATTAACGAATCAATATACGTGCTTATCGACCTAAGATCATCAAATAGCTCAGTCTCTGGGCTTGGATATATCATTACGATTTTATCACTGGGTATGTAATCTATCGTGAACCTAAAGTGTGGTGTGAGTATTGTGAGTAGCGATACCTCATTCTCATCCGATGGCTTTATTGATACGAACCTCAACTTAAATTTATTAATTGCCTTATCAAGAACCGCCCGAACCTCTATAGTCTTACCAAGCACTGAGTACCTATATACATACGTGCTTAATACAGCATCCTCAGACTCAAGGCTCCAGTTAATCATTGGTTTTAAGTTTAAGGAAGCAATTTAAAAATGTGTAACTTTTAATTATGCCGTGGGCTTGATCAACAATAGGGTTAGAAAAATAGCAAATTTATTTGACGAGTTAAGTCTGGACATCATCGTAGTACTAGACGGAACCAATATTTCGTACTTCACAGGGATTGATAGTGGATTGATGCTTGTGATTGATAGATCGCTGGATACAACATTGATAGTTCCAAGGCTCGATTTCCAAAGGGTTCAGGATATCGTGGGTAATGAGGCTAGACTTATTGGTTACTCGACTGTTGAAGTGCCACAGAGAAGGAGTGATGAGGTGTTGTTTGTATCGAAGGGGTTAGGTGATTACTTGCTTAAGGAGCTTGGACTTAAGCCTAATAATATTGTTGGTATTGACAATACCGACTCGCCCGTGGCTAAGGAGCTTGGGTCCGTTGGCATTAAGACCATCAATATTAATGATAGGGTTTTGGGTGTTAGGGAGGTCAAGGATGAGGATGAGGTAAGGCTTATTGAGGAGGCGAGCAAAATAACCGAGGACTCCCTCGATAAGGTCCTTAAGGTCGGCCTTGAGGGAAGGAGAGAGAACGAGATTGCGGCTATGCTCTACAGGGAAATGATAGATGGTGGTGCTGATGATGTCGCCTTTAAACCCATAGTGGCCTCAGGACCTAATGGGGCCTACCCGCATCACGTGTTTACGAATAGGGTCATTAGGAGGGGTGAATTGGTGACAATAGATGTTGGCGCCAGGTACCACCTGTACTGTACTGACATGACTCGAACAATAGCTGTTGGTCAGGTTAGTAAGGAATTGAGAGACATGGCCCTCGCGGTACTTGAGGCCTATAGGAAGGCTGTTAATTATGTGAAACCTGGCGTTAAGGCCAGCGAGGTTGATTCAGTAGCTAGGAAGGTACTTTCTGAGTATGGGTATAGCTCGTATTATATACATAGTACGGGGCATGGGGTTGGTATCGAAGTTCATGAGAAACCTGTCATAGGACCATCTAGTAGTGAAGAGTTAAGAGCCAATTTTGTAATAACGATAGAGCCTGGCGTTTACATTAAGGGTGTTGGTGGTGTTAGGATTGAAGACACGATATTGGTCACGGAGAGCGGTCCAAGGCTAATTAGTAAGTATCCAGTATATCTATTTTAATTAAATGAAAGTTTTGGCTAATACTAGTTCACTTACTTAATCATTAGCTTAATAAGCAGGTTACCGTGATCTACTAATGATGGGCCTAGACAACGTACCCAGCCTATTTATTCTCAAGGCCATGATCGCAAAAGAGCTCCAAAGGACTGGAGGCATCAACGTAATGGAATTTCCCAACTTAATCACTAAGGTTATGCAATACACACATGCCGTTAATTACCCCAACAACGCAAACAACTACATGATTTACTTACTTGACATAGTAGCTATTGACGGAGATAAGATAACCTTAAGTGAGGATGGTATTCGCTACCTGAGAGCCTTCGAGATACTTATTAACGACATCACCAAGCTCCCTTAACGATTCATTGAGTGAGACAATGACTATACTCTTAATGCTATCAAAGACCGTGCTATCATAACTATTGATGCAATTTCTCATCCTTGTTACATCAATGAACGCGAATATGTGTGGCGATCTCTTCCATGCTTCTGTAACGGATGCGGCCAATGGCGATAACTTATTTATATCAACCAATTTATTACCATGCATTATGTGCAACCTGGTTTCTGGTTCGAAGGTTCTATAGCCTATTATTATTGAGGAGGTTAGATCATCATTGATGAACCCGCTTAAGCAGGGTATTGATGCTTCGCGCAATTTTTCACGTAGCTTTTCATAAAATGCCTGAAGAACCTTATCCCTGACCTCACCCTTACTTAGTAGGTAGGGAAGGACATCGTTTATTAACTCGAGATTAATACCTTGCCTACTGACCAGGTCTATGAACTCGAAGTCCCTCTTCCACAATGCCTTATAAACGGTGCTCCTAGTAACCAGGGGCTCTAGGTACTTGGAAATACCCCTTATCTTATTAGTCAGGTACTCCCTATTCCTCAGTAATAACGATATTAGGTAATCATCTATTATGTACATAACGTCGTAATCCTTCAATAGCCCTACGGAGAAACGGTAGAGGAGGCATAGGTAGTTTTTGATTTCATCATTAAGCTCCTCATAATGCCTCAGAAGCTCACTCATTAAATTCCTAGCCAGCGTATTAAAGAGTACAACCTTATGATGCAGGTAAACGAGCTTGTACGTGTTGAACCTAGCTATTACGAAACCTTCAAGGTTAGCCCTAGCCTTCTCATCGAATGCTATTGTGTAATTACCGTCATTGGCCACAATCTTCATATTATCGAATATCCTCTCCACATCACCAATACTAATTGTTGAACCAACACTTGCCCCTGTCATGTATGAATCCCTGAGTATGTACTCAATCCTATCGGCATCTAAGTCACCTGAGACTAGGCTCTTTAGTATGTTAAGTGGCTTTAACGTATCCTCACCCAGTGATTTAAGAAATTCCCTATCCTCCTGACCAATTACCTCTACGTATTGGGGCATCACCTTCATCAATTTACCCACAATATCCATATGTAGTAACGCCTTCACGATGCGCAGGTCTATATGGGGCATTATCTCCTTAGTTACCTTCCTAAACTCGTCATTATTCGTGAGTATGAAGTAAGTTATAACCTCATGCTCCTTAAAGGGACCCTTAAGGACCATACCCAGGGATGCCTCGTGAGCATCCCCACTGCAATTGCTTATTAATGGGTCAATGCCCTGCCCAAACACGCCCTCGAACACGTGTGAGAATGGTAGATGACCGAGGTCATGGAGTAGTGCCGTGATCCTCATGTGAAGTAATAACTCATCCTCTGTGTCAAGACCCACGCGCTTACCAAGATCCATCAATATTTCACGAACATTTTCCTGCCTCATCAACCTCTCAAACATGAGTGTAACAACCTGCAGGGCACCGAGTGAGTGCTCAAACCTGCTATAACGCGCTGATGGGTATACCATGTACGTAAACCCGAGTTGATGCACGTACCTTAATCGTTGTATGTACTTGCAGGAGTCCACAAACCTAGCCTCATCATCAGTAAGCCTAATCCACCCAAGCACCGGGTCCGCAATGGCCTTTGTATAGTTGAGGGTCATTTTGAGATTAAAGGCTAAACTATTATTAAATTGTTAATTCTTAGGCAAAGCCCAGTGAGCATAAGCGACGCAATCATAATCGGTGCAGGACCTAGCGGCCTCTACCTAGCCCGTGAATTAAGTAGGGTAATTAACGTGACGGTTTTTGAGGAGGATAAGGCACTCGGATTACCGCCACACTGCACAGGCCTCGTTAATGCTGATTCGCTAAAGGTGCTTAATGTTTCGCCGCCAATCATAAATACCTATAGGTACGTGAGAATAACGGATCTTGAGAACCATAGCATAACCTTTGATTTTAAGAGGAGGGTGATAGCCATGGTCGATAGACCCGGTCTTGAGTATAACCTTGCCGATGAGTTGGGTAGTTCATCATTAGTACTTGGTGAAGGTGTTGTTGAGATTACTTCGAAGAATATAAGGACCAAATCGAGGCAGTTACCCTATGAACTCGCCGTGATCGCAGAGGGAGCCAGTGGTAGATTAGGTAGAGGGTTAATTCCATGGAATCCCAGCTATGTTTATGGTGTGCAAACCGACACTAAATCATACATTACGAGTGACCTGATGCCTAGGGGTGATGACGAGATCGTGGTTATTTTTGATAGGAAGTTGAGTGAGCATTTCTTTGCGTGGATAGTACCGAGGGATTACCACGAGTTCAGGATCGGCATTGCAGATAGCTCAAACACGTGGGTTAAGTTCACAGAGCTACTAAAAATGGTTGGTGCAGAGCACTATAAACCATTTGGGGGCAGGATAATAATTGGTGGCTCCCCTGAACATGTTGTTGCAGGCAATGTAGCAGTGATCGGTGACGCGGCGGGTTTTGTGAAACCAATGACAGGTGGTGGGATAGTAATGGGCATGCTTAGCGCAAAAATGCTTTCGGAGAGCATATACGAAGCAATTAGGGAGGGCTTAACAATAAGTGATGCTTTACTGATTTACGACGAAGCATATAGAAGGTACGTTAAAGGTAAGATTAAGGCCTTGAGTGCTGCATCGCACATTCTACACATGATGATCGACAAAAGCCTAGATTACGCATTAAATCTATTAGGTGGGTTAGGTGTTACTGTGAACGATTATGATAACCATATAGACGCCATAATGACCGCAGCCCTTAAGAGACCAGGGGCCTTCGTTAAGGCCGTGATTGGTATTGCGCAGGAGTTATCCTTGATAGAGCCTGGTAGAATTAATGAGTTGCTTAAGTCGTTAATGAAATAAGGTTACCTTGTGATCCTCATAATGTTACTCATATCCTCTAGTAGGCGAGTCCCTGGACCTCCATGAAACCACTTAATTATTGGGTCTAGGTAGTTAATCACCTCCTCAGCAACCGCATTCTTCAAGTCCAGTGGGTGAACCTTACCTTCGCTATAGGCTTTCGTTAGCTCCTCAAAGGTCCAGAACTCCATGCGACCACCACCGTACTGCTGCGGTCTCTCTATCACAAACGGTTTACTCCTGCGCTCCCTAAATGCGAATAGGTGGGCTAACTCCATGACTGGGTTCATGGTGACCTCCCTTGGTGGGCAGTAGGCCTTCAGTATCTTTTGCCTGATCTCCTCCGCCGCATCGTGTAGGAAAATTGCCGTGTCAGGTAAGGACTTGCTCATCTTCATCTCACTCAATTCCTCCTTGGACTCCCTGCCGGTTATGTTGAGCGCTGGGATTAGGCTGTGGAATAGTGCTATTGGCTTCACCCTCTCACCATTAAGCATCAATGGGTAAAACTTAGTCTTTAGCGCAACCTCCCTAGCCAACACATAGGCCTTCCTTTGATCGATACCTCCATGGGCTATGTGGGACCCTATCACGAACACATCAGCAACCTGAAGCAGCGGATACACAAGCCAGGACATCGGCACCGACTCACCCATCTTTCTACCCAGTATGGTTAGGCTATGCCTAATATCTGACAGGTTCGTAATCCTGGCCAGGTCGAGTATTAAGTACCAATACTCATCATTATTATGGTATAAGTCGCTAGCCATTAGGAACCTAACACTGCCTGGATCTCCACCAAGTAATTCGATGACCTTCTTGAAGGTCTCTACATAGTATGTGTTGGCGACCTTCCTTATCGTGTCCAAATCACCACCAAGCTTATTATTCAGCCAGGAGTGAATGTCGGCAAGGAGTATTGATACTTCCACACCAGCCCTTTGTAGGTCAACAACCTTGGATAAACTCACTATGCCAGTACCAATGTGTATATAACCACTTATTTCGAAGCCAATGTAATGCCTCAACTTAGCCCCGCTCTCCAGGTACTGCCTCAGCTCATCAACCGTGAGGACCTCCTCCGTGGGATACCTCATTATTAACGATAGCCTCTCCTCAACATCCATCACCAACACTATTAGGGTTAAAATAATAAGTTTTATTGTGATGCAGACCATGAATTTATCGAAACAACGTGCTTCGGTAAGTAACGTAATAAGGTTTAATTTATTTTACATTAAGCGGGCAGTGATGGTTAATGTCGCCGTGGATTTAATAAAGGCATGGGGTCATGCTAATGTCAGGGCTACGCATAAGACTACGATTGAGGTAACTAAGGATGAGTACCTAACGCCGAGGGGTGATTGTATCGTAGGTATTAGAGCCGACAAGGCATTGTCAGAACTCGATCCTGGACTTAGAAGTATTATCAGTAAGGATGGGTCTATTGTGATTGTGATTTTCTCTGTTGGTGATTACTTCGACTATGTTGTTGGCATGGGTTCTTCAAGGTTGACGTTGAGTAGCGATGAGAAGTTGATAATTAGGAGGAGTGAGTATGTTGATGATGCAACACTGATGATAAGGGCCAGTAAGGCTGCCGCGGGCTTAAGTAGAGAGCTCGTAGATAGGTTAAAGAGGGGGGAACCTTTACTAGTTTATATCGTAGGTGTTGACCTTGAGCAGGATAGAGGCACTTAAGGCTATGGCCCTTAGGAAGTTAATCCACGTGGTATTATCCGTATTCCTAGTAATACCATTCATAATTAACCTAAGCACATACGGATTAACAAACACGCTGTACTTCACAATAATAACCCTGGGAGTTTCGGTAATATACGTAATCCAGGTCAAAAGACCCATAATAACAATAATGCTCCTTGACGCACTCACCAGCGCAAGGAGATCAATACTCCAACAAATGATGAAGTCACCAATCAGTTCCGCAATACCCTTCGAAATACTGGATGATGGATTAATAAGGCTTGAGAGGACGGTTAAGGACCTACTCGAGAGTGTGGAGAGGGATTACGAGAGGAGGGGCGGTTACTTAGGCATACTCATGGGAGCCCTGGGCGTGTTAATAAGCCAGTTATTGACTGGTAATTACGTCATATATGGTATAATATCGATAATAGTGTACGACACAATGAGCGCACTTGGTGGTGTGCTGGTAGGTAGGGTTAGGTTGCCATTCACCAATGCAACCATGGAGGGAACACTTATTGGCATGTTATCACTAGCCCTGGTATTGTACGTAATCACAGGGCAATTAATAGGCACCTTAGCAATAACAGTAACCGCCGCATTAGCCGAGGCTTACGGCCTAGAGGATAACCTGGCGATACCGATCGCCACATCATTAATAGCCATGGCACTGGGAATGCCGATAATCACGTGAAACTAGCGATCACTTACGTCGGCCTAGCAATCTATAAAGTTTGTCTTCATCCTGCCAGGCCCTACTCTTCATAACCTCATCCCATAACCTATTGAACACGGGATAACCAAGCATTTTCTCAAGAGCCCACTCCCTAGCGAATGTACCATCCTTAATCTCCTTAATAGCTTTCCTCATTAAACCCTTGACTTCATCAGTAATGTAACGAGGACCCCATGTCAAATGCCCATACTGACTAGTTGTTGAATGACCCTTTAACTGTGCAAAGAGCCCCTTCTCAACGATAGCCCTTGCTATTGCCACCAACTCGCCCGAGGCCCACAGCTCTAGCATTGCCGCCTCTGGGGATACGCCGTTCTCAATAAGTACGTTGTAGGCCTCAGCTAGTAGGAATAGGAATGCACCAGCCCAGGTATGCTCGCTAAACAAGTCCGTAATAGTCTCTTTCTCAAAGCTTGACTCAACAGCCACACCACCAGGTCTACCAATGGCCCCTATCGCCTTTGAGTAGGCCAGTGCGTAATCCCAGGCCTTACCGCTGTAGTCGTTGGAGACCCCTATAAGGACGGGAAAGCCCTTATTGTTTAGGAAGTTTTCCCTAACACCCTCACCAATCATTCTCGGCGCGACCATTATTACATCAACGTCTCTAGGTGGCTTTATGAAGCCGTAAAAGACGTTGTAGCCACTTAGGAATATCACTATTTTACCTGGGGATAAATTCGGTTGAATATCCTTAACCCACACCTCAGGTTGTACCTCATCTGGTATTGCCATAACTATCACATTACCTAGTTTCACGGCTTCGGGTATTGAATGTACGGTAAAACCAAGGTCTCTAGCTCTCTTAGCGTACTCATCCTCGATATTTCCAATCAATACCCTAAACCCACCATCCCTTAAATTAAGCGCTTGGGCACTGCCTTGGTTTCCAAAACCAATTATTGATATCACCATATTCCTGATTAATTCCATATTTCCATCAAAGTATAACTTGGCCACAGGTAAGTAATCTTTTACTTGTATAAATTACTTATATGAAACCTGTATGAAAAGTATTAACAACAGGACAGTAAACTTGCCCTTTAAGAGTAAGATAAAAGTAAAATAGATACAATCTCGATAAAAGGGTGAAGGTAACATTCGAGATTCTTACGAAACCCATTAAAGGCGAGGGGGTATTACTGATCTCCTCTCTGCCCTGAAGGGCGAGACCCGTTATTTCTTTTGTCACCTACTCCACCCTGCCAATAATTCGTTAGCTGCCTTAATCCCCACATTCTCTGGATTATCTGGTGAACCTAAGACCCTTATTATCCTCTTTCTACGTCCATCGATATCCGCGATGCCAGCTATAAACTCGAGGTTATGACCATCGTGTATTGCAACGCCGCCAACGGGTACATGGCAACCACCACCCACGCTCCTTAGGAAAGCCCTTTCAGCGAGCGCCTCAATTCTAGCCCTGGGATCGCTTGCCTTAGTGAGTAAATCCACGAGGTCTGCGTCCTTCTCGCGCGCAACGATGGCTACTATGCCCTGCCCAGGCGCTGGAGGTAATACGTCGAGCGGTATTCGCCAGTACTTAATACCTACTTTCCTATGGTCTTCAAATAATCTAGTAAGACCTGCCTCGGCCACGATTATAGCATCGTATTGGCCATTGATTAATTTATTCACCCTTGTATCCACATTGCCCCTAATAACGTCTATCGCTAAGTCACGTCTCACATTAAGTAGGAACGCCCTACGTCTAACACTTGATGTACCAACCCTGGCACCGCTGGGTAATGACGCTAAGTCGTTTGGGCCGTCATTCCTTGTGACCAATACGTCATAGGGTGGATCCCTAGGTGAGAACCCAGCCAGTACTAGGCCGGGGCTTATTTCGCTGGGTAGGTCCTTAAGGCTGTGTACAGCAATGTCGGCCTCATTCCTTAGTAATGCCAGGTTAACCTCCTTTTCGAAAATCCCCTTAACACCGATTGCGTAGAGTGGTTTGTCCTGAACAATATCGCCTGTTGTTTTCACAATAACTATTTCAAATTGGATGTTGGGCTCAATCCTCCTTATCATATCCATCACAATCCCCGTCTGTATCAGTGATAGCTTACTGCCCCTTGTTGCAATCCTAATCCTCATTACAATAATTCATACAAATACCTCTTATTAAGTAAAACTTAGTGTCTTAGCAAATTCCCTATACTTACTAAAGGAATCACTACATATCACGCCTAAGGCACCGTGGGAGGATAGGTAATGCCTTATTTTCTCAATCGCCTCCACCGCTGGGCATGATTTAATTATCGCCTTAATAATATCCGCATCCTCACCACTAATGCCCAGTTTGTTATTTACGATTTCATCGATGTAATCATCATCAGGTGGTAACACGGTCACCACGGCATCAACGTTATCCTTTATGAAACTCTCATCAATTAACCACGGGCTACTACTCTCAAAAACCACAGTGATGTGCTTAGCTCTAGCATTATTGACTAGGTTATGTATATGATCTAGGTTCTCGCTGAGTGCATTTTCGAGGTTTGGTACGTGAATTATAGCATTATCTACTATAAACGCTTTTGGATCTGCGTAATTAATGATCTGCAAATTGAGGTGTTTAGCCACGTAATTTATGAGGGCTGTTTTCCCAGATCTTGGAGGTCCTATTACCAATATTGTCGACATGTACTTAAGACCCAAATTTGCAAGCATATCCCTAAGCCTAATTGATGAGTCCAGGTAATCAATTAACTTAGACTTAACACTCATGTTTATTAAGTCAATTGGGTCTAGCGTTACCGTAACCTCCCTAACCACATGTTTGTCCACGCCAGACCTCTTGCTTTCCACCTCAATAGTTGATGGTTGTTTCTTAGGTGCCTGCTTTGTTGTGTGTTCCTCCATAGTATCATTAACGTTAGGTACTGCACTACGAATTATGACGTTATCAGTATTCTTATTGACGACTTCATTGGAATTATCGCTAATGATAGGTCTGGGTGAGGGGTTCTTAATATCTACCTGAGAATTTGGTCTTGTCGCATCCTCAATAGTGGTAATTGCGTTATTGCCTAGGGTTGACTGTGCTGCGTTCTCATTTATTTGTTTCAGTTGCTGATTTAATTGCTCGCTTTTATCGTAATAATAAAGGGTCTCAATGCCGTACTTCCTTAATTTATTGACTAAATTATTATTAATATTTATAAAGATTACATTAGATTTCATTTGCTCGGCGTAATTTATTAATTCACGAATAACGCCCTTACTTATATGACTTGACGTTAAAACCAGCAGGGATTTCTCATGGGATCTAACGAACCACCTAACATCCTCCGGTATGTATTCTATATCGTCTCCCCTAACTATGAAACCCTTAGTTCTGGTTACTCCAAACAATACCCTACTGATTATGTCCAACTTATCTTGTGGTAATTCTGCACGTAATGCTATTACCCTGGACTTCGAGATCACATCTATAGCGTTACTTATGAATTCCAAATCTTCGCTAGGTAACTTCTTAGCCCAATGACCATACTCCGTGATAACCAGGGGGTCTGTGATTGGTATTATTGTTGGTGTCCTCTTCCCCTTATCAATGAATGATGCAATACTTCCTCTATTAAGTGATACCTCATCGATCACGTAGCCTATGGATCCCGTGATTATTGAACCCAATAAAAATAGGGGAGTTATTTCGGAACTCCCTATCATGGGTAATACATAAAGTATGGCTGTGGCTAATACGGGGGGTATAAAGTTCGTGAGTAGGCGGATTATTTTTCCGTTAAGATTTACCTGGGTGATGGTGGTGATTAAGTACTTACTTACTACCGGTGGTATGACTACCACAATGATCATCAATAGGTATAACGATGCATTGATTAGGTTACCATAACCTACACTTAACGATAGCGGTTCATTGGAGAGTATGGATTCGATACCATGAATAAAGTTTAGGTTCGATATTGATACCCTAATTACTGGCACCCATTTGATGCCCATGAATGCGGCTGCGATGACATAGAGTAGTAATAGCAGTGTGAATACAACGGCAGATCTAATGCTGTACCCCTTAATTGATGGGATTGTGGATAATGGTATAGATAACCAATAAAGTGGTGTGAAAAGAAGTGTCCATGATATGAGCGCCACGTCATTAATGACACCAGCCTCCGTTATTAAGTACGTGAGCAGTAATAATGGCATTATTAATAATGATGCATGGCCTAGCGAAACTATGAAGATGAGTATTACGTACGTTATTAAAACGGCTGAGGATAGACCATACCTAGTAAGTATTGATGCCGTGAGTACCATTATTAGGAGCAGTATGAAGACGTAGATGGGTATTATTGGAAATACAAAATAGAGTAGTATTGCCGCTACCGTGTCCATTAACGCATAAAACATGTTCCTCATTACGTTCTGTTTCACATAATGAAAACAACGAAACATTATATAAACCAGTTTCCTCTTAATAATTGAAAGAGAGAAACAAAAAAGAAACCAAGAGAAACCTCAATAACATATTACCTTAAGCATTAATCTAAAATTAATAAGAGTGTCAATGTTGTAGTTGAGCTGAACCGAGTCTAGTAATTAGCGTAAAGTCGTAAAATAACTACCTATAGATCAAAACCAGCCCTATGAGTCCCGTTTTAATCTTAGGACATCAACCCATGGATTATCACGGATGAAGTCTGGTACCTGGAATTCATTGTCAGATTGTTCATCACGCGTTTGTATATTATCCTGGCAGTTAATATTACTCCTTCTCTCAAGTTCCTCCACCTTATCGATCAATTTACTAATCAATTCCTTTAATGCCTTCAATTCCTTCATCAACTCACCC
>Ga0081534_100080_pt1 | contig 36204 bp, 62 predicted proteins | sample MonGeyMetagenome_FD_71019 | JGI IMG/M metagenome (GOLD analysis project Ga0081534, IMG submission 71019) | Hypoxic/sulfidic aquatic microbial communities from Monarch Geyser, Yellowstone National Park, USA - MG (SPAdes) v1 (version 2) | ecosystem: Environmental > Aquatic > Thermal springs > Hot...
ATAATCAAACAATACATGCAATAAATAATTATAATAATTCATCATTTTGGTATGGAATTTTAGCTAACCCATATATGTGGATTACAATTGTAGGAATTGTAGGCGTAATAGCTTATATGCTATATGTACAAAATAAGGGATGATCAAAAAATCCCTCAAATTATTTGGAATATTTTTGGTATTTGTTTTATTAGCTAAATTTATTTATTCTCAGGGATGGTATCAAATTAATATAACTAATTCCCAATCTACTGCCACGCCAGCACCTTTCCAACAGGATATAGCAATATGTAATGGATCCTTAAGTACAGGTTCATCGTTTGCTTATATTAATAATGCTGCTTTATTTAATGAAATTAATAGTAATGGATCAAATGTTTATTTTACAACAACTTATAATAGTGCCCCAAATATATATTCATGGTATGAAGGTCAATTTACATATAATGGAGTTACCTGTGATGTATGGTGGATAAAATTACCAAATGGAATTCCTGCGAATTCTAATGTAACTATTTATATGTATGTAGGACCTAATAGCGCTAATTATTATTCTCAATATTATCCATATGTAGGTGAAGCTCCTTATTTATCATCAACCTATGGACAATATGATAATGGTAAGTATGTATTTTTATTCTATGATAATTTTGCTGGAACAAGTTTAAGTTCTAATTGGATAAATAATGGAGAATCAGTAACAGTAAATAATGGAGTTACCTTAACACCTGTTGAAACTTCAGCGGCATGGTCTAGAGATTCAATTACTTATAATGTTAATGTTTATAATATGAATTATGTTGCAGAAACATATACAAAAGTAACAGCAGTTAATTTTGATATAAATCCAATCATGATAATAAATTCAAATAGTTCTACTGCCTATGAAAATTCATATAATATTGTTGAGGATGGTATCGATTTATCAGAAAATGTTTATTATTATACTGATGTACAAACATCTTCAGGTTCAATTTCTAGAATATCAATATCTATGCCATCTGGTTATTCTTATTCTAATTTTAATATTTATCAAATTTACGTTAAAGGCGCTTCTGTTAGTGTTGCAGTAGATTATTCAAATATTCTTAGTACGCAAGTGGATTATAATCCTTCAACACAATACCTTGCAATTGGTTCTTGGGTAGGATCTGGAGCTTCTGCTCCTAGTACAGTTACACAATGGTTTAGAGTAAGAGCATATCCTCCAAATGGTGTAATGCCATCTTTTTCGGTTACACCTTTACTAATGCCTACAATTGTAGTAAATACATCAACAAACTTTCAATTTAATGTTTCTTTCATAGATGGTTATTCAGAATATGTAAATTACACAGTTTATTTAAATGGTTCAGTATTAACAACAAATAATGTTTCAGTAACTGCAGGACAAACTTTAATAATTCCATACACTTATCAATATTTATTAAATCAATCAGGTACATATAATTTAACAGTTGTAGCATATGGGCAAACATCTAGAATAACATCAATTGCAACTAATATATTTACAATTAATATTCCACCTCCAACAGCTTATATAAATGTTAATACCCAATCAAACTTATTATTTAATGTAACTATTTCAGATGGATTACCTGAAAATGTTAATTATACAATTTATCTAAATGGTACCCCATTAGCAAATGGAAATGTACAAATAACATTACCATCAATAGCAATTCAAGCAGTAAATGTAACTTTACCATTCAATTATACTTATTTGCTAAATCAATCAAGTTATTATAATCTTTCAGTATATATTTATGGTAATCAATCAAACCTTTCATACTTTACTAATAATACTTTCTATATCCAATTAGATCAACTAAATGTTTCATTACAACCTTATTACACTTACAATAATATTAATTATACAAACCTATATAATTCAAACCTAAACATAAACTATTATTGTATGAGACCAAATAATACTTTAATAATTTATGATAATGTAACAAACCAAACATTACAATTTAATCTTTCATGTAATTATATAGAAACTCCTGAAAATTTGTTTGTTAACCTTACTCCAATATTACAAAATAATACATTAAATTATATTAACGGATATTTAACATATGGTACACAATCATTTAATTTAAGCTTTGAACCATTATGGGATACTGTAGTAGTAAACTTAAATATAAATTTACCAGCAGTTTATGTTTATACTGCACCTTTAGGATTGAATTACACAGTTATAGAAAATGATATTTTACCAAATGTTACATGTAATGTTTCCTTATATGATAATAATACTTTGGTTCAAACAAATTCGCCAACATTAACAAATTCATCAGCATCTTATTCATGGACGATATCCCAAACTCCAATTCATAACTTTAATTGGAATATAACATGTATTGATCCTGTAAATGTAACAACGTCATTTACTTATTCAACAGGACCTTATTATTATAATGAATTTAATTTGTATATGGAAGATTCTGGAAATATACCATCAAATGTAACATATTCATTAACATTAGAATGCACAAATAATACAGTACAATATTCAAATGCAAATATGAATACCTATACTTTATACTTATGGACTAATCCATCATGTAATTTTGTATTAATATCACAACAAATTCAGGGTATAACATTTGATGAAGGATTTAGTACTAATTTATTATCAAATTATGCATTCCAATGGCCTATATGTTTAATAAACACATCATTAGCATACTTTGATAATCCTTTGATTGGTTCTCAACCATATCAGGATACATTAATTGCTGTGGAAAACCCACAAACTGGTTGTTACTTAGAAGGATCTTACCTTTATTTATATTCATCTAATGTTTATTATGCTCCAGTACCAATGAGACCTGGAGCTTTATATGTAATAAGAGCAAATAATACATATCTAGCTACAGTTGAAGGACAACAATCACAAGCTATATCAATAGATGATCTTATAGCCCAAGTAGCTTTACAAAATAATCAATCTATAACAGAAATTGTAACATATCCAATTATAAATGTTACAAATGTATCCTCTGGTGTATTCCAAATAACTGTAACAACCCCAGCAGAGGTTTCTTCAGTAAATATAAGTGTATTCTATAATAATTCATTCTATCAAAGTTATGTTTTAAATTCAGTAGATTCAAACAACTTTACTGTCTTCTTAACTAATTTACCAGCAAATTATACATTTAATTCAACCAACTATATGATTATTGATATAGAGTATGAAAATGGAGTTGTTCAACAATTATATTATCCATCAGTAGTTCTTAACAATAGAATAACTCTACCATCATTTATGGTTTATCTAATAGCAATTTTAATATTATATGCATGGACTAGAGCATTTTCATATTATCAAAGATTGATAGTAGCCGGATTTGGACTAGCTCTATTTTTAGTACTTATGGCAGTTGCAGTTCTCCAGACAACTGCTCCTATTGTTTTAGCTGCAGGTATATTCTTCTTCTTTATATTAGATATAGCTTATACTGAATTTATCAATTCTGGATTCATGGGAGAACATCCTCTATTAAAACCTTTAAGCTTTTTAATAAAAATGTTTATGGTAATGACCTTTGTAACAAATGTAGTTGGTTTATTCTTTGGACCTTATGGGGTTTATAACCTCAACCTACCAGACTTAAATAGTTATATGAATCATGTAAATAATACAATTACTAATCTAAACAATATAATAAATCAAATGGTAAGTAACCCATTTAACTTTATATTTGATTTTATAGGACTTGCAATAAATATAATATATGCAATATCTTTAGCAATTCAGGGAGTGTCAGTATTTGTTTCAATGATAATATCTCCAATAGCAACATTATTAGGACCTACTGCTGCAGCAGCGGCTAATGCAATAGTAGCAATAGTATATTATGGGTCAATAGTAGCTATATTGGTATATCTGGCCTTATTAGTATTTGCAGCTGCAGGATTAAAACCATTCTAAAATGGAACCAACCAACATTTCTGTTATTGGAGTTCAATTAACAAACTTAACCAACACAGTAGTAAGCTTAATAACATTTCAAAATATTTATGCTTATATATTTTTAGAGATATTGATCTTATCATTTTATATAGCTATGGAGGCTAATAGAGTTGAAAGTATTAAAACTCTACTATTGGGCATAGCTGTTGTTATGTTTTTCTATACGTTAGCGATATCTGCACTTGGTGTTATAGGCTTTGTAAACATTACAGGACCACAACTAGCAACTTTCTTTATATCTCCTACAGTATTAGTATTAACAATAGCCTTAATGTTGCCATTAATAGGCTCTAATGGAGGATCAAGCCCCAAAAATCCACCCAAACTAGAATGAGAGAAATAAAGACTATAGATGATATAAGAAAGCTTACATCTCAGGATATTTTAGATCTTTTTAAAGAGACTAGAGTATTTAAGATAACCCTAAATAAGGAATGGGAAGGTAGAACAGATGTTAGGAAGAGGTTTATAAATCCGATAGAATTTGTAGAAGGATTATCCAAAGAAATAGCTGACGCAGTTAATGCACCAATTGATGAGGACTATTGGTTATTAATTTTGGGGGAACCTGGTACTGGTAAATCTATGTTATCAATAGCTTTATATAAACATATAATGAGATATTTAGGTTATAGTGATGAGCAGATTAAAGAGAATATCTATCTGGATGTATGTTATCTACCTTATGATTATTTAGGTAGAATAAACTTACATAATAAGCAAATACAAGAGAAAGGACAAATATTTCCATATCCAATTGTATTAGATGAGGCACATAATATGTTTGATCTATTTGCTGAAGGAGCAACTGGTACTGCAAGAAAGATATTACAAAGAATCTTTGAAATTAGAGAATTTAGATTGGCACATATAATTAATACACAAATACCAAGGCAATTAGCTGGTAGAGCTAGAGAAAGATTTCATTCATTAATAATCTTATGGAAAGAACCTATATACATTGGAGAAGGTTCTACTCCTCTTATGGAAAAGGTTTATTTAGATTACACTCAAAATATATTAAAGAAAAACTTAAGTGAAGGTAATATTGGTTATTTCTTATGGGGAGCTTACTATAATAAGGAAATGACACATTCTATAATGAGATGGATAATAAGACATCAAATTGGTATAGAAGAACTTAGACCTATTTTAAGAAAGTTTATGCCAGACTTTTTCTTTCCAATGCTATTAATATTACATGAATCTACAGAATTAAGAAAGATTTATTCTGAAATTAAACTATATAATAATACAATAAAAGCTTTAGATGATACCTTTGGAATAAAAGGTAACCATAGATCAACTTTCCTTAAGATTTTAGTAGAATTAAGCAAAAATATATCAAATATTACAAACAAAAAAGATCCTAAGGGTAACTATATAGTAAATCCACCGGTTTTAGTAGAAGTCGATAATGAAAATGCGATAGAATCCTTAAAACATATAGGGAATGTATCAAAAGAACATATAATTCAAGAATCTACTGGAGGAGATCCAGATATGCATTATATTACAAAAGAGATACATGAAGAATGGTATATAAAGATAAAATCAATACATCCAGATATTTATTTCTTCCTTAAAAATAATCACCACATACTAGAAAGAAGAGCTAAGTTACATGCTGCTGCCGGTTACCACCTCTAACTTTTAATTTTTGTTTTATCTTTATTGCTAAATAGGTTAAAGCATTAGCTACAAAACCTGATAATAAAAATAGAGTTACATTATATTTTAAAATATATATAAGAACAGCTCCAGCTATTATAATGGCATTATATATAATTAGATATAGAAGAAGAATTAATTGGGGTTTCTTTGCATAATCCATCTTATATACTTCATTAGATAAACCTAATAACTCAAAAGGATCATCAATGCCTGCATAAAGCTTCCTTAGCTTTTCTTTTTGCCTATTATAATAAACATCAGCTAACCTAACCGAAATAGCTAATAATTTGTTTGTAACTTTATTACTATTTAAGATGATAGAAAATAGGGCTCCCAATATTATTGATATTATCCAATCAATAGGAATCACCATATATTATAAAGTATGTAAAGATATATAAATTTATAGTAATAACTTATAAGGTATTACTTATTAAAAATTTTATAAATAAAAAAGTAAATATATTTTTTATGATGCCAAAAATATCAGAGCTTTTTGAAGTTGATGTTGAAGAATTTCAGGATTATTTACAAGCATTAGATTCTGCAGCAATTGAACTTGAAAGATTATTAGAAAATGGAAATTATTTAAAAACAGAAATCTCATCAGAGATACATCATTTAAGAGACTTAATGACAATAATAAAAGCAATTTATGAACTTATAGAAACCAAAGCAGAAAGATATAGACCAAATAATGGAGCAATTCACGAGTTTTTAAGAACATTAGAAGACCCTCTAAAAAGATTAGAACTTCTTATTTTTGGAAAAATATGGTATAATTATTATCATAATCCTAATTATGTTGAAAGAGGTTTATATGTTGACCTAGAAGCAATTAGAGGCTATGCGAGAGATATCGAAAGTATACTAAAATCAGCTATAAGAAACGAAGCTTTTATATAACCTTTTTATAATTTTATTCATAAACTTTATAACCTTTGCTAACATAAATGTAATATATGGTAACTACAGATGAAATTCCTACATGGACACATAGAGCTATTTTAGTTATACTTTACTTAAATAAAGGAGAAATATCAAAACAAAAACTTAATGAGTTACTCTATCTAATTTATAAAGACCTTGAGAACACAGATCCCTTAGAAGATTTAAACTTCTATATTAATATGAAAACAAAAGAAATTGAAATATTTACCCCAAATGAAGATGTAAGTATAGATAATATAATTCAAAACATGGTTTTAGATGAGCTTGTAAATGATTGTAATGATAGGGTTTGTCTTACAGAGGAAGGTTATGAAGCTGCAAAAGAGATTATGAATGATCCGGAATTTAAAGATGAAGTAGAAGCTACTATAAAAGTTACAGCTCAGTATAGGGATATGTCTGAAGCAGGATTGATTAATCTGATTTTAGAGAATCTAAAACGTAGTAATAACTTATAAGATATTACTTACTTAAAAATTTATAAGATAAAAAATAAATTTTTGATTATGACAAATAATATATTTGCACCTTTTGAAAGAGATCTTAAAGATTTTATAGATATTTTAGAATCAATGGGGATTTACTCAATGAATTCTTTAGAAAAGATAAGGAGTAGATCATATACAGAAGAAGAAATTTTTGATACTTTTGAGCATATACATAGACAAACGACTAAATTAACTTTTATTCTTATATCAATGCTCAAAATAGCATCTCAATATAGACCAACTAATATTGCTCTTCAAAACTTTTTAAACTATTTAGGTTCATACATTAGCTATATAACTTCACTTAGTGTAGATGCACTAAGAAAATATAGAAAAAATCCAGTTTATGGCATAAGAAGTATACATAAAGCCTTAGAAGATATTATATATTATACAAAAGCAATTAAAGAAGAACTAAATGATGCTATAGAAAAAGGTTTATTCATGTAGTTATAACTTATAATTTATTATTTATTTGTAAATTTATAAATAAAAAAGCTAATACTTTATTATGGAAGATAAACCATTTAATGCCTTCTATATAGAACTCAAAAAAGTTTTTGAAATTCTAGAAACAGCACGCGTAGCTATAGAGAAATTTCAAGAAATTTTAACAATTAGACCTTATTCAAAAGAAGAAGTTATAGATGTATACAAAGATATACATATGTATCTAAATGCAGCGGGACTTATCCTTGAAATAATACTTGATAAGATAGAGAAATATGGACCAAAAGATAAATTTTTATATGATACTATAAGCCGCTTTTATAAAGAAATTGACGATATAGATATGGCCTTTTGGGATACTTCATTTACGTATGTAAAAGATCCTACTAAGGGCATAAATGACTTTTATAAGATTTCAATAGAAAGTCTAAGAATCATAGAAAATATAACAGAATTTATAGCTCGTGAATTAAATCTCTAAAACTAAATTTTTAAACTTTTTTAATATTATTAATTTTATGAATATCTTAACCATCTTAAGTGCAATACCTAGTTTAATATATATTGGATTAGTAGTTCTTAACTTTTTGATTGTTGATGGTAGTGTTATGATATACTTTTATTCTTCTATTTTGATATTTTTATTTTTGGGTCCTTTTGCATTTATCTTATGGCTAGCTACAGGAAGAGAAAACATTTTTAAAGATAAAATGTTAAGAATAATATTAAAATATCTCACTTATGCATATATTATTCTTACTCTTTTAGCATTTCTCCCCCTTTTCTTAGGTCCTTCTCTTAAAGATTTCTTAGTTACTTTAGGAGGTTGTATTATGGGATATATAGGAATGGTCGGAGATATAATAATTCTATATTATTTATATATAAAGCTAAAAAAGTACTATACTACTTTACATTTATAAAGTTATAAATTATAAGTTATTACATGGGTAATGACTATGATGAAGTAAATCAAAAGATAATTTCTATTATCCAGGACTTAACAAAATTAAAGGATGAGCTTATGAATAATAAAGATAATGTTAAAAAATTATATGAAATAGCCGATAAGCTAGAGATTTTACAAGCTGATTTAATTGCAATAAAGGGTTTTGTTATGGCTCAAATTTATTTAAATTCTGAATATGATGAATGAAAAATTAAAAGAAATATTAGTCAATATATTTGTATATTCTATCGTGGGTTATATATTTATTAGTTGGCTTTTTGCTATACTATTATTAATTTATAATTTTATATTAGTACCATTGGCTAAAGATAATATACCTCTAGATACTTATATTATGCAGCAATTAAATTCTTTAAATATGAGTTCACTCGCAAATAATTTAAATTTAGAGATACAAGTGTTAAAATCTTATACTCCAATACCAACAAATCAATTTATAAAAGCTGAATTAATTTTAATAGTACCTCCTGCGATATTATTGGGCTTAATCTATTATGCAGCTAAAAAAGAAAATGATGGTAAATGAAAAATTGGATGAAAAATCGGATAAAACATATGATGAATCTGAAGTTATGACAATTATAACTATATTTAAATATATTATTTTTTGGTGTATATTTATTTTGTTATTTATTTTTATATTATTGTTAATTTATAATTTTATATCAACTTTACCCCAATTTCATTTTATAGAGTTTATATTAATTTTAATAGCATCATTAGTCATATCATTAGGCCTAATTTATTATGATGCTAAAAAAGAAAATCATGATGAATGAAGAACCCCCATATGAGACTATAGCTTGGTATTTTTTTGAAATAGATGAAAGGCAGAAGCAGCTCTCATTTCTGTTATCAAAGGTAGAGGAAAAGATAGCAAAAATAAGAGAACTATTAAAGGAGATAGATAATTTAAAGGCTCAAATGGAAATTGCTATAAATGTAGGAAAAATATGAACCCCTTAGATATGTTAAATACTTTTGTAGGACAAGCACTTCTCTTTTTAATTGTAACAACAGCTTATATAATTAGTGCAATAGTTATTAGAATATTAAAGAAAAATATATCTCAAATCTCTTCCTATATAATGAAGGGATTAGCAAAAGTATTAATAGTTTTAACAATTCCATTGCTAATTACTATATATTCTTCTGCAATAGCAGTAAATTCTTTTGTATCTTCACTAAGCAATATTACTAATATAAATATAGCAGGAGCTGCTAATTTATTATTATCATTACCAGCAATTTTTAGCTTAGGTGTATCTATTATATTAGGAATAGCAATTTTATTTATGGAAAGTGAAAGATTTGTATCACCATTAACAAAAGAAATACAAAATGCAAATATTAATAATTTAGAAAAAGTTGCTATGAAAATATTGGACATCGCATCATTTGTATTGTCTATAATATTAGTTTATAGCATTTTGCTTTTAGCAATATTCCCAGCAAATATGATACTAATAAATACTCTAATAGCCATACCACAAATATATCTGTATATAATAGTATTTGATATAATATTCTCTATTATAGTCTCTATTAGTAAAAAAGGAAAAAATACTAATAATATAAACAATGGACAATAAAAAAGATAAAAAGATAAGTATTTGTATTAAGGATCCTTTAAAAGCAATTCTTTTAGCTATTTTAATGTTAGCAGCAATACCACTTACTAATGCTTTATTAATTACAGAACCTATAATAGCTGCAATTATAGATTTTGGGATTCTCATTTATATACTCATAAACCTTATATGTGCACTTATTATAATATGTAAATATGTCTGATAAAATATGTGGCACTTATGAAGTAAATATCGCCTTTTTTATAGCCACCTTTGGAATTCCTGGTGTATTAATACTTGTTCTTAGTTTCCCCAATATAACACTTAAAGAAATTATAGCAAGTAGCATCTTAATAGGTATTATGTTATGGGGTATCTTCTTTTTTAGTAGATATGCTTAAAAATCTTTAGATCATAAATATAAGATGGATGAAGAAGAAACAAACGAACAACAAGTAGTAAGTCCCTTAAACCCAATTATGTTAACTTTTTTAGAATTCTTTATTTTTCCATTTTTTCTTGCTTATTCTTTTGATCTCTTAGCTTATGGACCTTATGTATTAAGCAATTTTATAGATAATATATTTCTAGATGCTATTTTAGCAGTTGATTTATATATATTAGGATCACTTATAACAATTAAAAGATATGTAAAAAATAAGCAATTTGATGAGGAAGAAGCTTATGCAACAGCTCTTATAGTAGGTCTTTTTGTAATGATGATAAATTTCTCACCATTTGCTACAGTAATTTTTATTCTATATAATTATTTATCAAGCATATATAATCTAAGAGATATAATTAGTGTAGCCCTTCTTTTAGTATACATTGCAATTATGGCCTATTTCTTTATAAAAATAATTACCTTTCCCAACAATAATGAATCAAAAGACAAAGAAAAAAATTAAACAATATCTAAAAGTCTCACTTCTAATACCTTTATAAATTATTAGAAGTTTAAGTTCTAATAATAACTTAAAAACCTTTTCAAATAAAAAGATAATATGGAACAAGATATAAAGATATCAAGAGAAGATTTTGAAAAGATGTATAAAGCTACAAAAAATATTATTAAAGAATTAGAATATATTAAACAAAATATAGAATATGCAATGCATTACATAACGCATCCATCTTTACATGATTATTGGAGAATAGAACAATCAGCGACTCATTTAATAAAATCTAAAATGGCTTTAGATTCTATATATAATTATATAGAACATGATATAAAGAACAGGCTAAAACTTTTAAAAATGCATAATAAAAATGGATAGTGAAGAAGCTATTGCTAAATATTTAAAAGAGGCTATGGATAATGTAGAAACATTAAAAAAACTTTGGGAAAAAACAGAAGATATATTAGAACTTTTAGTAAATTTGTATAAGGCACTTGATAAAGAAACAGGTTTGAAAGGAAAATTGATAAGTAAACTTTGTAAATATAATGATGTATACCATATGGAAAAAGTATTAGATACTCTTGCAAGCATGGTTATCCCTATATATTCTATAGAAGCTAATTTAGCTTTTATAAGAGAAGAATTAAAAAAGGATGAAAAATATAAAAAGGCAATTAAAAAAATTTTTAATAAAAAACAAGATGATGAAGATGAGGACTGAAGATAAAACTATAACAATAATTCAATTACTTTTAGCAATGGCAGTAGTAGCTACAATTTCTACTATTGGACCTCCAGCATTACAGGGTATTAATGAAAGTTTAAGCCAACAGGTCCAGCAGGCATGTATTATTAATTTATTACAGGCAGAAATGCTAAATATCTCATCTCTAAGAGAAGCTGCTATTAATAATATAATAAATAGTCCTGAATGTCAAAGCCTATTTACAAATAATACAACAAACAATGGATGAAAAGCAAATAAAGGAGAAAATAGAAGAGAAAATGGATATGTGGGGAGGTATTTCCTTTTTTACTCTTTTCCTTTTACTAGTAGTAGTCCCTTTTATTTTAAATGATACAATTCCTACAACTATTGGACTATATATTGCTCTTATATTAGGTTTCATAGCTTTTACTTCATTTATTGCTTTTTCTACCTATGCATATGATCTTGCTGAAGAAAGATATGATGAATTTATAGAAAGAGAAAATACTCTAAAAGAAAAGATATTAGATATTCTTACAGTAATTTGGATTATGTCTCCCGTCTTGGCAATATTAGATATCTTTACAATACCTTCACATCTTATACCAGGAATTATCATTGGGGTTATAATTATCTGTTTCTGGTTGTTTGGACCTTTTATTTTGGGTAAAGATAAAAAAGAATAAAACAAAATTCACCTCGGGGCATAAACCCGAGGATGGAGGCCGAGAGCTCCTATAAAGCTTTTCTATAATTCCTTATAATATCTTATTATACTTTCATCTTTATAATTTTTTTGCATATTTCTTTATAATATTTTCTTGGAAAGAATTAACAATTTCATTAATATGTTGATTGATAATAGAAATGTCGCCTCTTATTCCCGCACATATAAAGTACCCTTCTTTAAATATGTTAAAGGTTACTTTATAATCTTTTGATAAATAATATGGAACAGAGACTGCAGGAAATCTCTCAGGATCATACTCTGCATTATCTAAGTCATAATACATTTTTACTATATCTATATTTGTATAATCAAAGTTTCCAGCTATAACAACATTACTTAATTTTATTTCATATTTATCTGGTAAACTAATACTATATTTATTAAGCATCTTTTTCATTTCATCTATAACATTATTAATCTCATCAAATTTTTTTAAACCATATACATTTACAGTTCCACTTTTGAATATTGTTATCTTTCTTGGCTTTCCTTTTTTATTATTTTCTAAGGTTACAATTAATGCTGGAAAACTTTCAGGATTATAATCTACAAAAGCTCCATTGTTTGTTAGAGTTGATGCTATTTTTTCTATAGGAATATTTGTATTAAACTTTATAGTAAAAACAATATTTATTATTTTCCATTCAACCATATTTTATAAATAAATAAAAAGTTTATAAACCCTGAAATCTAAGCCCCTGCGGGGATTTGAACCCCGGCTACGGACACAAAGGTCCGCATCGTTCCTGGCTAGACCACAGGGGCTTTATTATATAATATTCAGCTTCAATATTTATAAATCTTAATCATCATTAATACTTTATGAACTATATGAGAATACTTAAAAGAATTGAAAACAATGAGAACTTTCAGGAATTTTTTAAAGGATTTAAAAAGTCTATATCTAGAAAAACAATTTTAGACTTTATTAAAAAAAGAATTTTATTGCCAAATAATATACAATCTTTAGAATGCAATAATGCTTTAGATGTAATAGACTTAAAGAATAAAAAAGCTTATATTTTTGTACATTTAGAGTTTAAATATCCAGATGAATATGATTCCCATTATTTGCCAGGAGACATTATGCATGAAGTGCGTAAAGTTTTGAAGAATAATAGAGTATTTGGAATAAGTAAAAATAAAAATATTATTTTTGTTATTGGTAAAAATGCTATGTTTTTTGTATATTTTGATAAAAAATTACATAAGCATACTGTTTCATTTTTTATAAACAAAAAAGGTAAATTTGAATTAGATGAAACTGTTTTTGTAAAATTTTTAATAGAGTTAATTAAGAGAGGACTTGCTGAAGAAAAATGGCTAAATAATATAATATATAATAACAGAAATTATTAAAAAATATTAGCCTACTGTTATGCATATTTCCATCCCCATCTACCTAATACTATATCTTTAGCTATCTCTTCTACAGTTCCCTGATTTACATCTGCTTCAGGATCATCTGCAATTGCATTTAATCCCAAACCTCTCAATTTTTTAGCTATCATAATAGCAAATGTTCTCTCCCTACTTTTGTTTATGTCGGATAACTTTATTGAATTATATTTTGCTTTAAATATATCTTGCTTTATTTGGTTAATCATTGCTATAAAATATGAAGCATTCATTACCTTATCTACTACATATCTATTTACATCAAATTCATCATCTATTATGCTTACAATTGCTAGTTTAGATAAGAATGGAGTAATAGAGCCAGGATTTAATCCTCTTTTCTTTAATTCTCCTTCTAGCCAATCTCTTGATGTTTTTACCATATCTACTAAAGTTTCACTACTAATCTTATCTACATTACCTAGGAATATAAAACCGACATCTCTTTTTATTACATCTTTTTCAGATTTAGTTGATGCACTTCCTCTTTCTATATTCCAAACTCCCTGACCTAACCCACTATCTGCAAATGATGCAAAATCATCAAATTTATCCTTATCTAAATTTTTATCAAATGCATCTATTACAACATAATCATTATAGAATATTGTACCTAGAGTACCTGTCCTTGCATCCATTACTAATCTAGTCCTTGATGGAAATCTACTAAATATTGTAATTTTCATAATATTGATTAACTTTACATAGAATGTAGTCTTTCCAGTACCTGGTCTTGTAAATTGTAAAGTATGTGTATATTTTGTAAAGTCATCAGTAAATTTCACTGGAAACAATGATAAAACTCTTGGCAAGTACATCTTTTTTAATAGATTATATTCATCTTTGTTCATATCAAACGGATTTATTCCAACAGCACATAAGAATAAATCAAACCAATTAACTTTATACTTCTCTTTAATCTCTAATAATTCTTTGGTTCTTAATTCAACTTTTGCTAAATCCATATATGATTTTACATAGAATTTATGATGCTTCTTATCTTTTACAACAATATGCAAATATAGCAATCTTGCTCTTGTGACCTCATCTAATATATCTACTAAATCTTTATCATCTATATCTGGATTATTTTTCTTAAGAATATATTCATTAAATATAACATCAATACCATTTGTTAATTTTGCTATAAATTCCTCGGGTGATCTTATTTTTATTTCAGTAATCCTCCCAATATATTCTATAGATCCCTTTCTTAATAGTTTTAATGTAAATTCCTTTTCCCTTTCAGGCTTACTTATATAAATTATATCAATTATGTTTGAATTCCAATCTTTTATAAATGGTAAATATGGACTAATACCTTCATATTTTTCCTCAGATATATCTATATTTTCTGGTATCGCATTAAGAAAAATTGGTTCATTAAAAATTTGTTTTGGGTCGTAATCTGTCATCGTGAGAACTTTGATAATAAAAATTGTAAGCCCTTTAAGAATCCAAATATAATTGGAGGAGCTATAAATAATATAAAGCTGATTCCTATAATTACTGATATTGGGATAGGGCTAAATGTAGAATACCCCCATAAACCAATAAATGTAGCTAATGATGTAATCCAAAATATTATTACTATAATCTTATATCTTTCTATATCATCTTCATCTTCTAATAAGAATCTGATTCCCAATATTCCTGACATCATAAAGAATAATACTGCAAATTGACCTATCATTGGTAGATTTCCTAAAGTCTTTTCTAGAGTGTTACCAATAGTAGAGAATATATATGCTAATGGTTTACTTAAAAGTACTGAAAAGACCAAATAATATAATCCCCATAAAGCTAATGCAAATATCCCTACAAGTGCAGTCATTATTGCAAATACTTTTAGATCATCTTCAGAATTTTCCTCTTTAAGTGGTTTTGTCTCGCTCATTGTTGGTTTTCTAATTGTTTTAATTCCTCCTCAAGCTTTTTCTTTTCTTCAACTAATTTTTGTAATTCCTCTTTTGATAATTCCATAGCTTGACCAATTTCAATCTTCCTTTCTAAAGTATCTATTTGATCTTTTAGTTCTTTTATTCTTTTATTTTTACTAGTATCTGTAGCTTTTGATGGTGTATTATCTACTCTATATAATTGTTTTCCATCTACTAATTTACCTTTACCTTCAGCAATTATCTTATTGATAGCTTCCATAACTTCTTTTTGATAACCTTCAAATTCTTTATTTACTACTTTAACTTCTACCCAACCATGCTTACTTATTTGATCTAATACCCAATTATATATTTCAGTCACTTTCTTTTGATCTACTTCTTCTGTATCTTTGGCTTCTTCTGTAGTTTTTTTTTGGAAATTCTGTTGAAATTTTGAATCTGTAAATTCTTTCATAAGGTATTTAGTTCTACTACCAATGATTATTAAGCTTTTACTTTTATCATAATCTACAAAGTTTAATTGTCTTAATATTCTATATGCAGTTCTAAATTCTCTTTCTACTCCTTTCTTTTTTGCATCATTTAATATTTCAGCATAACTTATAGATTGCTTATCAACTATATCTTTTAGTATTTTGCCCATATAATCTATTACACCATTAACTCCTTTTTCAATGTTATTACTTTCTTCAGTATAATTCATTATATAGAATTCTACTTCTTGTAATCCCTTTTTAACCAATTGTAAATCATTTAATATATCTTGTTTTGTAACTGCCATTTTATTTTTCTAATTCTTTTATGCTTAAAGCCTCATCAATTAAGCCCAAATTATTATTTAATTCTTTTAATTGTTGATATATTAAGTATTTTACTATAACATCCATCTTTTTTAATTCATACTCTGAGTTATTAGTTTCTTCAAATAAATGTCTTTCTAATATCTCTTCTATTTTACTGATTTGTTCCTGATCCATTTTTCTTTATATATTCTATTACTTTAGCTTTTACCTCCGGGTCATATGCTATAGCTTCATATATTTTACCTCTAAGTACCTCTAAATCACTATCTAATTCTATTGCTATCTTTTGTATTTCTTTATCTACATATTCTGCAGTATTTTCATCTGAAAATCTTACCCACCAATACTTTCTGGCAACCATACCATATATATAGTTGTATAAGTTTATAAAGTTTGTTGTCAAACAAAGTTTATAAATTTTGACTTACACATATTATAACATGGATCCAACAGAGATAGTAGAGAAGGCATATAAGCTAATTTATTTGGTAGATGTACCAGATGCAACACCAGAGGAAGAAATTACAATTGTAGATGATTGGAAAAAGTATATGAGAGAAATAGTATATAGAATAGCTGCCATGGCGCTAAAAAGCAAAGCATATAAAACAATACAAGATGCATTAATATTAGATTCATTAAAGTTATTATATAATTTAGATCATGACAAGCCAGAAGAGGATATACTAAAAAGCTTTGTAAAGTTAGTACATATGTATGTATCCCATTCATTAAGAAATAGAATAGATCTAATATCCAATAAGGAAAAATGGAATGCAGCCTACTCTCACCTAAATGAGTTTGATACATTAATCAAACAATGGGAGCTATAGTAGCTAATCTCTATGGTAATAGTTTAATAATATATAGAGCTGGAGATGAAGATAATGCAGGTACAGATATTATTTTTTATATTTATAAGAAGAATGAGCTTTTTATAAATGAAGAAGAAGATGAAGAAGAAATACCTGTTGAAGAAATGATTAGAGGAGGAATAAAGATTATGACAATTAAACAATTAGAAAGAACAACACAACAAAGACATAGACTTTTAACACAGAATATAGCTGAAAAAACTAGTGGTGGTGAAGATCTTGCTTATAAATTATTTAGCTTTCTATTATTAGTAAAATTAGCTATTAAAACAATAATCTCATATGTATATAGTAAAAGCTTAGTAGAACTCTCTCAATTATTAGTAGGGTTTGAAGATGAGGTTGCATATAATTTAGCTCAATACTTTCTAGATGAGCTAAATTATAAGATTGGTTTCTCTGATACTGTACTAAATAGACTAGAAGATAAGAACCAATTCACTTATTATTATAAGAAGTTAAAGGAAATATTAAAGGAAGAAAAAGACCTTAACAAAGATATTATAGATAAGGCATATATGCTATTTAAGGAATCTATTAAGAGCTAATAAGATTTATAAATATGAAAGATAATATTTTTATTATGTATATAGCTTATGATCATGCTTGCAGATATATAAATTATAGATTACCACTAGCCCGTGGGACAGATACCCCCAATTTAGTGGGCAAGCCACTAAATTTGAATCATGTCATCACCACTAACACGGTACACAACGAAAACTTTATAAATAGGAACAGTTCTTTTTATAAATATTTGTTACCAACTGCTAGAGATAAAAAAATTCAATCTCTTCAAATCTCACTGATTCTAAGGGATGGTACCCCCCGGGTCACAAAAAGATCAATTTGTGGGGGAAAGGATGGGGGTGACTTTAGAGGGGGATGGGTACCTGAAAAATTCATACAATGATGGAGATCTGAAACCCCCCATCCCCCTATAGTTTATAAATATATGCCTACATTATATTATATATGGGATTCGCAGTAATTGGCAAATTAACAGATAATCTATATATAATAAAAGAGGGTAAGAATTCTATAGAAGCCAAAGATTATATAGCATATATGAAGTCTCTAGAGAATGCAAATCCTGTAAAAGCATTGAGTTTTAGTGAGATTAAAGCCAACGTAAGAAAAGGTTTGGATAAGCTAATAAAGCCTCTATTAGAGGATCTAAAGAATAAAGATCGTAAAGAGTTTAGCAATTTTATAGCATTCTTATTCTTACTTAGAGTTAAGTTATATGTAGACTATATATTTAAAAAGGGCTTAGATGGGGTACCACTTATGGAAGAAATATTAATAAAAACAAAAGACATTGATATTGCATATCAAATAGCTTTATATTTGAAAGATAATGACCCCGATATAGTTTTGCCAGAGCCATACCAAAAAGTTTTATTAGATCAAGAATTATTTAGAAAATTCTTTAAGATTATAGAAGATATAACATTTAGATCAAATCAGTATATAGTAAAAAGGGCTTTCATGAATTTTTCTACAGAAATAAATAAATTTTTTCAGAGCTGAGCTTTATTTTTTAATAAATAAGGTAATAGATCCCTACTAAATAAAGCCCAATGTTTTCTTAAAGATATTAGATTGTAAATACTTATATCATTGATCATCTTATAAATTGTATAAGCTGTTATATCTGAAGCATTTATATTTAGAAGCTTTTTTATAGCTTTGATATATTTGCTTTTATCTATTTTAGCTACCAAATCTTTATTATTCTTTATTTCTGGAATATATTGGGATAAGAACTCATCAACTTTTAGAGGAATATCTACCTTTTTTGTTATAATTTTTCCATTCCTTGTATAATAGATCTCAAAAGAATGTGTCGATTTCTGTCCATCAGATAGGATATGTTCTTTAAATAAAGTAACTGCCTTATTAACACTAAGCTTATTTATATACTGAAAATAGGCTATAGATAGGTAGATCTTATCCTCTATATCTTTAGCATTTTTTAGGTGGGATCGCAGTTGCTCTTCAATGGGCATATTTAATATTTTGGGATCTAGCTTTAACTTCATAAAATAAATATTTAGAAAAAAGCTTATTAAAGTATCATAGTGGGCTCTTTATTGCTTTTAGCCACGTGGGCTTTTTATACATTTTTTGGGGTGGGCTTTATTAAATCTTTTATCGAGTGGGCATCTAATATCTCATCTAAAGTGGGGCTTTTTATTGTCGCAGCTGGTGGGCTTCTTTCTCCGCCCTTCTGCTTCTCTGCTTTTCCCCTGTTTGGGTAAGCCCAGAAAGGGCTTACCACATGTTTCCCGCTTCATTGAGGAAACTTGCTGTACACCCCTTCAGAGAAGGAAATGTACAGTAGAGGTTTCCTCTCTACGGGCACTTTGGGCTGCCCCAGCCCCGCATTCAGGATATTTATAGCAGCATTATAATCTCTATCAATTTCTAAACCACATCTAGGACATTTAAATATTCTATCATTTAGGGATAACTTTTGATTAACATAGCCACATCTAGAGCACTTTTTAGATGTATTTTTTGGTGATACTTTTATAACTTGCCTGCCATATAATTTAGCTTTATATTCTAAAAGCTCTAAAAACTTATGATAATTAGCTTGTAAAATATGTCTCCTTAACTTTTTAGCCTTATTTATTTGTATTAATTTTTCAACCCTTATATTTTCCACATATATTATATCATAATTTTCAATTAACCATGTAGTAACCTTATGTAGATAATCATTAATTAAATTCCTCGCATATTTATAAAGTTTAGCTAATTTAACCCTGGTTTCTTCATAATTTTTGGAGCCTCTCTTTTTTCTTGATAAAGCTTTTTGTAATCTTTTAATTTTTTCTTCTAATTTATCTAATATTAAAGGGTTTTGTATGGCAATACCATCAGAGGTAGTCAAAAGCTTTTCAATACCCCAATCTATAGCTACAACCTTACCAGTTTTAGGTAAAGGTTTTGGAGTTATTTCAGATACAACATAAACATACCATTTATTATCCTTATCTAATTTTATACCGACCCCCTTTATTTTCCCTTCTATGGGTCTATGAAATAGTACCTTTATCTTTCCAAATTTAGATAATTCAATTCCGTCAATATCTAATTTAAATCCATGCTGTCTATAAAATAAGAAGGTAAACTTTTCTTTTGGTTTTAAAGAACCTACTTTTTTACCTTTTTTCTTTAATTGAGCCAAACCTTTTAAATTATAAAGTAATTTCTCTTCAACAGCATATATAGCTTTAGAATATATTTTACCTTTCCATAAACTTTCTAAATCGTGGATAACTTGTCTTAAAGTTTTTTCAATAGTTTTTAAATCATGAGTATTTATTTCATTAACTTTCTTAATCATTTCATTATAAAGCTGAGCTTCGATAGCAAAAATCTCCTGAAGTTTCTTTTCTTGTTCAGGGGTGGGATAAGCCCTGAATTTGTATGAGATCATTAACCTATTCCCACCCCGGCTCATGTTACTATTTATGTCATTAAAGTTTATAAAGCTTAGCGGTATAAATGGGCTTATACTAAATATAATTATACAAATACCTAAAAAGTTTATAAATAAGGGCAATATATATTATTGATGGACCAATATATGGCATACTGCGTTAGATGTAAAAAGAAGGTACCAGTTGAGAATCCGCAAATTGTTACATTAAAAAATGGTAGAAAGGCAGTAAAGGGTACATGTCCTTACTGTAAGGGAACTGTATTTGCTATTATTAAGGCTACAGCAAGCCAGTAATTTTAGAGATATATTATTTTTTTCTTAAGTAATGATGCAAAATTTCTATTATCCATACCAGAAATCTCTAATGCAGTATTAAATGAAACTTTTCCTTTTGTGTATAAGCTTATAGCTAATTCTTTTCTATTTTTTATTATTCTATATAGAGGACTTATTATCTTTATCATACCATCTAGAGTAAAGTAAAATATTGCTAAAATTTCATCATCTGTAGTATCCTTAAACAAATCTACAATCTGCTTATATATTTCTTTTTCCTGATCAGATAACGAAAGGTGGGAGGTTACTTCTTTTCCTTTTGAAGATAACTGAAGTAAAGTATCCCCTTCTATTAAACCTTCAAGCTTTAGAGACTCTAATGCTTCAGTTATAGTAGAATCATAGAATATATCTTTATACATTCTTGGTTCTGGTTCCATTTCATCTCTTAATTCCTTAATATTTAGAGAAGCTAAGAAAACCATTTTATGAAGTTTATAGACATTAATTTGATCATTATATAAGTATAATAATACCAAAATAGCTTTTTCCACATTTGTATAGTCCTGGTCTCCAAGGACCTTATTTACCAAATTTAAGACCTCATTTATATTGTTTCCGTCCATATATTATTTTGTAGAAATATTTTTTAAATCTTTTAATATATAGGGAATAAATTCTTTACTAATTATTCTCCAGTGTCTTCTTATGGCAGCAATACCTTCAAGTCCAATCTTCTTAAATGTATACAATAAATTGTAAATAGTTATATAAGTAGGCACTATATCATGGCTATATTTAAAGTGAGAGGTATACTCGCTAATAGTAATATCTTGTACTATATCTTTATAATTCATTAAGGTTAGGCTCACGCTTTTTAAAAGCTCATCAAATCTAAATGGAATTCTAAATTTTTGGTGATAGAATTCAGAGATTTTTCCATCAGATAAGATATAAGCCTTGTATAAGTTTATTGCATCTTTTACACTAAAACTATTTAGATATTGAAAGTAAGCAATAGCATGATAAGCTAAGAATTTTATATAAAGGGATGGTATAGAATCTTTAAAGGTAAGTACATCCTTATAATGTGCAGCTAGAGATTCTTTTAAAATTTTTGGAATATCTGAAATTAAGTACTTCTCTGCTAATTGTAGTTTCATATACTAAATACTTAATATAAAGCTTTAAAAAAATAACGTTAATTTATTCACGTCCAGCAAGATCTGCAACAGTATAATATAGATCCATCATTGCAGATCTAACATCACTTTCGTTGGGAGCTAATGGTCTAAAGTATACATAATAATTACCTTTTTCTCCTAAGAAGAATGTTGTTTTATATTCAAGGTATACTACTGTATTATTAAATAAGAAAGCTCTTAAGTTTGATTTATTAATATTATCTTTATAGTCCGCTAATTTTCTCATAAAATCAGCTACTTTAAAGTAATATGCATCATCGAAAGGTTCTGTATCAATTCTAAATTTATCAAATATTAAGAATAAACTGTTTTGTAAGAACTTACTTGCAACATTACCAACAATAGGTACATATACTCTCATCTTATAAAAGAAGGGCTGGTATAATGTTACTGCATTTTCTCCATCTATACTAAAAGGTATATGAAATCTCTCTATTAATTCCCATCTAAATATTTCCATTAAAGTATCTTGAACTGTTTTTGCTGGTAATATTCCTCCAGAGGCTCTAGCTGAATCTTCTAAATATCTATAAGCCCTAAGATATTTTTTTGTTAAGCTATGAATAACTCTACTAGCATCAGTTTTCCAAGGGTTATATTCTTCAGGTATATGAAAATCTTCGTCCATATATAAATATATACTTTATTTTCTTATAAATTTAAAAGGGCTTTTTTATCGTATATTATTTTCTGCCCTTTGTTAAATATCCAAAGTTCTACTTCAACATTGGGTACTTTTTCATACTTTTTAGCTAATTCCTTAAGGGTTTGTAATTCTTCTTTTTTTATATTTTTGTGACTTTTAACCTGTATTAACCTTACATTACCTTTATCATCAATTGCAATAATATCTATGGGTGATTTAGAACCTGGAGATCTCCAAACCAAATAATTCCTGTTTATCAGGAATTGCTTAACTTTTCTTTCATAATAGTATCCCTTTCGATAAAGTTTATTCATAAAAAAAAGATTATATATGTTTAGATGTATGCTTAAATATTGTCTTTATAAGGCTATCTAGTTTTCTAAGCTTCTCTTTACTATTTATTATAAATTCTTCTAAATCTTTTGAAAGGTCTATTATAAATCTCATTTTTTCTTGAAGATTAATAGCATCCCATTTTATATCTTGAACTACTTCTATTTGAGTTCTCCATATATACCAATTAAACATACCATAATTAAGATCTGCTGGTTCTGGTTTTCTTTTTGATACCTTATCTTGTATATCTAAAAGCGTTTTGTCTAATAATTCAGCATACACTTTAATATCATCCAATATTTTATATATTGCTTCTCTAGATTCAACGCTATAGGTAGAATGCTTATATTTATTAAGCTCATCTAATAATGAGTGGATTTCATTTATATATATTTTTACTGTATGAAGCGTTGGTTCTACAAAGGCAAATTCTGATAAATTTTGTACATCTCTTTCTATATCTTCATTTGGTGGATATATCTCATTGTCAAAATCTTTTTCATTGAAATCTCCTATAATTGGGAATGCCATTATAATAATTATACTTTTCTTATTTATAAATTTTTATGAGAGATTTTTTATCTTAATTTATTCATAAAAAAAGATTAGATGTGTCTAAGAATTTCACCTAAGGAGTTATCGATCTCTTTAAGAGCTCTTTCAGTACCATATACAAATTTAAGTAATTCATCTTCAAACTGATAATAATCTACACCATATTCATCTCCATGGTTTATCTCATCTATAAGAGTACCTGTATCATTATCTATATTATAAATTACTTCATATAGAATTCTCCTTAAATATTGTTTAAATGTTTCACTATCTTCACCAGGAGGCATTTTTTCTGATAGAATCTCATCAATAAGATCTTCCATATCTTCAGCAAGATAGCCAACTCTAGCTATCATACCAGCTATTGTTTCTATATCTGCATTACGATAATATATACCTATGTCATGTACTATCTTATATGTCCTTCTAATTAGTTGTCTTAATTTTTCAAGCTTATTTCTTACTGGAGCATAGATAGATCTATCTCTTATTCCTCCTATCATATTTGTATATGCTGGAGATAGATCTTTGTTAAAAATATCTTCTCTATTGAATATATCCATGTATACCATTATAATTATTATACTTTTCCTATTTATAAGTTTTAAAGCAGAAATTATTTAACAAATTTTTTAACCACTTCTTCCTGAAAAGAATTTACTACTTTATCTATATATTGATTAACAGAAGTTAGATCAGGTTTTAAACCAGTAGCTACAAAAGATCCGTTCTTAAAGACATTAAAAGTTACTTTATCCTTAGGAGAGATATTATAATAAACTGTAGCTGCCCAAAATCTTGCTGGATCATAAAAAGCATCTTCTAATTCTGAGCTCATTCTTTCTATATCTACTTTATTATAGTCAAATTTACCACTTACAACAATATTTGCTATTTTTAATGTATACTTTTCTGGTAGATTTTTAATATATTTCTTTAGGATTCTCTTTACATCTTCAATAATAGAAGTTAAGTCTTCTAATTTTTTTATACCAGAGATTATAATTGCTCCAGTTTTAAATATATTTATTTTAAATTTATCATAGTATACTACTAATCCAGCAAAGTCTTCTGGACGATAATTTATTGGGAAATCTTTGGATATAAGCTCTGCCAATTGATCTACCTTAATTGTAATATCAAAATATACAACAGCATTTATGTTCACTATTCTCCATATAGCCATATCTTAATAGAGTATTTGAAAATTTATAAACGTTATAACTTATAACTATATTATGGAGGTCTATATAGAACTGTTGAGACCTGTAAATCCAACAGGTAGAAGTTTTATTACAAATGTATATGGAGCAATATTAGCAAAGGATAGAGAGCTAATAGAGAAGTATAAGAAAGAAATAATGAGGAATATACAAAAGTTAGGCTTTAGATTAGAAGAAATTATTGGAGGAGGAAAGTTAATATCTGGAACATTTGTAATTATATTAGATGACAATACTAGAGAACCTAAAAAGATATATGCTAAAGAGATTAATGTATGGGGTATTGAAAAGACACTTAATGAAAAACTAGAAATAGAGATTTCTTAAGCTTTTCTAAAAAAGATTTTTAAAAAATAGCTCTTTATGATATTCCCATATTTTTTCTAAAAGCTCTTTAAACTTTCTTTCATCCAAGTTTCCTTTAAATAAATTATTATTCTTATAAATGTTATAACTGATATTATTATCTAATAGATTAGGCATTTTTATAGAGTCTATAAATTCTTCTAGGGCATATCTTGCAATAAATATAAATAAGTAGAATTTAAAAACCTTATAAAGTTCTTGTTCATCTACTTCATCCTCAAATTTTTCTTTTATCTCTTTCCAAAACTTTTGGATGTCTGAGTCTGCTAAAATTTCATCAAATATATGATTTTTATCTTCTATGCTAATATCTATGTGTAACTTTTTATTTTTATTATTCGATAATAAAGATTTCAGTTTAGCTAGTATATTCATTTATTCAATATTTATGATCTTATTTATAAATTCTTCCAATAGTTCTTTTGATCTTATTGTTCTATAATATTCCATCATATGTCTAAAATCTTTATAGCCCATATATGTCATAGTATCTTCTGCACCGACTACTTTAACAGCCCTTGATATAAATACATATCTTAATGTATGTGGGTTTATTCCCATATTATATCTAAGAAATTCCTTATAATTTCCTCTGTTAATGCTTTTTAAAGTATCTAGGTAAGTTTTTAGTACTGGAGCCATAGAAGCTAGTGGTTCAGCTACAATAACCCATCTTTCTTTATTAGACTTTTCAGCTAACATTTGGAACTTTTTATTACCTTTTGTTAAGAATTCTTTCATAGCAAAAATAGCTTCAGAGGCTCTCAACCCATTGGTTATTTGTAAATATGCTATGGCATAATACATAAGCCTCTTAATATAAGACCTTTTAGGATTTGGTAATTTAACTAAATTAAAGTACTCTTCTAAATTAGATCTAATTATTTGATATAACTCTTCAAAAGTTGGAGGTCTTCCTCCTATGAATTTTACCCAATGTCTTGGTATTCTATCCATTTTAAGAAAGTTCTGGTCTTTTATGCTCTATTTTAATATTTCTGCTAATAGTAGAAGCTGGCCTATTTTCTTCTATTGGTTTAGTTATTTCTTCTTTTGGCTGAGAAACCTCGGGTTTAGGCTGAATTATTTCTGGAGGTCTCTGAGGTACTACCTGCGGTGGATTATTTACTGGTTGTGGCCTCAGATTTTGTGAAGGAGGCATTGGTTGAGATGAAGCTGCTACAGTATTTGGTTGATTAATTGTTGTACTAGGTCTAGTAGTTACTTCATTAGGCTGAATAGCTATTGTATTTGGTTGAGCAGTCATTGGTCTTTCAGCTGCAGGCATAAAGTTAATACCGTTAAAACCTAAACGTTCTTTATTTATATAATCTATTGCCTTATAATAGTTTGATGCAAAAGCATCAAATAAACTAACTAATTCTGATCCAGAAATATCGGGTCTTGCTCTAGTTAATAAAGGACTAATTATTAGGACAAAATCTTGAGGACTTAAAGTAGATCTTGGATTAACAAATGCTTTATAAAGTTTATATAATGTGGCAACATAATAAGTAAATTCTGGATATTTTATTCTGTAACCATCTAAACTAGCTAGATAAGATGCATCTTGTTCTGCAAATATAACAAATAAATACCTTTTAAATAAATCAAATATAAAGTCCCCATCTCTATAAGTCTTAACTCTACCATAAATCATTATATCATAGTTTTCAATTAGTTGAGATACTTCTCTCCATGCCTGATTTATTATTGAATCACTATCATCAAATACTTTAACTATTTTCCCTGAGTTATCTTTTATGATTAGTTTAAAGTCATTATTTTCTATTCCTACATCAATATAATAGTCTCCTTCGAACATATATTTATAATTATTTTTAGTTTTTAAAAGTTTATAATATAGTAAGAGCAGAATTATCTTCCCCTATTAAGGGCAGAATTTTTTATTCCAGAAAAGGGACAGAAAATGCCCCCTTAGATAATGGCATAATTTTTTGCCCATAGGTCCCGAAGGGCAGAAATTTAATTTCCGCTATATATATATAAAGCTGAATCTAAATAAAATATTATATGAACATAGCACTATTAACTGTTGTCTTTGTATTGGCTCTATCTATAATTGTAGCATTAATTGTAATTTCAGCTATTGTACCTAGAGGATTTAGCTCTTACAATAATTATCAGATGAAAGCACCTAAAGTTTATAAACCTAAATCATATAAGAGATCTTATGGAAGAAAGTAAGAATGGGAAGCCTATGATTGAGGAGGCATTAAAGGAATTGGATCAGATAATTTCTGAATTATCACAAGAGTCTAATTTACTTAAGCAAAATTTATTAAAAGATGAATTGCCAGATACTATAGTAATAGTAAAGCAATTTTCTAAAATAGAAGATCTTTGTTATAGAATAAAACTTATTAAATCAACAATATTTTTACAGTTAGATTATATGAAAGATTTAATGGGAAAGTCATAAGTTTAAAAATCTTATCTTTATATTATAAGTATGGACCAACAAGCTACCTCACCTCAACAACAACGAAAAGATAAAAAAGGTGTTCTTATAGATCTTGAAACATTCTTAGGAATAAAATATTCATTAGAGGGTCATATTGTACTAATCTTTTTAATATTTGTTATGTCTTCAGTAGGGATTGGAATTGTAAATAATATAGTATCTCAAATAACATTTGCTTTAATCTTTATAGTCTCAGCAATTGCAATGTTTACTGCATTAGATAATTATGCTAAATTAGATGAGCTCACACCCAAAGTTAAGAAGATAATAAAAGAGATAATATATTATAATGATGGACAAACTGAAGAAATAGAATATGAATGCTAAATTAATTAAAAAAAGGTTTAAAAACTTAATTAACATATAATTAATATGAGGTCAACAGTAAATCCCATAGCTATATGGACCGTAATTATAACTGGAATCATAGGATCTATATTATCCTATAAATTAGATAAACGTAAAAAGGAACAGAAGAAATAAAAGAAAGTTTAAAAACTTGACCAACATATAAATAGTATGGATCCAACATATATAACAATAGTAGTAAATGGCACAAATACAACTGTTTTAAGTAAGGCAGCTACACTTTTATATAATACCTTAGGGCTATTGCCTATTTTAGTATTATTAGTAGTAACAGGTATTATCGTAGTTGTAATGGATATTGCATTAAGATTATCAAAAGAGGAGAATCATAAGAACGAAAGTCAAACACAACAGCAGGTTAATAATAGGAATATTTCAGTAGATCTTAAAACTCTAGTTACTATAAAAGATTCAATATCTATTGGTGCTTTTCTTGTACTATTAATAATAATAGTAGCACTTATAACACTTGGAGCTCCAGCAAGCATTATGTTATACCAATTAGCTACATTTCTAATATTATTAGTTGCAATAGTTGGTATTGTTATATTATCTGATGGCTATTCTGAATTAAAAAAAGTTATGCCTACAAAAGTTAAAAAAATAATAAAGGAAACAATAACATATTCAGATGGTACAACCGTTGAAAAAGAAAGGAGGTATGAATATTAAAGCTAAAAATTATGTAAAAAAGTGGATTCAACTATTAAAAGCTATTAAACCTAGCGAGAGAGGTTTTTCTGAAAGATCTATAAGAGAAGATAGAGAGAGCCATTAATGGATTTTTATTCCTTTAGCTATTTTTTAATAACCATAGTTTTATATAGTCTATTTGGACTTGGAATTTATAGATTTTTTGTGACCCCAAAAAGTGTTAAAGAAGGTTTTACTGCATTTTTTGCTAATATGATTGCTTTCCTAATAATATACCCAACAGGAAATCTTTTTCTATGGTTTATTATAGCTGGACTTATTCCAATACTCTTAGGTTTAATATTTAAGAGTTTTACAAAATGGAGTCTAGTAAAATATATTATAATTATTGTAATTATCCTCCTTTTCTACTTAGCTTCCATACACTACTAAACAAAAAAATAAAAAGAGGCCCAGGCCTTAAATATTCCCCTCGGTTTATAAAAGTTAAGCCTACTATTTGTGTTCTTCTTTCTTTTCTTCCTTTCCTTTCTTTGCCATAAAAATATATTTACTTTTAAATTTATAAAACTTTTAAAGAAGTAATAATATATAATGTATATGGGCTTACCATACCTATATAATCAAACTTTAAACTATACTGTAAATATAATAGTAAATCCTGGAAGCGTAGCTTTTATAAGTATGTATCCATTTATATTTATTCTATTAGCAATAGCACCACTTATATCCTTTTCAATAATCTTGGCTTTAAAAATCTCACCTAGAACAAAATCTCTATTATTCTTCTTAAATGGGGTTTTTTCTGGACTAGTTCCTTTTATTACTAATAGCCTGATCAATTATCTTTCAACTTTACAATATATATATTCATCAGTTTTGGATGATTTAACTATATATAGTGAGTTATTGAATGTTATGTCTTTAATTACTAGTATTAATCAGGATATTGTATTCCTTGCTATTGCTTTAGTTGTACTAAATGTGATATTTATGTTATACTATATTGGGGCATATATAAAAGAAAGGCAAAATATATAAACCTGTTATTACATATAAAATATAATGATGAACGATATGATATCTAAAAAGTTTTTGATATTCGCAGCAATATGGTCTTTTATATTAGGGTTCTCTATAAAGGGAGCTCTAGCAATGATAGCCTATGCATTAGTAGTAACTCCTATAATAGGTATTCCTTTTATGATTGCTTCTATATTTGCAGTGATAATTGTGGCACATGTAATTACAAGAGCAGAATATTATAATGAATATGCTATGAATAAAGTTTACGCTATAGTATTAACTTTATTTGCTTTTGCTGGTATAATTATAGGCTTAGTATTACCTTCATTTAAATTCCTAATTTAATGGCTGAAGAAAAGAAAATTGAGGAAAAACCTGAAAATAAAGATGAAGATATATTTAAAAGAGTAGAAGAGTATACTTTAGAAGAAATTGAAAAAGCAAAATCTAGGAAAAGATTATTTGAAACTTTTGATGTAAATCCATTAGACTATCCTATATCTAGAATTATTAAAGAAACTTTCTCTAAGCAATATATAGCTAATGATGAAAGACAGGTAAAAGTTCTATTTAAGATAAATAGAGTCATAACTAGACTTCACAAATATTTAGTAAACTTACAAATGTTATTAGAATCAGGAAGGATTACAGATGAAGCTACTAAAGAGATGGCAAAAGAATTAATAGTTTATTATAGTTCTATAATAAGTTCTTTATTAATGAGTTATGAATCTATAGCAAGTGGTTTATATAATACAGCAAAACAAAATTATCCAATAATACCTCCATCAAATGTTGTTCCACCTCAAAAACAACAATAATAAACCAAGGAAAGTTAATTTCCCTTTTAGGGATAATATTATATATGTAATACATTTTGATCCCCCTTTTGCATATATTAAACAAGCTGACAAATTCCTGCTATCTGCTTTTGGTAACTTTGTAGATGAATGGACTATAGAATATAATGGAGCTGAAGGTAAGGTAAAAGCTATTTTATTATATTATGGTTTACCTTTAGTAAAAGAAAAAGTACCTAAATCAATAATTCCAAATGTTGAAGATTTAGAAAAGACATCAGATATAGGAGCCTATTACTATGTGGCTATACAATGGATTTTAAAATATTTGGAAAATACTCAACCAAGCCAATTAATGAAATTAGTAAATATTATGAGAGATTCAAAGGGAATCCCAATAAAAGTTAAAGATTTAGAAGATAAAAGAATTAGAAACTTTACTGGTAATCCAAAAGGAATCTTATATGATCTAATAGATATTATACAATCATCTAAAGAAATAAACTTAGAAGAAGCCATACCTGGTGGTGAAAGATCTGGTATCTTAAGGATCTTTGGATTCTTTATGCCAAAATCAATGGAACAAGTTAGATCTATATTATACCTTATATTAATTGGAGCAATATTTATAATAGCATTCTTATTTATAAAAACATTTGCTGCAACCTTAAGTAATGTCCACTATCTAAATGCTCTTAACCCAACTAATCTTACCAATATAACATTACCAATAAATAGCACAAATATAGCTAATACAACATATCATGTAACTACTCCAAAAGTCTAGCTTATTTATTGTTTTCTACTATTATTGGATAAACATATGTTGTACCAGAATCATATATTATCAATTCTTTTGTAAAGATTTTTAATGGCTTTTTTGTATTATCATCATATTCTAAAACAATTTGTCCTTTAATATAGCTACCTGGCTTAACTTTTTCTGAAATTTTAGTACTAAGTTCTTTTGTTAATTTGGCTAAATCTCTTCTAAAGTATCGAGTAATCTCTGGAGCTCCAGAGCCTACCCCCGCATAGATATGGTGTATAAACTTTCTACTTGCTGGTGCTACGGGTACGGTAATTTCTATTATAACCTGACCCATATATTTATATATATGTTATCACCTATATATAAATATATGGGTATAAAAGTTTTTAAGGAACCCCAAGAATTAGAAGAGGCTATTATAGTAGAGTTTAATATAAAGGATCTAAAGGCAGAGCCAAAGGTTACTAAAAAGTACTATTATAATGGAAAGGAAATAAGTGAGTCAAGATTTTATCTATTGCATTTAGACCTTAATAAAACAATAGCTATGAAGGTTGGAGAAATACAAAACAAAGAAACAAATAGAATGCAGGGGATATTACTTACAGGTTTGAATATCTTTAAGTATATAATAGATAGAAGTGCAAAAGATATTAAATTTATTTCCCAAATAGACCTAATTAAGTATGATCAAATTCCTGAGGTACAAGTAGAAGGGGATACTATTAGAGTAATCTTACATAAAAAAGAGATATACCCTGCAGAATGGGAATTTAAGCCAACAAAAATGGATGAAGAATTAGAGAATGGCCTAAAACAATACTTATTAGATGCTGTAAGTTTGGCTAAAGCCTTTGCAGCTGCTCAGAAGTAATGGTTGATGCATCTTTTTTACCAGTAGGAGATATCAGATATCAATTATTACCAGAGATAATTAGGCTTTTACAGGAAGTAGGAAATACAAGTAATTTAGAAGTTTCTGCAAATTACAGAGTTTTAGATGAGGAATACCTAAAAAAAGTTAGAGCTCTAATAACTAATATCTTTTTGTATGTATCCTCAGCTAAGGTTACTGATGATGAATCTAAAAGAAAATATCTAGATGGTATATTACAAGAACTTATGACTTATGATGATTATATTAGATGGGGTAGAGTAGATTATAGAGTTTTAATGTATATATTAAGTAGAATTGTTTGGATCTTAAATCTAGTTACTGGTACATATGGTATAAAAGTAAACCCATATGAAGAGGAATCTAAACCATCTGAAAAGCAAAGAAGAAACTTTAGAATATTAGGCTAAAATGGCTTATTCAGATCAACAATTAAAGAATATAGCTTTAGGACATCTTCTAGATTTTCAGCTTTCATTTGCTAAAGCTAAATTAATGGCTACTAATGATGATATAAATCTATTAAAGTATAAACTATTAGTTTTATTAGAAGATTGTTATTTAGTTATTAGCTTATACAAAAAATCAGAAGATAATAAAAAAGAGAATTCTGATGAAAATGAGGATACTGAAGAAAACAAAGAACAAGAAGATAACAAAAGAAAAGAGCTAGATAGAATTAGAGAAATAGAAGAAACAGTTGCTAGCATGGAATTAATAGGAGATTCACTTAAGGATATGGAAGATATATATGATCAAATACTAGAAGTATTCAAAAAATACTTATTTTCATAATAATTTTTAGTAAGATTTAAGTAATAATATATAAGTTATAACCACTAAAAAGTTTAAAAAGGGGGAATAAACTTATAAAAGTTATGGAGCCATGGGCATATGCACTAATACAATTGGGTTTAGCAATTTTGGTATTAGGACTATTGTCAGTATTGGGTATAGTAATAACAGGAGCATTTGGTACAACAGTATTGCCATTAACAGCACAACAGTTAGCATTGGGATTAAACCAGTTAAATCAAATAAACTCAGAATATGCAAACAACACTGCAGTACAAAACTCTGTATCTAATGCACAAACAACTTTAGTAAACTTAGTTAACACACAATACACAGAAACATACCAAGGAGTAACAGCAACAGGACAAGCATTCGTATTCCTATTAAATGTATTACCAATGGTAGTTATATTAGTAATTTCAGTAGTTGTAATAGCATTAATATTCCAAGTAGTAAACGCAGTTTCAACTCCAGGCTACAGAGGTGTACCAACAGCTTCTATGTAAAGGCTTTAGCTTTTTCTCCCTTTTTTATTATGACTCAATATGTATACTTTAAGGATATTTATTTTGGAAGGAATTCAGTAGTTAGGGTTTCCCCTGAAAAAGATGGATTAGAAGATGCAGTTGACTTTGATGCTACAGCAATTGCCTTCTTCTTAGATGTCTCTGATTTCCTAAATCAGGATGCTTTATTAACACATTTAGCTTATCATGATGGTCATAGGTATAGACCTGTTTTAATGGACTGGAATAAGCATACCATTTTAGGTAGGGCAAGAGTTTTATTAAACTTAAGTGAAGAATATGATAAACGTTTAACTTCTACTATTAGAAGGTTTATGGATGAAATGGACTTAAAGGATACTTATGTAAAAGGTTTGGCTATGGATTTAGCTCAATCAATTTCCTCTTACAAAAGTATGCATCACATTTCTAGACAAATCTATGATAGAATTGAACATCTTAAATCAATTGGAATAATAATGCCTTATGAAAGAGTAAAAAGAATTGAGGAATCTCTTAAGTAATGGTAGCACCAGCAGTTGCTGGTGTTGCAATAAATGAAAAAGGATCACAAAATAATGTAGCTATAAATTATACTCCAAATCTAAATGCACGCCCTCCTAGCTTATTAGCAAATCCAAATTATGGTAGAAGTATTAAAATACATGGACCCGATAATACTTATAATATTGATGTACACTATTCTACAGATTTAACACATCCAGAATTAGCTCCTCAAAGTCCAGTACCAAATCCGGTTTTAGAAAGAATTAAAACTTTAAGTCCAGTACAACAGATTTCTGTCATTGGGAGAGGTACTGATCCAAGTGTTAGTATAGGAAAGCCTCATATGAGTCATTATATAAGAGAAAAAGAAAAACCAACTGAAACTCAAACGTTAGTTAAAACCCAAACAACAAATCAAACAACAAATTTAACGCCTCAGGAAGTTTTAGGACCATTTATTAAAGGATTTAATAATAATGATTTAAACACTGTTACTAATCAAGTTCTACAAATTACAAATGGTTTAACCTTACCCGAATTATTTCAAATATTAGGACTTAATATAAATGAATATATACCACACAATAATAATAGAGGATTTTATGGAGGTTTTTCATTAGATAATGCTAGTATTTCTATTCAAGGAAATACTATATGGTTACAATATCAGGTAGGATCCGGTTGGTATGCTCCTGGCGGAGGATCTGGAAGTAATATTACTACTCATTTTATAGAAATTAGTAATGTAAATGGGTATGTTGTAGTTAAAACTGTAAAGAATGTTGAAATTGAAAATAATGGAATTTTTAATGAAACTAATTTTATTAGGTATTATGTTGTAAATCCAAAAACTGGAAAGGTTGTTTATCAATCATCAACATATCCAGAAGTAATAGCTCAACCTCCTGCTCCAACACATGGAGATATTGCTCAACCATCACAAGTAATAAGTAATATTTTACAACAATATGGTTATCAATTAACATCTCAAGAATTACAAGAAATAAATAATTTACAAAAAGGGCAATCTATTAAAATATGGGATTCACCAAGTCAAACTCCTATTATAATAACATATTTAGGAAATAATCAATATGAGATTAAATCTTTAGGGGAATTTTATACACCAGATGGCCAAGAAATTGCAATAGATGAAACGGTAACAATTCCAACTTATTCAATTAATCAGCAAACAGGTCAAATAAGTACTACTAATTTACAGATTTCTGGAACTATTTATGATGTAATAGGTGGAAGATATAAACCATTTTATACTGCTACATATAATGTTGATGAAACAATCCCAATAACGTATACAATAAATGGTAGTCAAATAACTTTTCAAACTGGTAGTCCACAAGGAGGGGTAACTTTACAAAATGTTAGTTTACCAACAATAACAACTCAACAGTTACAAGAATTAGAAAGTGGTCAAATACCTCCAGGAATAAAACCTGGATGGTATTATAATCCACAAACACAACAAATTATTGAAATAACTTTTCAAACAACACAACCACAAATAAATTGGAACGCATTACAATATGGTTATAGCTCAGCGTATTCACAAACTGTTCAAAATTTACCACAAAATACTTATCTATTCCTTAATCCTATGGGTTATAGTTCTACAAATCCAAATGTTATATATTCTATAGGAGTTAACCTTAATACAAACACAGTATATTTAATTAATTCATATGGACAGGTTATAAAAACCCAAACCTTTAGTAATCAACAATCAATGTTAGACTATTTACAAAGTACTTATGGAATAAGTCAATTATCAATATTAGAAGCTCAAAATCCACAATTGGCACAAATTAGTGTTGGAGCAACAATTCCAATTAATATAAGTTCTATTTATCAAAATTTAAATCCAAGTGCTTATAATGCAATAATTAATAATATCTCTGGTACAACT
>Ga0081534_100085_pt1 | contig 34151 bp, 32 predicted proteins | sample MonGeyMetagenome_FD_71019 | JGI IMG/M metagenome (GOLD analysis project Ga0081534, IMG submission 71019) | Hypoxic/sulfidic aquatic microbial communities from Monarch Geyser, Yellowstone National Park, USA - MG (SPAdes) v1 (version 2) | ecosystem: Environmental > Aquatic > Thermal springs > Hot...
CTCCTTCCAACCCGTTGATTTCCTAGCAACACCCTGCTCCACAGCCTTCACAGCAACCGCAGCAGCAACCCTTGGATAGAAGTCCCACTCCTCCATTGTTGGTAATATCTTGTCCTCGCTCAATTTATCACCAACGAAGTTGGCAATCTCCTGGGCAGCGGCAATTATCATCTCATCAGTTATGGTCTTGACCCTAACATCCAACGCGCCCCTAAACACGCCTGGAAAAACAAGTGAGTTATTCACCTGGTTTGGAAAGTCACTCCTACCTGTGGCGACTACCTTGGCACCAGCCTCCTTAGCCTCCCAAGGCCATATCTCCGGGATTGGGTTAGCCAGCGCGAACACAATTGGGTCCTTATTCATGGACCTAATCCACTCCTTCTTTATCACACCAGGGCCCTGCACCGAAGCTGCAACAACGGCGTCAGCACCAACCAGGGCCTCCTTAATACCACCCCTCCTCCTCTCCGCATTAGTCTTCAACGCCAACTCGTACTTCCACGGGTTGGTTAGCATTAGCTTATCCATATCCTCCCTCTCAGGGTGCAGTATCCCCTTGCTATCAACGAGTACTATGTTGCCGGGTTTAACGCCAGCCTTAATTAATATCCTCGCCGCCGCTATATTCGAAGCGCCAGCCCCAATAAACACTATTGTGGAGTCCTCCATCCTCTTACCAACGATCTTAAATGCATTGATTAAGCCAGCGAGTATTGCGCCCGCTGTACCCTGTTGGTCATCGTGCCAAACTGCTATTTTCAACTCCTCCCTCAACTTATCGAGTACGTAGAAGCACTTTGGCGACTCAATATCCTCGAGGTTTATACCTCCGAAGGCTGGTTCTATAGCCTTACCAATGTTAACCAAATCATCAGCCGTACTGGCTCTCACGGGCAATGGCACGGCATCAACACCACCTAAGTACTTATAGAGCAATGATTTACCCTCCATAACGGGCATCGCAGCCTCCGGGCCCACATTGCCCAAACCAAGAACTCTAGTGCCGTCTGTGAGTACGGCTATTGCGTTCCACCTCCATGTATATTCGAATGACTTATCAACATCCCTACTTATCTCCCTAGAAACCGCAGCAACGCCCGGTGTGTACCATATTGAGAAGTCCTGAAGGCTCCTGACGGGTACCTTTGGCAAAACCATTACCTTACCGCCATATCTCCTAGACGCTTCTACGGCGATCTTAAACCACTTTTCTGATTCCTCACTCATCGTGGTATCATTAATGTTAGGATTTATATTGATTTCTTAATATGATTTCGACGCTTGCTCAATATAGTAAATTTATCATAAATATTTAGTTAAATATAGATGAATAATTATTCCAAGATAACATGAACATTGCCCTTAGGAACTCTAATGATCACCTCATCACCTGGGCTCAATGGGATCCTCGATAGAACAGTGAGTGTGAGGTTGTTCTCTAAGGAGACCAGGGCTTGATAACCAACCCTCGTCCTAATGACCTCATTAACCACACCCCTAAATACATTATCACCAATAGGGGCATGTACATCATCGTCTTTGAAAACCTCGATCCACTCAGGCCTAATGCACACATAGACGCCGCCTGACGCTGCCTCATTACTATGGAACTCAATATTACCAACCCTAATGATACTGCCATCACCAGTCATCTCGGCAACACCCCTAATTACGTTTTGAAACCCTAGGAATTGAGCCGTGAATACACTCCTAGGTCTCTCAAAGATCTGCGCGGGGTCCCCCTCCTCTATCACTCTGCCCATGTTCATTATGAACACCTTATCAGCTAGCGAGTAAGCCTCATCCCAATCATGAGTTACGTGAATCACCGTAGTCTCATACCTCCTAGGCAACTCCTTCAATAGCGGTATTATCCTTTCCCTAGTCACCCTATCAAGCATTGAGAGAGGTTCATCCAACAGCAAAACCTTAGGTCTAACAACCAAAGCCCTGGCTAACGCAACCCTCTGCTGCTCACCACCACTTAGATTAACAGCCTTCCTGCCCAATAAATGCTTAATACCAAGATCTTCAGCGATCTCCTCAACCAACCTACGCCTCTCACCACTAGGCACGCCCCTAAACCTAAGGCCATACTCTATATTCTCGTAAACACTCATATGATCAAAGACCGCATAACCCTGAGGCACATAGGAAATATCGCGCGCCTCAGGTGGTATCTCCGTCACATCCTCACCATCAATGAAAACCCTACCACTACTCACATTGTATAAACCGGCTATAACCTTTAACAAGGTGCTCTTACCCGAGCCCGTGGGTCCCAAAACAACATTGTAACTCCTGCTGTTGAACACCGTGGTTATCGGCCCAAGCCTGAAGAACCTTAGGTTAACAGTAACATCCCTGAGCTCAACCGTACCCATGCCCACCACCTACGCTCAGGAGTAACCTGTATATCACGAATATCACGAGCATAACAGCCACAAGCGCTGCCGAAAACTCCACGGCATTTACTAGGCCTATGCCTACGTAACTCTCGTATATGTATACCGAGGCTGGGTAGACCAGGTTTTTACCGAATAATACGTAATAGGCGACTATGAAGAGGGCGCCTGCCTCCGACACGGACCTGGCCCACGAGAGTATAGCCCCTGTCGCCATGGATCTCCAAATCCTAGGCAATATTATTGTTGCGAAGACCCTAGCTGGACCAGCACCCAATGTCCTAGCCACAGCCTCCATCTCAGGATTAATCATCCTTATGGAGGTCTCCACAACCCTTATGTAATAGGTTGAGGAGAGGAAGGCCACAGCTGTCGTTGCACCCCATAGCGTATTTATGAAGTTTATACCGTGAGCCTTAAGTATGGGGCCCAGCCCGTACTGCGATGCGAAGGCTAGTACCACCATTATGCCGACTATTATGTGCGGTATCATTATAGGCACATCTATCACAGCATCAACAACACTCTTCGCCCTAAACTCATACCTAGCCATAACATAGGCCAGGGGAGTGCCCATGATTATCGCTATCACAGCCGAGAGGGTTGACATAACTACCGTAACCTCTATGGCCTGTACGAAGCTTACCACAGACAACGCCTTGGGTATCATTGGGAAACCGAGTACTATGAGGAGGGCCAGTGGGTATATTACTAGGATTGAGAAGATGAGTATGGAGAAGAGTAAAACCAGGATTAATAATATGTTTGATTTTATTTTTAATTTTAATGAGGCCATGCTAGGGCGCCATTCCCTAACCCTGGCTTGGGAATATTGAGGCATACTGTGGGTATTGACTCAATGGTGCAACAAAGGGTTTAATTACATTTGGCACCGCGCTGTAGTTTCCGTAAACAATGCCCGGCACTATTGGCTTAATGCCATTCTCCTCCATTATCTCCTGACCTATTGGACTGAAGAGTAGGAGTAGGAAGTACTCAGCTGCCTGCTTATTAGGTGCCTGGAATGGTATTGTCATCGTGTAAACCACGGGGTTGCAGGCGAACGTCTTTGTGACGCCGTTCTCAGTCCAGGTTACACTAACCTGGTGGTAGTAATTAACGTAGCTTAAATTACCGAGGTTTATGAAAGGTGGTAACGTTATAAAGACCATGTTTTGATACTCCCTAGTCTGCGGTATTGCATTACTCTCGTACGCGGATAATATGAAGTCAACCTGCCCTGCCGCCATTAACGTTAATAGGTCAATCTCAGTATTCCTCATCATGTACTTACTCGGGTTCGTGTATATGGCATCGTATAGGTAGGATGCATTATTGAAGAATGCAAGGCCAGCCAGTTTAACTACGCACTGTGCCTGGTAGCCCGATGGGTCTGTGAATGGGTTGGAGACACCAACAACAGTGCTACTGTTAAGGGCTATTATATTCCAAATCTCCTGCCAAGTCGCGTTGTACTGGGCGGAGAGTGGTGGGTATGACTGGGCTTGCTGCCAGAGACTATATACCTCCTGACCAGCTGTTGTGTTTAGGTTCACAATAATAACCATCTGTGTAACTCCGAAGGCAATTTCATAATTGGTATAGTTTGGGAATAATACGGAGGGTATCGTTGTTGTGTCCGCCGAAGCCACGGCACTGAATTGCTGCGTTGTAACCTCTGTGTGGGCAACCTCACCACTACCCTTAAACAATGGTGGCGCTATGGTTATGCTTGGGTACATGCTCTGCATGACATTTAATATGTCGCCGAAGGCGAATTTCAACGTACCAGCCGCACCAACAACAAAGGGCGCCGTAGATACGGTAGACACTGCTACATTGACATACTTAGTTACCGTCTTTGTAACGACTTTAGGCGAAACTGTAACATAACCTATTGCAAAACCAACCACCAAACCCACTATTAAACCCACGATTAGCCAAACAGCACTATTTGCCATATGGGCTGTTGTTTTTATTCAATATTTAAATATTATCTATTATCTAATAATTGATAATTTAACGATCTCCATTATTTCTAGTGAGACGGTAGAAATAGATCGAATAGATAAAATGTAATTTAAGCAAAATAGAGGAAAGATGGTAATTAACGCATAATTATTCAGGGGGTATCTCCGTATATACTGCTGATATATCTATGCCATACCTCCTTAGATTTATGTAACGAGACACCAGGTACGTTAATACCCCAAGTATGACTGCGCCCAACTCCACACCGTAGGCCAGCCAATTGCCTCCCCATATCTGTGGGTAGGCTAGAAACTCATAGGTCAGGTAAGCCATAACACCAGCCATTAAGGCACCAAATAATGCTAACAATGCCCTGACCCTATTACCCATGTTAAATGATGAGTACCTCAGTGTGGCTATTATGGTGGCGGCGATACCAACCACCATGTAGTATATTATTGCCTCAACAACGGCGCCATACAATGCCGTGAATGTTTGGTATAGTATACCAGCCGCTGCTATTAGTGCTGCCGTTATGGCTAGGTCTGTTAGGTGTGCGTATATTGGTGTTCCAAACCTTGGACTTAGGTAGGCAAATACACCTGGCCAGACCCTATCAAAGGCTAGGGCAAACCAATACCTAACAACAACAATCGCACCATAAGCTAAAACAGCAAGATACCAAGCAATCGAAGATAAACCAACAAACCACCTAACAATCACATCACCAGAAACCACCATAGCCACAGTCCAGAAATTAATGATGCCGTTTAAGTCATAATTTGATAACGCAGCTGTTGTAAATCTAAAGCCCATAGAGTAATACATCGCCTCAAAGCCCAGGGTTAAGAACATCAACGTGATGAGGAAACCAAGTGGAACATTCCAATGAAGCGCATTCTTACCCCTTATCTCTGAGGCTATGGCAGGCCCTGCATTAAGCCATGGGTAAACGTAGATTGCAAAGAAGGGTAGTAACATCAAGATTGTCCCCATGGAGAAGTAAGGCCCTGTGTAACTAAGAGCTACCTTCGAGTACGTGTAGCCACTTGGCAGCAATGAAGATATCGCACTAATAACCTGGGCTCTTGGCGTGATGAATAATATTATTATTGCCATTAGAAGACCGAGTAATGACAACAGTGTCAATGCAGTCATTAACTTAATGCCATACCTTGTCCCCAGGATATTAACTAGCACGATGACGGCAAAGAACGCAATCGCAATACCTACCTCCTCTGGCAGGGTTATTGATGCGTTTATACCGAGTATTGGGAGCACCGACTCCAGTTGGAAAACTGCCGCGAACGCTATTAAGGCGTAGTAGGTAAGGCTTTCTACTATGAATCCGAACACAAGGCCATTTGTCAACCAAGCAAGCCTTGAACCCAAAGCCCTGCCCAGCCACACATAATCACCACCAACCCTTGGTATATACCTAATCAAGATCGAGTAAACAACGACCTGGGGTATTGCGAGGAGCGCTGCGATTAGGGATGCGTAGACTAGGTTAGCCCCCGCCACCGTGGGTAGTGAGGCTAGGGTAAAGCCTATTGTTGCCAGTGCAGCACCTACCGACATGTTGGCGATGTTTATTGAGACCGCATCCCAAAAACCAGCCTCCTTAACCAAACCCGTGGACTCCCTTACGAATACCCCATACTCCCTACTCATTATTGCAACAATTATTTTAACTGATTAATAAATACTGCGCTTATTTTATCGATCATTATTTAATCAAATAATTAAACAATAGAGAAAAGATTACTTAAAAACTAGGTATCGTCCATCTTCACCGTGTTTGAGGTTGAGGTTAAATACAGGGTTACGGACCACACCAATGTTAGGGATAAACTGAGGGAGCTTAACGCCAAGTTCCTCGAGCATACAGAGGAGACCGATGTATACTTCAATAGCCCGGTGAGGGATTTTGCAAAGACCGATGAGGCCCTTAGGGTTAGGGTTTATGGTGATGGTACCGTAGTGGTTACGTATAAGGGTCCCCGAATTGGTGATGTTGGCAAGACCAGGGAGGAAATAAACGTAGCAACCAATGACCTAGACAATACATTGGAGATGCTGAAGAGACTTGGCTTTAGGGAGGTGGCTAGGATAGTCAAGAGGAGGGATATTTACAACTATGAGAATTTCACGGTGTACCTAGACACCGTAGAGGGCCTGGGGAACTTTGTTGAGGTTGAGACTATGGTTAATGATAAGGGATTAATCGATAAGGCCACTGAGGAGGTGCTTAGGTTTGGTGATAAATTGGGCTTGAGTAGGGATTGGATTGAGAGGAGGACGTACCTCGAGTTAATGCTTGAGAAACTTGGCGTAAACAAACCTTAAAATTCTCGGCTAAGCCGTTAATTAGTGCGTTTCGATAATGTGGTGATTGTGGAGGATAATTACAGGAATTTCTACCCAACATCACTTAGCACACCAATTAGTGACTTAATAATTGGTGGGCTTAGGTACTATGAACACATTGCCCTTTGGCTCATGAACATGGGCTTTGACGCGAAGATCTACGTGGTCACACGTGATTACCTATCACGTCTTTGGAGCGGTATTGCCGAATCATTACTATCCAAGGTTGGTCTGAGGTATTTCATCAAGTACGTACAAAATATCAGCGACATAAGCGGCCCCTCATTGATAATACATACCTCATTATTACCACGGATAGACACACTAAATAACCTAATCAATGGCATTGGCGGTGAGGTTAGGTGCGGCAATAGGGTGTTGCTGAGTTTTACTGATGATGGTGATGTGAATAATGTAATCGATAATTGCGACTTGCCAATACTCGATGGAATATGGTCCGTGATTAGGTGGAATACCTACCTACTCCGTGAGAACTTGAAGTACCTCGTTAAATTAGTTGGCGATAAGGTTGTCGACTCCGATGTGTCGAGTAATGCCGTGATTGATGAAAAAGGTGGTAATGCCATCATGATTGGAGCAACAGTTGAATCCCTAGCGTACGTGAGGGGGCCTGTGTTATTGGGACCGGGCTCCAGAATCCTGCCCCATGCATATGTTAGGGAGGGTAGCGTCTTATACGCGCACAACGTTGTTGGTGGTGAAATTAAGAATTCGATCATGGACATGCACAGCCTTAAGGAGCACTTCAGCTACCTGGGTGACTCATACGTTGGCAGGTGGGTGAACATTGGGGCTGGCTCCGTGACCTCCAACCTAAAGAATACAATGGGTGTTATCAGGTATGGAGGAATTAACACTGGTTTGACTAAGCTTGGTTCTGTAATTGGTGATTGGGCTAAGATTGGTATTAACACCTCAATAATGAGCGGTAAGTACATAGGCCAGGGAAGTAACGTGCTTGGTCTTATTAGAGCTAATGTACCGCCGTTTAAATTGTGCATAAATGATGACTGTAAGGAGTACCTATTGGATAAGGTTGTTGAGGTTTACAAGAGATTTACGAGGTTGAGAGGGGTTAACGCTAATGAAAACGAGATATTATTAATACGCGCGGTCTATGACACATCACTCCATGAAGCGCCTCTTTAACTCCCTCCTCTCTAACTCGTGGATTACGAGGACCAGCTTATCCATACTGCTTATTCTCGGTAGAAACTCCTCAATTTCGTCAATCCTAACCCTACTTGACAACGCCAACACCGCAAGCTTTCCATACCTGCTAACGAGTTCTGCAGTCCTGTTTATATGCTGAATCACCTCCTCATCCTCAGACCTAGCCCTCCCACTTCTCCACCTCTCCACGATTTGCTTAACCCTCTCCTCATCCATCCTCAATACGCCAAGTCTTTCTGAACCACAAACGGGGCATTTGGGTTTGTCTGGTAAGTCCTTGTTTCTTACGGAACTAACCCAACCACAGTTTAGACATACTAGCGTTACTGACTCGTTTAGAAGCCTTGCCTTAACACTCTCCCTAACCAACTTATCAAGTCTCTCTGGTGCCATGATTTCAAGCCTATGACTTATTTTATCCACAATCTCCCTACTCAACGGACTAAACTCACTCCTCTCAACAACCACAATCTCCCTATTCCTATTAAGGAGCGACTTTAGGAATAGGTATGTATTATCCAGATCAAAGTCCCTAGTTAATACCTCCTTAAGTGTTTCCGTAAACACTGGGGAGCCTCTATAGAGCTCGATTAGGCTCGTAATGGCTAAATCACTCAATTCCCTATCCTTCCTAATCACATTGAATCTCCTGGCAACGTGAACAAACTTCCTCTTAAAAATCCCGGTCTTCGTTATAGCCCTAATGGCATACTCAATGAATGTCTTATCGTCCATCTCCGCCACATCCATGATTGTTTGCGTGATGAGGCTTGTATCAATGCCAGGTCTGGGTAGTTGGAGTATTATGGCGTAGGCATCCTGCTGAACACCCACTGGGTAACCAAGCCTCTCCGTGAGAATCTCACCAAGCAATCTAGCCAACGTCCTGTTGACCAGGGTTCCACCATGCGTGTAGATGACTATTAAATCCCCAACGCGCTCAAGTAATATTGTTTTGTCTGATGGTATTGGTACATTACTCTCCAGGTGCTCCATCACCCTATTAACGATATACCTAACAGTATCCCTGGAGACCCCAAGTTTTGTTGTGAATAACTCCGTGGTGGTTTCGGGACTAACCTTAACCAGGTAATCACCGATCTCCCTCTTGATACTACCAACATCCTGAGCCACCTCAAAGGGTACGGGCACCTCCTCACCGACCCACGATGGTATTGCACCAACGGTGTCCTTGGCCTGTACCACATATATCGTATCACCAACGATCTTCTGCAGAACCCAGACACCTCCCCTAAACACGAACTTAATACCTGGCTCGCCATACTCAGCCACAAAGGCCTCGTCAAGCACGCCTATTGGCTCCTCATTTGCCTGGTTAATCACCAGGTAATGCTTTTCATCGGGTATCATCGACATTTGGTCAAAGAAGTACCTATACATCTCCCTACGAGCCCTAACACCGCCTGGCCTGAGTACGACGCCCTCATCCTCTATGAAGTAGGCTAGCCTTGGATTTAACACATCGCTCATGAATCTGAGGACGCCCTTAAGCTCCTCAATGGTTAAATTCCTGTATGGGTAAGCCCTCCTCACTATGTCGTAGAGCTCATCCACACTCCACCTATTCTTAATCATCAATAGACTAACTATTTGGTGAACAAGCACATCATAGGGCTTCTCCGGAATTTGGGTAAACTCGAGGAGTCCCGCCTTGGCCCTATTTATTATCGCCACCGCCTCCAACGTATCATTCAAATCCTCCGTTATTACGACACCCCTGGGCACCCTATCAAGCCTATGCCCACTCCTACCAATCCTCTGCACAAGCCTGACAATCTGGTGCGGTGATACGTATTGTATCACGAAATCAACACGACCAATGTCTATACCCAACTCAAGGCTTGACGTCGCTATGACAGCCCTCAACTTACCATCCTTAAATGCCCTCTCCGTAGTCGCCCTGGAAACCCTCGAGAGGGAGCTGTGGTGTATCCCAACTGAGTCGTAACCGAGCATTGCAAGCCTATACATCAGTAATTCAGCCATTGACCTGGTGTTTACGAATATTATTGTGGCGCCATTCTTACTAATTAAGTCCTTAATGACCTTAAGCCTAGCCACAGCCTCTGGGTATAGGTACATGTTGTCGGCGATCTCCTCATCTTCCTTAGAAGGCGTTGGGTGTATAACGTCTATCTTCATTTCCCTAACTATACTCGATTGAACTATATCGCACTCTCCATCATCACCAACAAGGAACTTTGCAACCTCCTCCGGACTACCGACCGTCGCTGATAAACCGATTATTTGTGGTTTTTTACCAATTAACCACTTAATCCTCTCAAGGGTTAACGCGAGCTGTGTCCCCCTCTTGTCCTCAGCAAGTTCTTGGATTTCATCAACTATGATCCACCTAAGCTTCATCAAATGTTCCCTAAGCCTCTTACCGGAGAGCATTGCCTGTAGGGTTTCTGGCGTGGTTATGAGCATTTGTGGAGGGTTCTTACTTTGCCTAACTCTATCGCTTTGGTCCGTATCTCCATGCCTAACATCAACCTTAATACCAACCCTCTCACCCCACCAAATGAGCCTATCGAGTAAATCCCTATTCAACGCCCTCAGGGGCGTTATGTAGAGTATGTAGATACCCTTATCAGTAAACTCACCCCTATCCAATCCCCACCTAAGCATTGAGAGTACAGGCAATACGGCAGCCTCCGTCTTTCCACTACCCGTTGGTGCTATCACCAACACATTACGGCCATTGAGTATCTTAGGTATAGCCATCCTTTGAGGCTCGGTTGCCTTCAAGAACCCCCTCTCAATTAATGCGGATTGGATTATGGGGTGAAGTAGCCTATAAACATCATCCAACTCCCCATTACTTAGAGAAGCCTTAGCGCCATCATTGCTGCTCATTCGTCAACACTATACAAATAACACCACGAACCCCACCCATTTTAAACCATTTGCTTCAGTTAAAGTGAAAGACATAACCACAAAACCTATAAATAATTTATCATTAATAATATTGAAAACACGAAACCCTTCACAACCATATCCTTAATAAGCCCAAGCCAACAATTAGGTTTAATGCTTAAATGCAGTGCCTGCGGCTCGAGCAGGGCTACGGTACTCATAAATGGAAGACCATACTGCACGTACTGCGGTGCGAAGATACTGAGGAATCACTTGGTAAGGACGTTGATTAATATGAAGAGGGAGGGATTAATAACATCGATAATAAGGGTCGAGGATTACGCCGACGCCTAGGTGAGGAAACTATAATAAACCTAAACTGTAAAGCGAGGGATAATGGTAAGTAAGTTAGTAATCACTTCGTTATTGATAGGGATAATCCTCATTTTATCGATTACGCAAGCAACGGCATACGCACAACAACCAAGCGTTGTTGTGAAGCAATTAAATAGCGCCATCAACAAAGCCCTAAGCAAGTGCGGCATAACGGTCAATAAATTCGTTGTGACAGAAACCGTGGAGATGTCAAATAATACATTAATTATTAATCTTGGTTTAAGTAATAATTACAATGTTGAATTAACAATGAGTTTAATAGGTAACGTGATGCCCATACGTGGCGTAAACATAACGGTGCTCACAAACAATGGTGCGGTTTGCTATCAGGAATATGCGCCCATAGAAACCATGCCAGGTAACTATAATTATACGGTATTGAGAACAAGGTACTTCGTAGAGGTGATCTCGTTTGTAGGCGCCACACCAATAGTTACAAATAGCTCGAGCTCGCTAATAACCTATGGCACAACAATGAGATCCGTGGTTGTCATACCCACGGTGGTGGGTCATGTTGTGTGTAATACGGGTGAATTAACGCCAGTATACATGGTAACTGTACTTAATAAGCCAATAATGTACTTAATCCAACCAGAAACCCCCATAAGGAGCCTGCTCTGTAGGTATAGTCAAAACGTGAGCGTTAGCTACCTATTGATGTATATCCTAATTGGGGTTGCGTCGGCCCTCATTTATATGGCCGTGTTGCTGATCGTAAAAGTTTCGCGTTCACCTATTACTTAATAGCCACTCACCTAAGGCTCTGAATGCCTTTGCCCTATGGGATAGCTTGTTCTTAACCTCAATACCTAACTCAGCGAATGTCCTATCATAGCCTGACGGTATGAATATTGGGTCGAAACCAAAGCCTCCGGACCCCCTTGGTTCCCGTGATATTGAACCACGCACAACGCCCGTGAATAACCTGGTAATGCCACTAGGCCCACATACACCGACTACGGATTTGAAGTACGCGGATCTATCGTCAACATCACTCATGAGCTTTAAAACACCCGTAATCCCTATTGTCTTGTAGACGTAGGATGAGTAAGGACCTGGAAAACCATTTAATGCATTTATGAATAGACCGTCATCCTCGACAACGAAGTAGTCATGTATCGAACCTTCACACACATGCTTAAGGGCATGGCTAACTATATCCTCTAGGTTTTCGCTTTGGATCTCGAGCTTCTCATGTATGGTGTCTAGTTGTAGTTCTATGCCGTACTCTCTAAGTATTGATGATGCCTCCAGGAACTTACCCTTATTACCCGTTACGAAGAAGACCCTCATTTTAACCTGGGTTTGTTTTTGGGAATAAAAAATATTTTACTGCGATGCCACACCACTATAGTCGAGAACCTTCTTTAACAAATCACTCTCCGGTGGGACACCTATGAACTCCACATTACCAACATCTTGATCCTCCCTCCTAAGTATCACGGTTGGTACAGCGGACACCTGGTACATATCAGCAATGTCTCCCTCCTCGTAAGCCTCCACTGTTGTTGAGATTACCTTACCCTTACTGTCATAGGCAAACATGTTTGCCATGAGCACCGCATATGGGCAATATGGGCATGATGGAGTAACCACCGTCATGACCTCAACCCTCTTATCAGTACCCGAATTAATTAAAGCCTCAAGCCCCTTCTTGGTCTTAGGCCTGAGCTTCGTTTCACCCAGTGAAATCCTCACTATAGTCTCTATGAACGCCCTAACCTCCTCACCAAGTGGTGCACCGAGGTACCTAATTGCACCATCCAGTAAGTAAATGATTGGTACCCTCTGTGGCTCAACCCTGTACTTTGTGAATGCATCACTGTTCTCCTCATACCTCATTTTCTTAACAATAAGCTTTCCAGGTGGTGCCAGGTCGGCGAGTAGGTCAAGTAGCTCCTCCGTTGGTACGCACCAGTTGGTGTCCCTGTTACCGCAGGTATTGCTTGTGAAGAATAATACCTCCACCGTATCCTTCATTTGCGATAGTATCTCCCTTATTATCTCCTTGGTCTCCTCATCAACCTCTATATGAGGCACCTCTACGGTACCCTGTGGCTTCTCAAAGGGTGTTGCGGACATTCTATCTCCGTAAGACCCCAACCCCTATAAAAAGCCTTTTTGCCCATTATTTTCCAATGACCGAACCCATACACCATAAAGTAGGCTTATCATTCACTCCTCTTTTTACTCTTCCTCCTTCCCCTAGCCCTCTTAGCCCTGGTTCCGCTTTTTGCTGCCTTAGCCTTCCTTTTCCTCTTCCTCCTTGCCTTACGCCTCTTAGCCTTTTTTGCCTCCTTGACCTCACTCAAGACCTTATTAACCAACTCACTAAGTATTCCATCCTCGATCCACCTACCTGTCTTATCAATCTCAAGCTCTATAACATCACTCACTAGGAGGTTATTGACAAGGTCTGCACTGATTAACAATACCCTACTCAATGCCTTACCCGTATCCATGTTCAGTATTCCCGTGAACTCCTCACCCAATCTCTCCTTGATATACCTCCTCAATTTTCTATATCTATCCTCACTGAATCCCTTAACGTAGAGCGCCTCCAATACAGCATTTTGATCATCCTTAACGAACATAACCTTAATGTCATCACCACCAACCTCCTTAATTACCTCCACGGTAGTGCCAATGCAGTAATGACTAAATAAGCTTTTCAGCACTTAAAGGATTCGTCACCACTCGGGGAGGTGAAGCGTCATCACATTATGTTATGGCGTTAACCTCCTATAAATACTTTTATATACCAACATGGTTTACATAGGTTTGGTGATGCAAGGACTTAAGTGCTGATTTTGGTGAGGATGAACCCACGAACTGACCCTTACCATCTCATCCCTATTACAGGAAGAACCAAACCCTATTTCCTGGAAACAAAACAGGGATTTAAGAGCCAACGCATATAAAAACAAACGGAAAGTCTCGCCTTCCAGGGGACGGGGTAAAATAAAGGACCATCCCAGCAATCAAGAAACTACTCTCGCACATAGTTGGGCCGCAACCAAGTAGCCCGAAAAAGCGGTGCAACCCAAGATCCAGGAAAACCACCGTCTCTGGAAAAGACGGTTAGACGAGACCTAACCTACTGAGTAAATCGTACGCGTTGTACTCAGGTGATAATTTAACGTAAGCCTTCTTCTCGCCGGTCATTGTTATTATTGTGTTTACTCTCTCAACCTTAACATTGTACGTTTTCTCCACATAATCCCTAATCTCCTTCTTGGTGGCGTTCCTTGGGACTATTATGGTTATCTTATTCTCCCTCTCGGCAAGCCTAAGGCTTTTCTCTGTTAGTACGAACCTGGTTATCATGGTGATCACCCCATGAACAAGCCCCTACGTAACTCCTCAATTGCACCCAGAGTCCACAGCGTCAACCTACCAGGTACACCACCCGGCGCTAGGTGTAGCACGCTTAGGTTTCTCACGTAGATCGCGTCAACCCCTGGTAAGTTCTTGGCAACCTTTATTACTGGGGCATCGATTGTTGAAGTCACAATCAAGACACTCCTGCCCTCCTTATACCTCCTACCCCTCATCTTACCCTTGCCAGACCTAATCCTAACGCCCTTGGCGACTCTCTCCACATCATCCCAAAGACCTAGTGTAATGAGTATCTTCCTGAGATCTGACGTAATGCCCACCCTCTCTACATCGTTACTGACAACAAGCGGTATCTGCGGAACCCTATCCACAATGTGTCCCCTGGCGATGACCAAGTCCTTAATGGCCGTCGCAGCTATGGCAGACCTAATGGCCTTCCTACGCTCCTTCTTATTGATCCTCTCATGAAGAATCTTCTCAACCTTAGGTGGATGGGCCCTCCTGCCCTTAACCACATTCGGTGCAAACCTCGCCGTCGGCCACAGGCTACCCTTAACCCTAGGCACCCTAGCTAACCCGAGCCCAATACCAAAGCTTATCGCAGTAGTCCTCTTACCAGCCATTGGATCGGTACCCTTAGGCTGTAACCTAGCCGTTATTGCGCTCAGGTATGCCCTAAGCACGAGGTCGGGTCTCACGGGCTCAAGGAACTGTGGAGGCAACGTCACCTCACTAATCGCATTACCATCAATCCCGAATACCTTAACTACGGTGGGCACCGTGTATAGGGGCTTGATGAATGGTGATAGGTCCTGACTCACCATGCTTATGCACCCTGTAGTGGTTGTGTTGATAACCACACTATTTGAACCTTACCGGTTGGGTATGTGGATGGCCTAGGCCTTACAGGAAACCTCAGCGTCACAAGCCTCTTTATAACACCAGGTATTGAACCGTCCAGGACTATGTATGGGCCCTTAATGACACCATAGTGCGGAAAGCCTGACTTTGGCGTTATCTCCGTCCCGTTAAGCCCTATTCTTAATATCCTCTTGTTGTATTCAACCCTCTTGTGAAGACCCATTTGGCCAGGTCTTGGTGTTGTGAAAGTTAATGCTGGGTTTTGTGGACCAATTGCCCCAATCCTCCTATAACCCTTCCTATGCTTATGCCACTTCGGCAGTATCTTAACATTAAACCTCTTAACAACACCCTGTAAACCCTTGCCCTTAGTTATTGCCGCAACATCTACATACTGACCCTCGCTGAAAACATCATTCACGTTAACCTCCTTACCCAGCAGCGAGTCTGCGTACTTAACTATTTGGTTCATATCATCCACACCACCAATGGGTATCTCGAGTATCTCTGGGGTTTTCTTACCAATACCGCTGAGCCTTGGTTGTGTCGACACAATAGCTCTAACCTCCGTAATGATGTCTATGTTATCAAGTACTTTCTTCATCATCTCCTCCTTATTGAACTTATCAGGCAAGGTAACGACCCTCCTAAGGATGTCCTTAGGAACCTCGGGAGACCAAACCTCGCCGAGGCTGAGCTTCAGGTTCCTCCAGGGGTCATAGTAATAAGCCCTAAAGGCCAGTACCTTGATTGGTGGCGCATCAAGCATTGTCACAGGCCTTATGATCTCCTTACCGTAGAAGGGGCTTGTTGGTCTATCATCGATAATTACGGCATGTGCCATACCAGCCTTATAGGCTACGAAACCGAGAAGCATGGGCTTACCCGCGTGTGGATCCGGCCATACGCGGAACTTAGCCACCAACGACTCTGCACGCTTCCTTGGGTAGTAAGCCATGGATCCGCGTTTAGGTCTATGAATCTTTAAACCCATATCTCGAACCTACGTAGTTGTAACCCCCTTTTTTAAAGATTATTAGTTACCCTGTACGTTGCAGAGGTACCGCGCATGCGCCATTATGGTGAATCACGTAAATATCGAAATATATTAAGTATGGAGAGTACGGCTATCACAGCCTCCTCAGTCCTCACGGTCTCAACACCCTGCCCAGGTATGAAGTTTATGAAGGGGTACTTCGTCAACATGCTATCCAAACCCTCCGCCCTAAGTATCTCATCAACCCCATGGTATGGAGAACCAAAGATAACGAGCAACCTATCCCTACCCATGTATTCCCTTAGATCCTTAATAACCCTCTTAATATCTGCACCCTCCTTACCCGTTAGGATCACATTACCGTATCCACGTAAAACCTCACCCAAACTTCCAACCTCCACGTCAAAGCCCCAATAAATATTAAGCCTATCCCTAGGAACCACATGGGCTCTGTACGTATCGTCCCTAGTCGTTGGTGCATCGATTTGAACAACAACCCTACTGCCTATAGGCATTGGTTTGGGAACCTTCGCGTAAACTCCATCCCCAATCTTAACTATTGAGAAGTAACCATCCCACCTAACGACAATCCCCTCCCTAAACTCACCCCTCTCTGGTTTACCCTCGGGCGCGTGATTCGGGGTCTTCAACGGTGGTAGTAGTCCTGCGTACCTGAGATCCCTATTTAATTTGAATAAATCCTTCCTCAGGTATGGCGGTGTTGATAGGTACTGCAGATTCCTTAATATGAAGTCAGCCCTATCCCTCTCACCAGCAAGTTTATGCTTGTAAATGAGGACCTTATTGACTTGGAATATCGCGGCACCCCTACCAACATACCCAATCTTCCTCACGGCCTCCCTATCGTCAGGAACCTCGGCAAGGAAATCGCTGGGTATTGCAATGTCTATAATGGGTTTAAGCCTTGTAACCCTCATTTTAACACCAAATTTGTGTGACAAACTAATTATTTCTTACCTCCCTTAGCCTGCTTACTCTGCTGTTGCCCAGTGGTTTCAGTAACGGCCTTACCCAACTTCCTCTCCTCCTCCTCGCTCGTCATGAATAAACTAGTCCTTTGTCTGCCGCCCACGGATTACGAAATCGCGTAATAATTTATAAGCTTTATTTAATGCCTCACTCCTTCCCAATCAACCTCTTAAGCCCTGGGTAAATCTCGAACAATTGCTCCTGCAGCGCCAGCGAGTAGTACTGTATTATTATCTCAACAACCAGTATCAAACCAATCCCACCACCAAAGACACCAGCTATGTCGCCAAGGGCTGCGATTATACCAACAATTAAGCCACTAACTATTGTGAGTATTCTAATGTACCTATCGAGGAACCTAGCAATGACCTTGGGGCTGGCCCTGAAGCCCGGTATTTGCATACCACCCTGGATTATGTACCTAGCCTGATCCTCAGCACTAAGTCCAGCAAGGCTGACCCAGACCATGGCGAAGACCATGGATAAGACTGCGTACATCACTATGTGAACCGCGATGTATGCCGCATTTATGTTCGGGGGAACAACCGTGAAGTAGTAGAGTAGGGAGTTGGGGCAGGGTATTAATTGCCCGGTGGGTCCCACATGGGCACACGCAATTAGGTTAAGTAATGGGCTGGCATTGGCCCTATTATACGCACTCCACACTAGGGTTAATCCCTCACCTATTAGGTAGACTGTGTATGCCGTAAAGATTATGGGTAGGACTGAGACGTACATGAGCTTTAACGGCACAGAGAACCTATACCCCCTATACTGAACGAGGGCCACGGGTATTGAAACCTCCATCAACTCCAGATAAAGCACGATCAGGGCCAGGGCTATGGTTGCTATCAACCCCGTCAAACTCGGCAGGTTTGTTTGGTATAGGATGCTCACCAAGTAACTAAGCTTACCACCCAACGCGTAGTAAATAGCCGTCGCAAGGGCCGGTATTACGCCTAGGGGCATAGTCGCCCCTGTGGGTATGAACGGTGTAAAGGCCTCTGCGAACATTTGCCTAATTATGGTGACCAATATGAACAGCGATATACCACTACCGAGACCCCACCCCTTGGATATCATATCATCCATCAACACTATTATTACCGTGGCCAGGAACAACTGAAGCACGATTAATGAACCATACAGGAAACCTGGACTGAATGGAACCAACTGTCCACTCACCACGAGGGCTACAGCCTCGAGAAGACCGAGTGCTAGGGATAATAGTTTCAGTAGTGCATTGAATTTCGCCTGATCCTCTGGATCCTCCATGTCTATGTTTATCATGTCCGAGAAGACCAGGATTTCCAGGATTATACCAGCCACAACAATTGGCGTTATACCCAACTGGGCCAAGGTGCCGAAACTAATACCAAGTATTGCCGCTATCGCTGGTGATGCAAAGAACGAGGTTTTAAAGAGTCCGTAGAGGGGGGTTATCGACATCAGTAGGTAAACCGTTATGGCAAGGAAGGTCCAGAGAAGCCTAGACCCCATCCCGAGGGCTTCCCTTGGTTTAGGTACCGTGGGCATGTAACGTAGTATCGGCTCCACAGCGTCGATGAACCTGCGCCCACCATCAGGCATGCACCACACCCTTAATTAACTCTACAGAACCTCCCGCAGCCCTAACCTTCTCCTCAGCCTTCCTAGAAACCCAAACGGCCTTAACAATAATGGGCTTCGTAACCCTACCCCTACCCAACAACTTGTTGAAGCCTAACTTCGTTAGGTCAACCACGTACTTACCATCAACGACCTGTACTAAACCCTTACTCACAAGCTCATCTAGTAACGACTCTAGCTCGCCAACATTGATACCGAGCCTAGCGGCAACTAGTACGTTGGGTTGTTCAAAACCGTGCTTACCATAGAACGGATAACCGCTGGAGTCCTCAGCATACTTCATAACAAGCGACCACTTGTGCTTATGAAGGCCAGACCTACCCCTACCACCGCTAGAGCCGCTCTTCCTATGCTGGCCAACCCTACCCCAACCATGCGTCCTATAGCCCCTATACTTCCTAACCTTCCTCTCGAATCTCCTAACCATGATCGCGATCGAATACCCAAAGCCCTTAATAAGTTTTTACACCCCACACCGCAGTATTTAATGCGGAGGAGCCCACGGCATTAATGAGGTAGTGCGGTTGCAGGGCCATCACCGCGTTAATAGTTATATTATGGAGGTTAGAGTGAGTATTGGGTAGTAATCCTAGTAATAATTAATTATAGCATCTTGAGTATTAATTCATTGATGGCAATGCCCCTATAACCCAAGTCGCCACCCTCGTTGAACCCCTTCTTAATATTCCTAAGTCCACCCGATGGCGGATGCAATCTGAAGAAGGGCTTTAGCTTTGGTATACATAGCACCTTATTACCAGACCTTGGCCATTGCCCAGTCTCAGGGCAGGAGAGCCTCTCGACTTCGCCAAGTACGTATGCTAATGCAAACTCCTCAATGCTTGACCAACCATACTTCCTAACCCACTCATCCGTCAAGGGCTTGTCACCAACGAGCCTACCCCTCTTCCTCAACAACTCAGCCAGTGTGTCTGCGTCTATCTCGCCCCATGTGACCCAATCCTTAACCATACGTAACATGCCTAGGTAAGCCGGTCTCTCATCAATCACAACACACGTATACCTCCTCCTCAACCTTAAGAGATCGAGTGTCCTCTCAACATCTGGTGATGTATCAGCAAGGCCCCTAAGCCTTATGACCGCTATCCTTGAATACGGTGAACTCCTAATGGTCTGGGCACCCTCTTGAACCTGCATGATTGAGCACGTACTGACCCACGCATTATTAAATTTTAGCCCTCATGAATGCTTATATTGAGAACGCGTATGTACTCCTCAATGCATTGTATGTTGCCTTGACTAGGTTATGTGTGGTCCTGGTCTCGCCCCACGTATACGACCAAACATCCTTAATACCAGCCAACCTAAGAACGACCTTGGCAGCATCAGCCGCAACTAAACCAACACCCTTAGGTGCTGGTATTAGCATTACCGTGACACTGCCACTCTTGCCCACCACCTTGAACGGAACACTATGAGGTTCATCACAGGAACAATGCCACGACCCACAACCCCTCCTCACCGGCGTTATGTTCAACTTAGCCTCCCTAATAGCCTTCTCTATCGCCTGATTAACCTGCCTACCCTTACCCATGCCCACTCCCACGTAACCATCCTCGTTACCAATAACCACAGCCACCTGGAACTGACTCACCTCACCAGCGTCAGTCTGCCTCTGGACAATATTTATACTAACAACCTCATGCTTGAGGTTTGGCAGGAAGAAGTCAATTATCTCGGGTTCCTTAATGGGTAGGTTGAGCCTAAAGATGTCGTCAATCGACTTAACCTTACCCTCCTTAACCATCCTACCAATCCACGTCTTAGGTTGCCAGGCCTCAATAGTCGATTCAGCACTCATTGACCAAGCCGTAACTGGGAAATTTAAAAATATTAGCTTACATGCACGGCAACACCTTGGCGGTTGTAAGTGGCTTATTAATTGAGGTGAGGATTATTAAATCAGTATGGCACTTGATAGGTTGATTGCGGAGGTGATACTACTCGTGGGCTCCCTATACCTAGGTTACGCATTATTCACAGTGGTCAACCACATGGGCATCGCCATTACATTCATGAGGAATATAAATGAAATAGGCAGTACAAGCATATACGTGCCTGATGCCGTGATCGTAAACAACGGTTCCGTAAACCAACTATACCTAGTGATCTATAATAATGGTCGCATGCCAATAAGCATAGAGAGAATATACCTAGTGGGTGTTAATGGGACGATTCCCATTACAATGAATAACACGGCATACCTAACGCCAGGCAACTACATAATCCTGCACCAACAGGTGCCCTATACGCAATGTAGGGTGTACATAACGTTTTGTATAGCGAACACCACCATCTGCATGGTTTATAGCACCAACACAACGAATTACGTACTGTCCCAGCCTTAATTAACCATTACTGCCTTAAATACTAACCTGAGAACAAAATATTGATGTATTACCAGAGTAATACGGATAAAAGGGATAGACGAAGAAGGGGCGACCTAAGTGGTCCAATCTACACGATATTGATGATAGTTTTCGTGGTTGTGGCGGCAATAATGCTTTATAACTACTTCCAATCAAGAACCTCGGTACTCACGACACAGGCACAACTCAGCATTGTGAATCCGCAATTGGCAGGTAATGTGTACTCAATCACCGTGGAGAACATAGGGACAACACCAATAACAATAACATCAATAGAGATATATCCACAAAACTCACAGACGCCAGTCGTATCACAAACACTGAACACGCAATTAAACCCGGGGGAGTCGACCAGTATTGTTGGGACGTCACCAACACAATTCGTAACAGGAAGTAACTACATAGTGGTTGTTAAGGGACAAACACCAAATGGTCAGGAGGTTGCGGTTGAGTCAATAGCCCTCTCACAGTGATGAGTTAACTCCCATTTCAGTCGTGCTTAAAATCTCATCAGTGGCTTATATCTCTTCCTGAGGATTATGATTATGATGAGCAATTACACCGTGCCAGTGCGACTAGAGGGTTTCGTATTTAGGGTTCCTGTTTCCATAGTCAATAAGGAGGACGCTTATTACTACCTGGTCAAGGAGCCAAGGTGTGACAACCAATGCACTAACCTGAAGGCTAAGATCATAGATTCAATGAGGCAGAGAAACCAATCATTACAGGACGCAATAAACGAGGTGCTCAGTAATGTGGGTGATAAACAAGTCGTTGAGGCTGTGTTATACCACATAATGCGTGACCTAAGGGGTTACGGCCCAATAACAGTGCCGCTTTTCGATCCAGACATTGAGGAGGTGGAGTTGAACAATTGGTCCCACCCAATAACCGTAGTTCACAGGGATCTTCCAGGAATTAGGTTAATCACAAACATCAGGTTTAACTCCGAGGTGGAGGCTAAGGACTTCATAATGAGCATGAGCAAGAGGGGATTACCAAGATCCGTCTCCCTGCTAAAGCCATATATCGAGACAATACTGCCCGAGGGACATAGGTTCACGGGAACCATTGGTGAAATAACCATAGGCCCAACATTCAGCATAAGGAAATTCCCACCAAAGCCAATGGCACTCGAGGAGTTGGTAAGCAGGGAGATGCTAAGCCCAAGCGCTGCCGCCTACCTATGGTTGATGGCTGAGTTCAGGGGCTTTATAATGATCAGCGGGCCCATGAGCAGCGGAAAAACCACATTACTAGGCGCAATCGTCAGCAAACTACCGATGTACGCGAAGATAATCACGATAGAGGACACACCGGAAATACGCATACCACACCCGCACTGGGTCAGGATGTTCACGAGGGATGGTGATGATGACAAGTCTAGAATCGAGATGTTCGACCTAATAAAACTAGCCGTTAGGTATAGGCCAGACTACATAATTGTCGGGGAGGTCAGGGGCGAGGAGGTACACGCCATGCTCCAAGCCTCCGCACTAGGTCACGGTATGCTAACCACATTCCACGCATCAACACCAGAGGAACTAATGGTCAGACTCACAAGTCCACCGCTAAACGTAAACACTGGCAACCTACAATTAATATCAACCGTAGTATTCACAACAATAAGGAATGGAAAAAGACTCGTAACAGACATAGTGGAACCAACAATGAACAACGGAAACCTCGAATTCAAAAGCATACTAACAAGCACAGGCGAGGTAGACATAGGGAAAAGCCAAAGACTAAAAATCCTCAGCAAAACATACGGAATAAACATCACGGATGAAATTAAAAAACGAGAGAAACTACTGAAGAATCACGCCAATACTGGATACGAAGTTGAAGAAATTACAACAGAAGAATAATTATCTTTACAAGGAATAGAATAATTGTAACATATACCTCCACCATTAATGGCCATTAAATAAATACACAATTCCAGGTAACCACTCACCGAAAGCGCTGACTCACCGCAGTGCGGATCATAATCAGCGCCCAAGAATAAAAGAAGAAAAACAGAATTAAAAAGTATATAGTGACATGGAACTATTAAAGAAACAGCTAAGTGCTCTGCCATTCCTTCTCTACATAAATAATAAGTAATATAAGCCAATGAATTCATACTTTACTATGTGTTTTCAAACATAGTAACGAGTAAATGTAGAAATGTTAAAGAGCATGTAGGGTTTATGAATTTATATGGCACTGAGTTAGAGGTTGTCGAGCGCCGAAGCGGTACCAGGGGTTCAGATTATTACTACGTCCATGACGGGTCCCTCTTTATACCCATTAGCGCTGTACCTGGTGCTAGGTTAGTCAGCAAGGAGCCAGGTAGGAGGATTGAGCTTACCTATAAGGTACCAACATCATCTATCAAGGGTCCTATACTACACGTATCCTTCAGTAACAGCGGTTATCCACTTTTTGAAATATGCACATTAAGTAATAACTCCATGCAGTGCTGCATATGTGATTGTGATGAGGATTCGGCTAAGGTGCTCCTAAACATGTTCAAGTTATCTAAGGATGAAGTCTACCTAGTTAGGTTTTATATGGATACTGTAAGTCCCTTAATTAATGATATTAAGTCAGTAATGGTAAGGTCAAAAACCAGCGATATTAGGTTCGGCGGATATGCGGAGCGACTTAGAGAGACTTTTGAAACGCCTTATTTCTCATTGCTCACATTGATGGCATTACCTGATGAAAAGGGTAGAATTCAGTCAATTGAGGTTAGACTTAGTCACATTGTTGAACTTTGGGTTTTTACGAAACTTATTGAGGCTATTGATGGGGAAACACTGGATAGATGGGTTATTGAGGGATTGACGATTAATTCCCCTGGCAATAATTGGTGGATTGAATTTATGAGAAATGAACCCATTGCATTCATTAAATCGAGGAGAAATAATGAGAAATACACCATTTATTATCAACCGAGTATATACCCGCATGTGCTTCAATTTAGTGAGGAGTACCATGAATTACGTAGAAGGGGGATTAGGAATGTTGTGCCTGACTTCGTGGTCTTTAAGGGCATTATTAAGGAGAGAATTGGTTGGGGGGAACTACATAATTTGAATCTATTGCCTCAATTAGTTATTGAGGTCAAGACTGGTTTAGAGAGAACTCGATGGGCTAGTCCTGAATATGTAATTAAACAATTAGACCAATATAGGCATTTATTAAAACCAAAACACCTAATGCTTACGGTACTTACGAAAATAAACGATGGGTTAAGGAGAAAACTCGAAAACATGGGTATAGTCATAATTGACGACCTACTAAACAAACAAGGAGAACTCGGCGAACTCATTCATAACTTATTATAAGATAATAAAGATTACGAGAATAAATAGATAAGTTGTATGATTAACGAATCCAGGGAATTACCGTAAATGCTACGTCTAATCTTTCCGAGAATGCTCACATACTACACAAAATAGTAGCGCAACAGGTTAGAGTGAAGATAAATAGATTGTAAAGTTCGTAGAATTAGTTACGATAGAATATGGTAGGCGGGACCCAACCCCGTGCTTAGGTAAATACCCTCGTATGGTGCACGTAAATGGGGCTCACGAACGTTCACTCAAATTGCGTGTGCGTGATTCGTGCTTTACACTCGATGCGTGCCTATGGAGCCACCTCGTAAGTTGTGGGATTGAACACACCACCTTTCAATCCTTATCTTATTTTATCCGCACTCACTTAATATAAGTAATTTATGTACCTTCCGGACTCAGCCAGGTGAGGGGTATGGGCAGGCCCACACGGGTTAGGGGTATCGGAGTTAAAAACTCATCACTCAAGGAGACACTAGGGGACACCTTTTTAAGTTTAGCGAATAAAAGTATCGCGGCCTTATCTTACGCGGTCCGTGAAGGCAAGGATCACCGTTTTCTCGCCGTTGATGAAAGTACTAATGAGGCGTTCAGAACGATATTGATTAACCTAGGTGTGTCAAGGATGCCTGTTATGGTTCAGATAGTTCAGCCGTACCCAGTCTCGTTTGTGGGTAATATGAGATTGAAAAGAAATAGGGTGTATATTTCAGTCCCCAAATCACTACATAATATTCACGAGGCATTATGGCATGATGGTCGTACGTTCCCTGTAATAATAACACCGTTGACAGCTACGATGGTCCACACTAGGGGATGAGCATGACCAGCAATACGAATACTCTACACTGGAATAGGGGGGCACAACATCAACAGAGGCCGTTTAATCAACGTCCTGGTCAGCAACGACCACAGCAACGAGGGTCCAGCGACCATGGGGGATTTGACAGTCTCTTGGTTGGCCGCGACTGTTTGACGGAACTTGGTAACGGGAAAGTGATAAGGGGAGTTATCGTCACTGCTTCCAAGTACTTTTACTTGATCAATACTAATGGACAGATCATTGTCGTAAACAAAGCATGGGTTGTTTCAATAACGCCCGTTCAATCTCAAAACAAAAAGGAAGTCGTAGGCACCTTGGTAGGCGCCTCAGCGGGTACAGGTGGAGACCATGACAGTGGAAAACAGCAGTCAGGTAAGTAATCAAGGGGAGGTTTATAAGGATTTTGGGACTGTTGGGCCGCCAAGCAAGACTTCCGTGCTTGAGGCACCAAAGGAACTTGCTTTGGCGATAAACAAGCGATGTGAGGAGACGTGGATGGCGATAATGAAGGAAGGCCTTGTGATCCACCACCCACACCAGGACCTATTCAACACCATTACCAAGGTTATTGACGACGTCTGTGATGGTGCCACTGACGAGCCTTCGCTCAAGGAGTGTTTTAGGGCAGCGTACGTCTCGGCCACACTCCTTGGGGTTGACAAACGTGGCGTGCATACTTGCGAAATTGTATATCGATTGCTGACTGAGGAATTGACAAAACCTGAGGATGAACTCCGAGAGAGGATAAATGCAACGATCAGCGCATCGATAACCAGGCTCGGCTTAAAGCCTGAGGCCAAAGATGCCCTGCTTAGGAGGGTCATTGAAGAAACCAACAATGGAGAACCTTACGTGTCAATGATCCTCAGTGCCATTGTCGCGATGACAAAGAGGAGGATGAGACCAATGGATTTCAAGAACTACGTGTTTGGGGTGAATCTTGATGAATTTAATAATAAAATGATTGTGCATGTGATCCTGCCCAAGGCGACGGGAAGCACAGGTGAGGAAAGTGAGAGTTTTGATCTTGTGGTTGACTTGCGAAAACTAGGCGAGGCACATATTAAAAATAAAGACATCACACACTGGGTTACCGACATCACGCGCCCACCCGCACCTCCGATCAAGGGCTCGGGTAAAAAAGCCTTCGTGGCCATAGGTAACTTTGCGGTCATCATTCCTGCCTTTCTCTTGCCATGGATCGACCGATTTTTGAGGGCGGGCTGGATCCCTGATGGCACAACGCCGGAGTTCTACGATGCAATCAGGGACAAAATAGAGATGGTAAAGATGCCTGAGGAGCGTTTCAGGGATGCTCTAGCCGTGGTGTTTGTTAAGTATCATTGGGCATTCATCAGTAAAGATGAAACTGGCGGATACGTTCTCAAGAATGAAGTGTCGATAAAGGAATGGCAAGGATACGTATTCCTCAACGTTGAAGATAACGAGATTTGGTTCCCGTACCCTATGTGGATCAAACTACGTAAACAATTGGAAAGTGTGAGGATTACTGAAGAAGCGATACGGGGCATAGTTAAGGATAGTAGGACCACCAGGCGAGTAAGGACGTGTGGGGGAGAGCGCTCGATAGAAATGAAAAATTTGGTGATCCTGGATAAAGCAAAGGTTGAGGAGATCCTCCAAGGCTCGATAGAACTTTTCATTGTTCATAAAGAGCCGGAATGTGAGGACACGGGTGATGTCCCATGACTCATGAAATAATGTTTAGCCGTAACTACGCAACTAAACTCCCGCGCGGGGGCGCGCGCTTTTGCGCGGGGGACACTTCTCTAAAAAGTTCCCTACGTAGTTACGTAGTTACGGTAGGCGCGGGAGGGCTGAATGTAAATGCACGTTCGCAACTACATAAAACCCCTCCACGAATGCGCCGCGTTCGTGATCTACGTTCGCAACTACGTGCCCAAATTCACGAACGTACCACGCCCGCAAACTGCGTTCGCAACTACGTGAAACCTTTCACGTTCGAGGCACGTACGAGGTTCATGTCCGCAACTACATCAACCGTGAGAGTTGAACGTCGCTTACGTAGTTGCGGTCTCCCATTCAACTTCCCCGTTCAGTTCCTAGGAATTGAATGTTGCACGAACGTAGAACTACCCGCAGCTATGGGATGTAGTTGCGGTACGTGCCTCTTTTATCACCCGTTGGAATACTCCAGGAAGATGCTGAGATGTTTTGTTAGGATTCCTCGTGGGGTTGTCCTCGAATCGCAACTACATAACCCGCTTTTACGTAGTTGCGAGCATTGGGTGACGAAACATGAGACTCCCTGACATTAGACTTGACGAGGTTGGTTTAGAGGGTGAGGATGAGGTTAGAGAGGTGGCTAAGCTTATTGCCAAGCTAGATTCAATAACTAAACATTTAATTGCCAAGCCGCTCGTATTGGACCTGGACCACCTCCTGGACGCTTTACGTGATGTTAGCTGTATAGCACTCATCATCGGCAATCCCGGCACGGGCAAGACCGAGTACTTAACCAGACTCATTCATGGAAGCGCTAAGATATGCGGTGTCGGTCTTCCTAGCCCTGTCCTAGCCCTGGCCTTCACAAATGCCGATGCAGCCGAATTGAAGCACAGGGTTGGGGATCTAGACGGTTTTGAGGTGGCGACGCTTCATTCCGTGGCTGTCAAGACCGTCGGTATTAACTCCATGGTCGGTTATGCCATAGAGGTCCCAGGGACTAAGAGGGTTGTTAAGGTCCGTAAGGGCGATAGGGAGTATGTACGTGAGTTTGTGGATATTACCCTGGCCCAGGAGAGACTTAGGTTCACCGTGGCCCGTAGTGTTGGTCTACCGTACAGCATGGATCCCTTTGTAGAGTCCCTGGGAAATAAGGTATTTCGCACATTCGATATTTATGTCCATACGCAAGGTCTTAGCGAACCGGGTATATTACTTGATAAGTTGCTGGAGGTTGATATCAAGCTGGCCCATACAATCAAACTGTATTTGGGTTGCCTGAGCGGTAAGGTTGGTAGGGTTGAGGATATCCAATGCTCCAACGCCTATGATTTTTCCACAGTACTGCTTGAGCTATTGCATTCTTCGGTACCTGCCGTCGGCGGTGTGCCGATCCGTTCGTTGGTAATTGATGAGTGGCAGGACTGGTCTCCCTTGATGAACGCTATTTTGGCTGACTGGGCTAGGCATGTGGATTACTTGGTCGTGGCAGGAGACCCAGATCAGTTGATCTACCACTCCCTAAACGGCGCCAAGGAAGACACATTCCTCTCGGTCTATAAAGCCGTTAAGGAGAGCAGAATCAAGGGCGAGATAATTCACTTGAACCAAAGCCATAGGGTGCTGGAACCTGTAAATCGCCTCGCTGTCAGTGTGCTACGCAGATTCACTCACCCCCAAGATTGGGATAATTGGTTAGGCAGGAGGGAAGAGGGCTCGATACCTGTCCTACACGTAAAGACCTGGGGGCAGGTGGTTAGGGAGTTAGTGGATTTATACAATAATAATTTACTTAGGAGGTACTTTATCCTGGCGCCCGTCAATGCGGGGGTGCTATACGCCACTCGTTCCCTGTTGGCTCACGGTATTGTGCCATTGTTCCTGAAGTCGGTCCCGTCCATGGTTAACCGCTACGTGGGCATTGCAAGGAGAGTCATCAGGAGATATCTTGCGGACAAGCCCACGATACTGAGCGCGTCGAACGACGACATTGCTAGGTACATACCTGGCAACTTAGAGCCTGAGGAATTTCGTATTGTTAGGAACATCGTGAAATTCGCGATTGAGACAGCTACTAGGGAGAGACAGGTTGATGAGTCGGAAATAGATGCCCTGGAGCGCGTACTTGACGATTACTTAAACCCGAGACAAATGACGTATAACCACAACCCCGATGCCCACGTATATGTCGACACCATTTACACAGCCAAGGGTTTAGAGGCGGAGCACGTCATCCTCCTTAATTGGGATATTAAGAAACGTGAAATCGATGCATATCTAGCCAGGCTTTGGTACGTAGGACTTACAAGGAGTAGGGGTTCAATCACGATTGTTCCCCCGCCCGAGGACTCAAAATTTGCGGACGCCATGCCCCTGTCAGTAATAATCACTGAAGCTCAAAGGGCGGGTGTCGAGGTGGTTAACCATGCAAGGCAGGCTTAGGATATGGGCTGAGTTATTACTGGGAGCCGTTCCCGATAAGGTGCTTAGGCATGACATGGAACACAACGCCCACCTAGCCAGGCGAATCCAGTTCTTCCCCGAAAAGGGGTATGAGGGAGAGGATTGCGTGGAAGTACCAGGTTGGCTAAGGAAGATGGGTAGGCTACCTGGCAAATTCTGCACACGAAAAGAGTGGTTACCCATATCTGGTGGCGATCTCGATGAGGTTGTGAGGACATACCAATTGAGACTTATCTACCATGCCTACAAATCCCATGCTAAGGTGAATATCGCCATATCTGATGCATTGCATGACTTAGAGGCTAATGAACAAGCCGTGGTCCTAGACAGGGTGAGTCTCGATATAGACTTTGGCAGGGAGTTAAGCATGGAAGAGGCTAGGAAGATAGCTAGAACCATAATAGCCAGGGCACGTAAGGTGTATGGCATAACCCCGATTGTTACCCATTCAGGGTGCCACGGTATACACATAACCTACTACCTAAATGACTTGGTACCTGCCAGGGATGCCAAAGAACTGAGGATGCAAATCTACGAAGACCTAGGGCTTAGGGAGTTGGGTATTGTGTTGGATGAGCACGCCCTGGATCCTGAGCACCTCTTTAGGCTACCATTGACAATAAACACGAAGTGTAACAACGAGGCTAGGTTTATCCACTACATGGGCGTTAATAAGCACGTCATTGATCCACTGAGTCTCTATAGGAACGTTGTGTATAGGCAGGTTAGGGAAGGCATTATCCCCATAGAGCTACCCACAAAGCCAAGGGAATACGTTTATGTAACCCTAACCCCACTCTTCGGAGAGAGACCTAAACCAAAGGTTAAGTGCCTGGATACCCCTGACTTCGGTAGGGTTTGCTATCCAAGGGCAATGAGTGGGTTGGGTTGGGTTAGGTACATCATAAGGAATAAGTTGTACATAAGGGACTGCCGCCAGAACCTCATATGGTACGCCCTATCCTGGGCGCCGTTTATCACTGACAGGAACGGCGAGCCTCTTATCACTGAACAGGAGGCAATTGAGTACATCCGCGAAGCAACCACCAAGTATCCGGATCCAGATAATGAGCTCAACCCCGATGACTATGTTAAACTCCTACAACGCTACCTAAAGAACCACACAAAGAAGCCACCCGAGAGGAGGATTAAGCCACCCTCGTGGGAGAAACTACTAATGCTCGAAGTCAATAAGAAGGACATAGCCAAATGCCTAGCTACAGCCGTACTCGAAGCCCTAAAGGAAAAACAGAGAGATCTAGCCAAGGACAACACCGAAGCCAAGTGAGGATTACAACTGAAGGCCTGCCCTTTAGGGCGGGGAGGAGGCCAGAAATATCTCTTAAGCGCAACTGGGCCTAATTAGCCCACTAGCATCAGTGGTATAACTTGCACACCTGCACACTCTGTGCAGTTGATACACTGGCACTTTTTGTTCAAGTGTCTCTTTGGTATCAAGATGTTAACTTAATCAGAGTATCAATTAGTTCAGAGTGATCTCTGGAAACCATTAATAGGCCTAGAGGGCTTGGATTGATTACGGTCGTTCTGAGAGATATCATAAACACTTTGGTAGAAAGCTTATAAGGAATGCTGTGGATTATAAAAATTAAGTGGTTGGGTATGGACATAGACGTGGAAAAAGGTGAGGGTGGGGGGCTTAATTTGCCGCGGGAGTTGGTTAGTTCGATTACCCCAGGCATGCGCCAGGGCTTGATTATTATCAACGACCCTAAAGAAGCTGAAATGGTTGTTAGAATATTTACTGGCATGATCGTAAACAAGGATCCCTACAGAATCGTTGATTGGCGCCGCGAATATGTAAGTGTCAGTGGTGAGGAGCTTCAGGAGGAGTTGAAACTATTAGTAATGCCCTTGATTAACGAGCTACCAATCATGAGGGCCGTCATACTACCGGATAGGCAGGAGTACCCTGCCATATTACGCAAGATCTACATCCTGTTACTCACGTCTCCCACTGGGTTTGTAGTCTTCAGTCAACCAAGTACGGCCTTGCTGGTTAGTGATAATGACAAGCTGTATTTTGGATATAGGGGCGTCAATGTTGATGGTAGTAGCAAGCTCGTGATAACGATAAAGTCGAGAATCGCTAACCGCATTACCGTGCCGTTCACCCCCGCTATCGCCAGGTTTATCTTTATTGGCGACGTCGTTGAAGGCATAGTTGACACTGATGGCCAGGTAAGGGGGCTGCGAAAATGAGGGATGCACATACGTTAAACCTGTACCCTTATGCCTGTGCGTCTTCGGTATATAAACGTGTTCATGTAGTCGCTGATCACCTGGTCAGAAATCCATAGGAAAATCCGTTTTGGTATTACATACCCAACCTGGCACGTCCCATAAAGTCGCGTCCATACGTGGTTATATTCGCGCGGTAGGATAAGGTTTGGCTTGCAGTTTTTGCACTTAACTACCGAGCAGTCGACAACAATGTTGTTCAGGCTAAGGAGTGCGCGCCCGTGGTTGCCCTTCATGAGGACGTCAAGCCCCGGCCCAACCAGTGGGTTGAAGACGTAGCGATCCTCCCCACTATTATACCCCACTGAGCCAGCAATCCAATACCAGCCTAGACGCTCAGGCACCCCACCCAGCGTCTCCATGAAGTGTCTTATGTTGCAGTAGGGGGACATACCTGCCTAAGTACCGGCCGAGGTATATAACGGATGCGGTGGTTGAATCAACGAGAAATAGAAAGAGAATGAGGACACGGGCAACTCATGTGAGGGGGACTCTAAACCCTGCAATTCGTACAGCTTCGCAACCATCCTCTTCGCGAACTCTATAATTTAATGGGGCTAATCAATAGTAGAGAAATCAGTAGCATCTGTGTTAAAATAATGTGTTCTGTGATGGGTGTTGGTAGGTGTATTAGCCCTGGTAACTTAAATATAATCTTAAAATAAAATATTCTTTGGGCAGGTTGTGTAGATGTGTAGTGCTCGTGGTGGTAGGGTTCATGAGGAGGAGGTGAATATTAGGATTGCCGATGTACTTAGTGAGGAGTTCGGCTTGAATTGTAAGCCTGAGCGCCCCAGCGGTAGGAGGAGGCCCGATATTCGTTGTTATTACAGGGGATTCAACATCGTCGTAGAGTCATCCTATGATAAGAATGATGCCGAGAGGGATGCTAGGAGGAGGGTTGAGGAGGATGGATTCGACATCGCAATAGCGCTGTGGCTTAAGGAGGGGGACAGGTACCGCGCTGATTTAAGCACTAGCGAGCTCGAGAAGGTGATAAGGAGTTCAAGGTTTGACGTAGCGCTATTCACCTCATCTCCACAGCCGGGGTTACTTAAGTTCATAACTGGAAGGGTTGGTGCCAAGTTAAGTGCTGATTGGTTTGTCGATGTTGACTTGAATTTCATCAGAAACTTGATTATGCACTCCATCGAATACCTAATTGCTGAGGAGGAGGTTGAGGGGACAATAAATGAGGTTAATGAGGAGCTTACGAACTTCATTAATCAGCTGAGGAACCAGCCCGAGGGGGTTTGGCAGGGAATATACGACGTACTCTACAGGCTCTACGGACTACAACTAACCGAGACTAGGGATGCCGAGGTGATCTTTGGGCAGGCAGGTTTATCGATACTACTGTCCTCCACCTTCTACGAGCACGTCCGTGCACTACACAACCTAGGCTCGCTCAATGTGTATGTAAGTAAGTATGGGCCTATACAAGGCCTTATCAGGGCCCTTGAGGATTTGTTGAGTTTTGATTATAGGACTGCGATAGAGACGGCAATTAAGATCCTAAATATACTACTACTTCCCGATGTGGCTGGCGCGGTTGAGAGGTTAATTGAGCTTGGGACCAAGATTGCGCAGAACAGGTACCTATTGAGGAGGGACTTTGCCGGTAGGGTTTACCATAGGATTGTCGGTGACATTGTCCATAGGAAGGGATTCGCCACTTACTATACGGAGGTGCCGGCAGCCTACCTACTAGCCACGCTTGCGGTGAATGCGTTATTCAATACCGATGAGAAGCCAATTACCAAGCTAAGTGAGAAGGAGGTTCAAAATATCGTGAACAAGATTAGCAATATTAAGGTTGGTGATTTCGCGTGTGGTAGTGGTACCCTGCTGACTGCAACCTACAGTGCATTAATGGGCTTGGCATCAGCAATCAAGCTGTACTATAACCTGGGCATCGACCTTGATGATGTGGGTAAGAGGTTAATCGAGGATGGTGTTTACGGTATTGATGCGTTGAGGTATGCCTCACAGATAACGGCAATAAACCTAGCCCTAATAGGTCCCCAGGGTAAAATAACAAAGGAGAACGTGTTCACGATTTACCTGGGCATATTGAATAAGCCTAATAGGGTACCTTGGTTGGGTTCACTTGAACTACTCAATAAT
>Ga0081534_100086_pt1 | contig 34044 bp, 31 predicted proteins | sample MonGeyMetagenome_FD_71019 | JGI IMG/M metagenome (GOLD analysis project Ga0081534, IMG submission 71019) | Hypoxic/sulfidic aquatic microbial communities from Monarch Geyser, Yellowstone National Park, USA - MG (SPAdes) v1 (version 2) | ecosystem: Environmental > Aquatic > Thermal springs > Hot...
AGGTTCATACATCAAATACGTCGGGTCAAGTAAAACGACCTCATCACCCTCATCGATTATGCTCATGAAGGTCGCTAGTATGGCCTCAGCAGAACCGGCGGATACCGAGACATTGTTGCTTGTTATCTTAACCCCAGAATATTTTGAGTAATCCTCTGCGATTGCCTCCCTAAGCTCCTCAATGCCATTACTTGGGGTATACATACTGTACTCAAAGGATTTCTCAAGTAGGTTTTTCGTAAAATCAAGCAATAAGTCCCTACTTGGTGGTAAACCGGGTTGGCCTATGTGGAAGCCATAAACCTTAACGCCGCTTCTTTCTAACCTAACCACCTCCTCATTGATACCCCTAATTGCGGAGCCGGGGAATGCGTTGCTCCTTGTCGAGATCCTCACATTAATGCCGTGAGGTGTATTTCTTTTTAAACATTTCTACCTAGGTATATTTTCCACTATATATTTACCTATGATGTCTATGTATTTCAAACCACTGCCCGTCAATATAAGCACCACCTCATCATCCTTACTAATTTGCTTATTATCGATTAGTTTCCAAAAGGCTGAGATAACGGTTGCGCTGCTTGGCTCTATTATAAAGCCACCCTTCAGGGCTTGTCTCCACGCCCTTACTATCTCGTCATCCGTAACGACAATGGCATCGCCATTACTTGACTTAACGGCATTAACCATCTGAGATAGCCTTGGTGGGTCGGAGACCCTGAGCGCATCCGCTATTTTAGTGGGTTCGGCCCTGTATGTGCCGTGTAGTTCCTCGTATAGTCGTGCATAGCCCTGGGCCTGGACTGCGAATAGCTTAGGGATCCTCTTTATGAGGCCCATGCTTAGGAGTTCGCCAAAGCCTATGTAGAGGCCCAGTAGTAATGTACCGGATGCGACCGGCACAATCACGGCATCCGGCGCGTGGCCCATTTGGTCGAGTAACTCGTAGGCCAGCGTTTTAGTGCCCTGTAGGAACCAGGGATTCCATAGATGCCCTATGTAAACCTCGTTCTCCCCTACGGATTCCACAGCCATCCTATAAGCGTCAGCCCTGGTCGGCGTCTCGACTAGGTCGGCACCTAATGCCCTTATGAGGCTCTTCTTACCCTCGGGCGCGTCCTTTGGTACGTATATCCTAGCCCTTATACCCGCGGCCGAGGCATAGGCACTTATTGATATCCCAGTATTGCCACTGGAGTCCTCAACCACGGCCTTAACACCGAACTCCAACGCCTTGGACACCGCGACGGCGGAGCCCCTATCCTTGAATGAACCCGTGGGGTTTAGATACTCGAGCTTGAGGTACACATTATCTCCTAAAAACTTCGCCTCAACCAACGGTGTGGACCCCTCACCTAAACTGACAAGTGGCTTAGCAGGTATTGCACTAGCGAACCTCCAAAGACCCCTACGCTCACTCAATGTCAGCCTTAAACCATCAATGACTATATCAAGCGGCCCACCACACCTAGGACACCTCCAAAGCCACGAATTTGCCTCCATAACGTATCCACACCTTGCACATTTGTAATAAACCCTCACAGAAAGCCTAGCATTTCTATCGGTATATTAAGTTTTTAGGACTTGTATACAGTTAATCATGCGAAAATGAAATACTTAAAAATACTGTACGATAAAATATAAAGGTATGGCGGAGGATTTCGGGATCCGAACCGATAAAGAACTACGTATGGTATTAGATAGAAAACGCCTTCTCTTTCTTTCGATAGGGGAAATCATAGGCGCTGGTTGGTTATTTGCCCCTTTATACGCGGCGTCGTATGCAGGCGGTGCAGCATTAATATCCTGGATAATAGCTGGAATCTTTGCGTTATTAATAGCATTGGCCAATGCTGAGGTAGCGTCTGCAATACCTAAGTCAGGTGGTCTCGTTAGGTACCCGCATTATGTGTTTGGCGGGTTTGCTGGTTTTCTCGTGGGTTGGGTTTACTTTCTTGCAATAACTGCCGTGCCATCAACCGAAGCCTTAACAGCCACACGATACTTATCATTCTTCTTCCCACAACTTTATAACATACATACAGGGATATTAACCCCACTGGGTTACGTAGTTGCTTACCTATTCTTAGCGTTATTCGTTTATGTTAATTACATGGGTGTTAGGGCTGTTGGTGAAACGGTCTATGGGTTGGGTTGGTGGAAGCTCCTAATTCCCTCAATAACTGCCGCGATAATGATAGCGTTGGCATTCACCCCATCCAACTTCACGGCTGGTGGCGGGTTCGTTCCGACAAGCGGCACTTCACCCTATACTGGGTGGGCCGCTGTCTTTTACGCAATACCTTCCGCAGGCGTCATGTTTGCATATTTAGGTTTTAGGCAGGCGATTGAGTATGGCGGTGAGGGCAGGAACCCAAGTAAGGACGTACCTTTTGCTGCGATTACGGCAATACTGATAGCAATGGCCATATACTTACTGCTTGAGGTTGCATTCATAGGGGCCATACATTGGGATGTCATAGGTGTTAAGGAGGGCGCGTGGTCAGCGCTTAGGTCGTCGTCAATATCGAAGGCGCCCATTGCCCAATTATTTGAATCACTTAAATACGTAGTCCCAGCCGCGGCGGCGTTTATAACCACATGGTTAATAATATTTTTAACAGATGCCGTAATATCACCAGCCGGTACCGGCTTTGTCTCGACCGGTGGCGCAACGAGGGCATTATACGAGCGGCCGATGGTTATTTACCAGGTTGGTTCCTTAGCCTCAGCAGGACAAAGATACCTAAGTGGGCATTATTAACCGTGTTTATACTTGGAATGCTTTATTTACTACCATTCCCAACCTGGCAATCAATAGTCTCCTTCACAACGGCAGGGCGAGTACTAACATACCTAGTGGTGGGAGGTATAGCAGTGCAGGCGCTTAGGAGAACAGCCCCAGACCTAAATAGGGTATTTAAGCTCAGGGCAGTATCAGTATTGGCACCCCTAGCTTCTATTGCTGCTTCCCTTGTGATTTATTGGGCGGGTTTCGGAACAATTTCTAAGTTATTCCTGGCAGCGTTCATAGGGTTACCAATATACTTTGGGTACTATGCATATAAAAGATTGAAGGTCAGTCTAGGGCTTTCGTTATCGGTAGGCTTTATAGATGCCATAGCAGTGGCCCTATCATTCACCTACCTATACACAGCAACGAGGAGCTTAACGAAGCCCATGGATCTCGCATTTTGGATCTACATAGTGGTAATTGCGATTATAACGTATGTAAGCATGGCGGTTCTGTATCGACTCGGCACCGAATATCTAAGGATTGAATTAAGGGCTGGGCTATGGTTGCCGACGTATATGCTCGTCATAATGATTCTTTCGTACTACGGAACCTTCGGGCTACACAGGATAATACCATTCCCATGGGACACGGTAATAGCGGTAATCGTTACATTGGCATTCCATTACTGGGCCGTGTTCAGCGCATTCAGAACAAAGGCCATAGATCAAATACTGGGAAAAAGCGGTGAGTGAGCTGTCTAAACATACCTGCCTCATTATTATTTAAACCATAATTTATTTCTCAATCATGCAGTCCTTAGTCCAACTGGTTGTCTCCGAAACCTCAATGGCTCAATTAGCCCTAATGCTCTACGCATCAGCTAACGTCAATGAGGAATTAGCCAAGGCGCACGCACCCATAGGGGCTGTGAGAGCTCCTAATAAGCTGTCCATGAGACTATTTCTTGAGACCTATAAGGAATGCTGTGACTTAAGTAGCGAGGGTTTAGGCGTGCCATAGCCAAGCTATTCTTCTCCCAAATTTAACCCTAAAGAACCAGTCTCTCTATTTAGTAATTTACATACTCCACACGGCGCATTTCACAACCCACACGCCCATGGGCTCCGAACTCAATGAGTGCCTAGAATTAATGAGAGATAGAAAGAAAACCAGGAAACTGGCACTTATTAGTAGGCCTAACACTGGCGGACAGACACCCAGAGAGATAGTTAGTGTGGGTTATTTTAGAGTAGCAGTAAAAGGTGGGCAATTTTGATGGTATATGTCGTAACATCGTGGGAGAAAGCCCGCGCGGCTGGGTGAGTGGCCTAGGGAGGGTGATGCAGGTGAGGAGTTTAATAGTAACCCTGCACTTAATCTCTCGTGAACCCTGCACTACTTGACACTCCCTAATGAGCCTTTCTTAACTTGCCCCGGGCTGGCCCCACGTCCTCGTAGTCGTGCCTTTGTTATCGTGGGTTCACGAACGTGCATTGCCATGTAGTGCAAAGCCTTAAGAAGCCTGGGGTTGATTGTGGTTTGTGGGTACAGTCAACGTCACGATTAGGTTCAATGAGGATGAGTTGAGGAGGCTTGACGAGCTTGCTCAACGTATGAATAAGACGCGTAGTGACGTGATCCGTGACTTGATTAATAATTTTGACGAGGTGCTTAAGCAGGAGGTGGAAAAAGAGAGGAAAAGGTGGATGCTCATTGGGTTCACAGCCGCGCTTGAGGAGGCCATCCTAGACCCGACGTTGATACTAAGGTTCGTGAGGAAGAACGTTGATGTTTTAGGTTACCCCGATTTCCTCGTAGGTATGGTTAGAGTGAGGAATAGGATTGTCGTTTTCTCTCATCAGGATAGGGTCGGTAGCCAATTGCTACAGTTGGTTAGGGGTAGGGTTGAGGAGGAGGTTAGGAAGGAGGAGATGGAAATTGAACGGGAGAAGGATGAGGATAAGGAGGTTGGTGATGGTAGGTCTGTCTCTGCGTATGTGATCGTACATAGGGGTGTATCTCCACGTACCCCTCATGTTACCCCTGTATCTACCAAATATAAATTGATGATTACTAACAGGGCCAATCCGCCCATCACCAGGTCTGCCGCCGTGGCTGCGGCGAGTAGGTCAGGAGGCAGCGGTGGGAGTGGTGATGCTAAGGCTGCGACAACTGCCACCGCGCCGGAAAACAAGAGATTGGTGGCTACCGGTATACCTGCCACCAATAACTCAGCGGGTTCGAGAGTCGGAGATTCCAATTCACAGGCTAGCGCCGGCGGTGGAGGTATGGATCCTGTAAGGCCTGTTGGTGGAGGATCCGCGGAGAAGCCTGCTGGCGATTTTGTGTTCGCGCTAATAACAAACCTATACCATAAGCATCGAGATGCATTACTCAAGCTTGTGGGGTCCGTAGTGGGTGGTTGAAATGCCATGGGTGACTGAGCAATACGTGATAAACGCGCTCAGTTGTAAGGGCTTTGAAGTTTGGTACGCGAACCTCAAGCCAAGCCCTGACGTTATAGCCACGCGATACATAGACATACTCAGGCGAATTAAGGAAACGTGGCTGATCGAAGTGAAAGGAGTTAATGAATCGCTCGTTCGCGTAGACCAGCTCGAGGTGCTTGTGGATCTTGCGAGGTTTATAGATAATCCACCTTATGTAAAGGCTATGCCCGTTGTAGCCGTTGTCGGGGAGGGTGTTATTACTTTCCATAATGCAGAGGAACTACTGAAGATGGCATTGCTTCTTCAGAAGTACGACGATACAAGGAGAACCGCAAAAGGTAGACTAGTAGCGGCTATAAACGCAAACCGGGTGTCGCCCTTCTTAGAGCTCCCTGAAGCTAAGCAGCCCTGCAAGAGGGCTAAATCAACGTTCGAGTATCTCCGTGACATCGCGGTTAAGGAGCTTGAGGAGGTGGCTGAGGGGGACTTGAGGGTAATATTTGGTGATAAAGTCGAAACCATACCCCGAGCAAGGGCTTACCAGCCAAGCGATGACAGGTGCGTCCCAAGAATTGACGAAACGGGTGAGCAGTGATGCTTGGCGAGTTACTCATGAGGCAGGGAGGATTATTAAAAGGACCTAAGGATCAACAAAGCAGTCAGGGGCCTAATGGGGCTGCGTCCCGCGACTTTATAACCAGGTACTTAGGCTGCTTGGGCCTCTCGCCCACTGAATTGGATAAATTGCCTAAGGTGCTCAGGGAGGGGAATGTTGGTGGGGATGTGGCTAGGTGCGTGGCTGACCTCATGACCTCAGCCACCTGGGATGAACTCTTCGTAAAAATTAACCTTGAGACGGCCCTTCTGGAGGCTGTGGCTAGGCATGAACTACAGCAACTAGGCATCAACAAACAATCCGTTGACTCACTATCCCTATGGAGTCTCTACAACTTTATGGCATCAATCAACACCATTAGGTCACTGATGAGCAACGATAACACCAAGCCTGTGGGATTGATAACCCTGGCAAAAATAACATACTTGTTATTTGATTTGTATATGGAACTTTCGAAGAGAAAACTCATACCCCCTGACCTAGAGGTCGAATTTTGGCGCGTCCGTGAGGTCCTCGTCGATATAATGAAGGAGTTGTTCAAGGGGAATGGAACGATGACCGTGCACGATAAGTCGTTTGATGGAAATAAACAACTACGCCAGTAGAACACACTACCAACCGGACCGGTCAATTGAGCGTTTGTATGGTGAACAATGATATGTTTGCTCACTGTTTAAGTTCAATTTTACTTGGAAAGCGACGAGGGGTAAAGTTTAAAAATTACTTGAGTTACGTTCAATTTCGAATAAGTGGTATGAAAACCTTAAAAAGGTCTCCACTCATGCTCGGCTTCGAATACGGTGCACGAAGAACGTCAATGCCCTTGCTCATTGTTTAGGTTCAATCCCACCTAAAAACTAACGTGGGGAAAAGCTTAAGAACCTGTTAAGCCACGTTCGTAACCATTCAATCCCCCTTGATGTTCAACTCCCCTAGTAAAGTACAACATGGCGAGGGCCAATGCCAATAATACCCCTACGATAATGAGGGCAATGAGGGCATAGTATAGGGCAACGTTTGGGTTCTTTAGGTATAGTAGGTATAATACTAACCCCACGAACCCAATCACAATCAACAGTGTTGACGCGATGTCGCCAGGCTCTTCCCCAACCCCATCTCGCTGCTCCACACTACTGAGGAATACCGGGTAACCCTAAATGCCCTGCGCCTTACGTCCTTGGGTATCAAGGCCGCGGCACGCTTATACCCTAGGTATTTTGGTTATCAAAGGTACTCTGTGAATCACTGGTGCCTTTTGTTCCCTATGTACTACTTGCACCCCTGTTTCAGTTGTTCCACTGGCACCCTAGGTACCTCTAGTACTTCAGGTGCAAAAGTATCACTTGCACTATCTGTGCAGGTGATACAAATGTGCCGGCTTATCAAGCGCTTGTTCAGGCACGAGCCCCAATAGCTTTATAAGACCCCTAGTCTAGGGCTTAAGTGATGAATGCTAGGTGTGGCATGTAATGTTCGCCCAAGCATGAATGTGGTATCGCGCATGCAATGTATGACTGGGCATGAATGTCCTTGCCAACATGTAATGTAGGGGGCTTCATGAATGTGCCTTTTCGCGTGTAATGTGAAGTAAAACATGAATGTTCAACAGCCCATGAAACATGCCCTGAGGCATGAATGAACCCCTCAGCATGTAATGATGGCTGAGACATGAATGTCACTGCGCGCATGTAATGTGACCTAGAACATGAATGTTTCCCGCCGCATATAATGTTCTGGTTTTCATGAATGTCCCGCATCGCATATAATGTATGGGGGTGCATGAATGTGTGTCAATGCATGTAATGGTATGTGATTCATGAATGCCGAAGCACGCATGTAATGTAAATGGCACCATGAATGTGGTATTTCCCATATAATGTGTCGCTGGGCATGAATGTCGGTCGAGACATGTAATGTCGAAGAGGGCGTGAATGTATACTTTCGCATGTAATGTGAAGATATCCATGAATGTGTTGAGCTACATGCAATGTATTAGAAGACATAAATGTCAACTACAACATGTAATGCCGTAATGCTCAACTCCACAATCTACGGAGATGGCGAATTAATAGTGAAAAACGGCGAATTCATACACAAGGAGTTACAGGACATCGTAAATAAACTCCGTTAATTCTAAATAAATAATGTAAATATTACTCTGAATTTAGCGGCATGTAATTTTGAAAAGAACTTAGTTCTAACTTGGTTTCATTTCTTAATGTCATGTAATACCTCATCAACGGTGTCGTTTATATCTCTCTTAAGTTTTTCACTAAACTTATCGGCCTCCCTTGCTCCATCAGATTTCTTTATTGTTTTACGTATTTGCCTCTCTATACTACCTACCGTATCCTGGCTTGGTGGGTCTGATTTACCGAAGCGTTGCCTAAGCCATTCTTCATAACCAGCCCACTTAAATGGCCCATAAAGTCCCTGGGCTATGTCAAGTCGATCTCTTTGAGCGCCACCAAGCCACATCTGTACGATCTTAAAGTCCCTGTAATACTTCTCAACATTCATCTCAAAGACATAACCGTAGGAACCCATTAATTCCATACCCCTATTAACTACGAACTCCGTGGTGTCTCCAGCGAATGACCTGGCGGTGGAGAATTTAGCAACCATATGCGGTTCCCATGGTTCACCATATATCTCAGGGTGCATTACCTGCCACGTTACAGACAGGTAATAATTCCTTGATAATTCAATCATCCTAAACATTTCAGCGAGTATTAAAGCAAAATAGGACCTCTCCCTAACAGGCTTGCCAGCTATATACCTATTCTTAGTCCATTCAAGGACTATTTCTAAAACAGCCGTAGCCAATCCCGTTAATCTAGCGGCGACAGCTAGCCTGCCTAGTCCTATTATGTAGCCCTTAATTATCTTCGCACCATCACCAGGTTTTTGGTCAATCCTGTACTTAAGGGGAACCTTGGCATTATTATACCATATTTCCGTGTTTTCATCAGTCCATACAAACCCCATTTTCTTAAACGGCTTACTGAAGGTTACACCATCTTGATTATAGGGGTGGTATACAACGCCAGCAGCCTCCGCACCTCTCGATGGGTCTTCAGTGACCACAACCCAATAGCCTAGGTGTCCAGCGAATTTGTCTGGCATCATGCTATGCCACTTATCCCAGTAAGAGGGTTCACTGGAAGGTCCCGGCCATATTTTATGACCATTTAACACCCAATAATCGCCGTCCCTTCTTGCAATAACAGTATTTATTGTGTGGAATTCGAGTGCTTGATCCTCAATATTAGCACTGCCTTCAGGTTCACTAATGTTTACACACGCTATATACGGTATTTTAGACGTTAACCTGGGTGCGAATTCTTCCATTAAATCCCTTCTTTGCACCACCCTATTCCACATGATTGAGATTATCCAGTGGATCTTACCTATCAGGGTAGCAAGTCCAATATCCCCTCTGGACACCTCCTCATTTATCATATTCCTAACAATTGGTGAAAGCCCAAGGCCGCCGAACTCCGTAGGTAAGTTTGAAATCGTTAAGCCCAGCTGGTGAGCTTGGTAATAAAGCTCGTAAAGTGTCTTATGTGCTAACACTTCATCTCTATTCCAACCACCCTCAAGATCCTGCCTTCTCGGTAAGACCTCCTTATCAACCCATTCTCGAATGCGCTTAGCCATGGTAATAATAATAAATACTTGGCTTCTGCAGACGTGGTTTGTCACTCAATGTACTTTGGTGCCTTGGGGTATTTACCCCACAGCTCTGGGTCATGGCTTATTACGAGCTTTACATTTGGTCTCTTGAGCCATAATTTAAGCATTTTAATTCCCCTTAAGAATTCTTCGGCATCCCCAAGTAGCCAGCCCTTACTTTCAACCTCAAGTTCCCTCGGTAAATGAAGGAAATCGCCGGTGAATACGTAAGTATTCACCGGCATCTGTCGTTACCTTAATTAACATACTGCCTGGCGTATGACCACCAACAAGGTAAAGCTCTACTCCTGGTAAGAGTTCGAAGTAGTCAGTGCTAATGGGGTTTAGGTTTGCGCCCCTTAGGTTATCGATATCAACAGGTACGTAAGCACCAGTCTTACCAAGCCAAATCATGTATAGGGCATGCTTCAACTCCTTCTCATGCATCACAAACGTAGCCCCACCATCCTTCAATAAATAAGCCTGCCCTGTATGGTCTAGGTGTAGGTGAGTGAATACTACGAAGTGTATGTCGCTTGGCTTGAGACCAATCAATTTCAATTGATTCTCAAGCCTATTCTCATCCGTAAATCTAGTCATTGGAAATACATCCCAGGAGGATTTCGACCAAACCCTCTGCGCCTCTGGGTGGGAACCCGTATCTATTAGGATCAAGCCATCCTTATGCTCAATCAATGCGCCAGTTACCGGTATATCAACCCAGGTTGCAGGCTTTGGGACGCCCCTCTCACTAATAATGGACGGGTCCGGTATGAACCAACCCATTTCACCAGATAAGATACCAAAATCCAGTAAGTATATCCTTCTTACACCAGTCGTCATATGTATTAAATATCTAAGTTATTTTTAAATTTTATCCTTGTATTATTGTTCAATTACCAATATTGCATTGAATCTTTAAATAATTGTTCAAGATCCTTCTTACTGGGTACTCTGGGTGACACAATTAATAGGCGCTGTTGGGCGTAGGCTCCCTCAACGAGGGCTGGTATGTCCGAGTCCTTAAACCCAATTTCCTTAAGCCCACTTGGTAACCTAAGGTCTTGCATCAACCTTATCAATGCTTCATAGATAGCCTCACCTATTCTCCTAGGAGTCTCGGTTGGATCGACGTGGACACCAAGTATCTGGGCCGCCTTAGCGACCCTCTCTGGTGCTGCAACAGCCACGTACTTCATCGCTGCCGGTGCGCCAAGTGTTACTGAAATTCCGTGTGGGACTAGGGGATAGTCCACTGGGTAGTCAGGTGGTTTCCATTCCTTAACCATGCCAGCTATTGGATATGCCATTGCATGAGGTATATGCACACCGGCGTGACCAAAACCTATACCTGCTATGGATGCCCCAAGCATCATGTAGTACCTAGCCTCAATGTCATTACCATTATACATAGCCCTCCTCAGATACTTAGCAACCCACTCAATAGCCTTCTCAGCAAACATGTCGGAGATTGGTGTTGCACCGACATATGCAGGTCTTTCAGCTGGACTGCTAGGTCTTGGCCTTGAATAGTAAGGTCTCGCGGTGTAAGACTCTATCGCATGCATCAATACATCAAGTCCCGTGGATGCAGTAATCATTGGAGGCATACTCAGTGTGTTAGGGGGATCAACAAGGGCCACAGTAGGCCTAATGTATGGGTGTGATATCCCGGTCTTAACATGTAATTTAACAACATCGAGAACAATAACCCCTGTGTTTTCCGCACCGGTACCTGCCGTTGTTGGTATTGCTATGAGCGGTTTCAACGGCCCAGGTGGCGCCTTTCCCTGCCCAATGGGTTTGTTTATATAGTCCATTATTGGTGCTGGGTATGTCGTTAGTAGGTTAACGGCCTTTGCAGTATCCATGGCACTACCACCACCAAAGGCTACGAAACCATCGTAATTCTTATCCTTAGCGAAGTTAACGGCATCCATCATTGATTCATCAGTAGGTTCTATGTGCACGTTGTAATAAACATCCACCTGAACACCCTCATTCTCAAGGGACTGCTTAACAACCTCATACTTACCACTCTCATAAAGCGTCCTACCAGTAACAAGCAAAACCCTCCTCAGTCCAAGTCTCCTAGCCTCAAAACCAACCTCACCCGTAACACCAAGACCAAACTTAACAACCTGGGGAATACTTAACGAAAAAACGGTATCAAGCCCACCATAGAGTTGGAATGCCATTATATACTGGAGTCTTTAATATTTTTAAGTTTTATTTTATTTTGTATAATCACGCATAACCATAAATTAATAAAAAATTGAGAGTAGTTAATAGTTTTGGCAAGTAGTTAGTAATATTTAATTGTTTGATTGTGGTTGTGATGTTTATGGTGTTAACAAGGCTTTACGACCTATACATATATACTTAGGCCATAAAGTCCATAAAATTACTGAATTGGTAAGTTTATGAGGAAACACCTGCGCACCCAATCATGTTGATATCATTAATTAGACGATTAATTTTAACATTGTACCTAGTAATCAATGAGATGAGCCAGGCTAGAGTTCATATCTAGGTTGATGAATCATAAGGAATGATGTTGGTTTTGGGTTTCGTAATTTATGAACAGCGTTACTTCCTAACGTGCTTGGCGATCCATTTCCTTGCCGTTATTATGCCTATGCCCGTTGTGATCCAGGCTGCAACTCCTACGGCATTGATTGTTGATGTGAATGCGTCTGGTAGGAACCTGAGGCCCACGATTATGAAGATTATGCCCAAGCCAACCACCCACCCCTCCCTACCACTAGGCATAGCACCACTAAGTTGAGCATACATAAAGCTGATTAAAAATGTTGTGGAGCTGTATCTACGTACATGAATTTTTCGGTATGTTTAAGTTTATTAGATGGGGGATTATGCATCATACTGTTATTTCTAGGTTTATCTGTGTTCCGTGTGCTAACGTGTCATGCACTGGGCATCTCTCCTCGGCCTCCTTGATTATTTCGTAAATTACATCCTTTGGTGCACTTGATTTAATCTCAACATTGAGACTTATCTTCGTTAACCCAGCCCTACTCGTCTTTGATAGGCCCAGATATTTTGCTGGATTTAGAGTACCCACTACCGAGAATCTTATCGAATCAATCTTAACCTTCCTATTTCTAGCTATCATTCTGATTGTCACGTTCATGCATCCTACCAAGGCAAGTAATAAATACTCAATGGGTGATGGTCCCTCATTAGTGCCTCCCGACTCCTTTGGCTCATCAACTATCACCTTGAAATTCCTTATTGTTGCTTCAATTTTCGTGTCCGACAATGAAACGGCGGTTAGGCTAAACTCACTCTCCGGTATTTCCGGCAATGACACCCCTGGAAGAACCTTCTGCGGATTCTCTATGAGTTCCTTAAGCTTACCTAGGAATTGGGCTCCTACGTAGCCATCAATGACCCTATGATCAAGCGTGAGACTTAATGGTAGGTATTTCCTACCAAGTACATCCCTAATCTTCCCAACACCGAGTATTGCGACCTCAGGCGGATTTATTATTGGCGTAAAGAATGTGACCTCAGTCATCCCTAGGTTAGTTATTGTGAATGTAGACCCAGTTAACTCCTCAGGTGGTGCCTTGCCCTGCCTAACGTCATCAATAATCTTCCTCATATTCTTTACCAACGTGTCCAAGTCCATTTCATCGGCATTCTTAACGACACCAACAAGCAATCCCTTATCCGTTTGAACACCAATGCCTAGGTGCACGTGCTTGAAGATCCTCATTTCATCACCAACAACGTGGGCATTGAGTGTAGGATAATCCCTTAACGCCTTTATCACTAGGTACGAGATTAATTCCGTGTATGTGTAATCCTTGAACCTTGATTCCCTAAGCCTAACGAGTTCCGATGCGTCGATCTCCGTATGGAGTGTGTACTGAGCCATAGTCCTCAGGCTCTCAGTCATTCTATCAGCAATAACCTTCCTAATACCCTCAATCTTAACCACCGAGTACTCCTCCTCAGGCTTTGGTGTAGGTTTAACCTCGGTAACAACAACCTGAGGCTGTGGTGCAGCAGTAGGTGTTGGCGGTGCTGGAGCCGTGACTTCTTCAATCTCGACTAGAGGGTCTCCAGGCTTGACCCTTGCCCCTTTAGTGGCAATGATTTTCTTTATGACACCATCGACAGGGCTTTCGACAATGTACGTGGCCTTTATAACCATGACCTGGCACAACGGGTCCTTCTTCTTAACCTTATCGCCTTCGCTCTTATACCACTCTGTTATTACCCCAGGACCATACCTATCATAATTCCACAGGTTTGGTACTGTAACAAGCATAAGGTATTATTGTGCAAAGTTTTAAAAATATTGTGGCAATAATTCATTATGCTTATTAATGAGTATAAGGCACGTAAGGGGCTTATTAGGGTAAAGTTGGAGCTTGATAGTTTAGGTAGGATATCGTGGATTAGGATAACGGGGGACTTCTTTATGTACCCTGAGGAAGCACTGTTGAATCTTGAGAAGGCCTTGATAGGCGCCAGGCTTACTAAGGAGGAGGTTGGTTCAGTGGTTCATAGGTTTTTCATGAGTGGTGTTAGGGTTCCTTTCGTTACCGAGGAGGATTTTGTAAATGCAATACTGGGTGTTCACCATGAGACTTAGGCTTCTTGAGCTGGAGTTCCTTGATAATCCTAGAATGAGCCTTGCCGTTGAGGAGGCCATATTTAGGCTCATGCTCCTTGGCAAGTCACCACCGACCTTCTGGTTCTGGAGGCATAGGAATGCTGTCATTATTGGAAAATTCCAAGTGGCTGAGGAGGAGGTCAACATGGAAATCGCTAATCAATACAATGTTCAAATAGCGAAGAGGGATACTGGTGGTGGTGCTGTTTATCAGGACCTAGGTAATCTAATATACTCAGTAATTGTGCCTGATCACTACGGCATTAGTAGTGATGTGGTTAGGATGTATGAATTAATGATAAACCCAGTACTGTTAGCGTTTAAGAAGCTTGGTGTTAAGGCTGAAAGCCCTGGGCTTAATGATGTGGAGATAGGTGGTAGGAAGGTACTTGGTTCAGCAGCTGGTTTAAGGGAAGGTGGGATTCTGTTCCACGCTACGATGCTCATTAGGAGCAATCTCGAGATGCTTGCTAAGGTACTCAAGGTACCAAGGACAAAGCTTCAGGATAAGGGTGTTACACAGGTTAGTCATAGGGTTGGTAATGTGTATGACCTAACTGGTAGGGATATGGATGAGGTGAAGCGTGCACTCCTTGATGGATACTCCGAGTACCTTAACTTCGAGTTCTATAAGGATGAATTGACTGAGCGTGAGTACAGGCTTGCAGAGTACCTATACAATAATAAGTATAATAGGCCTGAGTGGGTGTTTAGTAGGGAGTTCATTAGGGTTGAGATACCGAATGAATTACTTGAGTGATTCAAAGAACCCCCTACCGCTGGCTATTTGCAGCGTCTTTTTATAATCAATAACCCATGGACCATCCCTCTTAGCCTCTGCCGAAACGTTACTACCCTGTGGAATCAAAAACTCCCTCTCACCATCAAGTGCTATCAACGTTGATTTACTATCAAACTCAACACGTTCATTAAGCCTAACCTCGCGAAACTCCGCAACATTAAGTCTCACTAATCGACCTGGCGTTATGGCAACCCTATAGCTCCTACCAGTATTATTCCTACTAAGCCTCACGTACACTGCAATATCGTCGCCATGTGTAACCTCCTTGACTACACCGGCTATTGCCGATAGGCCAATATTGTATGGTGCACTAAGTACGGCAAAAACCTCGTTTAGGTACTCCGGCTCCCAAATGGCTCTAGCGCCCACGTATTGGTACATTGTGGATACGGCATCTACAAGGGCAGTATCTACGTACTCACCATCTTCATATATCCTAATAACTTTAGCCCTAAATGTACCTTCATCAACATTAACGTAGCCAAGCACTATTGCTGCTACGGCTTCAGCAGCTACGGTGGCTTCAACCATGTATGGGAACACATTGTTTGTGCCTGTGGATATGGGCATTATTGGTGCATTGACCCCAGCCTTAGCCACTACCCTATTTGTTCCATCTCCACCAAGTACTATCACTGCATCAACTCTACCATTCATGTACCTAATTGTATTGTACGTATCAATCCACGTACCAGTAACCCTAATAGGCACAAACTCCACATCTAATTCCTTCAACACATCCTCAGGCAGTGTTCGTAGTGCGGTTTCTACAATACCGTCTGGCTCAGGCATGATTACGTATCTGTAAATACCAAAGTCAAGCAGTGTCATTACCAACTTGCGCACAATATTCATCTTCTCAGAATTATCAAAAACACTCGCATAAGCTATCAACCTCCTAATGTCCCTACCAGCTTGGGGATTAACCACCAGACCAATCACGGGACTTCTAGACATTGCGAAAATTATTTTCTTATATTTATTAGCACTACCTCATACCTTACATGAATTATTTGTGACATGGCTTATAAGGTAAAATTTAAAAACATAAATAATGTAATAATGTTCATGGCACAGGCAACAGAGCTGACTAAGGATAGGTTAATGTGGATGTACGAGACAATGGTTAAGATAAGGCTTCATGAGAACAAGGCCGCGGAATTATTTGCTCAGGGCAAGATTAAGGGTTTTGTCCACCTATATGTGGGTGAGGAGGCTGTAGCTGTTGGTGTCATGGCGGCACTAAAGCCTGGTGATGTAATTACTGGTACGCATAGGAGTCATGGGCATTACATAGCTAAGGGTGGTGATATTAAAGCATCCTTCGCTGAATTATTCGGTAAGAGGACAGGTAGCAATAAGGGTAAGGGCGGTTCAATGCACATAGCCGATCCAGATATAGGCATGTTAGGTGCAAACGGCATGGTTGGTGGTGGAATACCGCACGCTGTTGGTGCAGCATTGGCCTTTAAGTTGCTTGGTAAGGATAATGTGGCTGTGGCATTCTTTGGTGAGGGTGGTTCAAACCAGCAGAACTTCCATGAAGCAATTAACCTGGCGGCCATTTGGAAGTTGCCCGTAATCTTCGTGTGCGAGAACAATCTCTATCAAATATCGTTACCTTACTCAAAGCAGCAATTAATAACGAGTGTTGCAGAGAGGGGTAAGGCATATGGAATACCAGGGGTTAGTGTTGATGGTCAGGATGTACTTGCTGTCTATGAGGCTACAAGGGAGGCTGTTGAGAGGGCTAGGAGGGGTGAGGGACCAACATTAATTGAGGCTAGGACATATAGATTTAGAGGCCACTTTGAGGGTGATCCGCAGATCTATAGGTCTAAGGAGGAGGTTGAGTGGTGGATGAATAATAAGGATCCAATAAAAATATTTGAGAAGTACCTGTTGGAGAGGGGTATAGCGACTAGGGAAGAGCTTGACGCAATTTGGAAACGCGTGTCCAATGAGGTGGAGGAGGCTGTGAAGTTTGCCGAGGAGAGTCCTTATCCAAGCCCTGAGGAGCTTTATGATGATGTATTCGCAAAACCCACGCAAGGTGTCCTCGTTTGGAGGTGGGACTAGGGTGGTGAGTATGGCAGGCACTAGAGAGATAACCTTCGTGCAAGCCCTGAATGAGGCTTTGGATTACGCAATGTCCGCAGATAAGAGGGTCGTCATAATGGGTGAGGATGTTGGGGTGTATGGCGGTGTCTTTGGGGTCACAATGGGTCTCTACGATAAGTACGGCCCAGAAAGGGTAAGAGACACTCCGATTGCGGAGAGTGGGTTCATAGGTGCTGCAGTTGGTGCCGCAATGATGGGTTTAAGACCTGTTGTTGAACTCATGTTCATAGACTTCCTGGGTGTAGCCTTTGACCAGATATATAATCAGGCAGCTAAACTTAGGTATATGACGGGTGGTAAGGTTAAGGTTCCCATGGTACTTAGGACGGTGTGCGGCGCAGGTATACAAGCCGCAGCCCAGCACTCCCAATCTCTGCATGCGATATTTACCCACGTGCCGGGACTCAAGGTGGTTATGCCATCAACACCATATGATGCCAAAGGTCTCCTATTAACCGCCGTACTTGATGAAGAGGACCCAGTGATATTCATTGAGCACAAGATGCTTTACGGCGTTAGGGGACCAGTCCCTGAGGAACCCTACAAGATACCCTTCGGTGTTGCCGATATTAAGCGTGAGGGTAAGGACGTTACGGTGGTTGCCACGGCATGGATGGTTCATAAGGCGCTTGAGGCTGCTGAGAAGTTGCGTGGTGAAGGTATTGATGTTGAGGTAATAGACCCAAGAACTCTGGTGCCACTTGATGTAGACACGATATTGAAGTCCATTAAGAAGACTGGGAGGCTTGTGGTTGTTGATGAGGGTTATCCAAGGGCGTCCTTCGCAACAGACATTGCAGCGCTGGCGGCATCTAGGGCATTTGAGGATCTACAAGCACCTGTGAAGTTAGTCACACCACCAGCAACACCAGTACCATTCAGCGAAGCCCTAGAAAGAGAGTGGATACCAAACACGGAAAAGATAATCAAGGCAATTAGGGAGGTCTATAACTATAAGCGACCTCGTTAAGCTAGATGCCATCTCATGAATGCCTCCCTTAAAAATAACTCCTGTAATGCTTTGTTAACATCTATTATTACGGGTCCTTTATTATCTGAGGAAACGGCAACATCATCACCTTCGTAAACTTCAACCTCCCTCTCACCATCAAGCTCTATCGTTAATGCCTTACCTACCGGTACCCTAGATCCTAGCTCTAACTCTTCGTATCTATCAATACCTATTGTGGTTACGTAACCAGGCATTAATACAGCCTTAACCCATAACTTATTACCCATAATCACATGAAGCACCTTATTCTTTGGAAGACCAAGCGGCTTCAAAACACTACCTATAGATGCAAGACCTATACTCGTGGATTTCACCAACGATATAAAGACCTCCGTAATCATTTCAGGATTTATTAAAGCCCTGGCACCCCTAAATGGGTATAATGTTGCGCCCAAATCAACCAATGCGTAATCTACGGGCTCATTATTTACCACAAGAATAAGCCTATTTAACCTAAACGTAACATCGCCTCTATCAACAATATTACTAGCCACAGCGGCTGCTGCCATACCGGCTAGGGTACCATCTATTAGGTATGGAATTACGTTGTTCGTACCCGTAGATATGGGCATCAATGGTGTATCTAAGGAAGTCTTTGATGCAACCCTCACAGTACCATCACCGCCCAGAAGTATTATTGCACCTATGTTCTCCTTAATCATCGCTTCAACGGAATTCATTGTATCGGTATAATCACCTCTCGATTTAATATCCACGAAACTCCATTTAATACTTAGGTTAGGCAGGTCGTTGAGTGCGTGAGCAGCGATTCCGTAAAAATCCGGCATTATTAAGACCTCATCAATACCAACAGCCTCGATACCACGTAAAATACTTTTAACTATACGGGCCTTCTGTATAATGTCTATAAAACCCGCTGTAGATACTGCACGCCTTATGTCAGTTCCCGATACCGGGTTAACCACAAGCCCAACCTTTGATGAGGCCATTCTAATCAGCCTAAACCCAAGGCTTGATCATTATTTTTAAACCAACATTATCTAATAGCAGCCATCACATTACTTGCCCACAAGCTCCTTAATCGCATTAACTATCCTATCGGTTGAAGGTATCACGTACTGCTCCAATGGCCTGCTGTACGGTATTGGAACATCAAGAACGGCAATCCTCCTGTACTTTGCATTCGCACCTTCCTCGGCAAGTATCGCCGCTATCTCACCAGTGAGCCCAAAGCTCAGGTAATCCTCGTCGACCACGAGAACTTTACCCGTCTTCTTAGCGCTGCCTACGATTGTCTCTTTATCGAGTGGCTTTATCGTCCTTAAATCAATAACCTCAACATCAATACCTTCACCACGCAACTTCTCAGCAGCCTCAAGCGCGTAATGCACCATGAGACCAGCGGTGATTACAGTAACATCCTTACCCTCCCTCGCAATCCTTGCCCTACCAATTGGTACTGTGTATGGTTCCTCGGGTACGTGAGTTAGCGCTGTCTTTGGGTACGACATCCATGGAAGGCCAAGTATTTTCTTATGGAACATGTAGACAACAGGGTCGTCGTCCCTTATGGCACTTATCATGAGTCCCTTCGCATCGTACGAGTTTGATGGAACCACAACCTTTAGTCCTGGTACGTGGGCAAATAATGCGTATAGAACTTGGGAATGTTGGGCTGCGTCATTGTAGCCACCACCAATTGCTGTGGTTAGTACTATGGGCATTTTAACCTGCCCTCCAGACATATAATGGTTCTTAGCCATGTGGTTGAATATTTGGTCGAAGGTTACGCCTAGGAAGTCCACGAACATCAACTCAACAATAGGTCTCATACCAACTGCTGCCGCACCCACTGCGGCACCTATGAAACCAGCCTCAGAAATTGGGGTATCCCTAACCCTCTCGGGACCAAACTTGCCACACAAGCCCTGTGTTATGCCAAATATGCCATTGTATGCGCATACATCCTCACCCATATAGAACACCCTGGAATCACGCTCCATCTCCTGCGCTATAGCCTCGGATATAGCCACATATGCAGGCAATACCCTGCCACTCGTTGATGGCATACCCACATCCGCCTTACTACCCGGCGGTGGCGTTGCTACGGAAAACACATCCTCCAATGCCTCACTTGGTTCTGGATATGGGCTATCTAGTGCGAACTTTATTGCCTCATCGACCTCAGATCTAGCCCTTGCTTGAATTTCGGCATCCTCCTTCTCACTTAACCAACCTCTCCTCATTAGCTCATCCCTAACCCTAATTATTGGGTCCTTCTTTCTTAGCTCCTCAACCTCTTCCTTAGGTCTATAAATCTCGGGATCGCCCTCGAAGTGTCCATAAAATCTATAGGTCTCTATTTCGATTAGTGTTGGTCCCTCACCCCTCCTAGCCCTCTCAACAGCCTCCTTAGCGGCCTCAAATAATGCAAATAAATCATTGTCTGGTATGAAAACTCCAGGTATGCCGTAAGATACAGCTCTATCACTATTCCTCGCAACAGCCGTGGACTTGGACTTGGGCACTGAGATGGCCCACTTATTATCCTCTATTACGAAAACCACAGGTAGCTTCCAAATAGCCGCTAGATTTAGCGCCTCATGAAATGTACCTTGGTTGGCAGCACCATCTCCCCCATAGGCCACAGCCACATTATTTCTGCCCTGGAGTTTATAGCCAAGTGCGGCACCAACAGCCTGCGGAAATGCCGCACCAACTATACCACTGCATGCAAAATTTACGTTTGAATCGAATAAATGCATATGCCCACCCTTACCCTTACCAAGCCCGGTTCTTTTACCGAAGATCTCAGCTGCTAATCTCTTAAGATCAACACCCTTGGCTATGGCAACATGATGGGCCCTATGTGTGGCGAACACAGCATCGGATGGGTTCAGGTGTATCATGACTCCAACAGCTGCAGGTTCTTGACCAGCAGCTAGGTGCATCTCCCCAGGTATGGGTCCCGCACCAATGTCAAAAATGGGGGTCTTACCCTCCCAATACCACTTCCTCATTGTATCCTCAAAATACCTTATCTTAACCATTAACTCGTACATTTTTAAGGCAACATCCCTACTTAACTCGACCATAATTTACATATTACAAGGCGATTTTTAAGTATTATCATAAAAGAAATAGAATTTTAATATAATAAAAATTAATGAAATCAGCATCACATTCGTAGGATTGTAAAGATTCCTTACTTGGGTTTAGCGAGCCTGAGGGCTTATGGGGAGTGCTTGGGAAAGTGTGCCAAGCGTCATAGGTACGCATTCGAAGTAATAAATGCACTAATAAACATGCCTAGGGAGGCAAGGCTGGAAATAACTAGGATAGCAGGGGATTAAAATTATGTATTTAATTTTGTAATTAAGTTCTATTTAATTTCATGGTTTAAACCACGATACATGCTTGGGATGTGTAATGAGATGCGGTGACGAATCATTAGGGTTAGTATTGCCGTTAATAATTACGAGAATTTAATGAGTATAAGTCCGTGGTTGTAGATCTTATATCGAATACTCAATGAATTAGTAAAATGTATCGGCAATATGCTAATGAATGAAATGCTGAGAACTTTATTGACAATGTGCTAATTATTTGAAGATAAATTTTAAATTCGATATAATTAAATTTTATTCTAATTTCACTTTCTTAGTTATATATGACTCCCATCTTGCTCCTCTTTTTCGTAATATTGCTACGTATATCGCACTGAATATTAATGACGCTATTACGAAGAGAAATCCTCCAAAGTATGGTTCTGGTAATGAACTATACCCCATGTAGAATGAGTATAGAAATACTACAGCAGCACCGATAGGTGCCACTATAGCTACTAAGATGTTTCTTATGTTCTTAAATAAAATTTTAGTTTTATAGTAAAATGATGTTAAACCGAAGTCTGATAATAAGTGTAATATAAACCAGTAAGCTACCACATTACTGCCGGATAAGAATAATGCATAGAATGCTCCTTGTGGTAAACCGTAATAGTAAATCATCAATGCCTCAACGATGACCGTTGTAATTATCCCGAGAATTAGATTTAGCAACGCACTATTACCTGGTACTCCGTACTTATTTATTTTAACTAACCATGAAGAGAAACGTTCGCCAAAGAACCTATCACGTGCTAATGCATATATGTCTCTAACCCCACCAAGACCCGGTGCTACACCGCCCATTAGCTGTCCTAACCATGCAATTATTGAGAAGATGATGCCCGCAATCAAGCCTAGATAAGGTACGTAGGCTGATAGACCTGGATTAAGTACTGATGATAACGAACTCACATTTTTAGGGCCAATACCCACAACTTCAGAGTACATAGTTAAGACCCCAAGTAACGCTGTTAGTATTACACCATATGCTATGGCTCTCCAAACATTCTTAAACGGTTCAACACCTTCTTCGGACAAATACAGCGGTGCGCCATAACCTGTGTAGAATAGAAAACCAGCTAACACAACGCCCAGGAAAAATCCACTTAACCCACCTGGTGCCACGTATGGATTGAATGCTGATAAGCTATTATATGGTGTTTTCAATATCACATAGATTGAAAAAGCTATTAGGATCACGATCTGTAATATCTGTATAATATTATTAGTCCATGCTGTAATCCTAAGATTAATTACAGTAAATAGGTACATTAACACTAAAAATACTATTGTCATGAATATCAGTATCCATCCCGATATCTCATAATGGAATAAAACATAAAACGTGGTATATATTTCATATGCAAATGCAGTTGCTGTTAATGAATCAAAGAATACATCATAAAATATCCTAAATAACCCAAGGAACTTTCCCGTCGTAATTCCAAACCCTAATTCAACGAGACCATAATAACCACCTGCAAACGCTGCTATCCTTGCATACTCAAGGATAGGCACTGTAGCGAAGAGTATTAACAATGCACCAACTAAGGGAACAAGGGGTGCGGCAAAGCCCGAGTATGATACCGCTGCCGATGCATTCGATACCGCCATAGCCATCGGGTATATAGCCGCTACAGTCATAAACATCAATGACCAAAGACCAAGCTGACCCGGCATAAGCTCTGTCTTTGCGCCATTATTCTTATTATTAGATTGACCCATTAAAGTATATGCATCAAATCTCGCTTATAAGCAATAATTACGTGAAAGATTTGCATAGTTAATGCGATTATTTGAATGAAAATAATCATAAATTTGCATCATAACTTTTGCAACATTAATTGCAAAATTGCGATTTATTAAATTATTAATTCGTAAATTATTTCTGAATTTACCTCACCTTTAAGTTTCTTAATAATTCTCTCGTTAATGATCAACGTAACTATTGCAGATATCTTTACATGTGCTCTTCTTGCTAGCATATACAATGTTTTTACAGTTGTACCCGTTATTATTATATCATCTACGATGATTGCACGATCATTTTTTGAGAATACCATGGGCAGGCTCAAGAAGTTGGAATAGGCAGGATTCTCGCCCCTGATGTACTCTATTAATGAATTTGGTATGTACTTATCCCTTAGGCAATAAACAAGGTCTAGAGATGTGTAGGATGCTATTAGCCCTGAAATAAGCAACCCCCCTCCCTCTACGGTGATTATTTTTGTTGCTTCTATACCATTTAACTTTTTGATTAAATTTAATACGTAATAATTAATTAAATCAATGTCTAAACTGGCAAGGTTTAGGATATCTGGATATACACGTAATGCCGTATTAATCATGCCTCTCACGGTTTCCACCAAGAGTTTATTTACTAAGTCTGAATTTGATAATGTAATTAATAGTTCCTTTGCGCGTCTTGGACCAGGTAATATTACACCATGTATGTACTTACTTATGAGCGTTTCATCAAGACCGATTATGTTGGCGAGGTCCTTAAGGCTCATGAATCTTCTGAGAGCCCTTAGTAAGTACATTACTTGTAATTTATTGATACTATCCTCATCAACACTAATGATGCTTCTCCTTTTAGTCATAATAAAAATACTTATACGTGCTTTTTAAAAAAATGTTTCAGAAATAATTATGGTAATAGTATTGCAAGGTTATTTAAATTTGCGATAAAAGCTGTTATGCAATCATGAGAGCTGCCATATATTACGGTCCATTAAATGTAAAGATCCTTGAAGTAGATGATCCCAGCATTAATGATGGGGGGCTTCTCATAAAGCCTGTTGTTGTTGGGGTTTGCCCTACTGATGTTAGGATTTACTATATGGGAAGCTCATCTATTAAACCTCCTGTTATTCTTGGGCATGAGGTTTCAGGCGTTGTAGTTGAGAGTAGGGTGTCGGAGTTTTTACCTGGTGATAGAGTTAATGTCGCGGCTGATGCTCCATGCTTAAATTGCAGGTATTGCCGTAAGGGATTACATAATTTATGTGAGGATATGCTGAGTATAGGGTTTAATGTTGATGGTGCATATGCTACATTAATGAAGGTACCAAGTAGGTTCATAAGAGATGGGTTAGTTTTTAGGTTGCCAGAGCACGCGTCCTTCGAGGAAGGTGCATTAATAGAGCCTGTCGCCGTTAGTTTGAATGCACTTAACCTAGTATATCCATCTAATGAAGATAACGTTGTTGTCGTCGGTGATGGACCTAATGCATTAATACATGTTATGCTACTTAGGAACTACTTTAAGGTACGTAAGGTATTCGTAGTTGGCCTAACTGATCATAGATTAAAGGCTGCGCTTTCATTTGGTGCCGATAAGGTGGTTAACACGTTAACGTTAAATTCACCTAGTGATTTAATTTCCGAAATAGGTGAGCCGATAGATATCATTGATGTAACCGTGGGGAATCAAGATGCTGTGAGGGAAATAATGCCATTAATCGGCAAGGGTGTTAGGATAACATTTTTTGGAGGTTCGCATCCAGATACTGATATACCTATCTCAATAAATAAAATACATTATAATCAATTGCTAATGACAGGTTCATCAGGCACCACTATAGGTAATTATAGGAAAGCTGTCGAGTTAGTTACGAGTCGAATAATCGACCTTAGGAAGCTAATAACACACAAATTCCCTCTTAATGAAATAACAGAGGCGTTCGAAGCATCAAGGAAGGGGTTAGGGCTTAAGGTGGTAGTGGTACCATGAAGATAGCTGGTATAGATGTGGGGTCAACGAATATAAAAGCGTTTGTTCTCGATATTGATGATGATAAATCATTCATAATTAAGCGATCAACACCGATTAAGTTCAATAATGAGTTTCTTGATATTAAGCCTATAGTCTCTGAGGTTTTATTGTTAATTCAAGACTTAGTGAATAAGTACGGAGTTAAATTCATTGGTTTCTCAACAATGGCTCCAATATTTACGCTAGTGAATTTCGATAATGAACCCATTGGTGCCCTAATGTATAACTCACCTGTTGGGTCAGAATACTTTAAATTATTCAATGAAAACCTATTCTTGAAGATAAATTTAAACCCATTAAATACACAGATGGTTTTTCAGAAAATCCTTTGGCTTAGGGATAATTATCCATCACTAATCGAGAAGACTAAGTATTTCATAGATTTGAATGGGTACATATTCATGAAACTCACAGGTAAGGTTAAGCAAGATACACACATAGCACTAGAGTGGGGGTTACTTGATTATAAGTCTAGGTCCTGGTCCGAGGAAATTCTAGATGAGGTTGGGTTAAGGGGTGTCATGGATAAATTACCCGAACTTGTTGATCCTACATATACTATTAATGATATAACAATAGGTACTGTGGATGTTGTGGCATCAGCATTGGCTCTTATGGTTAATGAAAAAAGAGCTTTTGCATCTTATGGCACGACATTTTGCGCCGGCATTGGATCTAGAGAACCAAGACCAAGTAAAGCCTTTTATAATGACTTATTGCTGGATTATGGATACCTAATCAATGGTTGCAATTCTATGTATGGGTCACTCATTGATTGGTTCAAAAGCAACATCGTCATGGGAAAAGAGGCAGGTTTTAATTTAAATGTCGAGAATGTTCCCGAAAATCCTACAAATGTCGTTTTTCTACCTTATTTGCAGGGTGAGAGGTCGCCAATATTTGATCCAAGAGCTGTTGGGGTTATTTATGGTTTAAATACCAATAGTAATATTAAGGACTTATGGATTGCACTCATTCACTCACTGGCATACATAGCTACGCATATAATTGAGCATCTCAGTGATTATCAGTTCGATGTAATGTCTTACGGAGGATTAGCCAGGAGACCCATCATTAATATTGTATCATCACTGACAAACCGTAGGCAATACATAGTAAATATTGAGGCTGCAGCACTAGGTGCTGCGATGATCGCAGCTAAAGCTAATGATATAAGACTTGATTTTGATAGGGTAATTAACATAGGGGCATCATCGGTAATAGAGCCTAACGAGATCTTAAGATCAATGCATATGAAGAATTACCATATATTTAAGGAATTATACGTTAGATTGCATGACTTATTTCAAGTTTCATGAGGATGAATTATACTCCTTATAGTCTTAGCTATTTTCTTTACAGTTTCCTCATCCCAACCCCAAAGGTTCCTACCCAATGCAACACCACTCATACCCTCATTCAATGCACTCCTTACGTAGTTAATTACATGCTCGGGTGCACCCATCCTAGGACCTCCTGCGGCTATGACGGGAACTTTCACGTACTTAATTATGCTGGAAACACCTTGGTAATAAAATGTCTTAACGACATTAGCACCTAACTCCCAACCAAGCCTAATACAGTGAGAAATCATTTCTGGATCCTGTTTCTCACCATGTGGATAGGCATGAATTATAACAGGCAAATCCCATTTACTAGCATCACTTATAATTCTAGATACCTCCTCTAATTGCCTACCCTCCTGAGGACCGCCAATATACATTTCGAAGGACACAGCATCAGCATCGTAAGATAACGCCTCCTCAACATTACCCAATAATCTCAGATCGTAAGGATTCTCTGAATACTTGGTTATACCATTCAATTTGTATATGATCCCAACCCTACCTGGTACATCATCACCAAGCGCCCTTATTACTCCCTTGTTTATTATCAAGGCATCAACATAATTACTCAATACATCAATCACATGAAGCGGATCTTCTAAACCCTTAACAAAACCAAGACTAACACCGTGATCTAACGCCGCAATAAAAACCCTACCGTCATGTCTAAAAATACGCCCCAACCTCCTCTTAATACCATACATACTGAACAAATTACCCCTAATCCTATAAATTTATAAGTAAACAATATATCACAAACATTCTTGAAAACAAAAATACAATATATCATATCAATCATATTCATTATAATACCATCTAATGACCAAATCACATTCAAATTCTCATCATATATAATGTTATTGAACAAAACATTCTCATTCACTCCCTAAGGTATTAAATTATTTCATAAGTTTGTTCTGCAAATATTCTCCTAGATCTTAGTGAGCATATTAGGTCCCTGTGGGCTATTTGGTCTGTCTTAATTGCGTGATATTATCCTTGCTCAATAGGAAAACCTTAACAACATTTTTCCATAATCAATTCCCAAACCAAATCCAAATAAGGAAGCAATGTAGCAATATCTGTTCTGTGATGACTTAATGTGGTATGGGTTTTTAAGTGGTTGTTTGTGTTTTTGCTGTGCCTAGGTTGTCTGGTAGGGTTAAGGTGGTGTTGAGGGTTGTTGGTCTTGTGCTTATTGTTGTGGCTGGTGTTTCGTTTTATTTATCGCATCTTTACTTCTCGCTATCGAGTAGGTATAACGCGACTACCCTGTGCCTTGGGGCGTTGAGTAATTTGTCTAAGGTGCTGCAGTTGAGTCGTGATGTTATTGTTGATTTAGTTAGGTACTATGTTGGGCATTACCACGTGTCTATGATGGTTAGGGTGGTTGCGTATAATGGGACGTTGCTGTTCTCGTACGGCTCATACGTACCGCCTGCAGTTTCCGTGGCTCAAATGCCGACTATCAGTGAGAGTGGGGTTGTGCCTAGTATGCTCATTGGTGGGCAGGTGGTTATTGTTGGGTATGGCGTGTGTCAGTACTACGGTAATGGCTTCATGCTCGAGGTCAAGGTTGGCGTATTGCCTGAGGCCCTTTACTCCTTCATAATCGGCATAGTCCTTTTGATTCTCGGCCTTGTTTTAATCGCTATTAGTGGTTGATGTTAGTTAGAGTGTGACTATTGTTTTTGCGTCATTTATTAGGTTTGGTACTTTCGAGTACTCACTTGGTTCATGGGCTACATAAACGCACCTGATAGGACGAAAAATGCCTTTAGGGGTGAGTGGTACCTAACCGACGATACGGTCAAGATCGATAATGATGGTTACGTGTGGTTCATAGGCAAGCAGGATGACGTGGTCAAGGTATGGGGCTACAGGGTTGGTCCCTTCGAAATAGAAAGCGTCCTAATACGGCATCCAGCGGTTTTGGAAGCTGCGGCGGTGCCGTTCGAGGATTCAGTGAGGGGTCACATATTCAGGGCGTTTGTTGTACTGAAGCCGGGTTATAAGCTGTCTGAGTAGTTTGCAAAGGATTTGCTTGGGTTTGTTAGGCAGAGTTATTCAAAACATGTTCATCTTCATGAGGTTAGGTTTGTAAATTCACTACCTAAAACTGAAAGTGGTAAAATACAAAGGATTTAAACTAAAATCAATAAAATAGTTTTATTACGCTCAAATGTTTATAGAGAATGCTTAAAAACAATATTTCTAAATAGGAGTTGTGGGGGAGCAGGAGGTTATCCCGCTTGGTGAAATGATTAAAGTTTCTGTGGCCTCTTCGTTAGGTATAGCCTTCGAATTCTATGACTTTCTAATTTTTGGGTTTGCTGCACCCGTACTTGCTAAGTTGTTCTTCCCAATGATGAGTGGATTGCTTGCCTTGATATATGCATTCATAACATTTGCAGTAGGTTATGCGGGCAGGCCCTTGGGTGCCATAATCTTTGGGCACCTTGGTGATAAGATAGGTCGTAAATACACGCTTGTCTTCACGATATCCCTTATGGGAGCAGCCAGTCTGGCATTGGCGTTGCTGCCAACGTATTTCCAAATAGGTATTTGGGCGCCAATATTGCTGGCGGCCTTTAGGTTCTTACAAGGTTTATCCCTGGGTGGGGAGTTTGGTGGTGGAATAACGCTGACTGGTGAGTTTGCGCCAGCACTTAGGCGTGCCATGTGGGTTGGGGTGGCGCAAACCGCCCAGGGTTCTGGCCCATTGTTAGCCGTGGGCCTCCTGGGGCTACTCACTTATCTCTATGGTGAGGCTTGGTTTGTAAGTATTGGTTGGAGGATAATGTTTGGGCTTGGTGTAGTAATAGCGATAATCGGTGTATACATTAGGTTGAGAATTAGTGAATCGCCTATCTTCACAAAAGTAAAATCAAGAGGTAGTATATCCAGGTTACCTCTAGTCGATGCGTTTAGGGCGGGTTACTGGAAAAAGATCTTACTAGGGCTTGGCTTTATAGTCGGTGGTACAGCCATGACCTACGTAAGTAGTGTCTTCGCAATTGCATATTTAGAAAGCGTAATCCATGTTCCTGCCGTGGAGGCCTCATTGGCGTTGGTCGTTGGCTTCACTGTCTTAATAATATTTTCACCAATATTTGGATTGCTAGCTGATAAGTACGGTAGAAAACCATTCATGATCGCATATGCCGTGGGGACCATAGCCTTCATATACCCATACTTCCTATTGTTATTAACTGGTCAACTACCATTAATAGTGCTCGCTCAGGCTGTGTATAATTTCATGGCGTCCTGGCTCAATGGTGCGTATGCAGCAATGTTACTTGAGATGTTCCCAACCAAGGTTAGGTACACGGCTCTCTCGTTTATATACCATGTTGGTGTTGCTGCGTTTGGAGGGACAACGCCATTTATTGCCACGTACCTAATATACGCGACTCATTATGAATTAGCGCCGATCTATTGGGGTTGGTTTGGCATGGTAATAACGCTGATAGCTTTTATACTCGCTAAAGAAACTAAGGGTATAGACCTTAATTACTGAGATGAGGGCTTATGGTACGTGCATTGATCAAGAATGGCACGGTTTTTGACGGCAACAAACTTGTTGGTAAGGCTGATGTATTGATTGATGGAGGTAGGATATCAAGGGTTGGTGAAGTCGCGGAGGCCGAGGCTAGGGCTGATGTTGTGATTGACGCTAGAGATTATTTCGTAATGCCAGGGCTTATTGATGCTCACCTGCATTTAACGGGTATTGAGAAGGCTAGTTTGGGTCCGAGCATACTTCTCGAACCGAGGGAATTGAGGCTGTTAAGGGCGGTTAAGGATTTAGAGAGGTTAGTCAATGCTGGATTCACAACCATTAGGGATTGCGGTGAGTATAACACCATATTTCTTAAGATGGCTGTGAATAAAGGCATAATCAGGGGTCCTAGGATACTTGCTGCGGGAAGGCCTTTATCGCAAACCTTCGGTCATGGTGACCTTCACTTCTTACCTGTGGATATGGTTGAGAGGCTTGAGTTCGCGAGGATTTGTGATGGTGTTGATGAGTGTAGGAGGGCTGCTAGGGATGTGCTTAGGGAGGGTAGCGATTTTATCAAGGTTATGGCTACCGGAGGGGTGATGAGCCAGAGGGATAGGCCTGAGTGGAGTAATTTCTCGCTTGAGGAGCTTAGGGTTATTGTTGAGGAAGCCAGTAAGGTTGGCACGTACGTGGCTGCGCACGCGCATGGAGATAGGGGTATCAGGATTGCAGTAGAGGCTGGTGTTAGGACCATAGAGCATGGATCCCTCGCATCTACGGATACGTTAAAGCTCATTAGGGAAAGGGGCGTCTATTTAATACCGACATTGAGCGTTCAAGACTCAATAATTAGGTATGGTAAGGAAGCGGGTGTTGATGAGTGGGCGTTACAGAAGATAAACGATGTTATGGAGTCTGTGAAGAGGGTTGTACCGGAGGCGTACAGGATGGGTGTAAAGATAGCCACGGGAACCGACTTCTCTGGCGCTAGACCTGGCTTTGAGATGGGCACTAACGCCAAGGAGATACTATTGCTAAATGAGATGGGTGGTTTGTCTCCATTAGACGCCCTAAGGTCTGCAACGAGTATTGCTGCTGAGGCCATAGGGTTAGGTAACATTACCGGGACTATAGAGCCAGGTAAGGCTGCAGATATAATAATGGTCAGGGGTAATCCACTCGAAGACCTTAAAGTTCTCATGGATCCAAACAACATAGCTTTGGTAATTATTAATGGGGAAATCGCGAAGAGATTGATTTAGGTCTTGTTAGTGGTATCTCTATGTATGACATCATAATCAGGGGTGGTATTGTTTACGATGGCATCAATACCGAACCTAGAAGGGTTGATATAGCCATTAAAGGTGAGAGAATAGCCTACATTGGCGACTTGCGAAATGAAGGAGCTGACGTAGTGATTGATGCCAATAAGCTGGTTGTTGCCCCAGGTTTTATAGACATGCACTCTCACTCCGACGCAACAATATTGGTGTATCCAGATTCGAGTAGTAAGGTTAGGCAAGGGGTTACGACCGAGGTTGTTGGCAATTGCGGTATTTCCATGGCGCCAATCGTGGATGATCATGCATATTTATTGAAGAGATTTGTCGATCAGTATTTTCCTGGCCTTAGTTACCTGCTAGATTGGAAATGGAAAACACTAATCGATTACTACAAGGTCGTTGATATTGTAAGACCAGCGGTGAATTTAGTCCCCCTAGTTGGTCATAACACATTGAGGATCGCGGCGATGGGTTTTGAGGCAAGGGGGCCTACGGACTCTGAGATAGAGGACATGCGTAGAATGCTTGAGTACGAGATGGAGGGCGGTATGTGGGGGTTAAGTACCGGTTTATTTTACGCGCCTGGCTCTTACGCAAAGACTGAGGAGGTTATTGAGTTGGCTAAGGTGGTTAGGAGGTATGGTGGTATATACGCGAGCCATATACGTGATGAGGCACATGGGGTACTCTCGGCAATTGAGGAAGCCATTAGGATTGGTAGGGAGACCGGTGTCTCTGTGCAGATATCCCACATTAAGGCTATGGGCAAGGCACAGTGGGGCCTTAGCTCCAAAATCATTGACATAATAAGGAAGGCCAGGGCTGATGGAGTCGATGTGCACGCTGACGTTTACCCATATGATGCGGGTCAGACAGCGTTACTGCAGGCATTACCTGATTGGGCTAAGGAGGGAGGTCCTGGCAAGGCTATTGAGAGACTGAAAGATAACGAAACTGCCGAGAAGATAAGGGTTGAGATGGAGAAAGGCTTAATGAGCGGACAGAATTTCGTTTATGAGCTAGGCTGGGACAACATCATAATTGCAGCAACCGAAAAAGAGGATCCAGAGGTTGAGGGCAAGAGCATTACGGAGATCGCTAGGTTACGTAATAAGAGGCCCTTTGATGTATTTAGGGAGTTGTTGATTATAAACAATGGTAATGTTAGTATGATTGTGAGAGCTATGGACGAGGGTGACATTGCTAATTTCATGAGGCAGGATTGGGTATACATAGGTTCTGATCAAAACGGTATTAGACCAGGCTATGGACCACTGGGTGGTAGGCAACACCCAAGGGCATATGGCACGTTTCCACGGGTCATTAGGAAGTATGTGCTTGAGAAGGGCATACTAACACTTGGTGAGGCGATTGCTAAAATGACGGGAAGACCTGCACTCAGGCTTGGGCTTAAGAATAGGGGCATCATTAGGGAGGGCTATTATGCCGATATCGTAGTGTTCAATCCAGAAACCATAGCAGATAGAGCCACCTATGAAGAACCAACCCTGTACCCAACGGGCATTGAGTACGTCATAGTTAATGGTAAAATAACAGTGAGTAAGGGTTACGAAACAGGGGTTAGAAACGGGAAGGTGCTCTGGAGGACAGAGTATAAAGCATATGCTCACGCATAGTTCATTATCGTTATAATATCATACCATACTTATTAGTGTGGCTATTGTTTTTGTGTCGTTTATTAGGTTTGGTATTTTCGAGTACTCGTTTGGTTGGTGTGCTACCTCGTCTATTGTTGACCAGACTGCGGCTGGTATGCCTATTGCCCTGAAGTAGGCTGCGAATGTTCCGCCGCCTATGCCGCCTATCCTTGGCTCTATGCCTCTGGTTTCCCTCAGTACTTTGGCTAGGGCTTTTACGATTTCTGCGTCGGGCGGTGTTGATTTTGGTGCGTCTAGTCTCTGTATTATTTCCCTCTCTATCCTTGGTAGTTGTTCTCCGTCGATTACCCTGCTGTGGATTGCCTTGACAAGGTTTGCCACAGTGTCCATGTCCTTGAGTATGTCGTCTAGGTTGTATTGGGGTAGTACTCTGCAGTCTATTACGAATTCGTGTGTTCCTGGCATTATGTTTGGTGATGTTGATGGGTTACTCACCATTGTTATTACGAAGGTTGATTCGGGTGGGTCATAGAGTGGGTCCCTCATGTCGTATTTTGTGGTTAGCGTGTTCTTTAGTAGGTATGCCAGTGCTATTGCTACTTCGTGGGCGTTTAGGCCCTTGTTTGGTGTGCTTGCGTGTGCCTGCTTACCAATCACCCTGAACCTAAGCCATAGTATTGACTTCTCCGCAACCTCTATGAAGCTACCATCACTATTCCCCGCGTCTGGGACTAGGGCTGAGTCCTTTGTGTCGAAGAGCTCCGGGTTGTTCCTCACTAGGTACTTTATGCCGTATTCCGAACCCGTCTCCTCATCGCTCACGAAGGCCAGCATCACGGTCTTCCTAGGCCTTATACCGAGCTCCATGAGCGCCTTAACCGCGTATAGCGACGCGACGAGTGATTGCCCATTATCCTCACTACCCCTACCGTAGACCCTATCATTAACTATCCTCGGCTTGAATGGTTCGGTAACAGTCCAGGCACTCAGGTCGCCTGGCGGTACGACGTCCAGGTGCGTGACTATCCATAGCTTACCCGCGTTTGGGTCCGTGCCCCTGTATATCGCGAGTATGTTCGGTCTAACACCGCCCTTAGCC
>Ga0081534_100088_pt1 | contig 33844 bp, 34 predicted proteins | sample MonGeyMetagenome_FD_71019 | JGI IMG/M metagenome (GOLD analysis project Ga0081534, IMG submission 71019) | Hypoxic/sulfidic aquatic microbial communities from Monarch Geyser, Yellowstone National Park, USA - MG (SPAdes) v1 (version 2) | ecosystem: Environmental > Aquatic > Thermal springs > Hot...
TCGAGATGTGGAAGCAGATGGCGAGGGAGCTCGCCGCCTCGACGGGGGAGGACCCGGAGGCCGCCGCCAGGATGATAGAGGAGGAGATGTGGCGCGTCGTGAAGATAGCCGAGGAGGCCAGGGGCGGCAGGAGGCAAGCCGTCAGGGAGCTCGCGTAGCGCTTACTCCATCGACGCGGCGTAGTAGATCTGCCCAAGGGCTATCCCGCCGTCTCCCGGCGGCGCCCTTCTTTGTTGCTTTAAGACGAAGCCGCAACCTTCGACCTCCTCGGCCACGGCAGACATGATTATGTCGTTGACGGCGGCTCCGCCGGATACCGCCACGGCCTTTGTCCCCCTTCTCTCGGCAACTTCGCAAGCCCATCTGCCAAGGATCGAACCGAGCTTGTACTGGGCTGTGTAGGCCAAATCCCTCACCGGGACGGACCCTATCCTCTCCACCATCTCGGCGAAGAGCTCCACTTGATCCTCAGCCTTTAAGGGGAGGAGTCTCCCGCTCCTCGCGGCGGCTTCTAGCTTTATGGCGGGCTCCCCCTCGTACGTCCTCTCCTGTGCGATGCCCAACGCCACGGCTACGGCGTCGAGGAACCTCCCGGCGCTTGAGGTGTATATCCTGGGATTTTTCAACTCCCTCTCCACAATGGAGAGCTCGGCGGCGCCGCCGGGCAGCGCCTCGGCGAGACTGTCGGGGATCTCCCCGAGGGCTACGTAGAAATATGCAACGGCCATTCTGCCGGGCCTCAGCGCAGCCAAGTCGCCCCCTGGCATGGGGACGTAGGTGAGATGCCTCTCCCTGACGAAGCGGGCCCCCTCCACGAACAAGACCTCCCCGCCCCAAGCCATCCCGTCGGTCCCGTACCCCACGCCGTCTATGGCGATGGCCACAAAGGGCTCGTTGAGCCCCGCGTCTGCCGCGGCCGACAGGGCGTGGGCGTGGTGGTGTTGAACCGTATACATCTCTGCACCGAACTCCTCTTCCCAGCTTCGGCATAGTTTCGTACTGTTGTAGGCTGGGTTTAAGTCGCAGATAAGTACGAAGTCTTTGAGTTTATAGGCTTCTATAAACCACCGTAGTTCTCTATCTAGGTCTTGCAAGGCGTCGAAGCTGTCTAAGTCGCCTATGTATTGCGTCAAGACGGCCTTGTCCTCAAAGGCCACGCCCCCCGCCGTCTGTAGATCTGCACCGAAAGCCACGGCCGGCTTTTTCAGCCGCCTTGGGATTCTTATCCAGGCGGGGGCGTAGCCCCTGGACCTTCTGAGAAAGACCAGGGCCCCCCTAGTGAATCTGACCACACTGTCGTCGACTCTATGGACTATCTCTAGGTCGTGGTCAAGGACGTAGTCCACCACCTTCCCCAGCCTCGAGAAGACGCAGCTCAGCTCTGTACACATGGGCTCTCCATGTACGTTGCCGCTTGTGGCTATGGCGAATTTGCCTCTAGTTTGCGACAAGAGGAGATATTGAAGAGCTGTGTAGGGGAGGAAGACGCCCTCTTTGTCTAGGCCTGGAGAGACCAGGGGAGAGACCGGGCTGTCTTCTCTCTTTGGCAAAAGGACTATGGGTCTCTGGGGCGAGGTCAACAGCTCGGCGGCTTTTTCGTCGAGCTCTACTAAGGCCTTAGCCACGTCTAAGTCAAGGGCCATGACTGCGAAGGGCTGGCTCGGCCTCTTTTTCCTACGTCTCAACTCAGCCACTACGTCGTCTCTCTGCGCATCTGCAAAGATGTGGTAGCCCCCCACCCCCTTCACCGCCACTATATGACCCGTATCTATCAACCGTGCCGCCTCTACTATCGGGTCTTCAACCGCGATCTCTCTGCCGTCTATACGTAACAGCCTTATCTTAGGCCCGTCGTGTCTACAGGATATGCCCTGGTAGAAAAACCTCCTGAGGCCGCCCACGCGCGGGTTCGAGTACTCCTCTCTGCACTTGTCGCACATGGGGAACGCGGACCAGCTGGTGTTCTCCCTGTCGTAGGGCAGTCTGCGCATCACCGAGAAGCGGGGGCCGCAGAAGCTACAGCTGTTGAAGGGGTAAAGCCTTCTCCTCTCGTCGCCGCTCAGCACCTCGGCCAGACAGTCGTCGCATATGGCGAGGTCGGGCGGTATGTTGGAGAGGGCGAGGGACCGCTCCTCGCTCTTCAAGATCTCGAAGGCCCTGTGCCCCATCGGCCGGGCCTCCTCCACCAGAAGCTCCTCGAGCACTATGGCCCTGGGCCTCTCCCGCCTCAACGCCTCGACGAAGGCGTCGGCGCCTTCGCCCTCGACAAATATCTCCACCTCGCCTCCGCCTAGATTCCTCACGTAGCCCCTCACGCCGACCCTATCAGCAAGCAACTTTACATATGGCCTAAAACCAACACCTTGAACAACCCCCACAGCGTAGATCCTATAAGCCTTCATGGGCCCCGCAGAGAGATAAGGCGGTTATTTAACTCGGCTAAGTCTATACTGATGGAAGTCTTTGTAGTTACATGATCATGCGTGTTAACAACCCGAGGTCTCTGTGTAAATCTTCTAAATGAGTCATTTTCCACATCTCTTCAGCGTCAACCCCCTTTTATACGCTCCAGTTGCAACTCTAGATGCGGTTGCAGCGTTGACGACTTGCCGTAGGGCTTGAGCTCGACAGTTCTATCATCTACGTCCTTAGATCTATGGCGTATGGAATTCCCAGGTTTTTATGAATCGCCAACGAGATATAGTTGCCTAATTTTAAGTGCTTTATAGTCTCTTCTATGTTGAATTTCATTGATGCTAGGATGTGTACCTTTGTTCCTCTTACGAAATCTGGATGTACGCCAGCTGTAGGGCCTGTTAAGATATTTAGTCCGTTAGAGAGTTGGAGGACTCTATCTAGTGTAAAGTTAAGCAACGTCACGCCGGTAATTATCAGCGTTTTGCATAGAGGGAGGAGAATCTCCTCCTCTACGTCAGACATGGCCTTCATCCTTAGATAGGGCGACCTTTCAAAAACCCAGACCTTCCTCCCCTGCGCCCTCAGCTTCTCGGCTAGGGGGTACATATTGCCGATGAGGCATATGGGTTCTTCATTTAGATATGAGTCTATCGAGGTTGGTTTTACCTCATCGAGGTGGTATTGCGATACGGCGTTTAACATAGCGACGCCAAGTACTCTGTTCAATGGATTTATGTCTATAACAAACTCCGGTATCTCTTCAAGTTTGGGAATCTTCACGTCTCCCACATCGTGAAGATCCTCATGAGGGATGTGGGCGAACCCCATAGCCCTCCCTCTGGCGCCTTCCACCACCACGTAGCCCCCGCTGAGGCAGAGACAGTAGTCAATGATTCTTAATCCTTCTATGCGTTCCACCGCCCGTTCTGCAAATAGTCTAATAAGCGGCTTCCGCGTCGGAGCAATATTGAGGCCGGAGATATCCATACTATATCGGGAGACTCTCTTGATCAAAGATGACTATTCTGTGTTCTCGAAGTAGCTTCACCGGCACATCGTAAATCTTCTCTATTACCTCTTCTGTAAAGACTTCCTCTGTGGGACCTGCGACATGTATAACGCCTTTTTTCATAAAGATGGCGTAGTCTGCGTATCTGTAGGCCATGTTGATATCGTGCAACACAGCTACGACAGTCGCCTCAGCCGAGAGCCTACGCATAAGCCGCAGAATTGCAAGTTGATTTTTCACGTCTAGGTTGTTAAGCGGCTCATCGAGCAACAGGGCTTTAGGCTTCAAAGCCAAGGCCTTGGCTATGAGGACCAGCTGAAGCTCGCCGCTACTGAGCTCTTCGAGCACGCGATCTTTTAGGTGCCACGCGCCCACCGTCCTTAACGCCTCCTCGACGGCTTTGTAATCCTCTGCGCTGGGAAGAAAGCCCATATGCGGCTTTCTCCCGCTTAGCACGAAGTCGTAGACCCTAATTCTACCAGTGGGGGCTACCCTCTGCGGTACGTAACCTAATACCTTATACAAGTTGTTGCCCCATTTCCTTACTTCCTTTCCCTCAACGTAGACGGCGCCTCCGTGAGGCCTAAGTATCTTTGCCATGACCCTCAGCAACGTGGTTTTGCCAGAGCCGTTGGGACCTAGAACCGCCGTGAACGTCCGCGGCGGGATCTCCACAGTCACGCCTCTTAACGCCGGCGTGGAGGAGTACGAAAACGTCACCCCCTCCACCTTAATATTCACCATATCTCCTCAGCCTAAGGAGCAACGCCAAGATGGCCGCCACCCCTATGAAGGACATAGTGATGCCTACTGGAATTATTACGGGCGGCTTCACCAACCTGCCCACGATATCTGCGCCTAGCAGAAGCCATGCCCCCGTGAGTGCTACGGCTGGTAGTAAGATGCGATAGTTGCCGCCTATGATAAGTCTGGCGATGTGAGGCGCGGCAAGACCGACGAAACCTATTACGCCGGTGAAGGAAACCAAGACTGCGGTGAAGAAACTGGAGGCTACCAGAGTGATGAACCTAAGCCTCTTAGGATCCACGCCAGAGCTCTTCGCCACCTCATCACCCACAGCCAAAAGGTTGTAACTAAAAGAAAGAAACCAAAAGAAAACTAAAGCGGCGGCGGCAACAACCAAAAGGACGTAGCTCTCCACAAGCGTAGGCCTCCCCACGTCGCCGAAGGTCCAGAAGACGACTGCCGCTGTCTGTACGTCGTTTAGGAAGAGGTATTGGAGGAGGGCTAGGAGGGCTTGGTATAGCGACGAGACGGCTATCATGGCTAAAATAATCGACGCCAGAGAGAGCCCCGCCGCCGCGGCTAGGAACAACACTAGGAAGGCGTTGGAGAGAGCCGCCAGGAAGGCCATGGCTACGACGAAGTAGGGGTTGTGTATAGAGATGAAGGCGCGTTGTATCGTGCCCGCCCCCATTATCAACATAGCCACCGCCACTCCCACGGCCGCTGCCTGTGGAAGGCCGAGGGTGAAGGGGGAGGCCAGGGGATTTCTCAACGCTGATTGCAGTGCGGCCCCTGAGACTGCCAGGGCGGCGCCTACGGCTAACGCCGTTAAAGCCCGGGCAAGCCTAAGCTTAGCCGCCACACCCTCAGGACCTCCGCCACCCGCCTTAGAAAACACGTCAAGAGGATTCATGGAGAACGTGCCAATGGATAAAGAGTAGAAAAACAAAACTAAGACGAGGAAAAAAGAAAGTATTAAGTATATCTTCGTCAGCATTTACCCACATTTAAATTCTGTTAATTCTCTGAATCCTCCTTCGAAATCTTTTGCCATTTTTTGGTATATAGGCATTCCTAGGAATTTTGTGTATATCTCGTCGGCTTTCTTTATTGGATCTACGTCGGCGAAGCGGTCTGGGTACAACACCTTACCCATGTAGTAGGCGTCGACGAAGAGCGTAGCTACGTTAGTCCAGTAGTAATTAAACGGCAAGATGGCGTATACCCTTCCCTCTTTAAACGCAGTTAAGGAACAATAGAAATCTTTTGACTTGTTGAAGTCTTGCGCTACGTTGATGTAGTTGCCTAGATCTATGAAGATTATCTGCGGATCTTCTTTTAGTATAGCTTCTTTTTGTATCTGCATGCCGGGCTTTACGCCGTATCGATCTGCGATACTAGGTGTGTTGAGTAAGACAAGCGGCGGGAATTGTGCCTGGGTGCTAGTGAAGGGTTGACCACCTTTGAAGGAGATGGCGCCCACATAGACTGTCGGTCTGTTGGAGATCCCGGCGGTGCGTCTGTTTAAATCTTCCATTAGCGTCTTCATGTAGTTGATAAGCTCCTCAGCCCTCTGCTCACGGCCCAAAACTACACCTAAAATTTTAATGGAGTAGAACAATTCAGTAAAGTTTACACCCCCCACGGTTCCGTAGCTGACTATGATTACTGGTATGCCTGTTTTTGCCTGTACCTCGTCTGGCGTGTTTGCGAGAGCGGGCGACATGATTATCACATCTGGCTCCGCCTTGAGTACGGCTTCGAAGTTAACTTGTGTATCTGGTCCTCCTTGTCCTACGATGGGTAGTTTTGTGAGGTTTTTTGCCCATAGTACGTAGGCGTAGTCTCGTCCTTGTGGAGGCCTTGTTTCCAAGTTTTCTATACCCACCAACTTATCCGTGGCGTTTAGATAAACCACAAGTCTCAAGGCGCCGGGGCCTATGGCCACCACACGCCTTACTGGCACCTTAACTACAACCTCCCGCCCTAACACATCGCGGATTTTTACCTCCTTCTGCGCGGGGGCGGTAGGCGTAGCCTGTGGTGATGTTTGTGTGATGTATGTAGTTGTCGGTGTGGTTTGTTCGGCAGGCGTGGTTACGGTGGGTGTAGTTGCGGCGTATGACGTCTCGGTTTTCTCGCTGGGAATTTGTAAGAGATAGATGGCGGCAACTACGGCGATAGCTATAGCAACCGCAATCACCCAAACCCAAATGCTCCGCATGTCCGTAAGAACTACTTAGTATTTAAGTATTAAGCAAAACGTAATAGAGTTCGTTCTTGGAGCATAACGTCGACGTTATTAACGACATGCTCTTAATTATTGAGCAAGACCGTTGATGTAGCCAAAGCGGCACAGAGCTGGGCGTTATCGTTTTAGGCTATAGAGTGTAGACAAAGATAAGTGATAAATTATGCAATATATAACTATGAAATCTCAAGAAGTTAAAAATTTAACTGCCCAATACCTTGTCTTAGAGTTCATACCTCGGCCTATCTTTCAGCTGAGATACAAAGCACCTCAAGTGGGCTAGCTCTGGCGGCCTAAATCCGACGCCTTGGACTATCCCCACGGCGTGTATCCTATAGGCCTTCATGGGCCTGCGCCTAGACGGCGCGTCGACGGCCTCGCCGAGCCCCCCGGCGCTATTTCGCTAAATACGCCGATTACCACAGGTTTTATTGGGCAGTTTATTATGGATTACGGGGCTATCCTCAAAATCATCCTGACGTGACAACGACATCCCCGGTCTAGCGACGCCGGATTAGATCCAGGCCGAGACCGAGATGCCGGTGATAGCCGTCAGCTACGGAGCCGTCGGCGGCATGAACTCCACGGAACTGTTCTACGCTCTGAGAGCTGTGGGCGTAGTTTCTGGGCGGAGAGCAGAGGGCCGAGGAGCTGATTAGCTATAACAACCTAGGTGAAGATCATTGCTGTTCTGTGGCTTATGCGTGATCTCTCGACGGAGGTCGCCGTGGCGGTCGTGCTACACGACTTAAGCGCGGTGTTAGATACGCCGACTACGCCATCTTCATGAAGAAAGGCGCTATCCACGCCGCAGGCCTGTGGAGAAAATCTTCGCCGAGGAGGTGATAGAGGAGGTCTACGACGTGCCTGCGAGGCGTTCTGGGAAAGAGTCTTGTTCGACTAGCGCAGTCGGCCCGCGCGTCCCGGCCCCCGGGCTACGCATACAGTGAGGCGCCGAGGGGACTCGGTTTTTCGTGTTAATGAAAACATATTTTTTAAATCCAGTAAATGTAATACTCCATGCATATACCCGATGGATATCTCGATCCCATCTCGGCGGGCGTTACGTGGGCCATAATGCTGGCCTACGGCTACTACGCCTATAGGCACAGCGAGCTGCAGAAATACATGGAGCTGGTGCTCTCCCTGGCCGCCGCGATTTTCGTCGCCCAGATGCTCAACTGGCCGATACCGGGCGGGACCTCCCTCCACATGGTGGGCGGGGCTCTGGCGGCGATACTGGTGGGCCCCTTCAACGCCTTCTTCGTCCTCCTGTTGGTTCTGTTGGTGCAGGCGTTGGTGTTCCACGACGGAGGGATAACAACGCTTGGGGCAAACGTGATAAACATGGGCGTCATAGCGCCTCTCGTGGGGTACGCCGCGTACAAGGCGTTGAGGCCCCGCGTCGGCGTCTTTTGGTCGGCCTTCGTCGCCGGGTGGGCCAGCATAACCGTCGCGGGGACCGCCGCCGGCTTGGAGATAGGCCTATCCCCCTGGTTCCCCTACGGCTGGACCATCAGCGTCCCCGCGATGGCGGGCTGGCACGCGTTGCTGGGCCTCGTGGAGGGCGCCATAACCGGCTTCGTGGTGCTCTACCTCTCCAAGAGGGCCCCCGAGTACGTGAGGCTATGACGAGGAGGTTCCTCGCCCTCTTGATAGCCCTCGCGCTAATCTCGCCCATCTTCGGCGTCTGGCTCGCCAACTTGATAAACTACCACGAGCCTCTCGACGTGGCTGCCGACCTCATAAATCAGGCCGCCAACCGCACGATCCTCAACGATACTAGGTACCAGATGAACTGGACGCCCTTTATAGACTACACAGTGCCGGGGCTTCCCGACTGGGCTGGCTATATAGTCTCGGCGTTTATAGGCCTCGCCATATACCTTGTGCTCTATATGGCGTTGGTGGGCAGGAGGGGCCGTGTTAAGAGAACTAGTTGAGGGGATAACGAAGGCGGTGGCGGCCTTCGAGAGGGTCCGCGAGGCGCATCCCTCTCTCCCCTATTTTTTCACAGCGGCAGCCATCACGGCGGCCTTTCTGCCCGTCTGGATCTTGGCCCCCGCCTTCGTGGCAATCGGCGCCTTGGCGGCGTGGGGCGGGCGCGGCCTCAAGGAGTGGCTCGCGGTGGTGGGGACCTCCGCCTTCTTCGCGGCCATCGTGTCCCTACCCGCCGCGCTCGGCCTCCTTCCGGCCAAGGCCGACCTGGCCCTCTTCGTCTCGCGGGCCGTCTCATCCGCCGCCGTCTTCACCGGAGGTCTTCTCCACTGCGGCTGGGTCTGTTTCCTGGGGGCGTTTAGGCGCGTTCTGCCGCGGCCTATATACAGAATGTTGGAGCTGTTCCCGCCCTCAGTATACGCCTTGGGGAGGGCGGCGGTCGTCGTGGCGGCGGCCAGGGAGGCGCGGACGCCTCAGTTCGACAGGAGGGCATTCGCCGCGGCCATCGGCGATGTGCTGATATACGGCATAGAGAGGGGAAGGGCCTTGAGGATGGCGTATGAGGCGAGAAGTCCTTAGGGCGTCGGGTCTGGAGTTCGGATATTTCGGCGAGCCCGTGATTAGAGGCGTGGATCTGTCCGTGGGCGAAGGCGAGGTCGTGGCCATCTACGGCCCAACGGGCTCCGGCAAGACGACCCTCCTGCTCCTCCTGGCCGGGCTTCTGAAGCCGTGGAGAGGCGACGTGTACGTGATGGGGGAAAGGCTGGACGAGGGGAGTCTGCCCAAGGCCAGAAGGCTCATCGGCGTGTCCTTCCAGAATCCCGACGACATGTTCTTCAACGACACCGTGCTGGACGAGATCGCCTACACCCCTGCGAGGATATACGGGGCAGACGTCGGGCTCAAGGCGGCAAGGGCGATGGCCGAGAGGCTCGGCATTTCGCATCTCCTAGACAAGCCGCCCTACAAGCTCAGCGGAGGCCAGAAGAAGCTGGTCTCCTTGGCCGCCGCCACGGCGCACGAGCCGAGCCTGCTCCTGCTGGACGAGCCCACGACGTATCTAGACGAGGAGTCGACGGAGAGAGTGGTCGAGTTGCTCGAGGAGCTGAGACGCCGCGGATCGGCCGTGTTGGTGGCCACGCACGACATGGAGCTCATCTGTAGACTCGCCGACAGGTCCTACGCATTGGTCGGAGGGAGGCTGACAGACGGCGTGCCCAGCCCTAGACGGCCTCTATGCCTGTGCGGGGAGGCCAGCCGCAGATAGTCGAAATCCGTTGGTCAGGCTTTTCGCCGAGAGGGCCGCTGAGCGCGCCGACGGGTTGGGGACCGTCGACTGCCGCCTCTGCCTAGGCGGGGGTTACATCGTCATCGAGGGCGCCGGGGGAGGGCCCTCGGTTTCTTCCACATGCCCACGAGGATCTCCACGATGGGGAGGGCGAGGCCTTCCAAGCTTGAGGAGACGTTGGGAGGATGATGCAAAGCAGTGGCAGGAGAATTGGCGGCGGGAGGAGACGAGAGGCGTTGGCGGGAGAACGACAAGAAGCGGGAGGGGCAGTTTAGGTTAGCCAGATGGATGATAGCGGCTCTCTCCGAAATAGGGGATGCTCCTGGCGGCGGCTTTGGGTACTTCGCGGCTAGGGTCGTCAGGTCGGTCCTCAGGGAGAGAGGCGTCGGGTGCGATGCCCGCATCAACGTGACTCCGCCGGTGGACGGCTTCAAGGAGGTCGACCTCTTCTGCCCGTAGCTTCTGGTTGTAGGCGAGGTGTCCGTAGCCGTTAGGAGCGCGGAGAAGGCCGAGGGACCCTCTGGAGCAACCCAGGAAGTCGGTGGAGGCCGCCGAGAGGCTCACGGGGGCCAAGATATAAATAAAGGCGATCGCCGTGGAGCTCGCGCCGAGGGATGCGGCGGAGCGTCTGAGGAAGGCCGCAGAGGAGGGGGATTTACCTGATCCTCGGTAGGGGCTACGAGCGTCTGCCCGCGGCGCGGGCCTAAAGCGGGCAAAGCTTTTAAACTGAGGAAAAGTAGGCGATGGGCCGCCTCTGGACTGGGGGCGGCGAGGCCGGAAGCGGGGTAGGCCAGCCAGGTAGGCCGCGGGGCTCATAAGGGGGCAACCCCTGTGAGACCCCGAGGTCCCCGGTTCAAATCCGGGCCCCGCTATTTCCTCGCTTCCAGTTTTATGGTCGGTCATTGGAAAAAATCGGGGTTTCTTTCGATAATTCTTCTTACAATTTCCCTCTCCCTTGGCGTGCCGCTTCTCATCTTTTCCATTAGGGACCGCATGGCGGCTTCTCTTAGTTGTTTGTTCTTCTTTATGTCGCCGAGCCCGACGTATATGTATTTCCTGTTCGACTTAACCACGTTCGGCCGCATTCCCAACGTCTCTAACGCGTTGGCCGCGGCTACTGCCTCCTCTGCGGTGTTGGCGTAGTAGGCGGCTATCAGCGTGCCGCCGTTGCCGCTTACCAGCGAAAACTTCATCGACGCCAAGACTCGATCCGGATCCTCCGAGCGGGGGTTTTTCACAGCCTCTCTGAGGATGTCTACAGACCTCTTCCTCGCGACCGTCTCTTTTATGTAGTTCCACTTGTGGCGTTTCAACAGATCCAGCAACATGCCGTAGGGGCCGGCCGCCTCCGCCAAACGCATAAAGACGTCATGGCCCTTCGCGACGACCGCCTCGTAATCGCCAGTTGTTCTTCCTATTTTCCACGGCTCCTTGGCCGCAACTGCGATCTCGAACCGCCCAATTCTGCCCCACCGCGCCTTTCCATCTCCTAACCACATCGTCAGCAGAGGCGCCAATTCGCCTTGCCGGAGGCACGTAAGAACCATGCCTATCGCCTCCTCCTTTCGCCACTGTTGCCGCCAGCTCCTGGCAACCATGCTCAGCGTGACGCTGACGCCTTGACGCGTCAGGTTTACGGAGGCTGGAAATATGTAGATTTCTCCGGGCCGCGCCGCGGCCCAGGCGAACACCTGCCAGGGCTGCGTGGTCGCCATGAACGGCCGGCCCCTCTCATTCCCCTCGTCGCTCGCCCGCCACCCCATTTGTATCATTTCAAGCCTCTGGCGCGGCAACTTGAGGACATCGGGGAACCGTGCCGAGGCCGATACGCGGCGTATCGGCACCCTCATGACGTTCTTTGTAGCATACATCCACGTCCCGTCCGGTGCGAATAATTTGCCGCCCTCCAGCCTGTAGTTGCCCTCGGCGACGGCCTTATACAGCGCCGCCAGCTTCTCCCTGGCCTGCCTCTGCGCCTCCGTTAGCAGCGTCTTCACCGCGTCTCGGAAGTTTAGAAGCGTCCTCCTCTCCTCCTCTGTGAGCTGAAAGGTCTCGGCGATCTCCTGCGCCGCATATTCGACGTACAACCTCCACGCCGAGAAGACCCAATCCACAGGGCCGTGGAGCCTGCCGTTCCTCTCTACGGCCGCCAGAACCTCGTCAAGAACTGGCGGCTCGGCCGGCTTAAGCGCGAGTTCAAGGCGATATCTAACTTCATCGAATGAGATCTTCCACTCCATAATCTAGGTTAGGGAAGGCCGTTTTATTGGTTCGATGCGCCGTCGCCTAGAGCGTGTCGTTACGGCGCCGGCAGGTTTCGGGTTGAACGCCGTCCGGGCCGCCTTCACGGCCGCGGGCCCTGTCCGCCCTCGGCCGCGCGCCTACAGGGGCAACTCAGAATTAATGCTCACAGGGGGCTAGCCCCCTGTGAGGATTGATCTGATGGCACTCCTGAAAGGAGGGAGATGAAGGAGAAGGAGGAAAAAGAGGATTGTTTCGTCCCCCTTACGAAGACCCCATCCTTTACGTCCGCAGGCCTTAGGGAGCTACCCCTTGTCCCTTTCCACGGCCTCCAGGTCCTTTCTATAGACCTCCCCGCCCCTCTCTTTCGCCCTCTGGAGCACGTGTTCCACGAACTCGACAGCGAGCCTCCTCCGCCCGCCGGGGCCGCGCGTAGACAGCCAGGCCGCGTAAGCCAAGCCCTCCCTGCGGATCAAGACGTAGCCAATCTTCCCGTCTTCCGGCATCTTGGCCGTGAAGTGGCGGCCCTCCATGAGGCCCATCTCCCTAAGCCGCCGGGCCTCCCGCTCTATGCTGTGGGGGTTTGTGGACTGATATCTGACCGCCAGCGTGTAGCCTATCAATCCCACGCTGTACTTGGGCCGGCCCTCCCTTATCGTGTGCCCCCTCTCCAGCTTCCTCAGCCAGCGCTCCGCCTTCTCCCTGTTCACCCAACCCATCGCGGCGGCCGCCTTGACGACCTCGGCGATGGCGTCCCTGAGCTCCTCGCGCCCGGCCGCGAGTATGTCGGTTGTGGCCACGACGTACCAAGCACCGCTACCCGCCATCCTCACCTCGGCGTCCACGCCCACAAGCCTCAGGAGTCGCGCCGCGAGCTCGGCGCGGCCCCGGTTCGACGAGTTGATTGGTCAAGGGGACTCTCTGCGGCGCTCACTAGGCGTCGCTTCCTGGGCCTGTCGGCGAGATGCCGCGCCGTAGCCCTCTTGTCGTCAGCCCCGGCCAGCCGAGATCCCCTAGAGGAATATATAGTTGCGGCAGGAGCCGACGGCCTTTGGCCTGTCCAGCATCCTCAGGCCTTCCAGCGGCGGCCAGAGCCCTCCCGAGACCGCCGTCGAGCTAGTCGGCGTAACTGGCGCGGCGGCTGGCGATGTGGACCGCGCAGCGAGCCGAGATATTCCGATCTCGACAAACTAGATCTGTGGATGGAGGGGCTTGGTCTATGGGGGATCTCGGCCACTCTCCTCGCATGGCGCCATATAGGCGGTCGACGCCGTCTGCGTAGAGGAGGCTCGCCTTACTGTAAAGCATTTAAGCCAGGAGGCCATGCCTTCCATGGCTGTTGAGGCCGTGGAGCGTCCTCTGCCCAAGCCCTCCGACGAGGGCTATGTGGAGGCCCGCCTTCTCGAGGCTCTGGTGGAGGCCCGTCTGGCGCTTCGCTTTCTTGAGGAGGGCCTTACGAGGAACGCGGCGGGGAAGGCCTTTCAAGCCTGGAGGGCCCTCCTGGCGGCCCTACTGCGCCTAGAGCTGGAGAGGCTCAAGGCGTTGGTCAAGACCGAGGAGGAGCGCCGCTGGCTTGAATCCACCGCGGCGCCTAGGGTCCCCACGACCAAGATGGTCGCGCTTTCGCTCATGCTCGAGAAGGCCGGCCACGAGGGCATATCGCTCTGGACCGACCGCGCGCTCCTCCTTCACGATTATCAGTACAACGGGCCGGATCCCGACATGGCCCTCTCTAAGTTCGGGAGTAGGGAGGAGGCTGTGGAGTACGTCTTGAGGCTTGCGGGCGAGGTGGCGAGGCGCGTCGAGGCCCTTAGGGGCAGGGTCAAGCGGCCCGACGAGCTGGACAAGGCGCTCGCGGAGCTTAGAGGCGCCCTGGGGCGATAGCGCCGTCGAGGCCGCCGCAGGCTTGAGGACGCGCCGACGTCGGCCGGCCTCTCGCCATCTCACCGCCTAGGGTAATGCCTCGCGTCGTTGGAGATCCCCGACTTGAGGGGCCTCAGATGTAGTAGAGAACCGCCAGGAGGGCCGTGAAGATGGCGCCCCTCGCCAGCTCCCGCCGGCCCATCCTCGCTATGTCTTGATAGCGGGAGTACTTGGTGTTTCTCTTGATGTTCGCCGCGAATTTGTAGGTGGGCTCCGCGGCGGCTATAAGCGCGGCGGGCCAGAGAGGCGCCGTCAGGGCCACGGCGGGGATCCAGACGTATAGCGCCACGTGGGGCTTGACGTCCCTGAAGGCGAGCCGCGACTCGACGTAGTAGGCGGCGGCCACGTGATATCCGACGAACAGCACATAGAGGAGGTAGTCCCTCAGCGCCAGCTGGTGGATCACGATAGCCTTCGCCAGAAGGATGGTCGAGGAGAGGAGGGCGGTGCCCGTCACGATGCCCTCCACGGTCCGTCTCCTCCCTCTATGCATGAGCACGGCATACGACGCGAAGAGCAGGAGGCCTATGGCGTAGGCCGGGAGGCTCCACCAGCCGAGCGCCGCGGCGGCTAAATACGGCAGGAAGTTCAGCGCGGTCAGGGAGTAGAACTGCATGGGGCTCCTGGCGTAGAACACCGAGTCGAAGGTGAGGAGGTGGAGGAGATACGCCGCGGCGGCGACGGCCAGGGGGAGCGGGGTGAGGCGCGGGAGGGAGGTCGCCACGGCCAGCAGGTAGCTTGACGTCAGTATGCCCACCACGCTCTTCTCCCTCGGCAACACGCCGCGGCGGTGCTCCGGAAAATAAAAACGAGAGGGTTATCCCCGTTAACCGCCAGTCGGCGGCGGGGCGGGCGCGAGGCGCTCGGCCGGAACGACCGGCGGCTGCGCCGGTCGCACGCGCTGGCGGCAACCGTCGTCGTAGACAGCGTATCGCCGCAACCGAGAGGCGCTGACGGCGGAGCGCGTAGGTCCGGCGGCCGGGCAGACCGCCCTGTGGACGCGGCCATCGCGGAGAGGCCGAGGGAAATCCCCCGCCGACAGCCATACAGACCGCTACGTACAAAAAGCTTTTATCCCTCGTCGTGATAAATCACGTGAGCATCGGGGACGTGCTGACTGCGATGCTCGGCCAGGCGCCGCTCGTCGCGGCGGCCGTAGCGGCGCTTTACGTGTTGTTCTCCCGCGAGATCGGCAGAGTCGAGATGCGCATAGGCAGGCTGGAGGGACAGATCGGCGAGCTGGGCGGGCGGCTGGATAGACTAGAAGAGCGCGTAGGCCGCCTGGAGGATCGGGTGGGCAACCTAGAGAATCGGGTGGGCAAGCTGGAGAGCCGAATGGGCGCCCTCGAGGACCGAATGGGCCGCCTGGAGGGCCAAGTCGGCAATATCGGAAAGCAAGTAGATAGTCTGCGGGAGCAGATAGGCAAGCTGGAGAGCCGAATGGGCGCCCTCGAGGACCGAATGGGCCGCCTGGAGGATCGGGTGGGCAAGCTGGAGGGCCAGATAGGCGATTTGGGCGGACGTATGGACAAAATAGAGGAGCAATTGGCCGGTCTCGGGAGGTCGTTCCAGATATACAACTCGACGTTGCTTAAGGTGCTGTCTACCAAGGGCGTGCTGACCGGAGTCGAGGCGGAGGCGCTCGCGGGCTACCTCTCGCTGGTTCCGCCGGCGAGGTCCAAGTACTACACCGAGGAGGTGAGGCAGCGGCTGATCGAGTTGATAAAGGCGGTGAGAGAGGGCAGATATACGGCGGCCGATGTAAGGGAGTTGGGGCGGATAGCGGAGCTAATGGAGAAGGAGTGGGAGGAGACCGGGCGCAGGGATCTGCTCGACTACTACCTAAAGCTCCAGATGCTCGTGGCGATACTGGAGGGCATACTCGTCTCCAGAGGCGAGTGGCCGCGGGAGGAGCTGTGGGCCTAACGGCCCGCCGAAGGGATTGAAGCCCTCATCGTCGACCCGCCGTAGGTCCCTCCGCCTACAGACAGGGCTCGGGCCCCCGGCCCGCTTTAGGCCTTAGGAGCCCCCGGCGCCTTTGGGCCCTAGGTCGAGCCGCTCCAGTCATATAGGCCCTCCGCAAGATCGGCGGACGTTCGGCGGCTCCCGCGTCCAACCTAGCCCACGCCGCGTTCCCCCAGCTGCTGGAGGACTCATGCCGCATGGACGCCCAGATTTAAAAATGGGAAGCTAGATCCTCCGTGGTTCAAGTCTTCATCCCGACTTCGGGCAGAGAGACCCTCAGAGAGGCGTTGGAGGCCTTGAGGCGTCAGACGTTCCGGGGCTTCGAGGTGGTGTTGATAGCCAAGGGCGGCCTCAAGGCGAGCCGCGCCGATAGGGTTATAGTCCAGAGGGAGGGGCTCTACGAGGAGGCCCTCAACCTGGCCCTGGCCGCTCTGAACCCGGACGACGTGGCCCTCTTCACCGACGACGACGCGGTTCCGTCCCCCACCTGGGTCGAGGAACACCTGGAGTTCCACGAGAGGAACCCCGACGCCGCCATCGCCTCGGGATCCATAGAGGGCAGGAAGTGGAAAAACTACCCCAACGCGCTGTTCAGGAGGTTCAAGGGGACGAAGTACATGGAGCCGTACGACTCGAGGTTCGAGGGATATACGGCGTTCGTGACCAAGACGGGCCTCAGCGTCGACGGCGAGGCCGCCGGAACCGCGGAGGTCGAGAGGTCCGTCGCAATCGGCGGAGTCAACATGAGCCTCAAGACCAACTACTTCCTGGGGTTTCAAGTCCCCACCTACTCGCTGAGGGGAAGCCACAACGAGACGGTCCTGGCCCTGAGGGGGATGGCGCTGGGGGGACACTCCATGCGCTTCCGGGGCGCCTCCGTCCGCCATTTGGGGAGCGAGTCTCTGTCCAGGACCGAGGACCCCCTGCTGGATAAATACCTATGCCTAGAGAAACACGCATTCCCCTTCGCGGTGAACATGTTGCTCAAGCTGGACCTGGACCTCCTCGAGGACCTCGCCGCGAGGCTAGAGGACGGCGTGCCGAAGCTAGGGCTCGCCACGGCCATAAGGGGAATTAGGGAGGGCCTCTCCCCCCTCGAGTTCAGGAAGAGGCTTGAGGACATCTACCTAAAGAGGGAGGAGGTGCTGGGGGCGCTCGAATGCCCCCAGTGATCCCGGCCCCGACGGCTTCCTGCACGCCTCGGCGAGGCGCTCACGCGGATCGGCCCAGAGACGCCGCGGCCGCCGCCACGAGGGGGCAACGGCCGCTGTCCGCGCCGCAGGCCCCAGAATCCGATCCACGCCCCTCCGCGAAGGCCCTCCCGGGGCTTGCCGAGGGGACGCCTACGTAGCCGTCGGCCGCCGCGATCTCGACTCCGGCAGCCCTATGCGCTGGAGGGATGGGGGCTGTGGAGCGACGGCTCGTCCCCTGCCCGTGAGCCGCCGCGCAGCTCTCCGCCATACGCCGGCTCCTAGGGCTCCGAGCCGTACAGACGGGAGTTGTAGGGCAGTCGGGGCAGCAGCGCCATGGCCACCGCGGCCGTGTTCAGATCTAGCCTGGTCACCCTTCCCCTGGAGAGAACGCCGACGAGCCCCTCCCGGTAGCCGACGGCGGGTCTCCCGAAGAAGGCCTCGGCGAGCTTCCCCAGCTCCACGCCCCTGAGCACGTCTGCGAGGAACCTCCCCGGCACCTGGAAGCCGGGGCCGACCCCGGCGGTCACCAGCCCCGATCTATCCGCCACTGCGGCCACCGTCACGTCGAGGCGCAGGTCGCCGAGCTCCACCACGCCCGCCTCGATGCCCACGCCGTGTTCCGCCGACGGCGCGGCCGACAGCGCGTGTCTGGCCCTCTCCACGGCCCCTCTGAAGACCTCGGCGAGGCCTAGGGGCTGGGGAGGCAGATCCGGCGGCCTCTCCGCCGACAGCACGACCGCCCTCAAGCCGAACATGGCGTAGGCCCTCTCCACGGCCCTCAGCTTGTTGGGGTTCCTCGACGCGACAGCGACAATCACGGCCCCCCGCGGCCCCCGCCTTAAATATTCACCGCACGCCGCGCAACCTATTTAACCGCAGGCCTTGGCCCGGCCATGGATAGATTCCAGGCGGCCCCCGGGGTGTCCGTGGAGCTGGCCATGGGCGACATAACCGAGCTGGAGGCCGACGCCATAGTGAACGCCGCCAATTCCTACCTGGAGCACGGAGGGGGCGTCGCCGGCGCCATAGTGAGGAAGGGAGGGCGGGAGATCCAGGAGGAGAGCAGGGAGTGGGTCAGGAGGCACGGCCCCGTCCCCGTCGGAGGCGTGGCGGTCACAGGCGCCGGGAGGCTCAAGGCCAGGTACGTGATACACGCGGTGGGGCCCCGCTGCGGGTCGGAACCCATCGAGAAGTTAGGCGAGGCCGTCGAGAACGCTGTGGCGAAAGCCGACGAGCTCGGCCTCAAGAGCGTGGCCCTGCCGGCGATCAGCACCGGCATATTCGGCTGCCCCTACCGAGAGGCCGCCAGGCTCACGGCGGAGGCCGTCAAGCGCGTAGCGCCGAGGCTTAGAAACGTGCGGAGGATAATAGTATGCCTATACGGCGAGGAGGCCTATGGGACATACGCCGAGGTCTTCCGGCAGATCTTCGGCACGGGGTAGGCTTTTAAGGCCGGACGCCGGCACCTCCGTGAACCCCATCAGAGGCATCCTGAACAAGCTCAGGTGGACGGGCCAGAGGGGATCTATAGTCTACGTCAACCGCGGCTCCCCGGGGGACTTGGCCGAGATCTCCACCGAGGAGCTCGCGGAGATAGGCCACGGCGGATTCACCACGAAGTCAGGCGCCTACATCCCCTACCATAGGGTAGTCGAGATAAGAGACGGGGAGGGAAAAGTCCTCCTGAAGAGGCGCCGTTAACGGCCGCCGCGGGCATGACAATATTTCAACTATGCCGGCATTAACTAACGCCGAGATTCCGCGTTAACAGCGATGCGCCGAGGGAATTGACGCCGCATGGCAGAAAGCCGACAGCCCGCGCCTGTGTTATCTGGGACCAGCTAGCAAAAGGAGGGAGGTAAACCGATGTCTTGACCAACTCAACAAGTAATACTTAGTTATATAATAGAAACACTTATCAATTAAATATATTTCATATATAAATATACCATATTCATTGGACATAGAATGGTTCGCGTCCTTCGCTGATAGGGCCTAGGCCGTAGAGGGCGCGATCCTCCGCGGCTATCCGGCGGCGCAGTATCGGCGCATGGGGATCGACGAACGCGGCAGGTATGAATTCTGTTTTCAGATAGATACGCCGAGAAATACGGCGGGAATTTGGGCAGCTACGCCGTCTAAAACATGCAGAACGTGAACCGTTTAAGCTCACCACTTGATCGAGGCATACGACGATATTCAGATAATATATAACAACATAGCAGGTTGCTCTGTCATATAATATGTTTTATTTTTATATTTATTTGTTATCATACATTATGTTATATAATATTTATTATATCTGAGAAACTCATTTTACACTATATATTTGTGGCGACGCTATCGGCGTCTCCGGTATAGCCGGCGGATCTAGAGCGCGTAGTAGTCGTATTTCTCCACCACGGGTCTGCCGCGCTCCAGCGATTCTTTTACGCACATCAAGATCTCTTCGGCTATGGGCTCTGGGGGCGGCAACCGCTTCGATACGCCTCTGCGGCTTTTGACGATCTCTACGCGCTCCATCTCGTCGTTGAGTACGCCTATCGTGCATAGATAGACGTAGTAGAGCGCCTCCTCCAGGCCGGCTCCTCTGGCTCCGGCCGATCTGGCCACCTGCCTCGCCAGGCCCTCCGCGAATTCGGCGAGCTCCTCAGGGATCACGGCCTACGGAAATTTCCAAAATAAATATATTTATTTCCCGATAAAAGCGATTTTTTACTAATATTTGAGTAATTATCTAAGGAAAATAAAAATCGACTAACCTATTTGTTTATCGATATGGGGGTTGACCCGAAAAGATGCATACCTAGATCAACTCCTCTGCCCTCAGCTTCACCATGTGGTGGACGTCGCCGAACTTCATCCGAAGTATGTCTAGGCCTCTGCGGGTCAACGCCACCTGGTTGTCCTGCAGCTTGACCGCGCCCAGGCCCTCCGCCGCGTTTAAGACGTGGTAGAACTCGTCCAGGGTTAGGTGTAGGCTTTTCGCCAGCTCGCCTATGTGTGCCCTCCCCCCGAAGTCGAGGAGCAGCTTTAGGAATCCCAGCAGACTGTCGGCGTCTACGTTTTCCACATGAATGCTCGATAATGTCTTTATAAGCTTGTGCCCGACTGTGTGCCGGCCTCCAGGCGGGTCGATGGAAGATTTCCCGCGCCCGTCCGCCGCCTCCGGCGTTTTCCGCGTCTGGCTAAGGCGATATTTTTATAGGGGCTGTAGATCTCCATGGGCCTTAAGATGGAGCAGTACGGCATGGTCCTCAGCGAGGTCGAGTCCGGGCCCGGCGGAAAGAGGACCTTGGAGCTTCTCTTCGGCCCTCAGCACCCCACCTCTGGCCACATCCGCTTTTTCGTGGAGCTCGACGGCGACATAATAGTGGACATAAGGCCCGACCCCGGCTTCGTCCACAGGACCATGGAGAAGCTCGGGGAGACGCGGCACTTCATGATGAACATACCGCTCTTCGAGAGGCTGTCCCTGCCTGATGCCATAAACGTGACGTGGGCCTACTCCATGGCTGTGGAGAGGATGTTGGGCTACGACGTGAGCGAGAGGGCCGAGTATCTCCGCACGCTGTTCGGCGAGATGAGCAGGATATCGGTCCACCTCTACGACCTCGCCCTGCACGCCATAATGATAGGGTCATCCACCGGCTTCATGTACGGCTTCGGCCTCCGCGATCTTTTGGTCAATCTATGGGCTATAGCCACCGGCGCCAGGACCACGCCGACCTGGGTCCTGCCGGGAGGCGTCAGGAGGGCGCCGCCCAAGGCCTTCTACGAGAGGCTGGCCGGATTCCTGGACTTCCTGGACAGGAAGATGGACGAGTTCTACAGGCTGGTCGTCAAGAACCCGGTGGGCTACTACAGGCTTAAGGACGTGGGCTACCTCAGCAAGAGCGACGCCGCGGCGTATCTGGCCACCGGGCCGGGGGCGAGGGGCTCCGGCGTCGACTGGGACGCGAGGCGCGATATGCCCTACGGCGTGTATAAACAACTGGAGTGGGAGGTGAGGGTTCACGACGAGGGCGATTCTCTGGCCAGGACCCTGGTCAGGATCGAGGAGGTGAGGGAGGCCGCCAGGATAATCAGGCAGCTACTCAAGGCGATGCCCATGGACGGCCCGCTGGTGGGCCACAACGCCGCCCACAAGATTCCCCCCAAGGAGAGGGAGATGCTTAACGAGCTCGTGAGGATGAGCGGCTACTACGTCACGACGACCAATCTGGCCGAGGGCACGGGCGTGACCGAAGGCGGCAGAGGGCGGTATTTCTTCCAGGTCTTCGGCGCCGGCACCGAGAGGCTCTTCAGGGTCAGGATCTCGACCCCCTCGTGGCAGAACCTAAGGGCCTTCATGAAGGCGACTATAGGCGCCAGGCTGATGGACCTGCCGGCGATCTACGGCAGCTTCGGCTTCTTCCCGCCTGAAGCCGATAGATAACTTAAAAAAGGATTCTTTACTTAGGGCTATGGAGATCCCCTCCTGGCTCCTTTCCCCGCGGCTGTGGGATTTTCTCTTCGACGGAGTGGTGTCCACCTTGATACTCCTCACGATCGTCTGGGCTGAGCGGAAGATAGCGGCGAGGGTCCAGATGCGCGTTGGCCCCCTCCACGTGTCGCCTAGGCTGGGCGGCTACTTCCAGCTGATCGCAGACGCCGTGAGGTTCGTCATGCAGGAGGTCATAATCACCGTGGACTCGTACCGGGTCTTGTTCGTAGCCCTCCCGCCGCTCTTCGTGGCTCTGGCCCTCATGCCGTCCTTCATGGTGCCGCTCTCCCCCTACCTCGCCCTCCTGTCCAGGCCCTCTCTCCACTACGGCATAATCATGGCTCTGGCCGTGCTCTTCTACCTCTTCATAATCGTTGTGGGCATGGGCTGGGCGGTCAACAACCGCTTCGCCTATATAGGCGCCGCGAGGGAGGCCTTGATAATAACGGCCTACGAAATACCTCTGCTGGACGCCTTCGCCAGCATGTTCCTGACGTACAGGACCATAGACCCCATAGAGATAGTGGCCAAGCAGACATACATCGTCGGGGCGCTCTACAACCCGCTGGCCTTTATCGTCTACATAATAGGCGTCGCGATGGCCACCAGCCGTTTCCCCTTCGAGATAGCGGACTACGAGGGGGACGTGGCGACGGGCCCCTACAGCGATTTCTCCTCCATATTCCTCGCCCTGACGTACGCCGGCGGGATATACATAGCGTTGTTCTCATACTCGCTCCTCGGCGCCTTGGTCTTCCTCGGCGGATGGGCCCCCATAGCGCCCGGCCCGTGGCCGGCGGACCTCTGGGGCAATCTAGCCGCAGCCGCCTGGGTCATGATAAAGACGTTTATCCTCATGCTCTTCTTCGTGTTCCTGCGCTCAGTTATGCCGGTGGCCAGGCTGGACCACACGCTGTCCTTCAGCTGGCGCTGGGTCCTGCCCATCGCGGTGGCCGCCACCGCGGTGTCCGCGGCTGAGTACTTCCTGTTGTAGCCATGGCGGGCCAGAAGGTTGGCGAGGCCATAAGGGCCGTCCTAGACGTGATAGGGCTCGGCCTCAAGTACACGCTTAGGCCGGAGAGGCTGACGATCTACTACCCCTACGAGGTGCCCGACTATATGGGCAGGGTCAGAGGCTGGATAGGGCTCTGGACCGAGAGGTGCACCTCCTGCATGATATGCGCCCGCATATGCCCGACAAACGCCATAAAGATGTACATGGAGAAGAACGGGAGGCGCTACCCCGGCATAGACTACGGCCGTTGCATAATGTGCCACTACTGCATAGACGCGTGCCCCACCTACGCCCTGTACCCCACCGACATGAGGGACTTGGCGTTCTACAGACACGAGGACATGATGTATACCCCCGACATGATGAGGAGGCCGCCTCAAGTGCCCAAGCTCGTGCCGCAGGTGGTTAAGGTCGTCCACGAGTACTCCGGGGGACGCGTGGTCAAGGTAAGGCTGGGCGAACACGGCGAATACAAGCCGCTCCCGCCGGCGCCCTCTGTGCCGGTCGTGGAGAGCTAGGCCGAGATCCAGCAGAAGGCCCTAGGGGGCATCTCGGCGGTTGCGCCTCCGGCCCTACGCCAAACTCAAGGGCCGCGGAGACGTGGGGTGCGGGCAAACTCTTTTTGCACTTGACCCAAGAATTATTTAAAAGGGCGTTGTTCTGCACCCTACATGTTCCTGGAATATCTGGTCCTGGCGGTTGCCCTGATCTTCGGCGTCCTCGCAGTTTTGGTCAAGGACAACGCCGTAGCCGCGCTGAGCTTGGCGTTCTCGGCCGCGACCGTCGCCGGCTACTACGCCCTAGCCGGGCTGGTGGTCGCCTCCTTCCTGGTCTTCGTGGTCTACATAGGCTCTGTGATACTCATGGTTATGGTTACCGCGTCCATGTACGGCGGCTTCTTCGACTACCCGCGGCGGTATAAGGCGGCCGTGGCGGTCCTCGCCGTCGTCGCCGCCTTGCTGTTGTGGGCCTTGATCCCGCAGGCGCCGCCGCCTCAAGTGGGCCAGGAGCTGCAGCCCAACTTCGACCTCCTCGCCTTGATAGCGGCCCTGCTCGTGTCGTCCCTAGTGGTGGCCATAGAGGTGGCGAAGAGGGCATGATCGCGGCTATCGCCGTCGGGCTCGTGCTGATCGCCGTGGGGCTCTACGGACTTGCGGCCAGCAGAAACATGGTGCGGCTCCTGATAGCCGTTGAGGTCGTCGTGGTGGGGGCCCTCGCGGCGCTTGCGCCGGTCCTATCCACAGCCCCCTCGGTGGGCCTCTGGGCCCTCGTGCTGCTGATATCCATGGCCGCCGGCGAGGTTGCCATCATAGGCGCCGTGATATATAGGACGTACGCCGCGGCGAAGACCACAGACCTGGAGGAGCTCAGGTCGGGCGGAGATAGGCCATGACGGGCTTGGCTCTCTACGCCTCGATATTGTTGCCGATCGCCCTCTCGCTGGCCGCCTACGTAGCCGCCAGGCGCTCCACCCAGGCGGCCGCCTACATAAGCGCCGTCGCGCTGCTGCCCCTACTCGCCGTCTCGTCCCTCTCTCTGTTCGGCGGGTCGAGGTACCTCGGCTCGGCCGGGACAGGCCTTTGGTCGATCTTCTCGCTCTATCTAGAGCCGTACAACGCCGCCTACGTCTTCACGGTGGCCCTTGTGGGCATAATGGTCGCCATATTCTCGGCCCCCTATATGGAGCACAGAGCCGAGGAGCTCGGCGTGAGGAACACTACGTTCTACCTCACCTACGGCTTCTTCCTCGGCGGCCTGGCCGGCGCCTTCGCGGCCCAGAACCTCTTCGGCATCTATATCTTCATAGAGGTGGCGCTGATAGCCTCCCTGTTCCAGGTGCTGTACTACGGCTATGGGGACAGGGCGAGGATCGCCGTGATGTACCTGGTCTGGTCCCACGTAGCCGCGCTCCTGATGCTCGCCGGCTTCATAGTGCTCTACCTCAACGGCGTCACCACGGTCCCCGTGCCGGCCACCGCGGCCGGGGCCCTCCCCAGGGACCTGCTCTACCTCGCCGTGTTGCTGGTCCTGCTGGGGTCCTTCATCAAGATGGCGGCCCTCGGCGTCCACATGTGGCTTCCGTACGTCCACGCCGAGGCGCCCACCCCTCTGTCGGCCCTCCTGTCGCCGGTGCTTGTCGGCTTCGGAGGCTACGTGATCTCCATAGTGGCCCTCCCGCTGATGCCGCGGAGCTGGTTCCTCCCCTTGACTTGGTACGGCATAGCGACGGCGATATACGGCGGCATGATGGCGTATACCCAGAGCGACATCAAAAGGCTTTTCGCCTATTCCACCGTATCGCAGATGGGATACATGATCCTCGCCCTCTCGCTCCGCAACGTCTTCGGCCTCACGGCCGCCGCGTTGATCTACATCAGCCACGGGCTGGGCAAGGCCGTCCTCTTCATGACCGCCGGCTACTTCATAATGCATCTACACACCCGCGATATAGATAGGATGGGCGGCCTCTACGGCTACAACTCAGCCCTGGCCGGCGCCGCCGTGGTGGGCTTCCTGAACCTAGCCGGCATATTGACCATAGGCATGATATCGGAGATCACGTTGGCCACGGCGCTGGTTAAGACGTACCTAGGTATGGAATATATAGAGTTATATATAGCCTTCGCCGCCATGCTCGTCGTCACCGGCATCTACGCCTTCGCCACCATAAGGAACGTCTTCTTCGGGCCGCCCAAGATAGGCGGGGCCGGCCCGTACGACGCGGCCCTCGTGGCCATCGTGTCCACCGCCCTCCTCTCGGTGTTGCTGTTCCTGCCGCCGATGTCGTCAAGCCTCTGGACCAACATAAGCGTATACGTACAAAACCGCCTGGTCCCGGTGGGCCTATGAGCCCCGAATACGCGTTCCTGACTATATTCCTGCCGTTGATGGCCTCAGTGCTCAGCCTCTTCCTGCCTGGGGAGAAGGCCAAGGCCTGGCTGGTTGTCCTCGGCTCTCTGCTGTCGGCGGTCTTCTCCGTGCTGACGTACTCCCCGCCGGTCTCGGGCATATACACGGAGACCTACTCGGTGCCGTGGATACCCCAGCTCGGCATATACATATCGCTACATCTGGACCAGTTCAGCGGGGTCATGGGCATGTTGGTGGCCTGGCTGGTCTTCTTCATAGTGCTGTACAGCGTGAAGTACATGGAGGGCGACTACAGGCCTGGGTGGTACTGGTTCTTCATGGGCTTCTTCGCGACGTCGATGCTCATAATCACATACGCCGACAATCTGTGGTTCCTCCTCGTCGGCTGGGAGGGAGTCGGCCTCGCCTCCTGGGCCTTGATAGGCCATTGGTATAAAGACGACGAGCCCGACGTCAAGTGGGTTGGGCATCCAGGCGATCGGGTGGCCCTCGTGGACTACAGCTGGCCGCCGTCCAAGGCAGGCCTCCGCGCGATTTTAACGATAAGGATAGGGGACTCGGCGTTCCTCGTGTCGCTCGCCTATATATTCGTCGCCCTCGGGACGGTCCAGCTGTCGGGCCTGTTCAGGCTCGGATCTGCGGCGTCCGCCCTAGGCCTACTTCCGCTCTTCCTCTTCCTCATGGGGCCGCTGACCAAGTCCGCCCAATTCCCCTTCACCGAGTGGCTCCTCACAGCCATGACGGGCCCGACCAGCGTCTCGGCGTTGATACACGCAGCCACGATGGTCAACGCAGGCGTCTACCTCCTCATAGTGACCGCTCCCATATTCGCGTCGGTGCAGGGAGCCCAGACGTACTTCCTGGCCGTGTTGATATTCGGCGCGTTGACCGCCATACTCTCGTCGATAATAGCGCTGACCGTGGACGAGTTCAAGCTGGTCCTGGCGGGCTCCACCGCTGCCAATCTCGGCATAATAGCGGCCGCCACGGGCGGCGCCGGGCTCCTGGGGCTATCCGGAGGGGGCGCGGCGCTTATCGCCTTGCTGTGGATAGCCTTCATGCAGATCGTCGGCCACGCCATCTCCAAGGCGCCGTTGTTCATGGGGTATGGCGCTGTAATACACGAAAGCGGCACGAAGTACCTCGGCGCCGTCGGCAGGCTGGGCCGCTACATGAGGGCGACCTCACTGGCGCTCTGGCTGGCCATGCTGTCGCTGATAGGCACGCCGCCGTTCGCCGGGTTCTTCACCAAGGAGATGGCCGTCGAAAACATATCGGCTGGGTTCGACGCCGTCGGGCTCTCGGGCGTCTTGGTCGCGGGCCTCATAGCGTTCCTCGCCCCGCTCTACGGGCTCAGGCTGCTTGGCCTCTCGCTGGTCCACGGCCCCGAGCCCAAGGAGCACATCCACGAGGCGCACCCCATAATGTGGGTACCCTACACGGTCCTGGCCTTCGCCGCGTTGGGCGTAGGCGGCTACCTGGCCTATCTCTATGCGGACGAGCTGGCGAGGCTCGTCGCATCGCCCGGCTTCTTGGCCTTCCTGGTGGGCTTCGCCGCGGCTCTTGCGCTCTACGTGTTGAGGCCCGGCGTAAGGTCGCGTGCCCTGACGCCGCTCTGGAGGATAGGCTACAGGAGGTTCTATCTGCCTTGGCTATACGACGGGGTCCTGGCCTGGGTATACCACAACCTGGCTCACTTGATCTACTGGGCGGTCGACCGCGGCGTGATAGACAATCTATACCACGCGGCGTTGCCCTGGGCCTTCAGCAAGATCTCCGCCGCGTTTAGACGCCTGCAGACCGGGAGCCTCAGCTGGTATCTGCTCTACGCCATAGCGGGCTCTCTGGTGCTCATACTGCTGGTGCTGCTATGATCGACCCGTTCTTCCTCGTCGTGCTGGCCTTCGCCGCGCTGGCGCCCTTGGCGCTTAAGGTCGACGGGCGCTATCTGGCCGCCGCCATGGGGGTGGCGATCTTCGCCATGGCTTTCTTCGTGCCGGAGGCCGCGTTCTTCTTCACGTTGCTGGGCGTCCTGGCCATAGCGCTGGCCCTCGACTGGCCTTACGGCGGGCTCGGGCTGGCCCTGGGTCTCTCCGCCGCATCCACGGCGCTCGCCGCCTATGCCTACTATAGGGCGGTCGCCGCGCCTCAATATGCGCTGAACTACGCCTTCGCGGGGCTGGCCGCCCTCGCCGTGTCGACCGCCAGCGTGTACGGCCTCCTCGCATCCGGGAGGGAGCGGGAGAATCTGGAGGGCGCCCTCAAGTACCTCATCTTTTCGGCCGTCGGCAAGACCCTAATGGTGCTCGGGTTCGCCATCGCGCTGTACATAGCGCCGACCCTCGGCTGGGTCCTGCTGGCCTTCGGCTTCGTCTTCGAGATGGGGCTGGTGCCGGCCCACCTCTGGATGGTCGACGCGTTTGCCCTCTCCACGCCCAAGGGCGTGGCCGCGCTCACCATATTCGGGGAACTGACGCCGTTGCTGGTGCTGCTGACCCTACTGAACGTGGTGCCCATGGCCAAAGCCGCCGCATTCGCCCTGCTGGTCGTGGCGCTCACGTCTATGACCTTCGCCAACGCGGCTGGCCTCACGGCCAGGACCTTCGGCCGCATCCTCGCCTATTCGTCCATAGCGCATATGTCCTACGCCGTAGCCGCCGCAGCTCTTGTTTTCTACTTCGGGAATAAGCCCGTCTCTCTGCCTCTTGTGGGCACGATGTCGGCGTTCTCCGTGGCGTCGCTCGTGATCGTGCTCGAAGGGCTGACCTCGGGACTCGGCAAGGCCGGCATATTCGGCGCCCTCACGGTGAGACACGCCGACACCGTCCCCGAGAGGCGCGTCCTCTCAAATACGCTCAACGTGCTGTCCCTATTGGGCGTGCCGCCTCTGCTCGGCTTTTGGCCTAAGCTCCTGCTGATACTTCTGTCCCTCGCCTTGGGCCAGGCGGGCGTCGCAGTGCTGGTCATACTCAACAGCGCCTTGGCGACCCCCTACTATCTGCGCGTCTTCAGGCAAGTCGTGGAGCCGGCTGGCCCAAGCGCCGACAACGCCACGTCGGTGCTCACGTCGACGCTTGCGGTGATCCTCGGCGTAGCGGCGCCCCTACTCCTCGTTGCGCTCATACCTTAAAAAGGCCTGTTTTTCCCAGTCCATGATCGAGAGGACGCTGGTCATAGTTAAGCCTGACGCGGTCAAGAGGGGGCTCATCGGCGAAGTGATCTCGCGGATCGAGAGAGCCGGCTTGAGGATAGTTGCGGCGAAGATGGTCTGGGCCTCCAGGGAGCAGATGGCCGGCTTCTACCCTAGCGACGAGTCTTGGCTCAGAAGCGTGGGCAACAAGACCCTCAATAGCTATAGGGAGATGGGGATAGACCCCAAGGCGGAGCTGGGCACCGACGACCCGACGGAGATAGGCAAGATGGTGAAGGGATGGCTGATAGACTACATGACCGAGGCCCCCATACTTCTCATGGTCGTCGAGGGCAACCACGCCGTAAGCGTGGTCAGGAAGCTGGTGGGCAATACCCTGCCCTATAAGGCGGAGCCGGGCACGATCAGAGGCGATTTCTCCTCGGACAGCCCCGACTTGGCCAACAGGGAGAGGCGGTCCATCCGCAACTTGGTCCACGCCAGCGACAGCCCGGAGGAGGCGCGGCGGGAGATATCGTACTGGTTCAAAGAAGGGGAGGTATTCAGCTATAGGTAGCCGTTCAACGTGGCCGACTTTATCTCCAGCCTTCTGGGCGCGAAGCTGTAACATTCGTTGCCGGTATAGGGCGATTTCGCCACGGCGAGGCGGACGGGCGTCCCTTTGGAGGACGGCACCTCCACCACCTGGTACTGGTCTGCGACGAACGCCCTCCCGGCCGCTATGTCGTAGAACCTCAACGGCCGCCTCACGGAGATGAGGCGCCTCCGGCAATAAATAGGCATCAGCCCCGACAGGAATTACCTCACCGCTCGGAGGCGGCACACCGCATCACCGACCGATAGAGACGGCCGGTTAATAAGCTAGTGCGTCGATCCGCCGCAGTGGGGTTTCCAGGGGCCGTGACTGCCTACTTCGATATGTCGACGCCCTTGGTCTCCGGCAACGCCAACAGGGCCACGGCGAGCGCGGCCGCGGCTACGACATATGTATAAAGCGCCACGCCGGCGAGCGGGTTTTTGAGCGCAAGGCCTATGGCCCCCACTATCGACGGGGTGAAGCCGCCGAAGAAGCCTATGCCTATGTTGAACGCTATGGACATGCCGCTGTATCTAACCCTCGTGGGGAAGAGCTCGGCCAGCGCCGTGCCCAATATGCTGAACGTAAACGCCGTGGCCCCTATAAGCGCGAAGACCGCCAGAACCGCGACGACGAGATCCCTAGACGTGGAGAGGAGTATATACAGGGGATAGTAGGTCGCTATGCCTAGGACGAGGCCGATCACGTACACAAGTCTCCTGCCCAGCCTATCGCCGAGCCAGGCCGCGAATATGTAGAGGGGCAACTGCAGGATGGCGGCCGTGCCGACTATCGCGTTGGCCTCGACGGGGCTCCACTTCGGCACTGAGGTGAGGAACGTGAATATATACGCCGTGGACGTATAGGCCAGGACGGCGTGCCCGGCGGCAATAGCTATTCCGACCAGTATCCACCTCCAGTACTTGGCGAAGGCCTCGACTACGGGAACCCTCGCCACGGCCCCGCTCCCCCTCAGGGCTTCGAACAACGGCGTCTCGGCCAGCCTCAGGCGCAGATATGCGCCCAGGGCGGTCAAGACAAGCGCCAGGAGGAACGGGATCCTCCAGCCCCACGACGCGAAGGCCTGCTGCGTGAGGAACGCCGAAGACAGGAACACGGTGAGCGAGGAGAGCCCCAGCCCCAGCGGGGGAGTCGCCGAGATGAAGCCGACGTAGAAAGCCCTCCTGCCGCCGGGCGCGTGCTCAAGGGCGTACGTCACGGCGCCGCCGTACTCCCCGCCGAGCGCTATGCCTTGCACTATCCTGAGGGCCGCCAGAAGGGCCGTCGCGGCGAGCCCGACCTGCGCGTAGGTGGGCAGAAGGCCTATGCCCGCGGTCGAGAGGCCCATCAAGATAAGGGTCGCGAGAAACGTCGACTTGCGGCCTACCCTGTCGCCCAGATGGCCGAACAGGAGGGCGCCGACGGGCCTCACCACGAATCCCGTGGCGAAGATGAGCCACGTGTATATGATCGCCGCGGCGGGGTTCCCCTTAGAGAAAAAGAGGATGGATATAATAGGGGAGAGGGAGGCGTAGACGAAGAAGTCGTACCACTCGATCAACGTCCCGACGGTCGATGCGGCGATCACGAATCTGAGGGACATACGGGCTAGAAGCAAATTGTATTTAAGCTATATAGGCGCCGTCTGCAGAAACTTATGTATTCCATGCGCGGCGTTGCGGCGTCCGGCGGAAGCCCGACGGCTCCTTCTGCGTAAATATTGCACGCAACTGTATACTATTGGCTCGGGCAGTGGCGCATATGGGCATGAAAGACGTCAAGCTCCTGGTATCGGCCGGCGTAGGCTGGATGTTCGACGCGATGGACGTCTTGCTGCTGTCCTACATACTGGTCGCCGCCTCGCAGGAGCTGGGGCTCACCAAGGGCGAGATCGGCTTGGTTATATTGGCCAACAACGTGGGGATGCTGATAGGCGCCCTTCTCTTCGGGAAGCTTGCCGACATCTGGGGCAGAAAGCCCGTCTTCATGGCCACCTTGGCCATATACAGCGTTGGTACTGGGCTGACGGCTCTGGCCGGATCGGCGTCGGATCTGTCGTTGCTCCGCCTCCTCACGGGGTTGGGTCTCGGCGGAGAGCTCCCGGTGGCGGCCTCCCTTATGTCGGAGCTGTCCCCGACACGGCATAGAGGCAGAAACGTGGTCTTGCTGGAGAGCTTCTGGTCCGTGGGCTCGATCCTGGCGGCCGCCCTGGCCTATTTCGTCTTTCCGCGCATCGGCTGGAGGATCCCGCTGGCCCTGCTCTCCCTGACGGCGCTCTATGCCCTAGTCCTCAGATCGGCCGTCCCCGAGTCTCCGCTGTGGCTGTACCTCAGGGATCCGCAGAGGGCGTACGCCGTAGCCAGGACCTACGGCGTCGCGCTCGGCCGTGTGGAGAGGCACTCGGCCAGAGATCTGTTGACCGGCTACAGGCCGCAGACGCTGTTGCTGTGGGCCGCCTGGTTCCTACTGGCCTTCGGATACTACGGCGCCTTCCTCTGGCTCCCCACGATGATAGCCAAGAGGGGATTCGGCCTCGTCACCACCTTCGAATACTCCTTCGCCATGTCTCTAGCCCAACTGCCCGGCTACTTCGCGGCCGCATACATGATAGAGAGGATGGGCAGGAAGCCTAGTCTGCTCCTGTTCTTCGCGGGATCCGCCGTCTCCGCCGTCGCCTTCGCCGCCGCGCCCAGCGCAGTCTGGCTCCTGGCCTCCGGAGCCGCCTTGAATTTCTTCAACCTAGGCGCGTGGGGCCTCATATACGCCTATACGCCCGAGTCCTTCCCGGCGGACCTCCGCGCGACGGGGATGGGCAGCAGCGGATCCATGGCGCGCGTCGGCATGATAATAGGGCCGTTGCTCCCCGCATACTTCTCCTTCCCCGCCGCGCTGTCGACCTACGCAGCGGCTTGGCTTGCGTCTGGCGTAGCCATCTATCTATTCGGTAGAGAGACGAAAATTATTAAGATTGAATAAATAAATATTTTTAGATTTCTATAAATAATATAAATATAGTAATTTAGATCTTATAGAATACGCGCGATGGACAGTATATATTTTAACGATAATTTTAACTATGACGGCCGTCTCAAGCTGATGGCGGCGTTCTCTCTCAATATATTCTATATTGAAATAAATAGGATATATGTAAATAAAAGCTTATAAGTATCCTCCATCGATCTCACAATGTTGTCGGTAACCCAGATGAACGCCTTCCTGGGCAATACTCTCCAGCTCCTCCGAAGGAGTATAGAGCTGGGCGGCTTCCCCCCGGAGCTCTACGAATATCTTTCTAGGCCTAAGCGGATTCTGGCCGTGTCCATTCCGGTTAGGCTCGATGGCGGCGGCCTGGCCTTCTTCGAGGGCTATAGGGTACAACACAACGACGCGCTTGGGCCCTATAAGGGCGGCATACGTTTCCACCCCGAGGTCTCCCTGGCCGACGACGTGGCTCTAGCCACCATAATGACCCTCAAGGACAGCTTGGCCGGGATACCCTATGGAGGAGCCAAGGGAGCCGTCAGAGTGGACCCGAGGAGGCTCTCGCCGAGAGAGCTCGAGGAGCTCTCCAGAGGATATGTAAGAGCCGTGGCGCCTCTCATCGGCGACGAGCTGGACATACCGGCTCCCGACGTCGGGACCAACTCCCAGATAATGGCCTGGATGGCCGACGAGTACTCCAAGATAGCGGGTAGGAACGTACCCGGCGTCTTCACCGCGAAGCCTCCAGAGCTCTGGGGGAACCCGGTGAGGGAGTACTCCACAGGCCTTGGAGTGGCGGTAATAGCCGTATACGCCGCAAAGGCCCTCTGGGGGTCCTCCGACGGGAAGACCGCGGCGATACAGGGGTTCGGAAACGTGGGCAGATGGACCGCCTACTGGCTGGAGAAGATGGGCGTTAAGGTGGTCGCCGTATCGGACGTGAACGGGACTGTGTACAAGAGGGGCGGGCTGGTCGCGGCGGAGCTTATCGAGAAAAATAGAAATGCAAGGGGGCCGGATCTGTTGAGCCAAGTCGCTAAGTACAACGATGCGTCCATCGCGCAGGACCCCGGCGCAGTTTTCGGCATCGATGCAGATATCCTCGTCCCTGCCGCCTTAGAGAACGCGATCACCGAGGATAACGTGAAGCTGGTTAGGGCCAAGCTCGTGGTCGAGGGGGCCAACGGGCCGACTACGCCGGAGGCTGAGAAGGCCCTCTACGAGAGGGGCGTAGTGGTGGTGCCGGACGTCCTCGCCAACGCCGGCGGCGTCGTCATGTCGTACCTCGAGTGGGTCGAGAACCTCCAGTGGGTTATGTGGGACGAGGAGGAGACTAGGGCCAGGCTCGAGAAGATCATGGCCGACAACTTCAAGAGGGTACACCAGAGGTGGGTGCAGGAGAAGGGATGGACCGTGAGAGATGCCGCCTACGTCATAGCCGTCGAGAGGATATATAGGGCGATGAAGGCCAGAGGATGGATATAGTCCCCTACGCAGTTCCCGCGTCTAGGCCCCGGAGGCGCGACCGTCTACGCGGCTTATATCGATGATCGCCTCAATGGCCTAGAGCCCGTGTCTGTTTATGCCGATCGGCGGCATGGACCTCGCGTCGTCTAGATAACGTCTGCGCCTTCTGGCGCGCTCCACCTCTCCTCGGTCCAGCTCAGCTAGATATACGCCAGGCTCCTCCCCGAACTCCAGAAGGGCCCCGTTGGGCGAGGCGACGAAGGAGCCGCCTCGCGCCGGCCTGCCGTCGGGATAGCTGTAGCCGGTCCCAAGCGCGGCGGCG
>Ga0081534_100089_pt1 | contig 33014 bp, 38 predicted proteins | sample MonGeyMetagenome_FD_71019 | JGI IMG/M metagenome (GOLD analysis project Ga0081534, IMG submission 71019) | Hypoxic/sulfidic aquatic microbial communities from Monarch Geyser, Yellowstone National Park, USA - MG (SPAdes) v1 (version 2) | ecosystem: Environmental > Aquatic > Thermal springs > Hot...
GGACGAGGTGCCGTTTCGTTGGGCCATGAGGAGGTTCCGCGAGCTGACAACCCCCTCTTTTTCTTCCTCCTCCGCCGTCCTACGCGTCACAACGCCGGCCGCGGCTTGGTGGGTTTCGGGCTGAACGCAGTCCGGGCCGGCCCCTTCGCGGCGTCGGTAGCGGGGAGCATCTGCGCATACCGTCAAGTTGAGCCGCCTCGCCCGCCCCTCGGCGGGTTCCTCGACGCCGACAGGGGGCATCAAAGAAAAGCCCGACAGGGGGCTAGCCCCCTGTCAAGCCTTTCTTACACACGCCCTGTAAGCGTCGGCGGATCCGCCGAGGACGGTTCAACTTACCAACGCGCCGCAGAGCGGCATGGAGGATGAGGCGTTCGGGCGGTGCTGCGTCATACGCATGAACCGCTGTGCGGACGACTGCCGCAGGGATCCCGCGATGTGCCCTGGCGCCCGGGGGCCACGGAGCGCGGCGGGCTCCGCCCCGCCGAGTGCAGGCCCGCCGACATGGAACCGGTGAACTGGGAATAACCCTTCTTTTTCCCCAACCTCCTTTCCGCAGGGCGGACGCCCTATGTGGAATCGATGCGGCGGAGGGGCGCCGCGATTCCCTTCAGGCTTAGCGGGGGACTAAACGCGGCCGAGGCGGAGGAGGGGGCGGGCGGATGCGCCGGAGCCGCGATGCCGGCGAGAGATGCAAGTGGAACCGAAGCGGCTAGGAGGGATGTACAAGTGGAACCGACACGCCGAGAGAGGGGTCGGCGGCAAAGGCAAGTTGAACCGACGCGCCGATCCCCATGGACGGCGCGATAAATCGTTATATAGGGAAGCGCGTCTCCTCTCATGGAGAGGTGCTCCCGCGGGCCCGAGGGGCAGGGCCCGGGTCTGCCGTTTCGCCGCTTGGGTTGGGGCCGGAGAGCCCCGCCCAAACGCCTTGCATGAAGAGGAGGAGGGGGCGCGCTCCCTACCCGGCCGGCGCCCCAGCCCGGGGGGCCGTTGCGCCTCCCGGGCTCGAGAGCCCCCCTCGTCCGGCCGGAGTTGAAAGGGGGCATCTGATGCGAAGAGATTTTTGATGGCGAAGAGATTTATAGATGGATGCCTCGATCCCCTTCGTGATGACTAGAGGGTGAGCCCTCCGATGGGTGAGGCTGGTCTGGAGCGCTGATAAAGACGGCGTGGGCTCCGTCCTGGGGCTGGCTACAGGTATACGTACTCCATCCAGCCCAGTTGAGGCAGGGAAGAGACGAGGCCGCCTATTATGCGTCTGTACAAGGTCTCCGTCTCGACCACCTTGGCCCTTGCGGACGTGGCGCCTCCTCCAGCTATCCTTATAAACGCTCTGTACCTTTCGCCGGAGAGCCGGCGGGCCGCGATGGAGACCTCCTCGACGTTAGAGGGCAGGACGAACGGGGGAGGTCTCTTCGCCACGTACTGCGGGGGAATGGGGCTCGACCTGGCTATTATCTTGCCTATCCCCTGGGCCGGGCGCTTCCGGCGCCCTCTACTGCCGACCACATGTATCAACGAGGGGCGGGACTTAAGGGCCAGCAGGTACAGCAACGTCGTGTAGTCGAGCGCCTTCTGGAGCGCCTGTATGGACTCCAGCTTTATCTCCTTGGCGTCTATCTCCAGCGTAAGCCTTCTGCATCCGTTTAACTCCCTCGATATAAACTCCATCAAGTTCTCGTAGAGATTGACTGCGTCGTACAACACGACGACCTTGCCGTAGTCGTTAAACGCCAGGCCGTAGGGTTCCACCTTGGCCACCACGTAGTTGTCGCCTCTATAGACGCCGACCTCGCCGAGGTCTGAGACCACGAAAACGCCGCAGTTCTCCTGCATCGCCTCAATCCTTCCTCGCAAATATATCTTTAGTTGTTGCTTCGGGTCTCCCCGAGCCGCGCAGCAACTCTATTACCTTCACGTCGACGCCGTTAGCCGCTATCTCCTTGGGCAGATCCTCGGTCTGTGTGGCCACCACCACTTGGTATTCAGCCGCGAGCGAAGCTATGAGGCCCGCCAGAGACGCCCTGACGCTGGGATCCACGTAGGGCAGAGGGTCGTCCAGCAGAAGGAAGCCCAGCCTAGGGCCTAACAGCCTGCGCATCGATATCACGAGCGAGAGCGCCACCGCCAACCGTTGCCCATCGCTAAGCTTGGAGATGCCCACGACGTTTCCATCCGCCAATCTCGCCTCCACCTCGTACGCCTTTTCCCTCAGCGTCAACCCCAACGACGCGATGTCCCTATATGGGTATATCTTTGAGAAATTCCTCCAGAGCTCATCCTCTATCTCCCCAATTATTCTAGATCTAACGTTATATTTTAATATATCTATCTTATTTGATATTTCAGAAAATCTATTGTATGCATACATATACTTCTCCAGCCTCGACCTCAACATATCCAGCTCCTCGTCGACGTTGGCCAAGACCTCCGACAACTTCCTCAACTCGTCGTTAACATCCGCCTTTCTCCTCCTGATTCTGTCCAGCTCCTCGGAGATCGCCCGGAACTCCTCCTCGGCCTCCAGAGCCGCGCCGCTCAGGCCCAGATTCTTGAGCTCACGCTCCAAGCCCTCAAGCTCCTCGCGGAGTTGACGCGCCCTGAGCGCCCTGTTGTACCTCCTCAACATCTCCTCTACGGCCTCAGGCGTTACGCTACTCAAGAAGCCGGCCAACAGCTCGAGACGCCGCGAGATCTGGGAGTAGGACTTAGCCGCTTGGTCCAGCCTCGCCCTGGTCTTCTCCTCCTCGCCGGCCAGCCTCTCCAGCTCCTCCCTTGCCTTGAGGTACTCAGACACCGTCCCCAGGAGGGACGACAACTCCCTATAGGCGTCCTCCAGGGCCTCCAGCTCCTCCCTCGCCTTCTCCAGCTGGGCCAGCTCCTGCGAGTACTCCCTCTCTATATCCTTCAGTCTGCTCGACGCGGCGTCTCTGTCCAGCCTGCCGCCGCATACGGGGCACCTCTCGGCGCCGGTCTCCAGCGCGTATAAGATTATATACCTCAACGACGACGCGTAATGAGTCCTCTTCTCCAGCTCCTTGACCTTTTCCCTCGCCTCGTCCAGCCTCCTTCTGACCTCCTCGGGAGATCCGTAACGCGCGGAAACCTCCTTGAACCTCCTGTAGGCTCCCTCGAGCTGGTCGACCCTAGCCCTAAGCCTGGAAATCTCGGTTCTCAGCTCGTCCAGTCTAGCCGCCAGCGACCTCCTCTGGGCGTCGGCCGCCGAGAGGGCCTCCTCCAGGGAGCCTTTTATCTTGGCCAACTCCATATAGGCCTCCTGCAGAAGTTCGGCGAGCTTCGCGGCGTCGGGCTCCCTCGATATTTTCTCGAGCATCTGCGGGTCGAGCATGTGCTCGAACTCGGCCATAACTCCCACGAACCTATCTCTGAGCTCCTCTATGCGCCCCAGCTCCGAGATATACGCCTCGCGGCCCGACTCCTCCAGCAACTCCAGCTCGGACTTGGCCCTGTAGTAGGCGTTTATCTTGTCTTGAAGGGCCGATATTTTGTCCATATACCTCCTCCTCTCCTCTAGGAGCTCTCTGTATCTAGCAGATAGATCCGCCTCCCGGCGCGTGAGGTCCTCGAGCTCTCTCTCCAGCGATGCCTTTACGCCCTTCAGCTTGGACAGACTTCCGTATTTCTCTATCGTGTCTCTATATTTCTCATAATACGATATTTTAATTCTAATTTTTTCTATTTCTTTCATTATATTTTTTAATGTAATATTTATTATCTTCTGAATATTATCTAATATATCTATTTGAAGTATTTTATCTATTAACGAGGTCCTCTTGAGCCTATCGCCGTGTATGAAGTCCTCCAACGCGTAGTGGGATATGTAGATCACTCTGTCGTAGTCGTCGCCCGTTATGCCCGTCATCTCGGCGAGCGCCCCCTCGGCGGCTTCGTCCAGATATCTGCGGTCGTCGAGCTTGAGCTCCAGGCGGCTCCGGCCCCCCCTCCCCACCGACCGCCTCACCAGGGCCTTCCTGGTCCCGTCGGCTAGCTCCAGCTCCACCAGGGCGCTGTCGGAGCTCAAGTTGACCAGATCCGCGAGCCTCGCTATCCTCTGCCTGACCTCCATCTCCCGCCCGAACAAGGCGAACTCGATTGCCTGGAGCAACGAGGATTTGCCGGCGCCTACCCTGCCGACGATGGCCGTCACAGGCGATAGCTGGAACTCGTATTCTCCCGAGTAGACCTTGAAGTCCCTCAGCCTAATCCTCGAGATCCTCCACATGAACTCCCCACTGCGAGAGGAGACTCCTCACCTTCTCCCGAGCTCCCTTCGGGCCCGAGGATCTATACGCCTTGACCAGATCCAGCATTATATCTATATCGGAGCCCTCAAGGACCTTCCTAGCCTCCTCCTCCACTATTTTGAAGATATCCACAGCAGTGCCGCGTCCTGTTTATATCTACCCTCTCCTTCTGATAAGCTTAACCCACTCGTTTTCCGCTATCGAGGGCGGGCCTCGTTGCTCCGTACGCTGCTCCGCCTTGCCCGCGGCCAGCTCCCGCCTCACGTCCTCGAGCGCCTTGTCTACATAGCTCTTAAGCTTCTTGAACACCTCCTCCTCTATTCTCTTGGACTCCCTGCTGACCGCCTCGGCCACGGCCGCGTTGACCGCGCCCAGGATCTTGGACAGATCCACCTGTTGGGCCGGGCGGGGCCTGGCCCTGGCGGGCATCCTCAGCTCGACCCCCTCCAGGCCCCTTGAGGGATCCACCGAGATCAGCCCCACGCCGAGCGCCTTCAGGTGCTTGGGGTCTACCAATGGTAGTGCGTCCTTGGCCAGGGCTATGTACGCCTTGTCGCAGTCCTGCTGGAGCAGCTCGTTGATTTTCTTGTATATCTCCGCCTCCTCGTATATGTCGGCGAAGTAGGCCTTGACGGAGACCCTATTGGCGCCGTCCAGCAACGCCAGATCGTCGCCTCTCTCCGACTCCAGCTTGAACCCCAGTACCTCTGTGAGGTATCTAATCAGCAGATATCTAGCTAGTTCCACCGATAATGTACCAACCCTCCTTATTTATGTTGTCCCATTTAAGCGACAGGGGCAGCGCATAGCCGTATATCACCGCGCCGCGCCACGCGGAGTACTGCGGCTCTTTGACCAGCCTCACGCCCACCTTGGCGGCGAGCTCTCTGTTGACCTCGCCCAGCATGAGCTTTATCTTCTCCACGCTGTTTACGGCGTATTCCTCGAGGCCGGCGGGCACATCCCACTTGAAGGCGCCGCCGCTGAGTATCACGTTTGAGGCCACTCTGTCTTGGACCTCGACCGACACGCTCCTCAAGGAGGATATTATGGCCGACGCCAGGTCCATCTCGCCGTAGAGCGTGACGTCGCCTATCACGGCGTCCTCTATCCTTATTCTGCTCTGGTCTATATAGCTCTTGAACTCCTCGTGGCGCGGGTTGAAGACGATCTCGCCTATCAAGAACCTGGTCCAGGCGTACTCCTTGGGTATCTCTATTTCCACTATCGGGGAAAGCCTGACCTTGGCCGTGAACTTGTCGGGGTTGGACCTCGCCGCCGCTATGGCTTGCCCCAAGCCGCGGGGGACCAAGCCCACAGCCCTCTTTACCGTCTCCACGACGTACTCCTCGCGGGCCACGTCGCCGTAGCCCATATCTTTAAGCACCTCCCTGGTCACCGCGTTGGCCTCGGCCCCTCCTCTATTCAGCGCCACGAGCCCCTCTCTTATCATCGCGTAGCTTATGGGCGCCACCTGGATATTGCCGTGGCCTCCCTCCACTATCACGCAGTTGACCGCGTTCTCCGCTATGGCCACCGCAAGCGGCTGGGGCAGAACCGTCGCGGCGTATATGGACTTGGACTCCGCCGAGATTTTCTCCAATATGTCGAAGAAGCCTCTGTACATGTAGTCGGGGGCCAACGCCGAGAGGGCCATGGAGACCAGCCAGCCCTTGAACTCGGGATCGGCTACTGGGAACTGGGCCAGCACGTAGCGGGCGAGCTCCCTCAGCACCGACCAGGCGTCTTCGTCGTCCCGCCTAGCTATGCCGTCTTTAAGCGGATACTTCATGTTGCGCTGGACGTCCCTCACGCTAGAGAGATAGTTGCGCACCTCCTCGTCGCCTACTACAAGCCCGCGCGACAGCACGTCCGGGGGTATCCTCATCTTGACGGACTCCGGTACGTCGCGGAGGAAGAGGCCTCTGGTCTGCACGACGTTGGGCTCCGCAAGAGTTATCGGCCCGTACTTGGTGTAGCTGGTGCCGAAATCTATCCCGAACACGTACTTCAACCTGTAGCTGTCGCTGAGCTCCGCCACGTCGAGAACTCAGCTGGGCCTTATTTTTATTACTCCCTGGTCGATCTCTATATCGACGCTGTCGCCGACGTCGATATCGCCGAGGGACTCCACCTCCTCGTCTGTCAGCCAGACGGTAAGACGCGGCACGGCGATCTTGTTGAGGGAAAACGGCAACGACTTTATTATCTGCGACACAAGCGGCATTATCTCCCTCGCCACGGGGACGGACTGCTCATCGGGCGGGGCCATCACCAGGGGGCCTGGGATATCCTTCTCCTCCACCACGTCGATCTTCACGTAGCGCGTGCCGGTAGGGTCTGCGACCAGCTGTTTGCTCACCACAACGCCCTTTACCACCACCACGGGGCTCCATCTAAACCTGTAATTAAACTTAACCGCATCGGCAGAGGACAGGCGGCGGGCGCCGAAATCGCAACGGCCCGCCTACTCCTCTAAAAAATTACGCCATTTCGAGGATTACCTCGACAGCAGCCACCGTCCTCTCCCTTCCGCCTTGGCCCTGGACCTTGTCGCTGAGCAGCTTGACTTCCCTTATGTTGACCTTGCCGGGGAGGAACCTATCGCGCACCATCACGGCGGCCGCCACAGCCTTAGATATAGCGGCTCCTCTAGCCTTCAGCACCACCTTCCTCGTGCCGGCGTTGAACGCCATCACCGTGGCTATTATGTAGTTCGTAGTGGGTTTTTTGCCCACCAATATTGTTTGTTCTGTCGCTGCCATGAACCGCCACGCTATAGACCTTTTTTAAATATTGCCCCCGCACAGCCGCCGCGCGGATATCTTTAATTAAACTCGGTGGATTTGCGCGACGTGGAGGACTTAATATATAAGGCCGCCTACGGCCGACGGCGCGAGATCTTGCTCACGCTATATAGCGAGGGCACGACCAGTTTAAATAGGCTCAGGAATAAGCTGGGCGTCTCGTCGTCGGCGCTTCTATTCGACATCTCCGCGCTGGAGGCGCTGGGGCTCATCAAGAGAGATGGGGGCTTCGTCGAGCTGACCGACAAAGGGGCCAAGGTGGCCTCTATCCTATCGTCCATAGCCCCTCTGAAGAACTTGTCCATGTTGGAGGCGCTGGGGCTACGCCCCTTCGTCGTCCCCATGCTCGCGTCGCCGTACCTCAACGCCGTAGCCGCGTTGCTCCTGGCTATTTGGATCGCGTCGATATACATTTCCAGGTCCACATTAATAGGAGTTATATACAGTTATATTTTTACTAACATTTATTATATTTTATTTGTATCAATTTTATCACTGACTACTATATTAATATCTATTTATTTTGCTACACGTAGAAAAGTCCATATAACTAATATAATAATCGGGTTATTTCCATTATTAATATATCCATCAATTTCTATTATAATAAATAATTATAATATTATTTATACATTGAAATTTATATTGTTATTACTATCATGCGGCACTCTATCCACTGCGACATCCTATGACGTGGGCTCCAAGTACGAGACGGCGCTGTTGGCCTATCTCTCTGGCATGTTCATATTTCCTATACTTATCTATTTAATGCTACATGTTTATATATAGACCTCAGGAGGATAGTTATGCCACATTAAGTTTACTATCTAGAATAAATAATAGATTCAATATATGTATTGATGTGGGCGCCGGCTCGTGCATACTTACGCGCGAATTGAGTAGATTCTGTAGACACGTCGTAGCTGTGGACATAAACCCCTACGCCTGCGCCGAATGCAGAAAGTACGACGTGCTGTGTGCCCACGGGCTCTCGGCTATATCTAGAGCCGACTTGGTAGTCAGCAATCCGCCCTATCTGCCGCCCGAGGAGCCGCCCAGCGATATGGAGGCCCTAGCTATCTACGACTACGGGCTCATCGACCACATATTGAGGTGGGCCTTCGCCTATAGGCCGCGCCTATTGGTGCTGACGTATAGTACTCTCGGGAGGGCCGACCTAATCGAGGAGGCGGCCTACGCCCTAGGCAGAATAGTGGATAGGGAGGTAGTCCACCGCTTCTTTGAGGATATAGTCTCTATTGCTGTTGAGCCTCTGGGCCCAGTCTCTGGAAGTTCTTGAGCCTTATATGCAACAACGACTCCAGTATATCGCTTATGTATTCATTTATCCTCACGGCGCTATCTCTGGCCAGCGAGGTGGCCGGATCGGACAGGACCACCTCCTTCCTCATCTTGAGGGCCCAGTCCGTTAGGTCCCTATATAGGGCGGTGAGCTTCATGTCGTCGACATTTCCGCCGAAGAAGTCCATCAGGGCGCCCATGTGCTCCGCAGCTCTCTCCAATATCGGCCTGACAACTCTCAAGTCCAGTTTTTCCTCTTGGTTTATATATGCTATTTTGCATATATGGTCGGCGATTCTCTCTATGGACTTGGCAATTATCGTATATTCGACCAAGTCCCGGGGATCCTCGACTTTCAGCTCCAGCATTATGTAGCGCGACATGGCGGCCCTCTTCAGCTGACGTTCGACCAGCCAGTAGAGCCTGTCCACCTCGTCGTCGCGCTCCGTGACGTCCCTCAGCAGCTCCATGTTGTCGGCCTCCAGGCCCCTTATCAAGTCGAGCAACATGTTGTCCGTCAGCTTCAACATCTTCAGAGCTACGTCGCCTATGGCCAGCTCGGTCGCCGCCACCATGGCTTGGACGACCAGCTTGTCGCTGGACTCCTCCGTTATCTCCATATCTATAACCCTCCTCCTCACGAAGTCCTTGAGGTGCTTCCTATACTGTGTAGCCCCGGGGGCGAACCTCATCGTTATGACCTCGGCCCCTGCTATATAGATCGACATGAATATCTTCTCGAGCTCCTCCAAGCTGGCCCTCTCGCCGATCTGGAGCTCGACGGACAGATACGTGCGTTTGCCCAATTTACGCGGTATAAGGACCAGCGTGTTGTCCGGCTGAGGCACTATGAGCACCTCGTCTCCTGGCGACAAGTTGGTTCGTCGCGCCCATTCCTTCGGCAGGCTGACTATGAGGGTGGCTCCGCCCGTCAACTGTACCCTACGCACTTCGCCTTCCATGTGCTATCTTGAACAGCTATATATAACTATTTATTGCATATACTTACTCCCTGTATATATATACAATATAAATAATATGATTAATAATAATTTTTAATATAAATTATATATTTAATCTATAAATTTATTGTTTTTGATTTTATCTTTTATATAGTCGTGAAGATATTTTAATCCATGTGCCGACAAGGCCTCTATCTCCACCTTCTTCTTGCTCTTCAGGAAGTACTCTAGCTCTTTCCTCCACACGTCGTTCTGGAACCAGGGATATTTCAGGAGCTCCTGCGCCCTCTTCACGTCTCTGTCGGTAGCTTTTATCACGAATTGATCGGGTATCTTGTACCTCTCTATATCTAGGGGCGCCACCCCGAGGAATTTAGCGTTGGGAGTCGCCAGCCTTTCGCTCTCGTAGCTGAGCTTTATAGAGCCGCTCTTATATACCGAGTAGATGTAGATCCCGTAGGGGTCGCCGTCCGTCAACACGTAGACCGGCAACTTGTACTCCTCGTTGAGCCTTTTGACGAATCTCCTAGTTGCTCTATCGGGCATGCCCTTGGCCGTTATCAAAACGGCGTTCTCCTGCGACCAGAACTTCTCCCTAACTAGGCGCTGGAAGATGGCGTCCTTCTCTATGACCAAGACGTAGGAGGCCTCCACCTTGATTATCTCCAGCGCGTCGACGTTGACGGGAAGGCTCAGGGCTGTCTCGCCGAATTTAGACGCGTCGAGCTCGTAGCCCTGAGAACGGACGACTATGGGCCCCACCACCTTTCCCTTCACGTCGGCGCTGACGCCCATCTCCTCCCTCAATATATTCGTCGCCACCTCTATGTCCTCTATAACTCCATTGGACTCCGCTTGTTCATCCCAGGTATTCTCCCTATGGACTCTGCCCAGAGGGTCCTTGAAGACTATAGTGTGCTTTCCGTTGTAGTAGAGGTCGCGTATCGTGGGGAACACGTCGGCCCTCATGGCCTCCACTATGAGGCGGAGCATCAACACGGTCTGCATGAACCTCCTGGACTCCTTGACGTCGAGGAACCTCCTGCGTATCTTCTCGGGACCCAGCTTCAACATCCTCGCCCTCTCGTCCCACACAGTGTTGCCTAGAGTGCGGGCCGGTATCTCCATCACGGGCTCCCTCAAGCTCAACGCGGATTTCGCCAGCTCGGCCCCCCATTCCTCCAACTGCTTCAAAAACCTAGCCCGCTCACCCATGCCCCGCCTCGTACTAGATGCTATATATTCTTGAGGGCCCACACCTCAGAGAGGAGGGCAAATGAAGATGTCATAGTGCAGTATGTGAGCAAATGTGCCGTCGCCTCACCGCTGTAGGCACTCTGTGCGCCGACCTATGGACCGGGCCTCAGGACCTCCGTCCCGGCCGCCATCGAGGGGCCGACCTCTGGCAGGGGCGCCGCTCTGCTGCCGAGAGGCGGCTGTGGGGCTAGGTCGGCTATCTGCCTAGGGCCGGGGCCTACGGAGCCGCCTCGGCCTCCTCCTTAATCGAGGAGCTCATGGACAGGACGTGTTTGGCGAGCTCCTCCGCGGTGAGGCCCAGCTTGTTCTCTATCAGTTTGTATAGGCTGTTCGCCAGCGCCTCCCTATCCAGACCTGTCACTATGGACATGTCGCGGGCTATCTCGTCCACGTACTTCGCCAGCGATGTATATCTGTTGAGCATCTCCATTTCTTTCTCCTTCCGGGATAGGTAGATCCTTAACTTCCTCGCGGCGTCTCTCAACGCGAGCTTCATCTCCTCCTCTATCTCTTGGATCTCCGCTATAGCCTCCTTGCCGGCCGAGGCGTAGGGAATTTTCGTGGAGCAGACGTGGATTATTACGGCGACGGGGGCGGGGAACTTCACCTTATAACCGTCCCAATGGAATTCGTCCACCACCTTCCTCGCCACGTCGGCCCCCTCGTCGTATAGCAACGGGATTTTGTTGGCATAGCGCAACAGAATCGGCTTGTCCACCGGCGCTATCTGGCCGCCCCAAGCTATTGCGGCTTCGACTATGAAGGGATGCCCCGAGTAGCTGCTGGGCTTCCTGGTCACGGCGAAGACGGCCTCGGCCCCTAGGATGGACTTCGCGCCCACCTCTAGGAGCTCTTGACCTGCGGGCGAGAGCCAGTCTGCCCTGGGCCTCCTCCAGCCCTCGTAGGCCTTCATCTTCTCGACGAGGAGGACTATCTCGTCCTGCGTGAGAGAGCCCACGGATCTGTTGGGATCGAGCGCGGCCCACTCCAGGAAGGACCTCGCCAGACCTTCCCCGACGCCGTCGAAGTTCTTGGCTAAAAACTCGGCTAAAGTCGCCGTCTTGCTCTCCAATATCATCTGCTTCACGGTATCCACGTCGACGCTCTTGGGGTGAGGAAGGCCTTCCTTCGGCGGCGTGGGCATCTTGATCGTGCGCCTCTTTAATACCATCTCCATATCGGGTCCCTTGAAATATATCTCTGAATATGGGGAAATTATCGCAGTTCTTCTTAGGTATTCCTCTATCCTTTTCTTCGAATTTAGCCAATTGCCTTCTATGACTACCTTCACGGCGGTGCCGTGCCATTTATATTTATTATTATATTCCTTCATGTCAACTATTATAGGTTCATTTTTCGTCGTATCTATCATTATTCTATATTCATATATCTTGTCCGAGCGAACAGCCGCCGATCTTACCAAAAGCGGTCGGTTGGTGGTGCTCTGGGCGTATAGAACAACCATCTTGAGGCCGAGCCCGAAGACGCCCCTGTGCTGTTTTATCTTGTACTTGCTGCTGTAGAAAACACGGCCGAAGACGTTAGGTATCTCCTGGCCGGGTATCCCCACTCCGTTATCCTCTACATATATCGAATACCAGCCCTTGGCCTCGTCCACAGGCCTTATCGAGACCGTTATATTCGGCAATATGCCGTAGGGCTCCGTGGCGTCGAAGCTATTCTCGACGAGCTCCCTGACGGTCTGGTACATCGCCCTCGCGGGGTTTTGGAACCCCGCTATCTCTCTATTCCTCCTGAACCATTCCGCTACAGGAAGGGCCTCGTAGGCATAGGTAATAGCCACGTGGGGGGTAATATGGGCGATTTAAAGCTTTGTCGCCAGCCGCCGACGCCGGGGGCGGCCCAACGACGGCTCCGCCCGGCGCGGTGCGCGTCGGACCGGGCGCGGGCCTCTACCTCTGGGCGCCCGCCCCACATTGGGCTATTTTCAGTATCTTGGCTGCGGCATCGGGTGCATCGAAGCCGAAGACGTAGCCGTTGGCCTCTATGCCGACGCCGCCTCTGTCCAGCACCACGTCGTAGCTACGGACGCGCATGGCGGCCGTTATGTTTTCGATGGTTTCCTCCTCTGTGTTGCTGGGACCTACAATTACATATTCATAATTATACTTTTTAATACAATTTATTATATTTTCATCATATTTTATATTTATAACTGCTTTTATATTTCTATGGATATTATTTATATTTAATATAAGCTTGCCCAGAAATTTGGCACCCCACAGCTGGGGCTCAGACGTGGTGACCAGCGATTCTCCCACCACCGAGATGCGGCCGGGATACCCGATCGGCCCCTCGCCGCCGAGCTCCACTATATTCATCAACACCTTTGGAACTAGATTTATTACATATTTATTGCTTTTAAGCATATTAAAACTTGTTATAATTCTATTTTTAACCTCATTTACAATAGATATGTTTTTACATATATCGCAATTCCTTAGGTAGGGCGCCGCGCGTCTATGCACATCGCAAAACCTCAGAGAAGATAGGAGAGATAACACAAAGTTGTTCAGATATTCGATGGCCTCAGGATAGTTCTGTTGATCCACCGCCATGACGACGACGTCCAAAAGCCTGTTGACCTCCTCCTTGGATAGCCCCACATCGGCCAGCCTCCGCTCGTAGTGCTCCCTGTCCAGCTTCAAATAGGCGCTTACGGCCGGCTGCGATATGCCGAGTATCTGGCCCACCTTGCTCTGCGAAAGGCCGCGGCGCGACAGCTCGTGGGCGATCAGCCCCTTAAGCGGCTGCATGACCTTTTCCGACAGGAGCTCCAGGGGGAACACGGTCCACAGAAATGCCAAATAAATATTTACCCAATAGGCCTTCGGCGACGGGGCAGCCGCCGCGGCGCGAAACCTTATTATTTGACCCAGACGGCTGGCGCGTGATAGACCATATAGAGCTGCAGTTAGGCGAGCGTAAAATATCCGGCGAGCTGACGCCGTTGACATTTATAGTGGGTTCAGGTAAAAGCGTCTTTATAAATTCTATATATTTAGTTTTATCAAATATAGGATTGAAAATACCAAAAATATATTATAATAAATTTAATATATCTATAAAAATAAATAATAAAATTTTTTCTTTACAAAAAAACGGGAAGATATATAGACAGATATTCGACGAAGGGGGCAGAAAGGTCGCGATAGAGTATGGCGCCTTGGACGGCTCCCGCATCAGCAGGATCGTGGAGCCGTTCGAGCTCGCGATCAAGAACGCAGATATCTTGATGCCCCAGATAGATGTAGCCGAACACGTCTCCATATTGGCCGACGAGGAGATAGAGGAGGTGAATAGGCTCATAGGCGAGTTCAGAAAGGCCTTCTCGCTGAAGGTGACCTCCCTGGGCCCGTATATAGACCCCAGGACCTTCCACGACCCGACCAAGGCCGCGGGCTCCCTCAAACCTGACGGCAGTAATCTGGTCGGCGTGTTGGCCAGGTTAGCTCTCGAAAACCCAGACGCCTACGATAGGCTGAGGACGTCCTTCAGGAAAAAGGGAGTCAAGCTCGCCGTAGGGCTTGCGAAAAGGGGCGTCCTGGCCGGCGTGACCCACGTCGGAGGGGCCAAGATGCCTATCTCCAGGTTGCCCTGCAGCTTAAAGACGGCGTTGGTGTTCGCCGCGGCCGTCGCGACCAAGCCAGATCTGCTACTCATCGAAAATTTTGATTGCTGCTTCAACGAGGGCCTGGTCGATATATTGACAAGCTATTTTAACGAGCAAATATCGAGGGGCCAAATAGTCGTGGAAATACATAGGCCCGACGTAGCCGATCTATTCAAGATACAGTACAAATCGATAGTTTCGGTGGCGCTCTGATTACGTGTACTATACGTATACCTTCAGCTCCTGCAAGATCTTTATAACCTTCTGGAGCTCCTCGATCTCCTTCTGGGCTATCTTGAGGGCCTCCTCGACCACATCGCGCGAGGGCCCTCCCACGTTGAACTCATACGCGACGTAGTTCAGGACGGCCCTAGCCCCCAAGCCCTCCACGTCCTTCAGGCTATTCCTGACGATTTCGGCGGGATCCACGTAGCTTCCTCAGCTCCTCTATTAAGCTATTCGCCGACGCCTGCGGTATTCTGATCTCCACATGTATCACGTCGTCGCCGCTGTCGAGCCGCAGAACGCCGCGCAGAGCCTTCTGTTTATTCAATCTAATAAATAACTTGTTTTTATATATAGTTAATTCATTTAATAAAATCTCAAAATCTAAATCATCTATTAATTTAATTATATTGGCAAAAATCTCCGAGGCGCGGCAGCCCTCGGCCTCTGCGTACAGCGCAGTTATGGCGTTGCCGTAATACCCCGCTATCCGGTCCATACGCACCTCGCCGGGCACGACGTTCCTCAAGGCCTTGGCCACCTTGCCGCAGTCCTCGGTGGAGTGGCAGTAGGCAGTCGCCCTTATCAGCCTGACGGGACAAGGCCTCTGCACGGCCGTAGCCGCATGCTAATATTTAAATTGGAGAAAGAGAGGGCCTTCATGTTCCCGCCCTCAATGGCAGGCTACGACAGAGCCATAACCATATTCTCGCCCGAGGGGAAGCTCTACCAGGTGGAGTACGCGGGCGAGGCGGTGAAGAGGGGCTGGCCGACGGTCGGCGTCAAGTGCTCCTCCGGAGTCGTGCTGGCCGCCGAGAAGAGGAAGATATCAGCGTTGTTCGACCCCACGTCCCTGGAGAAGATATATATCGTGGACGACCACGTGGCCATATCGCCGTCGGGCCTGCTGGCCGACGCAAGGGTGCTCGTCGACTACGCCAGATCGGTTGCGTTGACGCACAGATTCCTCTACGACGAGCCCATAGACGTCGAGGTGTTGACCAAAGACATATGCAACTTAAAGCAGCAGTACACCCAGTTCGGGGGCGCTAGGCCCTTCGGCGTGGCCCTGTTGGTCGCCGGCATCGACAGGCAGGGCCCCAAGCTCTTCCAGACCGACCCAGGCGGCGTATACCTCGGCTACTACGCCACGGCGATAGGGGCCGAATCCACAGCTATAGTCGAGTTCCTCGAGAAAAACTACAGCCAGGAGATGGATACGCCTCAGTGCGTCGAGCTGGCGCTGAGGGCCCTCAGCACAGCCATGGAGTCCATTGACGTCGACAGGATAGAGGTCGCATACGGCGACGTCAAGGGCAAGGCCATGAGGAAGATGTCCAAGGAGGAGCTCGCGCCCATTCTGGCCAGGATCAAGAAGTAGTAGCCCTCCGGGCGCAGAGCTCGGCTATAATCAACATCTGCTTCGCGAGCTCGCCGGGCGTCACGCCTCTGGATATGCACCTGGCCACGTCTATAATGGCCTCGAGCCCCCCTCCCCCCTCCTTCCCACATATCTTCACCAGCTCCGTCTCTACACAGATGCCTCTAGATGCGCCGAGGCCGTCGGCCAGACACTCCAGGGAGACAGGACCCTCTATCTCGCACGGCACGTAGTAGCCTCCCTCGCCTCTGTATTTGGTGTAGGCCATGTCGCACTCCATATGTACGGCGCCTCTATCGGCCACGTAGACGCTCACGGCCCCTCGACCGCATCGCTATTTAAGCCTGAACAGCCCAGTCTCGATAAATTTTATTTCCCATGTTTTATAGGTGCTCGTATGACAAAGGTTGCCATAGCGAAGTTGGATCGGGCCGGCGAACACTTCGAGATCCTGGTCGATCCCGACGCCGCGTTGGAGCTCAAGATGGGGAAGTCCATAGGCTTAGACAAGGTGTTGGTCCACGAAGAGATCTACAAGGACGCCCGCAAGGGCCTTAGGGCCTCTGAGCAGGCGTTGAGGAAGGCGTTTGGGACGACAGACGTCCACAAGGTGGCGGAGGCCATCATCAGGGAGGGGGAGATACCGATAACCGCCGAACAGAGGCGCAAGATGGTTGAGGACAAGAGAAGGCAGGTTGTCGAGTGGATATCGCGCAACTGCATCGATGTGAGGACCAAGACCCCCGTGCCGCCCCAGAGGGTGGAGAACGCCTTGGAGCAGGTGCGCGCCGCCATAGATCCCTTCAAGCCGGTGGAGGAGCAGATAAACTATATACTGAAGGACCTCCAGAGGGTCCTTCCCATAAAGGTCGCCACGGTCAGAATAGCGCTGAGCGTGTCCTCGCAGTACGCCCAGAAGGTGAAGGGCTTTGTGGGCAAGTCGGCGAAGATAGTCAACGAGAAGTTCAGAAGCGACGGGTCTTGGGAGGCCATCGTCGAGGCGCCCGCCGGTCTTCAAGACATGATAATAGGAAGAGTCAACGATATAACTCATGGAGAGGGCGACGTGAAAATATTGGAGATAGTATACTGATGAAGTACGTATCCCCTAGACAGGTAATATTTCCCGGCGATCCGGTGGCCACCTCGGACGAGAGCGTGGAGGGCGCCGTGTATATCGACGAGGGGAAGTACAGAGCGTCGTCCATAGGCTTGGTCGAGTTCAGAGACAACAAGATAGTGGTGGTGCCTCTAGAGGGCTCCTACAGGCCCAAGCCAGGCGATGTGGTGATCGGCTACGTCACCGACGTCCTGGCGTCGGGCTGGGAGGTCGACGTGAGGGCGCCGCTGGCCGCGTGGCTGCCGGTAAACGAGGCCACGGCCAAATATATAGACCTAGAAAAGACCAGCTTGACAAGCCTCCTCAACGTGGGCGACGCGGTGATAGCCGCGGTGAAAGACGTGGATCTGACCGACGAGTTCCCCGTGATGTTGACGCTCAGAGAGGGGGAGAGGCTGGGCAAGATAGAGAGCGGGCTGGTCGTCGAGCTCTCGCCGGTCAAGGTGCCGCGCGTCATAGGAAAGAAGGGAACCATGATAACAACGATCTCGGAGCTGGGCTGCGACGTGATAGTGGGCCAGAACGGAAGGATTTGGGCCAAATGCCCGGGGCCCGAGGCCGAGCTCGCGTTGTTGCAGGTGATAGAGAAAATAGACAGGGAGAGCCACGTCGCCGGTCTCACCGACAGAGTGAGGGCGTTAATTGAAAGATATAAAGGTGGGGGCTCGGCTAGGCCATGAAACAACCGCCTGTGCCTCTGCTGGTAGAGGGCAGAAGGGCCGACGGGAGGGCACCGGACCAGATGCGCGACGTGAGGATCTCCGTCGGCGTTATCTCCAACGCAGACGGCTCCGCCATGGTGTCCTACGGCAACACCACCGCCGTGGCCGCCGTCTACGGCCCGCGCGAGATGCACCCCAGACATCTGAGCCTGCCGGATAAGGCCGTCATGAGGGTCAGGTACCACATGGCGCCGTTCAGCACCAAGGATGAGCGTAAGAACCCGGCGCCGTCGCGTCGCGAGATCGAGATAAGCAAGGTCTTGAGGGAGGCCCTTGAGCCCGCCATATTCCTTGAGCAGTTCCCGCGTTCCCGTATAGACGTATTCGTCGAGATAGTCCAGGCGGACGGATCCACGCGGGTAGCCTCGCTGACCGCGGCGTCTCTCGCGCTTGCGGATGCCGGGGTGCCCATGAGGGATTTGGTGATAGGCGTGTCCGTCGGCCTGGTCAACGGCGTCGTCGTGCTGGACCTAAACGGGCTGGAGGACAACTACGGCGAGGGCGACATGCCTGTGGGCTATATGCCGAACCTGGGCAGGATAACCCTCCTGCAGCTCGACGGCGCATGGAGCAGGGATAGATTCGCCGAGGCCGTAAAGCTCGCCGTAAAGGGCGCCGAGTACGTCTACGGCAAGGCCCGCGAGGCGCTTAAGGCCAAATACTTCGAGATAGCCGAGGAGGTGGCGAAATAATGGCGTCCATATCCCCTCAGCCGTCAGAAACCCCTCGTTTAATATATGATTATTAAGTACGCCGAGGGATAAGCGATTTAAGTCGCCGTCTTTTTGGCTCGACATAAAAGTTTAGCCGAGGCCGGCAGGGGAAAGGGAGGGAAAAAGAAGGCGGCTTTACTCCCGGCGGAGCCTCGTCAGCCTTGCCCTCCCGACGCCCTCCGCCGCGCCTCACAGGATCCGTATGTACTCCTTGGCCTTCGCGAATATCGACCGCCTCTTAGGCCTGTAGGCCTCCCTCACCCCGCCTTCATGGGGCTCCAGTCGGCTGAACTCCAGCTCAAGCCTCTCAACGGTGGCGCCACCGTCGGCTGAGCAGTAGGCCCAGCCGAATAACGATATACACGCCTCAGAGCCGTCCCTCCCGCGTACGCCTCCACGGAGTACGGGTTCACGAGGCCCACCGGCCCCTGCCCTATCAGCTCCGCCATCCAGGGGTATCTCCGCAGAACCTTGGCTATCCCCACGATCTGCCCCCTCGCGTAGGGCGCCCACGTCCTAAGCCAATCCGCCCCGAATACGCCCAGCTCCGGATACTCCCTCAGGAGCCGTTCGACTGGGTCGGCCGGCTCGGGAGGCCTCTTCGTCGTGCCTCTGCCCGCGTCCACGCCCGAGCTCATGCCCTGATGCGCCTAGCGGCGCCCTTGACGCCCACAATGGTCACGCCGGCCGCCTCCGCCAGGCGCATCAGCATCCCGTACTCCCTATAGGCGGCCAGCCATAGGGACACGGCGGCCAGGACCCACGGGCTCCTCCCCGCGGCAGCCCTCCTGTTTCCGGCCAGAATCTCAAGGGCCCTCCTCACCACGGGAGCCGGCAGTCTGGCTCTAGCCGCCACCATCTTGACGTAGTCCTCCAGGGGAGGCCTCCTGCCCCTAACGAGCTCATCGAGCCTCCACGCCGCCCTCTTGACGGCCGACCTGTCGGCCTTGCTGCACTTGAGGAAGTCCCTCAGGGGCCTCGGCCCGCCCAGATCCCTAGAGGCGAGCCAGAGGGCCGCGGCGGCTACGGCTCCGGCGGAGAGGCCCTCCAGGTCGTGCACATGCCTCCTCACCAGCGCCATCGCCGCCTCGGCGACGCGGTGCGGCGCGCCTGCGCACTCCCTGACCCTGCTCATCTCGGCGCCTATCGCCGCGAGCCGCACCTCCCTCCCGTGCAGGGTGTCCCTGTCGAAGCCGGCGAGGGCCGCCGGGGGCCGTGCTCCGCCTTTACGCCGATCTCGGTCCTGCTCACGAGCCTTAGGGGTGCCGCGCGTATCCGCGCCAGCTGGACGCGTCGTAGGCGCGCCGCTCCGGCCCCGTATCGACCACGCTATCAGCCGCACGGCGAAGGAGCTTTTCGAGGGGGCCAGGAGCCGTGGAGGGGCCGGCGGAGCTCTTCGTCGAGGCGATCACGAGGGTCCTGGCTTGGGTAGACGCCCACAAGGCCCACCTCTTCCTGACCGCGGCGGTTGCGGCCGGCCTGATGGCGGCCTCTGCGGCGATGAGCCTGTGGGGCCTCATCGAGCTCGGCGCGCTGGCCTACGCGGCGGCCGGCCTGCCGCTCTTCGTTGGGCTTGCGGAGACGGGCGAGAGGGCGGCGGAGAGGTTCAGGGCTCTGGCCGAGAGGTACGAGCGGTGGAGGATCGGCGAGGAGGCCGTCGACGAGGTCCTAAAGGCGCCTCCGAGGGGAGAGAGGCCGTACACGGCGCTTCTGAGGCTGGCCGAATCCAAAAGCCTGCCCAGGCCACTCGCGGAGCTGAGGAGGGCGCTCGACAAGGTGGAGGGCGAGGCGGAGAGGGACGCCGCCGTCGTCGCCGCCCTCGCGCTCTACAGAGCGCTCGTGAGGAGCGCCGAGGCGTATAAGGAGTGGGCCGAGCTGTACCGCTGGGCGAGGGGCCTGGCCGGGAGGCAGGAGTTCACAGTAAAGGCCGAGGAGGTGAGGAGGCTCCGCGGGGCGCATAGGAGGCTTGAGGAGGCGGCCGAGCTGGCGAGGAGGGAGCTGAACACCGTGTTGGCGCTGTACGCATTGCACAGCCGCGACCTGTACGAAAGGCTCAAACTCCACCTGGAGGTGGACTGGGGCATGGCGGAGGGGCTGGCAGAGGCGAGAGGAAAAGAGTTGAGCAAGTATTCAAACGCCGGTATGGGGACTAAGGCCTACGCCGCCTTGCTCTCCGTGGCAAGGGGCGGGATATACGGACACGCGGCGATGCTGCTCGCAGGCGAGGGCGCTCTGGCGGATATAGTGTTGCTGACGCCAAGGAGTGCCTACGACAAGGCCAAGGATGTCGCCAAGAGGCGTGGCGAGGCTGTAGATCCGTCTTACTCCGGCCGGCGCGGGAGGTCTGTGGGTCAGCCCAGCTGGGAGGATAGAGCCGCCTCTGTGCTTCTGCGGTTTTTGATTGGATACGGCGAGGCAGATCTCAAGTTTAGACGCATCGAGAAGGAAGGCAAGAAGGACGGCGAGAAGAGACTCGTCGAGAAGGGATTCCAAGTGTTTAGGACCTTCGGCGGCGTCGAGACCCCCGTCGGCGAGCTGTGGATAGGAGATGCGGCCCGCTTTAACATCAGCGAAGAGGAGCTGAGGCGTTTTGTGGGGGAGGCGAAAAAACATGTGCCAGACCTCTCGGGGATCAAGAAGATATGGCATGCGTTGCCGTGGTTTGCCACAGACACGTCGTTCGATGGAGGGTGGATAAAGGGCACCACCGCCTATACTCGGCAGGCGGCTTGGTATATCGTCCTTTTCGGCGAGCCGGAGTCGATCAGCGGCGGAGCCAACGTCACGGAGGAGGGCATCAAGCCCGACGTCCAAATGCGCTGGCGTAGGGAGCGCTTAGACCGCATCATCGCCGAGGAAAGCAATGAGCTGAAGCCCCTCTTAGGCCCCATCTCTAAACAAGGAGGCGGTTCTAGAGAGGCTGAAGGACCCGCCGTCAAGAGCTGGCGGGAGCTGGTAGACGCCATAGACTGGAGCTGGGTCTTGAAGAGGGTCGAGGAGCTGGCCGGCGCGTTGAAGCCCTGGATAGGCCCCGAGAGGGCAAGCGATGCGGAGAGGGAGGGGCTGGCGAGGAGGATGCTGGGCGAGCTGGCGCTCCTCGTCCACTTCGCCGAGGCGAGGAGGGGCATGGACGACGGCAAATGGCGTGAAGAGCGGATCAAGAGGCTGGCCATGGCGGTGAAGGCGCTGAGCGGCGGAAGGATAAGGGGCGAACACGCCGAGAGGCTGGCCCAGGCGATTATCTACTACGCCAAGGGGCCAAAGGAATACGCAGAGGGACTCATCGAAAGTCTTGTTAAAGAGGTCGGCGTCTCTAAAGAGGAGGTCTGGGGCATTGTCGAGTTCGTCCTCAGCGATATGTACTGCCTGGCGAGGGACTGCGCTAGGGATGAGGTGGTGAGAAAGTTTGTAGAGCCCGCCCTGGAGCTGATAATGCTTGAAAAGGCGCTGGACAACGACGACGAGCCCAACAGAGAGAGGAACAGAGAGAGGGCCCGGCTCCTCTTCGGCGAGATGTATGCAACTGCGATTGCGGGAGACGGCTACGTGGGGCCGGATATGGTCAAGCTGACCGTCGGTGGTGAGCTGGGCGGAGGCGCCGCGCTCCTACGCCTAGCCACACTGCATCTGCTCAACCGGCTTCTCACAGACGACCTGAAGTTCAACGCGCGGATATACGTGGACGAAGGCAGATATTACAACATAACAGCAACCGGCGAGAACGCGGCGAGGTTTATGCGTCTCCTCGCCGTGACGGCGCCCTCAGCCGGCGGGGAGTATTTAAGCGATAAGTTCAATGAATTCGTGGAAGCGGCCAAGGTGGAGGTGCGGCTTGACAAGGACAGCATAAGGCTGACCGAGAAAGGCCGCGTCGCCGCCGATTTGATCATTTTGGAAGCCGGCGTCGCCATCAAGTACAACGTATATCTGAGCGTGAACGCAATCGAGCTCCATTTCAGATCGGCGGACCGTAGCCGCGCCGAGCTTGCGGCCCTCCTTCTGAGGCATGCAGGCGTCAGCGCAGAGGTGAGAAAGACGGAGGTGGGCGGCAGAGACAGGTGGTACATTGAAGTCTCCACCGACATGCTTGCGACCGGGCGCGTGGAGTTCAGAAAAGCCATCGCCGAAATCGTCAGGGAGGTTGCCGCAAGAGGCTGGATAGACGCTGGCAAGGCGGAGCGCTGGTTTGAGAAGCTGGAGAGGGGCATCACGCTGAAGGAGGGCTGGCCGAGGTATAACATGCAACTGACCGAGGGCGCGCTGGTGGTCAGATACGAAACCACCAACTCTGACAACATAGAGCGGGAGGCACAAAGGTTTAGGGACATGGGCCTTGAGGAGGGCAGGCACTTCGCGGTGAAGATGCCGGAGGGTGGGAAGGCGGGGTACGTCTCGGTCTTAAAAGAGGGTTTAGCGTATGCCGCCTGGCTCTCTGAGCACGGCTCCGAAGGACAACGGGAGCTTGCGGCCGAGTTCATAGGCTACATACTCCAGAGGGCTGGGGAGGAGGGCGATGCCGTCTACGAGAAGGCCTTGAAGGTCGTGGAGGAGGGGAGGGCGAGGGGTTCTTTGAGGCTGGAGGGCTTTGAGAAGAGGGTTGAGGTGGAGGGCAGGGAGCACGTGGTAAAGGTGATAGGCGGGGGTGCCGAGTTTGAAACGAGCGAAAGCGGCAAACTCCTACTGAGGATTAAAATAACGGCGGAAGTCGGCGGCGTAAAGAGCGAATACACTATCACCTTCGGCAGGCGCGGCGGAGACAACGCGGTCGAGGGACGCACCACGGCTAGGGCCGACGCCCCCGGCGGCAGGGAGGCAGACGCCGAGAGATTCTCAGCGCTGGTGGAGGCACTGACGGGGAAGAAGCCGAGGATACAAAAGAAGAGCGACGGTACCATAGAGCTCGTATGTGGCAGGAAGCACCTAGAGGGCTTCAAGCGCTACGCCGAGTTCGCAGACGCCATAGCGAAGTGGCTAGAGGAGACGAGGCGGCGCTAAGGGGCGCGTCAAGAGAAAGATAATGATATAAAGAATGACCATAGAGTTCATCGATGAACGGTCCCTGGAGTAGGGAGAAGTTCCTAGAGGCCATAGGCCTAGCGGTCAAAGGCGCTGAGTACGTCTACCAGAAGGCGCGCGACGCCTTGAAAAACAGGTATATGTCAATAGCCGAGGAGATCTACGGGAGGTAATGGCGTCCATATCCCCCTACGGAAAGCGCTTCATCTCGTACATAAGGCAGAGCCAGATAAGGAGGCTCGTGGGGTCCGGCGTCAGGATAGACGGGAGGACGCCCCAACAGCTGAGGGACGTGTCCATCAGGACCAACGTGGTCAATACCGCGGATGGGTCGGCCGAGGCGCTGTTGGGGAAGACCAGAGTGGTGGCGGGAGTCAAGGTGGGCCTGGGCCAGCCGTTCCCGGACACGCCCGACGAGGGCGTGTTGATAGTGAACGCCGAGATTCTGCCGCATGCCTCCCCCTACAGCGAGATAGGGCCTCCGGACGAGACGGCCATAGAGCTCGCCCGCGTGGTGGACCGCGGCATACGCCACAGCGGCTTCGTGGACTTCAAGAAGCTGGCGATAGACCAGAACAAGGTCTACGTGCTCTGGGTAGATCTCTACGTCCTGAACGACGACGGCAATCTGGTCGACGCGGCGAATCTCGCCGCCCTGGCGGCTCTACGGTCCACCATGTTGCCGTCGGCCGTCAAGGACGAGGCGGGGGTTAAGCTGGATCGGAACAACAAGACGGCGCTTCCGTCCGACCTCTCCAAGGCGCCGATAGCGGTTTCGATAGGTAAGATAGATTCCCGCATTATAGTGGATCCCAACCTCGAGGAGGAGCTCTCGCTGGATGGACGGATAACCATAACCATAGCTCAGGACTCCATCGTATCCATGCAGAAGACAGCCGGCTATTTCACCGAGCAGGAGCTCTGGCAGGCCGTGGACCTCGCCTACTCGATCAGGGACAAGCTTAGGGATGTTCTGCTGAAGAGCCTGGTCTGAGGCATCCCCTCTTCATCTCCGGCCAGGCGATGGGACTCGGGAACCCTCCCGGGCGGGGCCCCAGCCGGTCGGGACTCCCTCTGCGTCGTGAGGCATTTGGACGGGCTCTCCGGCCCGTGCGGCGAGCGGCCGGCCCTCGGCCGGCGGAGTCTCTCCATGGTGATACGTTACGTCTCTCCGTACGATGATCTGTTGCGCCGTCCATAGAGATCGGCGTGTGATTCCAAATGGCCGATAGGCCAATTTAAAATATCGATTTTATTATAAGGCCAGTGGGCACATACCCAATTATGTGCAACAACGCTTGGAGGCGTGGTGCCAGCCTCATAGCAACAAAGACTTATAGATAGGTTGCTTCGGCGGCCGTGAGAGGTCTGTGGGTGGTGTTAGTTGCGGCGGCTTTGGCCACCGTGGCGGCCTTGACGGCCGTGGTAGCTGCGCAGAGGGCCTTAGTATACATTGTGCCGCTGTATTCCTACCCGTGTTGCGGCTACGAGCAGGAATGGGGGAAGTTGCTCAACCTCCACACAGACAAGGAGGTGTGGGTGGTGGTCAACGTGGACGACGGGCCCGGCTCTTCGGTGGACTCCACATACGTCTCTGTCATCAGCGGGCTTAAGCAGAGGGGCTTCAAGGTGCTGGGTTACATATACAGCTCCTACGGAAGGAGAAGCCTGGAGACGGTATACTCAGAGATGGACAGGTGGATAAGGTTCTACAACGTAGACGGCTTCTTCATAGACGAGGTGTCCACGAGCCTGGAGACCTATAGCTACTACTCTTCGATATACAGCAGAGCCAAGAGCCTTGGCAAATACGTCGTGCTGAACCCCGGCACCAACATAGACCCGAGGTTCTTCAACATTGCGGATAAGATAGTGGTGTTCGAGTCGCCTCTGGAGGAGTACGTAAACTTCAGCTACCTGGACTACTCCTCTGCGGCGCCCGACAGGGTGTGTACAATTGTTCTAAACACGCCGCCGGACAAGGTGGACTACGTCGTACAGAAGGCCGTCGCAAACGGCAGCAGGTGCGTCTACGTACACGACAGAGCCGACAAGTGGCAAACTGGCGACTCGGCCTACTTCTACCTGAGCCCCTATTTGAGTTGGCTCTCACTCCCGTTTTTGTTAATACAGATATGCGTCGACGAGCAGGTCGGCCGGGGCCGTCGCGGGGCGTAGGACGCGGGCCTGACGGCGTGCCCTAGGCGCATGGCCACGCCGAACACGGCGCCGAGGGTTGTCCCAGTCTGAAGGGCCGCTACCGCGCTGGCGAAATTTTATATAGCCCAGATCATTGTGGCGCATGCCGTTTAGCCACACCAAGGTGGTGGGGCCTGCCGGGAGGTACGGCGCCCGGTACGGCATGGGCATCAGGAGGAAGATAACCGCCGTTGAGGTCAAGCAGAGGGGCCTCCACCGCTGTCCCAACTGCAGGTCGCTGGTGAGGCTGAGGCGGCTCGCCTTCGGCATCTGGCAATGCCCCAAATGCGGCTTCACCTTCGCGGGCGGCGCCTGGATCCCGCAGACCATACTCGGCAGAACTCTGACGCCCGAGGAGCTTAAACAGGTGGAGATACAGAAAGCCAGATGGAGGGGGGCCTCGCAGGAGCCCAGCTAGCGGCGAAAATACTGGCGACCACCTCCAGGTTCTACTCGAGAAAAATCAACGAATTCCTCAACGAGCTCTCGACCGCGTTGCCCGGCGTGGAGAAGATAGTTAGGGGGAAGCGGTCGTATCGGGCTCTGCTGGAGGAGGCCGTCGCCAGAGGCGCCGACTACATCGCGCTCGTCAGATCCCGACGGGGCAACCCCGCCTCCCTGGAGTTCATAGACGTGGCGAGGCGCCGCTGGCTCCCCTACTCCATCCCCATATCCGGCGTGAAGATGCGGGAGGATCTCCAGGTATATGTGGCCAGAAAGCCCAAGGCCCGGCGCGCGGCCATCGTCGACTACACGGCGAGCGAGCTGGCGGACGTGTTCCTGGAGATCTTCAGATACCCTCTGTTTTACTCGATAGATCTGGAGGAGGTCAGAGGCCGCTACGACACGCTGCTCTTAATCAGGGGGAAGCCGGGGGGCTACTCCCTGGAGCTTATCGACGGAAGGGATCTGGGGCCGCGGGGCCTTGTTATTAAAGTTAAGGGAATAAAGATTAAATATGTATAAAATATCTGTTAAAATTAAAAAAGATAAAATTGTCGAAGAAACCTTTAAATCATTGGAAAAAGAGGTGGTATTCCGTAGAGGAAAGATCAAGGTATTTGTCGAGGGGGATTGGCTCGAGGTGGTGGGATATGCGGCGGACGTCGCCAGCGCCAGGAGTCTGGCCAACACGATATTAAGAGCGCTCTACGTGATCGAGGGCGTGGAGGAGCTCTAGCGGGCGTGATACGGGCGGCGGCCATGCCTACGGCGACCGCGAAAGCCCCGCCCTAGGGCTGTCCCAGATGCCTGGAGGGCCCAATGCGCCCGACCCCCGCCCTAGGGGGCAGGCCTTCCGTCCTTTGCAGGGAGCCGCATGGGGCCGATAATTGAATGTTATGGGAAAAGTATTAAAGGGGGGCCGACCTCATCCATATGGCTCAACTCCCGCCGTCGCTTCAGGACTTGGTGAATAGGCTCCAGCAGGCGCAGAGCCAGCTGCAGAGCGTCTTGCTGAGAAAGCAGAACTACGAGGCGGAGCTGCGGGACGTGGAGAAGGCTATGGGCGAGATAGAGAAGTTGCCGCAGGACGCCAAGATCTACAAGTCTGTGGGGAACTTCCTGCTTCAGACCAGCAGGGACGTTGCGCTTCAAGAGCTGAAGGAAAGGAAGGAGCTCCTCGAGCTCCACATAAAGACGCTCTCGAGGCAGGAGTCCATGTTGAGGGAGCAGCTGGACAAACTGCGGGACGACATTAATAAGGAGCTGGCGCGGATTAGGGGAGGTGGAGAGAAGCAACAAACAGGCGCGGCCGCAAAGGGAGGAGGTTGACGTAGCCGAGCTCATCTCCGAGGTGGTGTACGAGTACATATCTAGAGAGCTCGGCGAGGACTTTCTGGAGGCCGAGATCGAGGTGGCGTTCGACGGCCGCTCCGTGGAGGTGTCGGTGGACGCCGGCGCGAGCGCCCTCGTCGAGGAGGAGAGGCTGAGGGAGGTCGTCGATAGGGCGGCGGAGCTCGGAGTGGCGGTCGCGGATCTGATAAAGGAGGGGAAGATACAGCCCGGCGGAGACAGGAGACATGTACTTAGAGAGGCTCTTAGGCGTATTGGGGGATCGGCGTAGGATCGCCGTAGTTACCCACAGACATGCGGATCTCGACGCCTTAGGCTGCGCCCTGGTTCTCCGCGACGTCTTGGAGGGCCTGGGCCGCGAGCCCGTCGTGGTGTGTCCCGACGGCGTGGCCAAAGACGCGAGGCCTTACGCCAGATGTTCCGAGGAGATGCCGACCGACGCGGAGATAGCGATACTGGTCGACGTGGCCTCTCTGGCGCAAGTCCCCCCTGTGGACGCACCGTTGGCGGTCTTCGACCACCACGCGGTCGGCGACGCGCTGCCCGGCGTAAGGGAGGAGAGGCCCAGCTGTAGCGAGATGGCGCTGGAGCTGGCGCTGGAGGCCGGCGTGAAGCCGAGGCGGGAGTCGTTAATAGCGGCGGCTCTGGGCATCTACGCGGATACTGCTAGGCTGTCGAGAGCGGACGGGAGGACCCTGGCCGCCATCTCCGCCGCGATCTCGGAGATAGGCCCGCTTGAGAGATACATAGCCCAGCAGGAGGAGGATCGGGCCCTTAAGATGGCTAAGGCGAAGGCGCTGGCGCGCCTCGCGGTATACGAGACCAAGGTGGGGATAGTCTGCGCCACGCATGTGGATGCCTACGAGTCCGACGTAGCCGCCATGCTGGTCTCCGCCGGATGCGACGTGGCCATCGCGGCGTCCCGCCACGGCGGCGAGGTGAGGCTCGTGTATAGATCCCATAGGGTCGACGTCGGCGAGATGGCGGCGAGGATGGGCGAGCTTCTGGGAGGGAGCGGGGGAGGCCATAGGGGCGCGTCGGTGACCACCGTCAAGATGAGGGCGACGAAGGCCGATCTGCCGGCGCTGTTGATGCAGGCGGTCCGCGCCCTGGATCCCGACCCGAGGCCGCTCAGGTGAGCTCTATCCTCAGGATCCTGAGCCCGCACGAGGGGCAGCCCATCACGACGTAGCTGACCAGCGACCTATATTTCGCCGAGAAGGTCCTCTCGGATGCGTATATCCGCATCCGCGCCTTGGCGCAGTTGGGGCACAGATCGCCGTCGCCCAGACCCCGGCCTATCTTAAACGGCCTGAAGGCCATGGCGCGCCCGACGGCCTCCTCCAGGCCCTCCTCGGCGTCCGCCGCGTTGACGCCGATAAGCTTAACGCCGAGATCTCTCCCGTACCACCTGTTGATCCTGTCGGCGACGCTCTGGAGCTCGTCTATCACGAGGTAGGGCCTGTAGGCCACCACCACAAGGGCGTCGGAATTGAACAGCTTCAGGTACTCGGCCAGCTCCAGCGGATCTGCGTCGAATATGTGGCTCTTCTCCGGGCACCAGAACGATACATAGAGGTCGCCGAGAGCCGCATATACGAGGTCGGACTTGCGCTCCACTATCCTGAACCCTCTGCCGGCCACATACTCCTCTACCTTCTGGCAGCTCACAAGGCTTTAATCCCCTCCGGATTTAAAGCCATGCGTTGCCCCATGTACAGACCCACCGCCGACGGGCCCCGGTGCATATTGATCCCCCCCGAGGAGTGGCGTATGAGCAGAGCGCAGCTGGAGAAGTACTGCAACAACGGGGGGTCCGGATGCTCCATATACGCCCGGTATATGTCCGTCAAGGGCAAGTCCTAGCGCCTCAGTTTTAGGTAGGCCGTCGAGAAGGCCGCCAAGATCCCCGCGATCGCCGCAACCAGCGCGGGGGATGCGTTGTCCGACCTGCGGGCCGTGGCGGCGGAGGTGGTCAGGCTGAGGGCGAAGGAGGTCGGGTTGACCGCCGTGGGCAGCGTCAGAGTGAATTCATATCTCACCAGCCCTGTTCCATATATTTTTTTATAGGTTTCTGCAATAGAACTAAAATATTTATATCTTTCTATTGTCTTTGTAATATTATATCTATAGTTAGATACTATGGAGCTCACCAGGCCGAGGTAGGGGAGCTCTCCCTCCAACGCCGTGGAGAGGGTCTCGATCTGGCTTGCGCCGTGCCTCAAGGAGTCCGAGGCCGAGATCAGGTAGGACACGCCGTTGTTGATAGGCGCCGTCAGCTGGCCTATCTGGCTCGCCGCCGCGGATAGATTGCCGGCTATGCCCGCCAGAGACCTGGACGCGTTTATTATTATCGGCGGTATCTCGTTCAACATGGCTGTGGCGTTCTGCCTGGTGGCCGCCGCCGTTTGGTTCAACACGCCCTCCACCTGGCCCAGCTGGCCGCCGATAGACGCCAGGGCGCCTCTTGTCGCGGAGACTATGCCGATAAGGGCGCCCACGGAGGCCTCGGCGGAATTCACCGCGGACTGCAGGCCCTGGATCAGACCTATCGCGTAGTCCAGCTCCCGACTAAGCTCCCTTGTCGCGTTTTCCACCAACGTATTGTTCGAATTTATTTGACTTATTTTTTGTTTTATATCAATAAGATTTAAATATATTCTATTAATAGAATATTCGGTGTTTTGTAGATTGGAATAAATAACATATAGATTTCCCTCTATGGAGTCGAGGGCCTGCACGGAGGTCGAGAGGGAGCTCTCGTAGGCCCTTATCGCTATCGCCTGGGTCTCCAACGCGTTCGAAAGCGTGGTTAGGTACGCATATTCGTACTGCACAAGCAGGAGCGATCTATTTAGGGTGGACGCCACGCCGAGAAGAGACGCCGACATGGCGTCCAGCTGCGAGTTGAGGGCCTTTACGGCGTATTGCGATGCGTTCAAGCCCCTGGCCCCTTCCCTAAACGCGGCGGAGCTCAGATTCAGCACATAGACTAAGTTATTTAGATTATTGGTAACATTATATATTAAATTATTAAATATATTAACAGCATATGTTAAATTATTTAAATAATTATATGTACTATTTAATATATTTATTGAGCTGTTGGCCTGCTCTATATATCCGCCGAGATCTATGTCAGATATTATCTCAACGGAGGGGAGATCGACGGCGCCGAAATCGCCGAAGTTCACAACCCTATAGGAGATCGAGAACGCCCTCTCGTTGCTGACCAGGAAGGTCCACTGGTATACGGTCGCGCCCCCTATGTTTTCAACCCCTGAGGGCGGCGTATCGCTTATTATCTCGACGCCGGACGGCCTCTGAACCAAGACTGTCACAGGTACGCCGAAAGGCATATAGTTTTTTATTATAAAGTTTATTTTAATTAATGTGTTATTTGAACAATATAATATATTGTTTATAAATGATGCATTAATATATGTTACATTATAGAAGATAACCAAAGGAGGAGGGTAGGATCCATTAACCGAGGCGTAGATGACCGAGGCGCCGAAGGGAGGCACAACGCGGCCCAAGTACTCCATGGGCTTCGAGGAGTTGTTGACGACGAAGTACTGATATTGATATGTAGTGGATATAGCGCCGCTATACGCGGCGCTTGTAGATATTATCAAAGTGGGCTCCATGGCCCACGCCACGGAGGCCAGCACGAGCAACGGCAGAGCTTTAGCTATCTCCACGTGGAGTCTATTGCTCTTATCTTTTCATATATCTCTTTTGCCCTCTCCAAGTCGATCCTTATCTCGCCTTTGGGGATCTCGCCGTCCACCACGTATCCGCCTCTAACCGTGTAGACCTTGTCGGCTATCGCCGCGACGTCGGGATCGTGCGTGGCTATGATGACGGTGGTCCTCCACGCCTTGTTTAGGGCCAGGATCAGGCTGAGTATGGCGGAGGCGCTCTCCAGATCGACGTTGGAGGTGGGCTCGTCGAGGATCAAAAGCTCGGGGCTGTTGGCCAGAGCGCGCGCCAGCGCCGCGCGTTGTTGCATGCCTCCCGACAGCTGGATGGGGTACCTCTCGGCGGAGTCCTCAAGCCCCACCAGCCTCAGCAGAAGTTTTGCCTTGGCCTTGGCCAGATCTCTCGGCATGCCCGCTGCAAGCATGGGCAACATCACGTTCTGTAGCGCCGTGAGGTACGGAACCAGGTTGTAGGACTGGAATAGATAGCCTATCTTTAGGAGCCTGAACCGCTCCAGCCTCCTCTCGTCGAGGTTCGTCACGTCGGTCCCCAGGACCACGACGGTCCCGCTGGTCGGCCTGTCCAAGGTCGACATTATGTTCAGCAGAGTGGTCTTGCCGGAGCCCGAGGGGCCTATGAGGACCGTCGCCGTGGCGCTCGGTATTTTGAGCGTCACGCCCCTCAACGCGTGCACCTCGCCGGCGGCCGTTCTGTATATCTTGTGGACGCCCTCCAGATATACCGCATATGGCGTGTATTGGATCCAGCTACGGTGAGGCACGGCGTTAGTGTCATAGGCGATATATGAGTTTTACCGGAGGGCCGCGGCGCGCGTGGCGGCAACCGTAAGGAGGCCCTAGACGGCTCTGAGGGCTGTTCGCTGGTGTGCGAGAGCGGCCGCCGGAATAGCGCCTAGGTCTCTAACCAGCGAAGGCGGCCGGCGACCCAGGCGTTAAAACAAGTGTAGGCTACGTCCAGCGGCTACCGGCGGCCCGTCTCCTCCAGCCACCTCCTTATGGCGTCCGCGAGCTCTGCATAGCGGGCGAAGCCGTCGAGATGCTTCCTGCTGCACACTATCATTATAGTGCCGTCCCTCCCCTCGTACGCCCCCGGCTCCTCGCCCGTCAGGGCCTTTATGAGAGCGGCGAGCTTCTCGGCATCTGTCTCCTCTCTGATGTAGGCGCGGCCCTTGGCCGCGTTTTTGCCGTATCTGCCGAAGGTAATCGTGTAGTCGCGCCTTACGCCGTCGATCTCGGCGGTTATCGTGATCCTCAGCAACGTCCTGCCGCTCCTGCCCTCCTCGGGCTCGGCACCTCCGCCGAGGACGGTCACGACGTGCCTCCTGCCCCCGACGAAGACCTCAGCCCCCCTAACGTCCGCAAGCTTTAGGGAGCCCACCTCCCTACCCCTCCTCACGATCTCCTCGGCTTTTTCGTAGACCTCCCTACCCTCCTTCTCGGCCCTCTTCAGTATGAGGTCTACGAACTCGGCCGCGAGCCTCTGTTGGTCGCCCTCGCCGTGGACTGAAAGCCAGGCGGCGCGCTCAAGGCCCTCCTTGAGGATGTACACGTAGCCCGCCTTCCCGCCCTTCGGCATCTTCACCGTGAAGTGTATGTCCTCCACGAGGCCCATGGCCCTAAGCCGCTTGGCCTCCCGCTCTATGTTTTCGGGGTTGGTGGAGCGATATCTGACCACCAGCGCGCCGCTGTGGGTCAGTTGTACGTTGTACTTCGGCCAGCCCTCCCTCAGCGTGAGGCCCCTCTCCAGCTTTTCTAGCCAGCGGTCGGCCGTCTCCTCGCCCACCCAGCCGTTCTCGACGGCCCTCCTAACGACCTCCGCGATGGCGTCCCTGAGCTCCTTGCGGCCGGCCGCAAGCATGTCGGTGGTGGCTCTGACCCGCCACACGCCTCCG
>Ga0081534_100090_pt1 | contig 33003 bp, 33 predicted proteins | sample MonGeyMetagenome_FD_71019 | JGI IMG/M metagenome (GOLD analysis project Ga0081534, IMG submission 71019) | Hypoxic/sulfidic aquatic microbial communities from Monarch Geyser, Yellowstone National Park, USA - MG (SPAdes) v1 (version 2) | ecosystem: Environmental > Aquatic > Thermal springs > Hot...
CATAACCGGCACCATTAAGTCACGGAGAACAAAGGACGCCCTAGTGTTCCGCGGCAAAAACGCCATTAAACTACTCGGGCGCGTCGTGGAACACCTACACCACCCACACAAACGCCTAAGAGCCGAGTTAATCCTGGCATACTACAGCACCCAACATCAAGGGGAATAACGACCTAGAAAACCTCGCCAGGGCAACCCCACAAACCCACACCCACGAGGACGATTTACCGCACCATTTTGCCCACTCTTCGTGACCCCCATGCCTACTGAAGGAAGGTTGCATTACCACTTTGCTATGCCGATAGGGTCGGTAAGTTAAACCCAGGATTCTCCCTGATTAGGAAGTCCCTAACCGTAGAGAGCCTCGCATAAGTAGCCTATTGCTGGGTGTTGATGGTTTTTGGCTGTGAATTTCGGCTTGCAAATCGTTAAGCAATGCTTAAATGCAATTAATCAATGCTGTATTAAATGGGTGGTTCTGGCGTTGATTCTGAGGGTTTCAATGAGGGTGGGGTTGAGGAGCTTAAGGAGGAAGTGAAATTGTTCAGGCGGGAAACGCCGGCGGGCACCGTCACGGCTGATGCCAATGAGTTCGCGAAAGGAGCGATTTACCCGAACATCGGTGTTGAAAACAACGAGTTGAAGGTTAGGGTTGGGGATGAGTACCACAGCATTGTTAGGGCTGGCAAATTCAACGAGTTGGTCAATGAGGTTGGGGGTAGGCTAGTGATTGACAGGGCTGTCGTAGTTATTGGGCCCAGGGACGTTGGTAAGTCCACGTTGGCAGCAACCGTGATTTGGGAGTTAATGAGCAAACACGAGGTTGGCCTAATCGCGCGTGTTAATAAGCTTGATGAAGGGAATTACTCGGAATTCGCAACGTTCGTTGAGGGTTACGGTGAGAAATTCAGCAAGCACCTCGGTAGGTTGCTCATACTCTACGACCCAGTTTTTACCAAAACCTACAGGAAGGATGTCATTGAGAAGACGATGAAGAACTTAGTAAATATTTTAATAAGCTCCGAAGCTTCGAAACCGCTCGCGCTCATCGTACTACCGAGCGACGTCTACAACGCACTGAGTGAGGAAGTGAAGAATGCGTTGGAGGTGTATAGGCTTGACGTTTCGCAGGGACTCATTAACACCGAACTCCTGGCTGAGTTGATTAGGGAGTACACGAGGACCAAGGGCAACCCCAGCGGGTGTGAATTAAGCAATGACGTGCTCAGCAAATTAGCCAGTGAGTTGGTCAAGTTCGATTCGGACCACGCGTTAATAGCTAGGCTCATCGGCGAGGAGCTGGCGAGGAGCAACTGCGACGTTGGTAAGGTCGAGGAGTTAATCAACAAAGCCGAGGGCAAGGTCAGGGCGTTCATAATACAGTACATAAACAAACTATTCAAAGTCGATGAAAACCCCAACACAGCCAAGGTCCTGGTCGAGGTCTTCGCATTAAGGAGGCCATTCGTTAATAAGTTAAGGCCCGGCGACCCAATACTGGCACCCGGCATCGTCGAGTTGATTGGTGAGGGGAGGGGTGTGAAGACTCTCTACGGTGCGGAGGGTGGGGAGTTGAGGGGTTGGTTGGCTATTAGGCAGCATGACTTGATCGAGGAGGCGGTAAAGAGGTTGCTTATATGCATCGTGAATAGGAGTAAGGAGTGCGAGGAACTTGGTGATGCATTGATGCTTTGGATGGGGGCTTATGTACCTAGATCAAGGAGTGAGGCCGATGTCGTAAAATACTTCTTTATGAAATACGGTAAAAGATTTCTTGATAAAATGAGGGAGCATAGAAACTGCTGGAGGAGGACTGCGTTAATCATTGGGCTCGCCTTGACTGGGCGTGTTTCAGTGCCCAGGCCCGAGGACTTGCCTGAGAGCTTAAGAGGGAATGTTGCTAAGTCCCTCGGTGATGCCTTAAATAGGTGCGAAATCGACGATTACCTACTCGTTGATAACAAAATACCGCCATTAATATGGCACCTAATCAAGAAGTACGTATATACCCTTGCTGGAGCATTCACCGACATGTACGGCGAGACTATTGATGAGGTGAGGAGAGTCCTTAACATCGCCAGGGATAGGGGCAGTATTTATGATGCCGAGAAGTTCTATGGTCTTGGGCTGGCCTCAATAATCGCCAACGCCGCCGGGTCAAACAGGCCCATCGAGCCAGGCGATGCCGATGCTGCATTGTACATGGCGTCAATTGCCATAAAAGACGTTTCGCCACCAAACATCATCATACAAATACTAAGTACCTTGAGGCCGTTGCGTGATAAGGCGCCACATAGGTACCTTAAACTACTAGTCTCCGTATCGGGTATGGAGAGCCTCGACCTTGGCACGGTTGAGCACGTATTTAATGAGTTAAATAATGTCCTGGACAATTACGGCGATGTGGTTAAGGGGTATACCTGGTCCATCATACATGCAGTAACCGCCTACGTCAACCTACTTGGGAAATACCTTAGTTACTGCAGTGGTGAGAAAAAGGTGGTTAAGAACTTAGTTGGTAGGGTTATTGACTTACTCAATGAGTTGAGTAAGTTCAAGTCCAGCCCAGACGTCACTTATGGAGGGAGCGTTGGGCATTGATGTGGTTGGTAGGGCTAGTCCAGGTGCGCAATTAAGGTATTGGGGTTTGTTTTAATTAGGCCCGCCCTAATCGTATAACTAGACATGTCGATGGGAAAGGAAATTTATAAAACACGCCCAACCACACGTGGTTGTTATGTTTGGTTGGGGTGGGCGAATATTAAGGATTGACCTTTCAAGTAGGAAATATGCCGTGCAATCTCTCGATCCGTCCCTAGCCATGAACTTCATAGGTGGTAGGGGCTTTGCAATAAAGACCCTGTGGGATGAATTACCGCCTGGTGTCGACCCACTAAGCCCACTGAACAAGTTAATACTCGCCGTAGGTCCACTAACAGCATTACCAATACCAAACAGTGGTAAGTTGGTGGTTGCCGCAAAGAGCCCGTTGACTGGTGGTTATGGTGATGGGAATATCGGTACGTGGCTTGCGGTGCACATGAGGAGGGCTAGTGTCGACATGGTGATTATCGAGGGTAAGGCTGAGAAGCCAACCTACCTATACATAGAGAATAGGGGTGAGGAGATAAGGGTCGACTTTAACGATGCCAGCGACCTATGGGGGCTGGATGCGTTCGCCACGGAGGATCGATTAAAGAAGATACACGGTAGTGACGTGGGCATGGTGATGATAGGCCCAGCCGGGGAGAGATTAGTTAGGTTCGCCACGATAGTTGCCCAGAAGGGGCGTAGTGGTGGTAGGCCCGGTATCGGGGCCGTCATGGGTAGCAAGAATCTGAAGGCTGTGGTTATGAGGGGACACGGCGATGTTAAGGTCGCCGACCCAATGCTTAGGAAAATCGGTGTTGACGCCATGGTAGCCACGAAGTCGAAACCCAACTACCCATTCTGGATGAGGCAGGGCACCACATCAACCGTTGAGTGGGCCCAGGAGGCCAGTGTGCTACCGACGTACAACTTCAGTGAGGGTCAATTTGATGATTACGATAAGATAGGCGGGTTCTCTGTTGAGAGGAATAAGGTTATGACTAGGTCATGCCCACAGTGCGTCATGGCCTGCGGCCATGTGGTTAAGGACTCTGAGGGCGAATTGGCGGAGTTGGATTATGAGAATATCGCGATTCTCGGTAGTAACCTCGGTATTGGTGACCTATCCAAGGTGGCCCATTTGAATAGGATTGCCGATATGATGGGTATGGACACAATAAGCCTGGGCGATACGATGGCATTCGCTATGGAGGCTACGGAGAGGGGATTAATCAATAGGACTGATGGAATCGAGTGGGGCGATTATAAGAAGGCTGCAGAGCTTGCCATGGACATAGCGCTACAGAGAACAGAACTTGGTAAGCTGCTCAGCAACGGCGTTAGGGCAGTGTCAATGAGGCTTGGTCAGGAGGCTACGGAATTCGCAATGCATGTTAAGGGCCTAGAAATCAGCGCCTACGACTGCCACGCTGCCCCTGGCATGGCTCTTGCCTTCTCCACAAGCCCCATAGGCGCTCACCATAAGGATGCCTGGTTAATATCCTGGGAGGTTCAGAGGGGTAGGTTTGACTACACTAGGGAGAAGGTTGAGAAACTGATTGAGATGCAGGACATAAGGGGTGGGCTCTTCGAGACGATTGTCACGTGTAGGTTCCCATGGGTTGAGGTCGGGCTTGAGCTTGATTGGTACTTTAGGCTGTTCAAGGCTGCCACAGGCATGGATATGAACATGGAAATACTTAGTACGATTAACAATAGGATATACACACTAATTAGGGCCTTTTGGGTTAGGGAGTATGGGCATTGGGATAGGGCATATGACACACCACCAGCTAAGTGGTTTAAGAAACCGCTGACAAAGGGGCCACTAAAGGGTGCAATGCTCAATTATGATGGTTATCAGAGAATGCTCAGTTGGTACTACGAACTAAGGGGCTGGGACGAGAGGGGGATACCCAGGAAATCAACACTTAACAGGTTAGGGCTTGGCTACGTAATACCCCAACTAGGGAGAATCACCGCCTTAACAGAATGATAAGGCATTTAAACAAATTACTAATTCTAATAACGAGAAAATGAGCGATAACTGCCGCCTCCCCCTGTTCGCAGATTGTAAGGAGGTTAATGATGAGGTTAAATGCCCTGGAGATGGTGGCTACAGTGTAATACCGCTCTTTGGTAAGAGGGTGAGGGTTAGGAAGGACTCAGCGCCCATAAGGCTCATGGGTTGTCTAGATGAGTTGGTGAACGTAGCGAACAATGCTAGGTTGAGTTTTGATGGCAATTATGCTGGCCGCATAGCCTCAATAGTCATGGCCCTATCTATGCAATTGAATGCATACCTGGTGCAGGGGACTGATGATAGGTTAGGCAAGGTTAAGGAGGTTGAGGATGCCTTAATGAGTGAGATCGTGAGTTTATGCCGTGGGTTTAGGGGACCGCTTGGTTGGGTAATTGCAGTGACGCCTGAGCTTCAGGCTATCGATTCTATGAGGGTTAAACTTAGGGAGTGCGGTAGGATCGCGTCATCAATGCTTGATGATTACCCACAATCATCCAACATAATTGGTGTTCTAAACCATGCCGATAAGTTGGTTGCACAAGCTATCTATTGCCTTGGTGGTCGTGTGTTTAGGTCTGTCGATGACGCCGTGGAATACTTATTAAATGGTATTTCGTAATAAGGACAGATTTATTAACAAATAATTATTTGTAAATTATTAATGAGTGTTGCGGATAGGCTTAGGGAAAAGTACGACGAGTGGGTTAGGGAATTCCTAATACCCACGCTTAAGAGGGTTCCCGAGTGGCGTAAATTCGCAACATCCTTCGGCGTAGAGATTAAGCCATTATATACACCATTGGATGTTAAGGGCGATTATTTGGAAAAGATGGGATTTCCTGGTGAGTACCCATTCACGAGGGGTATATACCCAACAATGTATAGATCGAGACTATGGACGTTCAGGGAATACTCAGGCTTCGGCTCGCCCGAGGATACGAATAAGAGGTACAAGTTCCTGATATCACAAGGGCAGACGGGCCTAAGTGTAGCATTCGACTTACCTACCCAGTTGGGTCTTGATCCTGACCATGAACTCGCATATCCGGAGGTAGGTAAGGTTGGTGTATCTGTACCTGAGGTTGTCTCCATGTCCATACTATTTAATGGTATAGATATTAGTAAGATAACGACATCATTCACGATAAACGCCACGGCAGCCGAGATTTTGTCCATGTACATAACCGTGGCCGAGGGCATGGGTATTGATAAGGCCGTGCTCGATGGTACAATACAGAATGACATACTTAAGGAGTTCATAGCCAGGAACCTATACATATACCCACCACTCCACTCAATGAGGTACGCCGTGGACATAATAGCGTACACGTCAAGGAACATGCCGAAGTGGCACCCAATAAGCATCAGTGGTTACCACTTCAGGGAGGCTGGCGCAACCGCGGTGCAAGAGGTTGCTTTCACACTTGCTGATGCAATTGAATACACAAACTGGGTCATCAACAGGTGGAAGATGGGTGTTGATGACTTCGCACCAGGGCTCTCATTCTTCTTCGCTGCAACAACAAACCTCTTCGAGGAGGTTGCGAAGTTTAGGGCTGCACGTAGGTTATACGCAAGAATAATGAGGGAGAGGTTTGGCGCGAAGAAACTTGAATCAATGAAACTTAAATTCCACGTGCAAACATCGGGAGCTACATTGACTGCGCAGCAGCCTGAGGTCAACATAATAAGGACCACAATACAGGCCTTAGCCGCCGTGCTTGGCGGTGCCCAATCACTCCACGTTAACGCGTATGATGAAGCCCTGGCGCTACCCACGGAGAGGTCCGTCAAGCTTGCCCTGAGGGTTCAGCAAGTAATTGCCTACGAGAGTGGTGTAATCGACTCAATAGACCCGTTGGGTGGTTCCTACTACATTGAGTGGTTGACGGATACTATCGAGGAAGAGGTTATGAAGATAATAGACTATGTGGATAAGCTCGGTGGTATGACGAGGGCTGTCGAGATCGGCTACCCGCAGAGAGCTATTGCTGAGTCAGCGTATCAGTACCAGAAGATGGTTGAGGAGGGTAAGATCGCCGTTATAGGAGTCAACATGTTCAGGGAGGAGGAGGAATTACACATAGAATTACACAGGGTTGACCCTGTATCTAGGGAGAGGAGTATCAAGAGGGTGAGGGAGGTTAGGGAGAGGCGTGATAGGGAGGCTTGGGAGAGGGCACTTAATGACCTAAGGAGGGCTGCAGAGTTGGAGGATGAGAACATATTCCCATACATACTCAACGCCATTAGGGCTAAGGCAACCGTTGGCGAGGTTTCGGGTGTGTTACGCGAGGTTTGGGGCGAGTATAAACCGCCGAGTATTTATTAAACGAAAAAAGATTTATAGAATTATTAACGTAGTAAGGTTAAATGCCCAAGCCTAAGGTAATCATAGCCAAACTGGGCCTTGACGGACATGATAGGGGAGCCAAGGTTATCGCAAGGGCGTTGGCCGAGGCTGGCTTTGAGGTTGTTTATACTGGCATCAGGCAGACGCCAAGCCAGGTTATTGAAACTGCAATACAGGAGGATGCTAAATTAATAGGCATAAGCATACTGTCCGGCTCCCACATGGAGCTTATTGGGGAGTTAATGAGAATTATGAGGGAGAGGGGCGTGAGTATACCTGTCCTTGTCGGCGGTATAATACCACCTGAAGACAGGGATGCATTACTTAAGATGGGTGTGGCCGGTGTCTATGGACCTGGAACACCACTTAGGGAAATCATCGATATCGTTAAAAAATTGACGGGTGTTTCGTGAATGAAAATCGAGGAGTTACTCGAAAGGGCTAGGAATTGGGATAAGTTGGCTATTGCGAAGTTAATAACAATGGCTGAGGAGGGTGTCGAACCCCAATTGGATGTTCGTAGGAGGAGCCATGTCATTGGAATAACAGGCCCACCAGGCTCTGGAAAGAGCACGCTAATATATACAATGGCCAGGAAGATACCCCAGGACAAGAGGGTTGCAATACTGACAATAGATCCGTCAAGCCCATTCACAGGAGGCTCATTCATGGGCAATAGAATTAGGATGCAGGAACTAACATCAAAACCCAACATATACATCAGGAGCATGGCAACCAGAGGCATACGTGGCGGCCTTAACTATGCGACAGTCGCCGCAATAAACATCCTCGAGTACGCAGGCGCCGACTACATATTCCTGGAAACCGTCGGAGCTGGGCAGTCAGACACCGATGTTAAGTACGTTGCCGATACCATACTAGTCCTCGTACCACCACTATCCGGTGACGAAATCCAAGCCCTAAAGAGCGGACTTATGGAGATTGGCGACATATACGTAGTATCTAAGTCGGACAATCCAGCATCCGAATCGACGTACAGGGACTTAATGGCGATGGTGGATATGGTGAGGGAGATAAAGGGCGAGACCTGGAGACCCACCGTGCTGAAGGTCTCTGGTCTCTATGGTTATGGCGTTGATGAACTTCTGAAGGTTATTGACGACAGGTTTGGGGAGTTAATGAAGAATGGTAGGTTAGACAATACATTAAGGAGTAGGAGGACCCTCGAGATGCGCCTCTACGCCTATGATCTACTTGAGAAATCCCTCAATGAGGCGAAGGATTTGGAGTCGAAGGTCATCAATGGCGAGCTATCACCACGGGATGCAGCAAGGAGGCTACTTAATTATTATGATAAGCCAAGGCTTGATCACGTTGCCGTAGCAATTAAAAATATTGATGAGGCTGCCAGGAAGTTTAGGGAACTCGGACTTAGGGTTAGTGATCCAATAGTTGTGGAAGAACAGGGCGTTAAGGTCGTCATGGTGATGCTCGGTAATACTAAGATCGAACTCCTCGAGCCACTTGGACCAGAGACCACGGTGGCCAAATTCATAGAGAAAAGGGGTGAGGGTATTCACCACATAGCCATTGAGGTTGACGACATAAACAAATTCATAAACATCGCAAAAAACGCAGGGCTGACAATCACAGGCGAACCGAGCAGGGGCGCTGAGGGTATTGTCACCTTTATACACCCCAAGAGCCTACACGGTATCCTCCTAGAATTGGTCCAGCATGAGTGAGCTTTAAAAATGTCTAAGCCCAGGGCTTTGCTGAGTGAGGAGTAGATCATTCGAGCACGGCTATACAATGGTATTTAGGGGAGGGGGCCCAACTAAGTATTTACTGCTAGCTATGATAATAATCATCCCCTACCTAATGACCCTTTATACGCGTGAGACGGTATTAACCTATGTAAAATCCCTCGTAGTTTACGGTCTCGTCTTCCTAACAGTCCTCATATCACTGAGGGCGGTGATATCCACATACCCCTACAGGGGCTTTGGTGTATCAACGTCGTTATTCAACACGACTCTCGTGGTGTTCATAGACCTATTGATAACCCTGGCCGTGCATAAATTCATAGTTGGGTTTGGTGCATTATCCTCAGTACTACCATTGAGTGCGATGATGATGGCACTTAGAGGACTTGAGCATAATGGCAAAACACTGAGGAAGTACATAGTTTACCCCATATACACATTACCTGGAGTCCTAATAATTCAGTATGTTTCCTACGTACTAGTAGGCACCGTAAGCATCATCAAATACCTAGCCCTCGACTCCGTGTTCTACCTATTCTCCTTCCTATTCATCTACTACGTGATCTTCAAGTTCGAGAGCTCGTACGGAGGCATAGACATACTGAAACTATTCAGCTCATACATATATGCCGCACTCTTCGAGTACCCAGAACCCTTTGAACGCGAATTAAGCCGTAAGGCAACCACAAGGGATGTAAAGGTACACCTATTCATGCTACGCGATGGTAATTCCACAAGTGCCGTCACAATACCAGAACTACATGCGGGACCCATAGCCAAGGTTGGCGGTGGCTACCTAATCAGCGACTTGGTTAGTGAGTTAGGTCGTTATGTGAAGTCGGTGGTTTACCTCCACGGCATCGGCAGTCACGAGTTGGACCCAGCAACTAGGGTTGACGTACGTAAGGTGGTTAAAGCCGTGGCATCAAAGGTCAGGGATTTCCTAGGTAATAATAGTGATGATGATCACGTGTGCGTTGGGAAGCCACCAATCCAGATAGAGGGTAGGGGCTACAGGGTTACACACGTCCCCCTATGCAGTAAGTCGCTCGTGATTGTCAGTAGGCTTATTAAATCGAGCGATGATATACCGCTGAACGTATACGAGGAGTTAAGGAGGAGGGTTAAACTCGATTGGGATGATGTAATAATCATTGATGCACAGAACTATTACTCAGACGATAATACGTGGGATGAGAATGATTTACGCGAGCTATCCTCGATACTAAGTAAAATTGGCGAATTAGAGGAGCAAAGACTCAATATTAAGTCATGCATAGTCCACACCCCCAAGTACGTATTTGGGCCCATACAATTCGAGATTGGCGATAATGGGCTAATAACGTGGTGCCTCGAAATCAACGGTAAGAGGATACTGCTGGTGATATTCGACGGCAATAACCTTAAGAGGGAACTGGCTGACGCCATAATTGGCGAGTTTCGTAAGGACTTCGACATCGTTGAGGTGCTAACGACGGATAATCACCAATACACGGGCATCGCCAGGTTCACGAGGAGTAGGGGCTACAGGGTTGTTGGTGATTTAATAAGCCACGACTTAATAATGAGACACATAAGGAGAAGTGTCAAGCAGTGCATCAACGGTTTAAGTGACGTTAGTATCCATTATTACCCAGTAATAATTAATGATATCCGCGTTATCGGTGATTCCTTCAACGAGATGGTTAGGGCTGCAGAATTGGGTGTTGCTGATTGGAAGAAGCATTTCGCAACATTAATAGTCCTACCCATCCTAACAATGATCGTCTTAGGCATAATCTTTGGGATTCTCTAACTTAATAAGTACAAAAGGTTTAATAGAGAGATCAACGAAGTACTTGTTAGGGAAGGGTATGGGATCCGAGGATTTGAAAAGACAGGCCATAAGGGCTCACATAGTTGGTCTAATAACTAGGCTGGAGAATTGGGTCAAGGACCAGAGAAAGTTCATGGATGAGCTTCAGAAATACGGTGATTACATAACAAGCCAGGATAGGCTCTCGCTACTACTATCTGCCCAAGCCATGCTATACTACATAGAGAGGACATTAAAGGACTTCGAGTCCTGGCTCAACAACCCAATGATAACATCGATAATGCCGGAGGACATGCTGAAGGAGCTTGAGGAGAGGCTTAGGGACATAGCGATAGAATTCGTTAAGTTAGACATAGACCACACGAGCAAGTACGTCGACATACTGAAGAAGATGGAGAGTGAGAATGAGATACCGGACATACTGAAGCTATACATAGAGCAGAGAGGGGTTGTGCAGCAGAGAGGGCAGCAGGGCGAGCAGGGCGAGGTACCTAGGTTTATGTAATTCATTATTAAAAATAAATTACCGCTCTTATTTTGCGCCAATCTCATTTAGGTAATCCCTTATTATCTTTATGGCATCCTTACCGAACATTTTAACTATCAAATCCACATGCTCCCTAATAATCTCACTCTTAACATCATAAGGAATCGCCAACTCATAGACATACTGCCTAATGTTGTTAATCACCTTCTCACGCTTGTTAATGAACCCCCTTGTGTACAACCTACTGAGTACGGTAAGCACGGTTGTGTAGGCGGTCTTCCTACCCCTCCTCGTCAACTCCTCCCAAATAGCCATCGCCGTAGCCTCCCCAAGCTCATTGAGAATACCAATTACCTCAGCCTCGAGTGGTCCAATCATCAACAAAAGCCTCTTCTTACGCTCATTTTGCTCCATTACATGGAACTACACGCGTAATTTTATAAACCTAACACTCAGTCACATGAACCTTGAAAAACCAAAGAAACAATTACTAACACCTTGCAGAACTTATTGTCCTATTAAATCTTCTACACTAATAATGAACCTTTAATTACGGGCATTATTGAATAAAGACCTTCATGGGCTGCGTAGTTGTTTGTGGGATTTATCAACCTGAGGCAATAAGGGTTATACAGAATTAGTAACCCTGATATCTAAGCGAACTTTAAAGATGTGTGGTGCATAATCCCTAACTATCCTCCTATTAATAACAAGGCAGTTAAGTCCTAATTCATGGCAGTACTTCTCAACGAGATCCCCTGCCTCACCGAATGGATCCTCCTCAGTACCTAGGTGGTAGAAATGAACAAAACCGCCGTTCTTAACGCACGTTAGGGATTGCTTAAGGAATTTGTGCGCACCCAATGGCAGAGTCAGCAAAACCCTATCCACATTGTGAAAAAGTCCCATTAAGTTAGCCGCATCCCCAAGGAGTGGCAATACCTTACCCTCAAGCTTATTCAACTTAATATTACTGAGCATGTAATTGTAGGCGTACTCATTAAGCTCAATGGCTATCACCAACCTAGCCAATGGCTGCCTCTTCAGGATCGCCACTGCGTAGGGCCCAACACCCGCGAATGGGTATAGAATAACCTCGCCAGGCATTACCTGCCTCGCGATATCCTCCCTATCACCCTGATCCCTAGGCGAGAAGTAAGCCTTCGTTGGGTCAACACGGATCAGGTAGCCATCCTCCTTATGAACAACCTCAGTGGGCCCAGGAATAAGCACCTCGTATTTATAGAGCCTAAACTCGCCCTCTCTAGCACCAACCCTCCTAAGCACAGCCCTAACATGCCTATTCAACTTCATTATAGCCTCACCAATTACCACCTTATAATCCTCAAGCTCCGGCGGTATCTCGACGATGGCCACCGCGCCGGACCTGGAGCCAACTACGTCGAAGCTCCTGGGTATTTTATCCCAGAGCTCCTTAGGCACGAGCGCCTTAACGAAATCCTTCAGCGTTGGCACAATACCCATAATCAAGGACCTGCTGGGTTTTAAAGCCAGTCTTCGTCGTTAACCACATGGAATAAAAATTAATAAGCACTTGTAAAACGCCTTCCTCCAATGAGCAAATTAATAGAATCGATGCCTGGCATTGTATCGTATAGTACGGTTAGGGAGGTTAAAGGACCATTAATAGTCATCGAGAGAACAAAGGGGGTTGCTTATAACGAGATTGGCGAGGTCGTCGGACCCGACGGAACGCCAAGGATGGTTCAGGTGGTTGAGGTAGGCAGTGATTATGCCGTGGCTCAAGTATTAACGGGTACACTAGGCTTACCTGCCAAGGGTAGTACCGTGAAGTTCTACGGAAGGACGCTCAGGATACCAGTTAGTGAGGATTTATTGGGCAGGGTACTCGACGGTAAGGGGCAGCCTAGGGATGCCATGCCTTTACCACCGGCTGAGGAGTACCTGGACATAAACGGTGAACCACTCAACCCATACGCCAGGGAGTACCCGGAGGAGCCTATCGAGACAGGCGTCAGCGTGATCGACGGTCTCAACACAATGGTTAGGGGACAGAAGCTACCAATATTCAGCGGGACGGGACTCCCACACAACATGCTAGCCGCCCAGGTGGCTAGGCAAGCAACCGTTAGAGGTCACGAGGAGGAATTCGCAATAATCTTTGCGGCGATGGGTTTGAAATCCGAGGAGGCGCTATTCTTCCTCAATGAGTTCAGGAGGACTGGTGCATTAAGGAGGTTGGTCATGGTCCTTAACCTAGCAAGTGACCCAATCGCAGAGAGAATCCTAACACCAAGGACAGCCCTAACAATAGCCGAATACCTAGCCTGGTATAGGGATTACCACGTATTAGTAATCCTAACGGATATGACGAACTACGCCGAAGCCCTCAGGGAACTATCATCATCAAAAGGCGAGCTACCAGGTAGGCGTGGTTATCCAGGTTATATGTACACGGATTTCGCGACGATATACGAAAGGACTGGTAGGGCGAAGGGTAAGAGGGGCAGCATAACGCAATTCCCAATACTTACAATGCCGCACGACGATATCACACACCCAATACCAGACCTGACTGGTTACATAACCGAGGGCCAGCTAGTCCTAAGCAGGACATTGTGGGGCAAGGGCATATACCCACCGTTTGACGTAATAATGAGCCTATCAAGGTTGATGAAAGACGCCGTAGGTGAGGGCAAGACAAGGGACGACCACAAGTACGTAGCTAACCAACTAATCGCAGCCTACTCAAGGGCGCTAGACGTCAGAAACCTGGCACTACTCGTCGGCGAGACGAACCTGAGTTGGCGTGAGAGGAGGTACCTAAGGTTCGCAGATCAATTCGAACGTAAATTCATCGCCCAAGGTTACTACGAGAGAAGGACCTTTGAGCAGACACTTGATATTGCTTGGGATGTTATTAGTATATTACCTGAGGACGAACTCACGAACGTACCACCAGACATATCCAAGAGGTACTATAGACGCTCGATCTTCGAATCCATAAAGGACGTTGGTGCGTAAAATCTACAATTAGTATTTTGTAAATAGTGTTAAGGGTCTCGTTCGTTAATATTTACAGAGTTCACGGGAGGCAATCTTAATAAATTCTGTACAATAACTGATCACCTATGCCTAAGACCAAGGCGAAGGAAAAGATGGTGCTGATAAGTGTGCACATACCGAAGCAGATGTTGGAGGAGCTTGATGAGTTCGTGAAGCAGGGCATATTCCCAAGCAGGAGTGAGGCGATACGTATCGCTATAAGGGACCTGCTCTATAGGGAGAATTCGAGGAGCAAGACCCAGAATGTGGAGGATTTAATATTATTACCGGGAAGGTGAGGTTTAAAAGGAAGGTGGTGACTTGCCACGATAAAAATATCAGAATTGAATTATCAATTACTTCTTTTAAAATAATTCTATATAAGCGCATATATTATATACGCAACACATAGGCAATATTATTTAAGGGTTAATCTCAATTAATTACGTGAGGAAAATTATTGCGGGTATAACTGGAGCTAGTGGTGTGGTGTATGGTGTGCGTTTTCTAGAGGTTATTAAGCGGTACGCCAGTGATGCTGAGGTTCACCTAATAATTAGTAATGCCGCGGTTAAGGTGTTGAGGCATGAGTTAGGTCTTGATAGGGACTACGTGGTTAGGCTTGCGGATAGGGTTTATGGCGAGGACGAGTTGGATGCACCGATTGCGAGTGGCTCGTTTAAGCATGATGGTATGGTGATAATACCCTGCTCCATGAAGACCCTCGCCTCCATAGCCCATGGTATTGCGGATAACTTAATCACGAGGGCTGCTGATGTGGCTTTGAAGGAGAGGAGGAGGTTAATCCTAGTAATTAGGGAGACGCCGCTTAATTTGGTGCATATTAAGAATATGGAGTTGGCTACGTTGGCTGGTGCCATTGTCATGCCTGCCGCGCCGGCTTTTTACCATAGGCCTAGGAGTGTTGATGATTTGGTGAATTTCATCGTTGGTAGGGTGTTGGATTTGTTGGGTATTGAGAATGATCTGTACAGGAGGTGGGGACAGGCATGACGTGAGGAGTGTCCTTTTCAAGATCCCAATAATGCGATTCTACTGCCTTGGGTTAAGGCGATGCGGTTTTAAAGGAGTTTGGTGAGTTGCTTGTTGGTTCATGGATTTGCCTGTTTGTACGAGGTGCGGTAAGAGACTTGCGAATTACTATAGGGCGTCTAGTGGCGAGAGGCTGTGTCTTAATTGCCTATTTGGGTCTATTGAGGATACCGTGCTTTGGACCATTAGAAGGTATAGGCTTATTGTTGATGGTGATAGGGTTGGTATAGCGATTAGTGGCGGTAAGGATAGCCTAACGTTGATGTACCTTCTCGGTAAGTTTAGGAGGCAGGGTAAGATACCGAGGAATGTTGAGTTGATTGCGTTCAGTATTAATGAGGGACAGCCGTACAGCTGCTTCTATAGGATGTCAAGGGCTGATTATGTGCAGAAGCTTGGTGAGGAGTTTGGTATACCGTATAGGGTCTATACCTTTAGGGAGTTGTTTGGGGTTACGGCTTCGGATATAGCTCACGGCTTATGGTCCAGAGGTATTAATGTGCATATGTGCACGATAGATGGCGTGTTGAGGCGTAGGGCCATGAACATGATCGGCCGCCAACTTGGGTTGACCAAGATAGCCACTGGTCATAACCTGGATGATGAGGCTCAGACCGTGCTCCTGAACGTGCTTAGTAATGACTTGGATAGGTTTGCTTGGTTTGGTCCGACCCCTGAGGTTGATAGGGAGGGTTTTATACCTAGGATTAAGCCGTTGCGTTTTGTTAGGGAGGAGGAGATAGCGATTTATGCGTATTACCATGGCATACCGCTCATGGAGTTGGAGTGCCCGTTTGTGTATAGTAATCCTAGGTATGAGTTGAAGTTTACGTTGGCTAGGTGGGAGAGGGATAATCCCAACATTAAGCATTCCCTGGTCTCGTTTGGCGATTCGCTCGCTAAATTAATGAGTGAGAGGGCGGTTAATGTGCCGCTCAATAGATGTAGGTACTGTGGTGAGCCTACGTCTAAGGACGTTTGTAGGGTTTGTGAGTTAATGAGTAGGGCTGGCTTGCTTGAGAGGTACTTGGCTCATTTAAGGACTTTGAAGCTTACGGAAACGCAGTCACCATTGTAGCTCTTGTTGACGACCTCAACGTTAGCCTTCAGGGCTTGTGTTAGGAAGCCTGTGTAGTACTCGATCATTAGCTCTTCAATTACGTGTTTATCATTTAATTCGCTACAGGACCTTATGGTGATTACGCCGTCTCTCTCAACCAGTGTTATCCTGCCTAGGCCCCTGAATTGCCCCATCCTGACTAGCTCGCTTAGGTTGCTGTTGCGTAGTGCTGATGAGTCAGCGCTTCCTAAATCCCTTATTACCCTCCTAAAATCGGTATTTGCCAGTAGATCCTTTATTCTCTCCAGCTCCAGGATGAGGACTTGGTTGTCCCTGAACGTTGGCATTATCATCGAAGGTACCATAAATGCCTCCCTCTCAACAACCCTATACCTAACCCACTCCACGAAGGAGAACTTCCTGAGCTCCCTCTCGAGGTCATTAAGTGATGAGTCACTATTTGTTAAGTCGACTATGAAGTGTAGGAGGAGTTGGGTTCTGTTTACGGATATGTTTAGTATGTTTATTCCGTGGTCTGCGAATACGTTAGACAACGCCGCAAGTATGCCGGGCCTGTCTGCCGTGAACTTCACTAGGAATTCCCCAAGTACCTTATCCCTACCCTCAAACGATAGCGCCAGGTCTCTGTACAATGTTTCCACAAGCCAACCCCCGGACCTATGTCTTAAAAACTTATTTGCTACGTAGGTTACGAGCTTATTTTATTGGGTTAAATAGCACGAGGAAGGGTGGGTAGATATTACATGAAGTATGGCGGTTAATTTTTAAAGGGTATTTTGTAATTAGCGTTTTGGGACCTTTATTGGTATGGAGTTTAGGCCGAGGTTACAGGATAAGCGTTGGGACGTATCAAAGGAGGTTGAGTTGCTGAGGAAGTGGGAGGAGGAGGGGTTATTCGAGGTAAAAATCGATAGAAACAAACCAATACTCGTCATTGATACGCCACCTCCATACCCGTCTGGCAGACCGCACATTGGCGGTATTGCTCACTATGCCCAAATCGATATGGTGGCTAGGTACTTCAGGATGAGAGGTTACAACGTCGTGTTTCCATTCTACGCTGACAGGAATGGCTTGCCTGTGGAGGTTCAGGTTGAGAGGACCTATGGGATAAACATGTACGAGATACCCAGGGAAAAATTCCTTGAACTGTGTAGGAAGTTCCTTGATGAGTATGAGGGTGAGTTCGTGTCTATATACAGGCGTTGGGGTGGTTCATTCACTTACTGGAGGAATGGGACGGATAGTGAGGAGTATAGGAGGGTTACCCAGGAAACATTCATTGAGTTGTGGAGGAGGGGTTTGATTTACGAGACTAGTAGACCAACACTTTGGTGCCCGAGGTGCAGGACAGCGTTGGCTGAGGCTGAGGTTGAGTATAAGGATGAGGACTCGTACCTAAACTACATAAAGTTCAGGGTTAAGGAGACCGGGGAGGACATAATAATAGCCACCACAAGGCCGGAGCTTCTGCCGGCTACTGTGGCTGTGGCCTTCAACCCAGGCGATGATAGGTACAGGAGGTTAGAGGGTCTCCACGCGATAGTGCCACCGCTCAATCAGGAGGTTCCAATAATTACGCATCCGTCGGTCAAGCCCGACTTCGGTACTGGGCTTGAGATGATTAGTACCTTCGGCGACACTAGGGATTTAATGGTCGTTAATGAGTTGAGGCTGCCCATGAAGATAATAATTAACCCAGATGGTACGCTAAATGAGGGTGCAGGTAAGTACAGGGGGTTGAGTGTTAGGGAGGCTAGGGAGACCATAATTAGGGATTTGCAGGAGATGGGCTTGATCGTTAAGAGGGAGCCGCTTAGGCACACCGTGCCCATTTGTTGGAGGTGTAAGACGCCTATAGAGATAATAATTACCAAGGAGTATTTCCTGAAGCAATTGCCCTTTAAGGATGACTTGGTGAAGATGGTTAGGAATGAGATGGTGATTAAGCCGCCTGAGTACGCCCAAACCCTTATTGATTGGATAAAGTCCCTAGAGTTTGATTGGCCTATCTCGAGGCGTAGATACTACGGGACCGAGATACCGATATGGTACTGCATTGATGATGAGGGTAATGCAAAGCCCATAATTCCGAACCCAGGTAAGTACTACAGGCCCTGGAGGGATGAGCCACCACCCGAGGTTAAGGAACAGTGCCCAAGCGGTAAGTTGGTTGGTGAGGATAGGGTCTTAGATACTTGGTTTGACTCATCAATATCCTGGATTTATGCAACAGGCTATACAAAGCCAGAAATTAGGGTCTTTGAAGTGGCTTACCCACACAGCATACTTAGGCCTCAGGGTTACGACATAATCAGGACGTGGCTCTATTACTCGGTTGTTAGGGCATACCTACTCTATGGGAAACCGCCGTTTAAGTACGTTAGGATTAGTGGTATGGGGCTTGATGAGAAAGGCGAGGCGATGCATAAGTCGAAGGGTAACATAATAGATCCCATGCTGCCCATAGAGAAGTACGGCGCCGACGCCGCTAGATTCTGGGCAGCTGCCTCGGCTAAATTAGGTAGCGATTATAGGTATAGTGAGCAGTTGATAAGGACCGGGCATGATTTCGCCGTGAAGCTCTGGAATATTGCCAGGTTTATATCCTCATTCCCAGAGGTTAATGACGACTACGAGTTAACAGCCCTAGACCTAATGATACTAGCTAAAATGAATGATGTTGCTAGGAAGGCAATCGAGGCATACAACGAATTCGACGTTTATGTACCCATAAACCTAATCTACGACTTCATGTGGCACGTGTTCGCTGATCACTATCTCGAGGCCGTTAAGTCCAGGGCATACAATAGGGAGGGGTCGTTCAGTGAGGGGCAGCAGAGGGGTGCTTGGTTCACGCTGTATAAGGTCTTGAAAACCATGCTTAAGTTATTGGCTCCCATAATGCCTTTCGTGACCGATGAAATATGGAGGAGTCTGTATGGTGAGTCGATTCATAGACAGTTAATTGAGGACCCAGACCCGAGGTTTGACAACGCCGAGTACCTCAGGATGCTCGAGCCATTCATGGAATTTAACAGCGCAATATGGACATACAAGAATAGGGCTGGGTTAAGTCTGAATGAGGCGATTGAGGGTATCGTGTACGCGCCAGAGATACTTAAACCGCTTGAGGCTGAGTTAAGGGCTATGCATAAGATTAGGGAGTTGCGTTTTGGTAAGCCTGAGGGTAGCAACTACGAAATCCTAGATGAGAAACTAGGTATTTACCTGGTCAAATGACCCAGGGCAATTAATATGGACCCGGTAATCACCGATGCTATGGATATTAAACCAACAATTAGGAGTACCGCGCCAAAATCGTAGTATTGAAGCAGGAAGCCGATTACGTATGGTGATATGGAGCCGCCAAGTTGGCTCATGAAGTTTAGGAAGCCGCTTGTTGCACCAACGCTCTTGGTAAACCTGGAAATGGCTATTGAAGGGGCTGCGTAGAAGCCGTAGAGAAAACCAAGCGAGAGCATGACTAGTACCAGGAGGTAAATTATTGATACCTTAGGTATTAGGCAAATAAGTATGGCTAGGAGCAGTGATGATGATATGCTCGGTATCACATAACCAAGTCTATCACCAAGATACCCACCAATAATGGCGCCTGCGGAACCCATTATCGAAGCTAGGAAGGCGAAGAACCCGCTATATGATGGCGACACATTAAGTACATGAACCACAAAATAAGTCGACCAACCAAGGAAGCCCAGGTAGGAAAAGCCTGAGGAGAATCTGATAAACCCCATACCCAGAATCCCAATGTTTTCAGGGCCTATGGTTATCTTACCGTTGACCTTACCATGCCTCGGTACTTTAATCAACGGTACCGTGGATGCCAGGACTATTGCTGCGAATAGTATGAAGGGTATGGAGTGATTTACTGAGAATAGGTATGGCGAGAGCATTATTGAGAGTGATGAAGCGAGGAAGAACATGCTCTGGTAAATACCGGCGCCCAGTCCGCTTCTGCCATAGTTCATTAACACCATACTTATTAGGGAGACGTAGGTTATGGCCATTAACGAACCCATCACGAACTGCACAGCCAGTAATGCGCCGTAATTATTAACGATGAAGGGGTATAGGGTATTGAGTAATGCAATCATTATTAGTATGTAAATGACTATACCGTAACCATACCTATCCACCAAAAATCCACCGATCACCTGGAAGATTGTGTAGCCAACCCATAGCATTGATATTACTAGACCACCCAGGGCCGTGCTTATACCATTCCTACCCACGAGGTATGGTAGTAACGATGGTATGGAAAACCTAACAAGAACCACTGAGAAGAATGCTAAGGAAGCGGCGGCCAGGATAAATGCACCACCCCTATTGGCATTCATGTCGTTAATTGCATTAGAAGGGTTAATAAATACTGGCTTTACCCATGCCCGCTATGGCGGAGGTATACCTTGTGTATAGGGTTACACCGAGTAGGTCGGATGTAAATTATGATGAGTTGAAAAACACGATAAGGAAATCCCTTGAGCCTAAGTACAAGGTTGATAAGGTCGAGGAGGAGGATATAGGTTTTGGAATAAAGGCTCTTAGGGTTTACATCAGGATGCCTGAGGAATCTGAGGAGCACTCAAGCGATGAGGTTGAGAACATACTAAGTGGTATAGACGGTATAGGGAGCATTGAGCTTGAGTACTTCACAAGACTCGGCTTCTGAAGGCCTTGTTTTAAAAATAATCGTAATTAATCATTGAGATTATTAACGCAATAAGTTTTTTAATTCCACGGGGTATTAATGGGTGAGAATTATGATGGAGGGTGGTCATGTTGATGAGTGGATTGAATTGATTGTTAAAGAAGCTAAACAAAGGGATGCCCAGAGACCCATTGTTAGGGTTGACCCTGAGGTAATGAGGAATTACGGCATTGAACCTGGCATGGTACTGCTTATTGAGGGTAGAAGGAGGACTGCGGCGAAGGTTTGGTACGGCCTGCCTGAGGATGAGGGTAAGGGCATAATAAGGATGAACGCGATAATTAGGAAGAACGCTAATGTCGAGATTGACCAGAAGGTTAGGGTGAAGAAGGCTGAGGCAAAGAAGGCTGGCTTGGTTAAGTTGGCGCCTGTGAATATGACGATAAGTGTTGATCAAAACTTCGTACAATACACAAAGCAGAAGCTTAGGGATTACATACTGATGGAGGGTGACTTGGTCCAGATCCAGGTTCTTGGTCAACCATTAACATTCCAGGTGGTTCAGACTAAACCCAATGATGCACCGGTGATTATTGATGAGGACACGAACCTAATGATATATGAGAAGCCCGTTGAGAACATAAACATACCGAGGATCACCTGGGAGGATATTGGTGATTTAAAGGAGGCTAAGGAGAAGATTAGGGAGTTAGTTGAGTTACCACTCAGGCACCCAGAGATCTTTGAGTACCTTGGTATTGAGCCTCCCAAGGGTGTTTTGTTGATTGGACCGCCGGGCACTGGTAAGACTTTGTTGGCCAAGGCCGTGGCTACGGAGACCAACGCCTACTTCATAGCCATTAACGGGCCCGAGATTGTATCTAAGTATTATGGTGAGTCTGAGGCTAAGTTGAGGGAGATTTTTGAGGAGGCTAAGAAGAATGCACCAGCAATAATATTCATCGACGAGATAGACGCAATAGCACCGAAGAGGGAGGAGGTCACAGGAGAGGTGGAGAAGAGAATTGTGGCCCAGCTGCTCACATTAATGGATGGTCTTCAAGAGAGGGGGCAGGTCATAGTCATTGGCGCCACGAATAGGCCAGAGGCTGTGGATCCGGCATTAAGGAGACCAGGCAGATTCGACAGGGAGATCTGGATTAATCCGCCTGATACTGAGGGTAGGTATGAGATACTCCAGGTGCATACGCGAAACATGCCCCTGGCTAAGGATGTTGACTTGAGGAAACTCGCCGAGATAACATACGGCTACACGGGCGCTGACATAGCTGCATTGGCTAGGGAGGCTGCCATGAGGGCTTTGAGGAAGGCTTTACAGAGTGGTATTTTGAATGTTAATAAGGAGGATGAGGACCTAAGGAAGGATCTCGAGAAGGTCAAGGTTTCGATGAATGATTTCCTCGAGGCTATGAGGGAGATAGTGCCGAGCGCCCTTAGGGAGATACACATAGAGATTCCCAAGGTTAGGTGGAATGACATTGGTGGGCTTGAGGAGGTTAAGCAGGAGCTTAGGGAGGCCATTGAGTGGCCATTGAAGTACCCGGAGAGGTTTAGGAAGATGGGTATTAGACCTCCTAAGGGTATTTTGTTGTTTGGTCCTCCTGGTACGGGTAAGACGCTTCTGGCTAAGGCTGTTGCTACTGAGTCTAATGCGAATTTTATTGCTGTTCGTGGTCCGGAGATACTGAGCAAGTGGTTTGGAGAGAGCGAGAGGGCAATAAGGGAAATATTCAAGAAAGCCAGAATGGCAGCACCATGCGTAATATTCTTCGACGAAATAGACGCAATAGCACCAGCAAGGGGTTATGCGGAGGATTCACCGGCTATGGACAGGATTGTGGCACAGTTGCTTGCTGAGATGGATGGGGTGTCGAGATTGGACAACGTGGTTGTCATAGCAGCGACCAACAGACCGGACATAGTCGACCCAGCACTACTTAGGCCGGGTAGGTTTGATAGGATAATCTACGTACCACCGCCCGATTTGAGGGCTAGGTTTGAGATATTGAAGATACACACAAAGAACATGCCCCTGGCCAGGGATGTGGATCTTGAGGAGTTGGCTAAGATGACTGATGGTTACACGGGCGCTGACATAGAGATTTTGGCTAGGGAGGCTGGTTTATTGGCTATGAGGGAGACGAATGGTGCTGGTGAGGTGTCAATGAGACACTTCCTGGAGGCTATGAAGAAGATTAAGCCGTCAATAACGCCTGAGATGATTAAGTTCTACGAGGCTTGGTATGAGAGGATGAAGCAGACAATAACGCGTGAGAGGCAGAGGGCACCTACATTGTACGTATAATTGGGATTAAGGTTTATTAACCCAATTAACCCGTTAGGCCTGTTCTGTGAACGATAATGAAGAGGCCTGTGCCTGTTGAGGCTTTGATAATAAATCTAGTTAGGGAGAAGGGAGACATATGGTTTAGCGAGTTAATCCAAGCACTGAGGGCTTGGTACCCAGATATCACCGAGGCTGAGGCTTTGAAGGCTTTAATGAGGCTTGAGTTGGGTAGGTTAATTATTGTACAGAGGGTTGTTAAGAAGGATGGGGTTACTTACCACATTAGGATTGTTAAGGAGTAAGGAAAAGAGATAAAGGTCTGTTAAGAAAGTAATCCCTGACCAAATAATGGGTGTTACAGAACTGGGTAAGTTGATACCAGACAGCATTAGAAAGATTGTGGACTTTAATCAATTATCGAACAGGGTGATAGCCCTTGATGCCTACAACGCGCTCTATCAATTCCTGGCATCAATAAGGCAACCAGACGGTACACCACTCATGGATTCCAAGGGACGCATAACAAGCCACTTAAGTGGTCTTCTGTATAGAACCATAAACCTGCTTGAGAATAGGATTTGGCCTGTCTACGTGTTTGATGGTAAGCCACCTGAGGAGAAGGCGATTGAGATTGCGAGGAGGAAGAGGGTTAGGGAGGAGGCCCTGGATAAGTGGGTTAGGATGATTGAGGAGGGTAGGAGGGATGAGGCTAGGAAATACGCCCAAAGGGCCCTCTTCCTCACTGATGACATGGTTGAGGATGCGAAGAAGTTACTAAAACTAATGGGCATACCTGTGGTGCAGGCCATGGCTGACGGGGAGGCTCAGGCGGCGGTGATCGCCAGGGAGAACAAGGCCTGGGCTGCGGGTAGTCAGGACTATGACTCACTACTCTTTGGTGCGCCGAGACTTGTTAGGAACCTAACGGTAACGGGGCGTAGGAAGCTACCTAATAGGGATGAATATGTGGAGGTTAAGCCTGAGATAATAGAATTGAATGACGTACTCAAGACACTCAAGCTTAAGGATAGGGTGCAATTGATAGATCTGGCGGTAATACTGGGTACAGATCTAAACCCAGACGGCGTACCCGGCATTGGACCACAGAAGGCGTTAAAGCTTATTCAAGAATTCGGTGGGTTAGAGAAACTGCTCCAGGGACCGCTCAAAAACGTTCAATTCCCAACAGATCCACTCAAGATACGCGACTACTTCCTAAATCCACCCCACAACCCTAATTACAAGATAGAGTTTGGACAGCCGGATGAGAGGGGTATAATTGATTTCCTAGTTCGTGAACACGACTTTAATGAGGAGAGGGTTAGGAATGCGATTGAAAGGCTTAAAAAAGCCATGAGCAAGAGGAGGGAATCAACACTCGACTCATTCTTCGGGTAATCAATACCCCCTTCCCTAGGTTAAAGCTTAAAATCTTCATGATCCTAACAATGCCGGGATAATTACATGAGGATAATATTGTCAATAGTTAGTTGGGCATCGAGTCTAATATCGGGCATATTCACATCCACCATACAACTAATTTACTCAATAATTCAGTATATATTAACGAGACCTGAGGTCAACATACCATTCCTAAACCCAATAATAGACTTCCTGAACAAGGTACCAATAATAAACATAATAGTGCACCTAATACTATGGAGACCAATATTCGACCTACTCTTCGTACCAGGCCTCGTATCCGTAACCATAGCCCTAATATACATAATATGGTTCGAAAGAAAAATAACAGCCAAGGTCCAATGGAGGATTGGGCCTCTGGAGGTATCGAGACCGATAGGCGGTTTCCTACAGCCATTCGCGGACCTGTTTAGGTATACATTCCAGGAGTTCGTGGTTCCACAACAGGCGGATAGGAACTACTTTATTCACGCACCAGCGATAGTTTTCATACTATCCACACTGCCTATATTCTTCATACCAATAGGCCCCATGGAGGCTAACGGTGTCGTTAATGGGATATACGGCATATACACGGGTTATGATGTGTTAATAGCCCTCGCCCTAATAACACTCTTCAATGTGGGTATAATACTGATTGGCTGGGCAAGTAATGATAGGTTCACGTACATAGGTACGGTGAGGGAGGCACTGCTGTACACGGGCTATGAGGCGGTACTAATACTTTCTGCAATATCCATACTGCTAATTTACGGGACGGCAGACCCATTTAAGATAGTTGATTGGCAAGTGGCGCACCTGCCTGGTATAATAATAAACCCACTGGCCTTCCTGGCATTCGTTATAGCGACCTTAATGGCAACATCGAGATTCCCATTTGAAATATCTGAGGCCGATACGGAGATAGTCCTCGGTCCATACACCGAGTACAGCGGCATCATATATGGATTGGTCATGACCATGAGCTACGAAAAACTATACGTACTGAGCCTATTAATTGTTCTATTGTTCCTAAACGGTTGGGCTGGACCATACATACCGCCACTAGGTGCATTATCATATGCCATATGGTTTGGTATAAAGACTTACATAGTAATGATGATTTTGGTATTCACGAGAGCCGTGTACGGGAGGTATAGGCCGGACCAGGCATTGAAGATGAGTTGGTCGTCATTACTTGGATTGGCTGTCGCAAGCCTAATACTATCCCTAATAATTAAACTCTTCTAATTATTTTAAATTTAAACAACTTTTACATTATCCACAATCAACATTAAGCATATTTATAAAATCATCACCAGCCTGATGAAATAATAGTCTCAGCTTACCCCTTAGCCATTAGCAATTGGGTTAAGCATTAAGTTAATAAAGAGGTTGCTCAGGAACAATCCACAATGGTCATATGCCCAGTATGTGGTAAGGAGTATGCAAACTCGAGTTCGTTGTTAAAGCATGTGAAGTTGAAGAGTAGGTACGACCCGATGCACATGGCGTTTTGGCTTGAGTTCCAGAAATACATAAGTGTGCCGAGGGAGGAATGGGCAATGCTTACTAAGACCGATCTATTCAGGGAGTTCCTTCGCGAGAGGGGTCTTCTTTAAAACTATTGCTGAGCACTGCAGTAATAACTTAACTAATAGCCTAATTAATAGCTCCGTAATCATAAACCAGCGTGAAGAGGAAGGGACAGGTGTTATCACAGGAATTGGATTATGCATTGAATTGGCCAATTAAGCTTAGGGAGTTGTCCATAAGGCTTCAGGAAAAATCCCATGGAGTAGTTAAGGAGGCGATTAAACTTTACATGAACGGTTTGATAGATAGGGAGTCACTCGTAGAAATAATAAGGCTAAGCGGATTATCCTTACATAAGTATGTTGACCCAAGGAGGTACGTAGAGTATGAAGGTGAGGACACCACAGAGGACACCGAAGAAGTAGTTGCTGACAACTTCGAGAAAGCACGTGACGCATTTAGGGAGGTCCATGAGGAGTATGTTGGTGAGAGCGTAATCAAGAGGTTGATGGTTAATGATCGATGAATTAATACGTAGGTATGGGAGGTACATGGGAGGTATAGACTATGAGAAGGTGCTCAGTCAATTATTGAATGAGGAGGATAGATTGAGGGAGGTTGAGAGGAGGTTGGCTGGAATTGACACAGGCCAGCAAGTAAATAGCGAGACCCTGAGGAGACTTGAGTTGAGACAGTTAATCATTAGGTATGTGGAATTGAAGAATAAAGAGGGACAATTGCTCGAGTTAATTAAGGAATTAAAGTTGAGGGGGTACACCAGGGCTGAGGTTACGAAGGCAATGAAGAAATTAAGGAAAGTAAGGAGGGAGATACGCATGGTAAGAAGGCTTATGAAGATAACAACACGTAATAATGAGGCAATACAATAAATTTTGCAAAAGGCATTACGATGAAACCACGGAAAGCAAAACATTTTATAAATTGCACTAGATATTCCCTGTGGGCCACGTGTATGTATCAGTTAGGTTTAGGGGTAAGGATGAATTAATCATGGATAAGGTACTCGTAGATACAGGCGCCACATTCACAGTAATGCCGCTGGACATTGCCGAGAAACACTTCTATGAAACACCACTTGAAGCCGAGCTAAAACTTGGTGATGGAAGTGTCGTTAAGGCTAAGGTCTTTATGGCCGAGGTTGAGATTGAAGGTAGGAAGGGACCAGCCAGGATAATTGCATTTAGCAACGCTACACCCGTGATAGGCGTCGATACATTAGAAATGCTGGGCCTAAAGGTCGACCCGGTGACAGGCAGGATAGAAAAGAGTGAGTATTACATGCTTTATGTTTAGAAGTAGCCTTAATTGGTAGTGCACCATGATGATGGCATCACGGTTATTACCTAGATATCCACAACAAATTCGTGAAATCTAAGCTATGCAATGCTGTTACTAAGGTGCTCATGAGTAATGGCAGGTAATACAGAAACCTATATGTAAACAGGCAACGCAGTACGTTTCATGACGCTGATGAAGGCTGAAAACGCCAGCCAAGGATTATGCAGGTAGAGAATGCCCTGACTCTCCAGATTTTATGAATAAACAATAAATAATGATAGCCCAAAGGGAAACGACGCAATAGAAGCCCTACAACTCCGTATCCACGGGGAAAAGTTTAAAGCACCTAAAGACATGTATGAAACGCCCCGGTAGTATAGCCCGGTCAAGTATGCGGGCCTCTCGAGCCCGTGACCCGGGTTCAAATCCCGGCCGGGGCACCAGCGATTATGTTCTCAATTATTTCTAGGTATTCATGTTTTGTCAAGATGATATGGTTTCAAGTTATGTGTGATTTTAATGACTAAAATGATATTATTAATCGAAACTTATGCGTTCCAGTTCTTCATTGTAGAAATACTTACCTGCCCTAATGAAGACCTCTTTAATTTTGCTTTTTGGATCATTTATTGACCTCAGGATCTTTTTATCGCGAGTCATGAATCCATTGCACTCCTTATCTGCTAATGCTGACGCCATTATTAACACGTCGCTTGGACCAAGCCATAAAATTTCGCTTTGTAATTCATTAACGTATTTTAAGAAATCGCTCAGTTCTTCATTTTTAATAATGAATACATCGACCAACCCCTCCATCATGTCATTGAGCAATTCATTTAATGGATCAGGATGAGAGATTATGGGATAACTTAGTAGCTCCTTTCTTTTTCTGTTTATATATTCTGCGTATTTAATTATGAATTCTGTCAATGCAAATGGAGAAATCTTGATTTTGAATTGCCTATTACGACATTTTCGCAATAAATTACGTAGATTCCTTGGATCTAATAGCACGTTTGTATCCACATGAATACAGTTCACACTAAACACCTAATGACTTTAAAATACCGAGGTCGCTAAGGAATTTCAGCGCTTCCTTGATATGCTCATCATTTACCCATGGCTTTAACGATCTTAAGTGTTTAATTGCGCTGTTTGGGTCTTTATCGTATTCGAGAAGGTCGATTAACGTTGCTGAGACTTCGAGTATACGTGTTTTTTGCTTGTTAAGGTATTTAATGTACTCGCCCATTTCATTACTGCAATACCCGCTTTTCTCGCAAAGAAGTGCTAATTCGCTTATGAACTCATCCCCAAGACCCGCTAGTAAGTAGTAATCGTCGGCTAGGCTTTGTGAGTATGGTCCGTGGTAATAAAGGTCAAAGTCGTAATCGAAATCGAAACCTAACCGCTTGAGGAAATAAACAGCCTTTTGAATCCTAACCCTGGCCTCGAGACCATCATCACCATCACTAAGAATCTCGCTAGCCTTGATCCCCAACTCCCTAATCACAAAAGCCAATTGGGTGAATTTGATATTCATACTATCTTTTAGTAATGCGGTGAGGTTTTATAAAGCAAACGGTGGTTTACCGAAACTTTTACTCAACTCACCCTTAATTTGGTGGGTATAGACATTTTCCGCTTAAGATGCTTAGCACAGCGGTTTTACGTAGAGTATCACTGGTTCTTCCCCATTCTGGGTATGAGTCTACGTGGAGTAGTGGTGTGAAGCCGTGTTTTTCGTAAAACACCCTGGTCCTTACATAGGGTTTGTAGTCTGGGTCTCCGCTGGTTTTTACGATAATTAATTTGGCGCCGTGATCCTTGACTACTTCCTCGATAAAGTTTAATAGTTTGGTTCCAATGCCGACTCCCTGGTATTTTCTTTAAACGGCCATCCACATTATTTCTGCAAAATCGTATTCAAACCGAAGTACTGCAAAGCCGACCAGTTCCCCATTTAGGTATACGCCGTATGTTTCGTATTCCCTAATATCAACAACCATTTTTCCCGAGACCTTGCTCGTTGAACCATTCCCTGAGATCATGAGCTATCTCCATGCATTTATCGAGCTCAAGCCCATTGACAAGTTATGACAAAATGCCAAGCCTCGTCCTTCAGGGCGGGATAGGTTTTTAGAGTGGGTGTTTTTCCTGCCTTTGTTGTTGCGCAGAGCCGTGTCTGTGTACCTAGGCATTGTTAGGGAGGTTGTTGAATACGCTGTTAAGCACAATGTCACGAGTACAACACAACTCCAGGGGTTGTTTTATCGCAAGTATAGGCTGGAGTACCCAAGCCTTAACTCACAACTAATCATCCAGGCGATTAGACAGGCATCTGAAATCGCCAAATCATTCATGGAGAGGAGGAGGAAGGGCTTGGTGGGCAAGCCCTATCCGGAGGTTAGGAGCGTCTCAATTAGGTTTACGGAGAAGGCATGGGGTTATGGGAAGTTCATCGACTCAACAGTACCGGTTAGGGTTGAGCTAGACTCAGCAGGCTAAACAACGTTAGCAGCATAACACTTCTGCACGTAGTACCCCTTAGCCTGTCCGAAGTGAGTGATTTTGTTACAGAAGATGTAATAGAAAGTGGGAAGAAGGCTGCTGAAAGTAAAATGAGAGAGTTGATAAAAACGATATCATCATTTGGGCCTTATGAGGTAAGCTATGAAATAGCTGTAGGAGACCCAGCAAAAATAATACTTGAGCAGGCTAATACTGGAAAATTTGATATGATAATGATGGGGCACAGGGGTTACGGATATGTTGAAGACTTCTTTATAGGCAGTGTTACGCTGAAGGTCATATCAAAGTCACCCATACCAGTCTTGGTGGTCAGGAAAAATCCGTAATCAACAGTAACTATTTGATTTATTTTAAATCCCTTATTGGTTTATGCCATTATCTTGCTTATATATCTTCTTCAGCCTGAAGTATGAGTTCTAAGTACTATTGCTTGGTCGAGAATCACTCCAGCGTTGGCGCATAACTTATCCTTTACTTATGGTAGAACTTATAACATGTTAGGAAATAACACTGACAGGAAGCGTTAAGAACGTTTTTAAATTAAAGTTCCTTTTTATGAACTTATGCTTATTGCTGTGCGAGGTAGAATAAAATTTATATATTTGACTATTTGGTCAATTTGATGATCCATAGTATGAATAGGTCAGGAATTAAACATGAAATACCGGGGTGGTTTTTCGAGTTTCATGGTCATAGATGCCCTGCATCGGTACTAGGCTATTTAGCGGGAAAATACGCCTTGAAGATTCTTGAAATAGATAGGGAAAAGGATGAGGGTACCTATGTTTTTCCGAAACAGGATGAGCACCATCAAGGATGTTTTGATGATGGCGTACAAGTAGCTACTGGGTGTACATACGGCAAGGGGAATTATAGGAGGTTACAATACGGGAAGCTGACTATAATCGTTTATAAACCAGGTAAGGGTGCCGTTAGGGTAAGAGTCAAGACGGAGATCCTCGATGAATTAGATAGGTTTGAGTTCTTTAAATACAGAGCATCTGGGGTACCTGCATCTCAAGTTCCTAAAGAGGTAGTTGATGATGTCGTAAATTACGTACTCTCAAAGGATTATGAGGAACTGTTCGATTATGAGTTTCTCAAGGACTTTAATTATAATCCTCCCAGGAAAACCTCGACTAGGTTAGTATGTAGGGTTTGTGGAGAGTACGTATTTGAAAATTATATCAGAATACTCAATGGAAAAATGCTATGTCCGCATTGTTATGATATCGAAAAATACAGGGAAAGGAAGATGAGGTAATGAAAATATGTACTCATCTTCCTTATATGCCGTAGTTTTTATTATAACCTGGATCATTTCTATGATTTTTGCAATTGCAGGTGTGGGTGCCGCCAATACTTTAATTCCAATATATTACTCAATGGGTATACCATTTTCAATTGCAGCAGCTACAGGGCTTCTTTTGAACGTGTTCTCACTATCTACAGCCACAGTAAATAATGCAAGAAGGGGCAAGGTTTTATGGAAGCTAGGAACTGTTTTCTTAATTCCCGCAGTTATCATGGCTCCATTAGGGGCGTACGTGGGGATCCATACCCCAAGGAAAGTGTTGCTTTGGGTATTCGCGGTATTTCTAATGTATACATTATATAATTTGGTAAGGGGAAGGGTGAAGGAAGAGTCGGGTAGGTTCTATGGGAGCATTAGAGGGTATATGCTCGGTGTACTTGTAGGAGCTATTGCAGGATTTCTTGGTGGCTTATTAGGTGTGGGAGGGGGAATGATAATTTTACCGGTCCTGGCTTTGATAGAGAGAGATGCGAAGAAGGTCTCGGCTACAGCGGGGTATGTGGCACTATTTAGTTCTGCAAGCGGTTTTACCAGTTATCTGTTTTTATTGAGGGGGATAGATTATGGGTTGTGGGTTGTGGTGTTGATAGGAGGTGTTTTAGGAGGATTTTGTGGCTCATATCTAATGAACCGCATGAGAACACTTTATGTAAAATACACAATAGTGTCCATAATAACATTCGTGCTAGCGAAAATACTTGCGGGTTTAGTCTAATTTTCAATTTGCCGCTATGAACCGCAGGTAATTGGTTTTATTGTTAGGCGTTCACAATAGCCACAGACTATTCTTCATGGCGGAACTTCCCTGTGACAGGTTAATAATAAGTTATTGGATTTGATTAAGAAATTGAAATTGAGGGACTACACGAGGACGGAGATTGAAAAAGCCATGAAAAACTAAGGAAAGTAAGGAGAGAAATACGCATGATAAGGAAACTAATGAGAATCGAAACCCACAATAACGAGAAAACACGCAGAGGCAAATCACTTTAAGGATTTAATAAATGATCCCCTGCAGGTCACGCATACGTACCGACCAAGCTTAAAGATAGGATGAATTAGCCATGGACAAGGCATCCGTAGGCACAGGCACGGCATTCACAGTGAAACCCTCAACACCATAGAAAAGCACCTCACTTCCACGAGACGCCACTCAGGGTTGAGCTAAGGCTTAGCAGTCTCGCCCCTCTTGTTTTTATCAACGAAACCCTTTAGTGTAAGGCTTGCATTATCGTGAATGATCGTGACGTAATTGTAGATGCTGGGTCCTAGGAGGAAAAGGTTTATAAACTGTCCAGTCAGTCAATTAACCGACCAGGTATGGGTAAACCAGGTGTAAACCAGGGAAGGAGTTTAAGGAAAGTGGGCCTTGACTTTGGGCTGATAAGTGGTGCTGAATGGTTGATAATAGTTGCGGCGTTTCTTGGAAGATATCTGTTGCAGTTCTACCAAACATCAATATGGAATTTAGCCGAGTCCTTCAGTATGAACTCCTTTGAGGTTGGTATAGGATTTGCCCTCTTCACAGTCGCGTTCGCCATAGCGGCGTTCCTAATGAGGGAGTTCAAGCCCAGTCAACTTAAAACTGTTGAATTAATCTCACTACCACTCCTTGGAATCACAATGCCGCTCTACATTGTAATACATGGTTATGCCGAGGCATACACATTAATGACTATTGATGGATTCCTAAGCGGCATAATTATGGATTCCTTCATGACCATGGCTGGGATGGCATCGGTGGAGCAGTGGAAGAGGCAGGTTGAGCAGGCGGCATTCTCATT